>Ga0315282_10009600_pt1 | contig 15358 bp, 14 predicted proteins | sample YL17G07_20_MG_FD_203693 | JGI IMG/M metagenome (GOLD analysis project Ga0315282, IMG submission 203693) | Sediment microbial communities from Yellowstone Lake, YNP, Wyoming, USA - YL17G07_20 | ecosystem: Environmental > Aquatic > Freshwater > Lake > Sediment | place: USA: Wyoming | collected... | reverse complement strand
TTTAAATCGCTAGGATTTAATGTTTTGAAAGAAATCAATGCTAAGCTTCTTTTAAACGAATCTAAGCAAGCTATAGGTCTTCCTTATATTATTAATAATTATCCTGGTAATGAGCTGACAGGATTTGACACTAAGATAGCAATCATAGATACGGGCATAGATGATACGCATCTAGATTTTGATGGTGAGTGTAATCCAGATGCTACTGGTTTTTGTACAACCTCCAATAAAATAATTTTCTGGAATGATACAACAATAGAAAGAGAGGCAGACTGTGTAGATAAAAATGGCCATGGAACTTTTTGCGCAGGCATAGCCGCTGGTTCTGGGTTTGAAGAGTTTAAATTTAGAGGCGTAGCACCCAGCGCAAAATTAATTATACTTAGAGCATGCAAGGCAGATGGCAGTTGCCCGTCTATGTATATAGCTGATGCAATTCAACAAGCTATAAAACTTAATCCTGATGTGATAAGCTTAAGCATCGGAATATCACCATCAGATATGGATGGTTTCGGAGTTAATATGTATGATGCTTGCACAGGTAATATACCACAAGGCAATGAAATAAAATATTTTTATGATGCTGTCATGAATGCAATAAATCATGACATAACATTTATAGCAGCTGCGGGTAATGATGGGCCTGATACTAATACTATTAATTTTCCTGCATGCATTGATGATGTTATATCTGTTGGAGCTTCAATAAAAAAAGATTACCCTGATCATTATTATTCTACTTTTGAACTCGACCCAGGAGAGCCAAGTGAAAATTTTGCAAACATAAGTGTCAATATAAGTTTAATCAATAGTGGTGGAATTGAAGAATCTTTTATAAAGAATTTGGCAGGAAAATATAGTGAGGATTATAACTTTCAAAAAGTTTTTCATACTAACGATCCTGTCACTGTTAGGGTTGAGATAGAAGGAGAAAATAAACATGAAGGTTGTTGGGACAGTTGGTCATATTGGTATCCTGGTAATGAAAGCAAGGGTGATGCTTTCTGGACATGGGAAGAAAATTTCTCAGCAGGTAACATTGTTGTGGAAGTAGCTGCAACTCCTCATTATAATTCTGGTGGGAGATGTGTATATCCTCCTTTAAAGCGTTTTTGGGACATTTATTATCCTCAAATGTGTTCAGGAGAGCCAAACTTTGGATGTCACGGTAAGTTTGGAGCTGATAAGGAAAATTGCATTAAAGAGCCAGGTTGTTTCTGGTGCGGTTGCCTTGATGTAGAAGGTACATGTCATCCTGATATGACCAAAGAGGAATGCAAAGGTCCTCTTTACGGTTGTGATGGATCTCCAGTGTCTTGTGATGGGCGTTACGCAAAAAATACATGCGAAAGTCCATCACTAGCCTGCACATGGGGCAACGAAAATATACAAGTAAGAATGTTTAAAACAAGCAGTCTAACAACAGAAGGTAAAATAGCATTTGTAAGCTCTAGAGGACCTGCACCTCAAGGTACGATTAAGCCTGACGTTGTTGCTCCTGGGACAGGCATATGTTCTGCAAGAGCGAAGTATAATGGAAAATATCCTGACATGGGTGGTAAAGTAAGCCCTATTTGTGGTGATGAGAGATATGTTCGTCTTCCTAGCGATATTGGTGCAACTTCTTTTGCTGCTCCTCATGTAGCAGGATTGGTAGCTTTGTTAAGAGAGGCAAAACCATTAGCAACTATGGATGAAATAAGAAATGCTTTAAGGCAGGCAAATGAAAATATTTTTTCAGATAGTCCTGACGATGATGAAGGTTACGGGAGAATTAATACAACTGATGCTGTTGATTACATTACAAATTGTAGTTTAAAATTTAGTGATGGTTGGTACTGTAATGGCGATACAAGAGAATATAGGGATTATTATTATGATACTTCATCTGAATCTTGTAAATATTCTGTAACTCAAAATGAAGATTGTAATATCCTTGATAATTGGCATTGTAAGGGAACAAATAGATGTGGAATTGGTTTAGGAGATACATGCGAATACAGAGACTATTATTGTTCTGAAGGAGCATGTCAGTATAGTGTAACCAGTTCAAATGATTGTAGATGCGATGCTTACGATTCCGATAACGGCAAAAGTTTCACAACACTAGGAACTTGTACAGATTATTTTGGATGTTACCCATCTATAGGTTGTGTGAATGTTAACAAAATAGATTTTTGCTTAGATAGTTATACCCTTAGAGAATATTACATTTCTGGAACAGGAGATTCTGCGACCTGTTCATATATAGACAAGAAATGTTCTGATTTAGGCGATTTTCTTTGTTCAGGTGGTGCATGCAAAAAAAAGACAGGTGGAGGTAACGTTTGTGCTATTTCTGGAAGATGCGTGGTGGCTTACTAAGATTTTATAAAAGATTTTGAAAAATATTTATTATCCTTTCCTTTTCATTTATTTCAAATTTAACTGGCAAGAATGTTTCAATAACCGAGATGTTTGTTCTAATATGATGAGTTATTTCACTTGTCTGGATTTTTCCAGAACTTAAAGAAATGTAAGGCAAAAGCATATCAGCAGCATGTCTATCAATGACTCCGTTTGCATACTCAAAAATCAAGTTTTTGACAGCTTCTTTCGCAACTTCTTCAGCAGACTTTTTAATTTCACCTAAAGAATCTCCACCAATAACAGAATTTTCAGTTTCAATATAAATCAAAACTCCAGAACCAGAAGACAAACTATCAACATATTTTGTTTCTATGTTTAATTCTTTGTTAAATTTTTGTTTTATTAGTTCTTTTGCTGTTTTTGCTTGTCTTTCAGCAACTTTGGCTCGTTCTAAACTTTTTGATGCAATTGAAAAGCCATTGATTTCTTTGATTTCAGTTCTTTCTAAAAATTCAATTGGATTTAATTTTAAAGGCTTAGCGATTACTTCAACTCTCGCTCCACCTTGAGGATAAAATCCATCTTTTAAGATTTTAATTTTAGTTTCTTCTCCTATTAAAGGAAACAAAACTTTTTCTAAATACAAAACAGAAGGAGCCCATTTGTTCCAAGTTCCTCCGCCGTCAATTTCAATCTTTATTGATTTTTTTAATTGAGAAGTTACAAGTAAAACAGCTTGTAGAACCAAACCGATTGAACCTGCAGTTGATATTTTTATTTTCAAATCTTTTGCTTCTAGTTTTTTTGGATAGAAATCAAGTTCTTTTGATTTTAATTCTAATCCTTTTGTTTCTGCATTACAAAGTTCTGCTATAGACTTTATACCTTCCAAGTGTTGAGTTTGTAAGCCGGGATTTGGTCTTAATCCTCTTATGTTTGTTATTTTGAAAGATTTTCCTGTTATTGCTGACAAAGCACAGGCAGTTCTGACTAATTGACCGCCGGCTTCAGAACCATCAATCAATATCAATTATATCGCCATTCTTAGGAGCAACTGCATCGAATCCTCTTCCACGAAGCTCGGTTGCAAATCTCTCGCAATTGTCGCCGTGAATGCAAACAACTTTTTCAGGTTTGATTTTATTTACAAAATCAAATAAATTATCGCGACCACTATGAGCAGAAAAGTCAAAAACATGAATACCCATTTTTATTTTCAAATCAAAACCTTCTGTTACGAACCTGCCAGTATCTAACAGATAACGGCCAGCAGTTCTAGGAATTATAAATCCAGTAAATATAATAGAACTCTCAACATTATCATATAGATATTTTATATACATTACACTTGGACCACCTTCTAACATTCCGCTAGAAGTCACGATAGCACAAGGTTTCTTTACTATCTTTTTTCTTTCATCGTTTGAATAAATAAGTTTGACATCATCTAATGCTTTCCTTAAGGCTTTCGGATCTCTAATGAATTCTGGATACCTTAGAGTTATTTCAGTTGCTTCCTTTGCCATTCCGTCAAGATAAATTGGAAAATCTGCTTTAAAACTATCTAAAATCATTAGAATTTCTGCTGCTCTGCCAACTGCAAAACAGGGAAGTACTGCCACTCCTTCATTTGCGATTGTTCCTTGTATTGTTTCAAAGAATTTTTTTTCAGTTTCTTTCCTATCAGGATGATTTCTGTTTGAATAAGTGCTTTCCAAAATTAAAACATCTATATTTTTTAAATCAATATTAGCACCGTTCAGTAAGCGAGTTGGATTGGTATTAAAATCACTTACATAAAGAATTCTTTTTCCATTCATTTCCAACAACGGAGCAGTAGAACCTGGTATATGGCCAGCATCAAATATATCTAGAGAAAATTTCTCACCTTCTATTTTTTGTCCATATGTAACTCTTACCTCATTGTTTTTCATTTTTTCAATGTCTTTTTCTGTAAAATGTTTTGTGAATCCTTTTATTCTTGCAATCTTTAAGCTATCTTTCAAAAGGAGATGAGCTTCTTCAAAAGTGGCTATGGTTGAAAACAAAGGAACCTTAAATTTTCTATATAACATTGGCAAATTTCCACAGTGGTCGAGATGGCCATGACCGAGAATTATACTGTCAACTTTTTCAACTGGTAGAGGAGTTTCGTTGGATTCAACTTTCACTCCGTAATCAAATAGAATATTTTCTTTACCTTGTACTAGAAAAGCGTTTCTACCTACTTCCCTGCAACCGCCTAAACATTTAATTTTCATAGTTATCTTTAATCTTATCAATATTTATATTCTCTTTATTTAATTCTAAATATGCTTATAAAAAATGCTTTAATTGTTACAATGGGTAAGGAAAGAAGATTAATAAATGGAGATATTCTTGTCGAAGGGAACCAAATAATAGAAATTGGAAAAGAGGAATTGCTTAAAAGAAAATAACTTAAATATAGAAAATTAATAGTATTTCTATGGATGCAGAAACAAAAATCGATTTAATTAAAAGACCACCTACAGAAGAGATTTTGGTAGAGGAGGAATTAAAACAACTTTTAGAGACTAATAATCATCCTCAACATTATCAGGGCTTTGAAATTTCAGGCATGTTACATTTAGGAAACTTTATCGTTTCAGGCTTTAAGATAAATGATTTCATAAAGGCAGGAATAAAGTGTCAGGCCTATCTTGCAGACTGGCACAGCTTTATTAACAACAAGTTTAATGGAGATTGGGATAAGATTTTAATTGCAGCAAAATATTATGAGGAGGCATTCAAGTTCTTCTGTCCGGGGGTAAAGATCGTTGTAGGCTCTGATTTGTATCACAACAATGACGAATACTGGAAAAATATAATGAGATTCTCTAAGCATATGACTCTTCCAAGAACTTTGAGATGCATGACCATAATGGGAAGAAATGAAAATGAGAAACTTGATTTATCTCAGTATTTTTATCCACCAATGCAGGCAGTTGATGTAAAAGAAATAGGAGCAGACATACCACATGGTGGAATGGATCAGAGAAAGGCTCATGTTCTAGCCAGAGAGGTATTTCCAAAAATGGGGTGGAAAAAACCAGTTGCAGTCCACCACCATTTGTTAATGGGAATAGCAGAGCCAATGAAACTTGAATCTGAGGATAAACTAGAACAGGTTATTGCAAGCAAGATGAGCAAGTCAAAACCATGGACTGCAATATTTATTCATGATACTGAAGAGCAGATAAAGGATAAATTGCAAAAGGCATGGTGTCCTGAAAAACAAACAGAAATGAATCCGGTATTGGAAATTGTCAAGTATGTAATATTTCATGAAAGAAAAACCTTTAAAATAGAAAGAGATGCTAAGTTTGGAGGTCCAGTAGAATTTGAAAATTATGAGAAATTAGAAGAGGCTTATAGAAATGGACAGATACATCCAATGGACTTGAAAAACAATGTTGCAAGAGAAATATCAAATATAATTGATCCTCTAAGAAAACATTTTGAAAAAAATAAAAAATATTTAGATGTTTTCAAGGAAGTAGAAATTACAAGATGATTTTATGCTTGATATAAAACTGATAAGAGAAAACCCAAAAATTGTTGAAGAGAATCTAAAGAAGAGAGGAAACGAAGAGAAGTTAAAGTTGCTGTCTGATTTGATTAAAAACGATAGAAACTATAGAGAAGAATTGCAAGAAGTTGAAAAATTAAAATCTCAGAGAAATACATTATCTGAAGAAGTAGCAAAACTAAAAAAAGAAGGAAAGGATGTTTCTAAGAAAATAAAAGAAGCTTCAGATATTCCTGAGAAGATTAAAAAACTAGAAGAACAAATTGTTGCATTAAGGGGTAGAATTGATTTATCTTTATTCAGGATACCAAACATACTTCATGATTCTGTTCCTGTTGGGAAAAATGATTCTGACAATATTGAAATAAGAAGATGGGGTAAACCGCCAAAATTTAATTTTGAACCCAAAAGTCATCTTGAGATTCTAGAGAATCTTGGAATGATAGACGCCGAGAGTGCTGGAAGAGTTTCAGGCAGCCTGTTCTTTTTTTACAAAGGTTCAATTGTTTTACTAGATTTTGCATTGCAAAGATTTGCTTTAGATAATATGATGAAGAAAGGCTTTCAGATTATTTATCCGCCGTTCATGGTTAATAAGAAAGTCTATGACGGAATGATAGGAGACCCTACTGACTTTGCCGAGGCGAGCTATAAAATTGAGGGCGAAGACCTGTACCTAATACCGACAGCTGAGTATCCTCTTGGTGGAATGTATATCGATCAGGTTATTAACAAAAAAGATATGCCTTTAAAATTATGTGGCGTAAGTTCTTGTTTCAGAAGAGAGGTTGGAACGCACGGCAAGTTTTCAAAAGGTTTATATAGAATGCATCAATTCAACAAAGTTGAAATGATTGTAATTTGTTTACCAGAAGAATCATGGGATTTTCTAGAAAAAATGCAGAAGATTGCTGAGGATATTTATCAGCAATTAGGATTGCATTATAGAGTTGTAAATGTTTGCACTGGTGATATAGGTGTTAAGGCTGCTAAGAGATATGATACTGAAGTATGGATGGCTGATGGAAAGTTTAGAGAGATAGGATCGAATTCAAATTGCACTGATTATCAGGCAAGAAGCTTAAACATAAGATATAGAGAAAAGGAAGGCCAGGCTCCAAAAGGTTTTGTCCACATTTTAAATAATACTGTCTTAGCAACTTCAAGAACAATGCTAGCAATATTAGAACAGTTTCAACAAAAAGATGGAACCGTCTTAATTCCGAAAGTCCTTTGGCCGTATATGAATGGAATCAAGAAACTGGAAGCTTTGAAATAATTAATGAACTAATTCTATTTTACACGGAAAATTGATATGCTTTGAAATACCAATTCCAGCTCCAACTATTAAATAATCACGCTTTCCAAGCAAATCAGTATATACCTTCATAATTTTTCTTCTCTTCTCATCATATCTGTCTGTTTCTTCGACTTTTTCTACATTTCTCGATACTAACAAATCATAACCAAAGAGCATTTTGAGAGAATTAGGTGAATTTGAAGAGTGTAGATGATTTTCAAAGAAAAATTGAGCTTCACTATCATATTTTATTTGTGCATTTTCTAGAACTCTTTTTCCTATAAGTTTAGAATCAGCCGACATTTTTAGTGTTTTAAAATCATCTACTACAGAATTCATGAATGCATCTGCTATGTAATTTATTTCAACTGGAGTTCCTCTTATATTTGGAAATTTTGTTGAAAATTTGTTTTTAATACTAATTTCTGTAACAACAATCACATCGTTATCTTGGGGATATGCACAAGAATTTAAAAATTCTATGTCTTCTTGAATCCTTTGGGAGAATCTGTTAGGTTCAATTTCTTTTTCTTCAATTTTCTCAAATTTTATATTTTTTCTTTTAATTTCACTAACTATTTCATCTACTTCTTCTTTTGTTAGGTGCTCTTTAGCCTCTATCTTCATATTCTTAGTTTAAGAGTAAAAGAAATTTAAATGTTAATCTATATTATATAGTAAATTGATTCTTATGACGACGATAATTATTGCAGAAAAACCAGATGCCTGTACGCATTTGGCAGAAGCTTTGGCAGATAAAAATTTGAAAAAAAAGACAAGTAAATACGGAGTAGACTATTACGAGTTTGAGAGAAAAGGTAAAAAACATATTGCTGTTGCTGCTGTTGGACATCTATTTAATCTAAAACAAGAAAGCGGAGAATGGTCGTATCCTATTTTTAATGTTCATTGGATTCCTTCGTTTAAAGCAAGGAAACAATCAAAGTTCTCAGAAAAATATTTTAAAACTTTGGAAGAAATAGCAAAGAACGGTTCTGAATATATAATTGCATGTGATTATGATAATGAAGGTTCTGTAATAGGTTTTAATATTCTAAGGTTCATTTGTGAAAAAGAAGACGGAAAGAGAATGAAGTTCTCGACTTTAACAAAACCTGATTTGATAAAGGCTTATGAAGAAGCTTCTAAACATTTAGACTTTAACCAGATAGAAGCTGGTATTGCAAGACATATGCTTGATTTCTACTACGGAATCAACATGACAAGGGCACTGACTTTAGCAATCAAGAAGAATTCTAAGAGATTCTCAATACTATCTGCTGGTAGAGTTCAAGGGCCGACATTAACATTGTTAGCAGACAAGGAATTAGAAATAAAAAAGTTTGTTTCAACACCATATTGGCAATTGCAAATGATTTTGTTAATTGATGGAAATGAAATCATTGCTTTGTATGAAAAGGATAAATTATGGAATAAAAAAGAAGCAGAAGAAATATTCAGTAAAACCAAAGACAAAGAGGCAGTTGTTGATGATGTTAAGAAGAAAATATATTCACAGGCACCACCAGTTCCATTTAATATTACTTCTCTGCAAACAGAAGCATACAGATTGTTTGGCTATTCACCGCAACAAACAATGAACATTGCTCAAAATCTTTATACAAATGCTTTAATCTCTTATCCAAGAACTTCTTCAGAAAAATTACCACCGCAAATCGGCTATAGAGAAATATTAGAAGCATTATCAAAAATTAAAGCTTATGCTCCATTGTGCAAGATTTTGCTATCTTTGCCAGTTTTGAAACCAGTAGAAGGCAATAGAACTGATCCTGCTCATGAGGCAATCCATCCAACAATAGAACCACCGAGAGATATAAACCAATTAAAAGGACCTGCTAAAAACATATACAACCTGATATGCAGAAGATACTTTTCTCATTTTGCCAAGGAGGCAATCAAAGAAAGCATGCAGATCTTACTTGACGTAAATGGTTACAAGTTTGTAACAACAGGGAGGAGAACAATAGAGAAAGGTTGGATGGAATTCTACGGACCTTATGCCAGATTCGATGAAATAATACTTCCGGATTTGAAGAAAGGAGACAAGATAAAAGTTAAAAAATTAGAGATGCTTGGCAAAGAGACTGCTCCACCGCCGAGATATTCTCAGGCTTCTATTATAAAAGAAATGGAAAAAAGAGGTTTGGGAACAAGGGCAACAAGAGCAGCTATTCTACAAACATTATATGATAGGAATTATGTTATGGATAAGAGCATTAGGGTTACAACACTAGGATTAAAGGTTGCTTCCTCTCTAAAGAATTATGTTCCAGATTTTGTTGATGAAAAATTAACAAAAAGCTTTGAAAGGGAATTGGAAAAAATAATGGAGGGCAAAATCAAGAAAGAAAAGATTTTGAACAAAGCAAAGAAAGCTTTGATAAAAATATCTGATGAATTTAAACAAAATGAGGATAAGATTGGGAAAGAACTTGGAGAGGCAATCATTGAAACCCAGAATGACAAAGCTGTTCTTGGTCCATGTCCAAGCTGTGGAGGAACTCTAAAGATATTGTTTAGTCCGTTTACAAGAAAAATGTTTGTTGGCTGTTCTAATTATTCTAAATGTAAGATTTGTGGATTTACAAGAACTGCTTGCAAATGTAAGTGTCCAATATGTGGAGGAGAAAAAGGAAAATGTAAATGCAGTTGGAAAGAAAAGAAGTGGATACCGTTGTGTGATAAAGGATATCCGCTACCTCATGGTGCATCTTTCCAGAGATTAGATAAAATATGTGACAAGTGTAATACACCAATGATTCAAGTTATAAGAAAAGGCAAAAGACCTTTTAGAATGTGCCTTGCAACAGACTGTCCTACCAAAGCAGATTGGGGTAAACCTAAGAAAGTTTCTAAAAAGAAATCATCATTTTCCAAACCCAATCAATAAACAAAATATTCCTTTTAGAACAGGCAATATCCAGAACCATGGGAGATTAAAATTGAATATCAACAATATTCCTGTTATCAGATCAATAAATCCCATTATCTCAAAGAAAAATCCTGAGGCAAAACTTCCTACTATAGAAGAGATACCTTTTAGCAACATTATGATTCCTAGATAGAAACTTAGAAAATTTGGAACTGCTAATGATATTCCTGCTAATATATCTATTAGGCTTAAAACCGTTACAAACATAATAACTATTCTTGTATAGAATATAAATCTTTTTATAATTTCATAACAAATTATTGGAAGGCTTTTGAAGCTTGCTGATTTAGAATTAAGAAATCCTTTGATGAATGCTTCAGGTATTTGTTCTTCTTATCCAGCTTTATTAAAGAGATGGGAGAGGGCTGGAGTTGGAGCTGTAGTAACAAAGCCTATTAGAATGGAAGAAAATCCAGGTTATAGAAATCCTGTAGTAATCGAACCATATCCAGGAGCAATTCTAAATTGTATGGGATTTCCAGGACCAGATTACAAACATTCTTTAGATGAATTAAGAGAATATGAGTTTGAAGTACCGGTAATTATTCAAATTTACGGAAAAGATGAAGATGAGTTTGGTTTTCTTATAAAACAATCAGAACCACTTGCAGATGCATTCGAATTAAACGTTTCTTGCCCACATGCAAAAGAAGGTGGATATCAGATAGGATTTGAACCAAAAATACTGAAAAAAGTTTTAAAGAGTGCTAGAAGATCAACTTCTAAACCAATATCAGTAAAGCTTCCTTATTATTCTGCTGATGAGAGAAAACTGAAAGAAGTTATTGAGATAGTAGAAGAAACTGAGATGGATTGGATAACAGAAATAAACACTGTAAGAGCAATGGATTACTCAGTTGAAATGGGAAGGCCTATTTTATCAAACAAAATCGGTGGTCAGTCAGGGCCATCAGTACATTATTTGGCTTTAGCTCAGGTTTACAAAACAAGAGAGATTACAGACTTACCAATAGTAGCAAGTGGAGGTGTTGTAAATGCTTATGATGTTAAAAGATTTTTTGGGGTTGGGGCAAATGCTGCTCAGCTAGGTTCTGGATTACTTTATTATGATTCTATAGAAGATTTTGTCAAAGCTGTTTTATCTAAGATATAAATCTTTTATCATTATTTTATTAGAGATATTTCTACTGTACCATAATTCCTAAAGTATTCTTCTACAGCTTTTGCAATTTCTCTAGACGGATGTAATAATTCATATGCTTTAGGGACCAACCTGCCAGAATCGGTCATAGACGCATAGCCAACGTTAAAATCTTCTCTTAAAGACTGTTTCACTGTTCTCTTGTCGTCTCTTAATTCAAGTCTATTTGCACATGCTATTGTCTCATCTATTATAGCTCCAGTTTCTTTTACATCAGGAATATGGCTTCTAACAGATTCACCTGTAGTTGTAATGTCTTCTATCAAAACAACATGATATCCTGGTTTTATATCGCCTACTGAATATTTGTCTTTAGGCTCACCATGAAGTTTAGGTTGAGACCTGAGAATAATTGCAGGTGTTTCATATGGGTCCTTATAATCTATCAATTCGGTAACAACCTCACCTAAGGGTGTTGCACCATCAGGAATTCCTATGAAAACATCAGGTTTTAAACCTAAATCTCGAGCAAATTGAAAAACAAATTTTGCAGTATCTCTTTTTAATCCAACTGTTTTTAAGACGTTTCTAATGTTTATGTAATAATGACATTTTCTTCCAGAGCTTAGTATGACAGGTTTCTCAAAAAATCCAACGCAGTTGTTTTTTAATAAAAAGTCATCAAATTCGTCTCTGTCGAACATCTAATCACATATTCGAATTTCTTATTGTAGTTTTTCAAATCTTTCTAATTGGAATTCTAAAGGTTTAACTATAAGAGGCAAATCTGCAACACTTTGAGTGCTGGCGACGAAACCATCTTCTGACATCAATAGCTTTATTGAAGGTGCATATCGTCTATCATAAATTAAATTAAAGTCTTTACCACCATAGTCAATTAAATTCTCTGAACGATATGATAATGGGCTAGAAGCATTTAACATTTTTCTTATTCTTTTCTCTTCTTCAGACAAAAGTTTTTTAGCAGCATTTTGAGTTTCTATAACTCTTTTCATTCTTTCTTTAATAGTTTCAATTTTTAATCCTTCTAAATAACTCAAATGGGTGGTTACTCTGGCTTTAGCTTGTTTATCACTACTTGTAGTTTGAGTCATGAATTTTAGTGAGCCAATATTTCCTGTTGCCCTAAACTGATGATAGTTGGCTTCTTCTTGCATTTTTTTAGTGTCATCTTTTGGACCCCATCTTCTCATTAGACTGATAAGGTATCCGATATCCTCATCTTTAGAAAAGCCTCTACTTTCTGCAGCCCAACCATAAGGTCCACTACAATTATCAAAATTTACTTCTTTAACGTTTGCAAGTGTCTGAAAGGCTTTTACTAAGAATAAGTTTGTATCTTCTGGCATGGTAAAATTTATGATTTTAAACATTTAAACTTTGCTAAACAATAAACAAATCTATTATAAATAAAATCTCTAAAATAAAATATAAATCCTTTTCTATAGAACTAAGATTATGAACAAAAAGGATACTTTACGTAAACTACTTTTAAACTCTGGAACAATAAAGTTTGGAGAGTTTGTAATAAAATCCGGAAAGAAAAGCAGTTATTATGTCGATATGAAATGGGCAAGCTGTAACCCGAATATTTTGGATTTGGCTTCTGATATTCTCAAAGAAGAGGTTAAGGGTTATGACAGGATAGGAGGGATTCTTGTTGATGGCGTGCCTCTTGCAACTGTGTTGAGCATGAAAACTGGAATACCTATGCTAATAGTCAGACCTGAAAAACAGCAGGAAATAGAAAAAGAGATTGAGGGAGAGTTCAAAAAAGGAGAGAGGGTCATTTTGGTCGACGGTGTGATAACAACTGCCGGAACAAAACTAAAGGCTATAAAGATATTAAATAAGTTTGGTTTAGAGTGTGATAAGATAATTGTTGTGATAGACAGAGAGGAAGGAAGCGAAAGAATAGAAGATTATAAAATAAAATTAAAATCAATTTTCAAGTTCAAGGATATCATAAAATAATTGTGCTTATTCCATACATTTTCAATTTTTCTTTGTCTCTACTTTCTAGATTTCCTATAAAAAATAGTAAATTAACAATTATACCCTTTTTTCTAATCTCCCTTATTTTCTTTATTAAACCATCAAATTTTGTAGAGACTATTACAGTATGCAATGGAATTTTTACCTTTTGAACCCTTTCTAAAAGTTCGTCTGACAGAGTTGGTGTTTTCTTTAGAATCGATAGGCCGTAACAAATTGATTTTGCAATAATATCAAAACCATAGGAGGCCTCACAGCTTACGTCAATCTCGTTACATATCTCTATTATCTTTGCAGGTTCTAATCCCATCCTAATACAACCTCCCTTGCAAGATCATAGCCATCAAAAAGATATTCAAATTCAATTTTGTTTTCCTTTAAAAAGTTTTGAACGAAATCATTTCTTTTTATCAGCATTAGGTTTAAAAGAACGACGCCTCCAATTTCATCAATCTTCTTATTAATCCAGTTCATATTGTATCCTTTGACTGGACAGTCGTCTATTATGCCGTAGTAGCCATATTGCCTTATTTCTCCTAATATCTTTTTCTCGTTTTTGTTGGTCTCAATTATTATGAGTGGTATGTTCTTCTTTAAAGATACTGCCAATGCTATTGGTAGAGAATTTTTAACATAAACTTCTGATGCAAAGGATCTTGGTTCTAAACTGCCTGAACCGACAAAGCATATTAATCCATTGAGACTATCTAATTTTTCTGAGTATTTTTCTATTATGACATCTGAGATCGCATCCAAAAATTCAGAGTCGAACCTCATGGGTATCAAATCAAAATCAAAATTTGTGAAAAAGCCATCTGTAATTTCCCAAAAACCCTTGACCACTGTTGTTAGGCTTGTCAAATAATTTTTTATAAAACTTTCCTTCTCCTCAGAGGAGAATGATCTTACCATACTTTTTAAGGCGTTGTTTGTCTTTTTTAGTTTGTACAGGCTTTCCATATCGTTTTTGAAATCAAAAAGAATTTTTCTTACTCTTATATCCGTAACTTTGGGTATGAATCCTAAGGATTCTAGCTTTAGGATTGTATTTTTGTCCTGTCGTATTTCTACATAATTTTCTTTAACTATGTTATAAAAAACTTTTATACCTTTCCTGCCAGCTTTTGTCAGTCCCTTTCTTTCAAGGAGCTTTAACAAAAAAGCTGTTCTTGGTCTTGATTTTCCAATAAAGCTAGAAATCTCTTCGGCTGTAGAGGGATTTCTGAGACTTTCCAAACCTTTCAATACTTCTAATTCAGGTGTTGATAACTCCATAAAAATCAGTTTAACTGTTCATTGAACAAACAGATATGTCAATAAGAGTTTGAAGGCTAAACTTTAAATCCTTTTGCATGAAAAGTTTTACCGAAAGATTCTCACAAAGTTTGGAAAAGAGAGATAGCGTACTGTTGGTCGGCTTGGACCCTGCGATATCCGAGCAGAGAAACAAAAGCGTTATTTCACCAAAATATTTCCAGAATGCTGATGTCAATGAAGCTAGGCTAAACTTTTGTTTTGATGTTCTTGGTTCAAGCGCACAATATGCCATAGCAGCAAAGCCAAACGAGCAGTATGTTTTTGGTTTAACCCTAGAACAACACCAAAAACTGGCCGAAAACATAAGAGAAAAAGGTTTGCTCTCTGTTTATGATTGTAAGTTAGGTGATATAGGCGATACTTCTGAGTCAAAATTATTTTGGGTGCACAAGGCTGGTTATGATGCTATAACAGTTCACACCCAACCAGGAAATCTTGAACAAATGGTTAGAACTGCTCATAGTTACGATCCTCCTATAGGCATAATAGCATTGACTTTGATGTCAAATCCAGAGGCAGTAAAATATTTTAAAGAATCTTCGTGGAAAGGAAAACCATTATACCTTGCAATTGCAGAAGATGTGAAAAACACAGGAGCAGATGGTTCTGTTGTTGGAGCAACAGGACATGTAACAGAAGATGAAATTGCAAAAATCAGGGAAACCATAGGAGAGGACAAGGTTATGCTTGTCCCAGGGGTTGGAGCGCAAGCTGGCGATCCAGACAAGATTATAAGGTCTGGAGGAAAAAATGTTCTTATTAATGTTGGAA
>Ga0315282_10009599_pt1 | contig 15360 bp, 16 predicted proteins | sample YL17G07_20_MG_FD_203693 | JGI IMG/M metagenome (GOLD analysis project Ga0315282, IMG submission 203693) | Sediment microbial communities from Yellowstone Lake, YNP, Wyoming, USA - YL17G07_20 | ecosystem: Environmental > Aquatic > Freshwater > Lake > Sediment | place: USA: Wyoming | collected... | reverse complement strand
ATCAGAGGTGCGATCAATCTGGCCTTCAATGCGTGAGATCGTGTTATCGAGAACGAGCCGATTGGCCTCGAGCAAGTCAGTTGGTTTTCCGGTATCTTTCCACCATCCGGTGATTTCGGCGTAGCCGATTTTGTACCCGTGATCGATCAAATACTGATGGGCATCAGAGATTTCCAGCTCGCCGCGGGCACTCGGCTTAAGGCTGTTCACCGCTTCAAAGATGTGCTGGTCGTACAGATAAATGCCTGCCACAGCGTATTGACTCTTCGGAGCCTTGGGCTTCTCTTCAACGCGGACGATTCGGCTGCCCTTGATCTCTGGAACTCCAAACCTCTCAGGATCCTTCACCTTCGCGAGGGTCAAGAAGCAGTTGTAGTCTCCCTTTTCAAACTTCTCGATGAACTGCTTCAGGTCAGTCACGATCATGTTGTCGCCGAGATAAAAGACGAATTTCTCCTTCCCAACGAACTTTTCTCCCAGTGCGACAACCTGTGCAAGTCCTCCTGGCTCTGGCTGTGGGATGTATCTGATCTGTACGCCCCACTTCGATCCGTCACCCACGTAATTTGGCAATTCCTGGCTATCGCCATTATGCACAATTCCGATTTCTTTGATTCCAGCCTTGACTACCGCCTCGATCGCGTAATACAGAATCGGTTTGTTGGCGATGGGGATGAGATGCTTGTTCTGTGTGTGCGTAATCGGCCGAAGCCGCGTTCCCCGACCACCAGATGCGATGAGTGCTTTCATGATATCTGATCCTCCAGCGGTTGGCCTCAGTCTCGCCTAGATGGACACTTCCTTTCGCTGACGTTTATCAAAGACTGTGATCCTTCCATCACCGTACTTCCTAACGAGTTCAACTGCAAGATCAAAATCGCGCCCGACATCACCGGGCGTGTGAGAATCCGATCCAAGCGTCAACGGGATCTTCATTTCCTTGATGATTTCGAGAATCTTCACACTAGGATAGATTTCGCCAATGGGCTTCCTGAGACCGGCCGTGTTGATTTCCACAACAAGATCATGCTCTTTAATTGCTTTCATCGCCTCACGGAGGACACCATCATAATCCCGATTCGGCCGGTAACCGAAAACCTTCACGACATCGAGATGGCCCACGACATCAAACATCCCCGAAGCAGCTGCATCCCTCAGAGTGGTGAAATACTCGACGTATACTTCATAGACATCCTTCTCTTCGTACCGAGAAACGTTCTTGAAATTATCGAATCCCCAATCGCCTAAGAAATGGACTGACCCAATGACGAAATCAAAATCATTCTCTTCAAGAAACTTCTTCATATACTTTTCTGCACCCGGAAGATAATCCGCTTCAATCCCGAACCTCACCTTGATCTTCTTGTCGAATTTCTTTTGCACATCATCTACCATAGGACGATAGAACTGTGCGAACTCGTCGAGCGTCATTCGGTGCTCGGGATCGAAGCCATTCGGGAGGGGTGAATGGTCCGAACACCCGACCTCATCAAATCCTAACTCGAGTGCCTTCCTCACATAATCTTCAGCGACACCGTCGGCGTGCTTACAAAGATTCGTGTGGGTATGGTAATCCACCAGCATTTCTTGGACGACTAGTTCTTGTGCTCCTGATAGTGGGAGATCAATTCGCCCGCGGCTTCTTTCCGGACATAGCCACTCATGGCCTCGAGGAGCACGCCGGCCTGTTTGGTCGAAAGCGTTCCTTTCTTGATTGCAAGGCGAATTGTCTCCATCCCCATGACGGTGTAAAAGGGAATGAGGTATGGGAGCGTGCGATTCAGCTCCCGCAGATGAAGGCGGACAGTTCTTACCTCTCCGCGCTCAATCGGACCCGTGAGAGCTTCACGAGGGGAAGAAGCTTTCACAGCATCGAGCGTCGAAACGATAAGGGAGTCAAAAACGTCCATGAAACTTGCTTCTTCGAGTTCCAGCTTCCCAGAGATTTCTTCAAGGAGGCTCATCAGCGCAACAATGTAATTTGAGGCTATCACGCAAGCAACGTGATAGAGTGGTTTGAGTTCTCGAGGAATCAAGAGAACCTTCCCACCGAGGTCCTTCACGAGAGTCCTGCCGGTGGCGATCCCAACCTCGTCCCCCTCAAGACCGTAATAGATGCCGAGGAGTTTTCCGGCAAGGAGCCGAGGTGCCGTACCACGAGGAAGAAGTTGAATGGGATGCAAGGACAGGATGTGCCCACCTTTCTCAGCAAGAGGTGAGAGTGCGTCACTGCCGAGTGCCCCTGACGTATGCACAAAGATCGTTGTAGGAAAATCAAGGTGGGACAGCGTGGCTAAAAAATGAGCTGTCTCTCCAATCTGCTGGTCGGGAGTGGTGATGAAGACCACCTGACTGGCGGGAGAAAGATCAGCAGGGTGGATCGATGCTATCGGTGCATTGACTTTCGATGCAAGCCGTCTTGAGGAGGTGATGCGTGAACTGATAATCGAAGCGATGGGATACTTACGTCTTTGGAGTGCGATCGCAAAGGCTGTTCCGACGCTTCCGGCTCCGATGAACGAGAGAGCGGGCTTACGGTTCGTGGAATGAGTAGATGGACCCATCAATTCCCCTTTATCACTGCTGCGGAGAGATAGCCTACGACACCGTCTTTGTCTCCTGTGACATCACCGGAGTTGCAGTAGTTCAGCACTTCAACTTTATCCGCTCCGAGTTTTTTCGCGGCAATAAGCACCGCAGCTATCGGTCCGCCACCACAAGCCTCAGCCTGCTGTGTGTCAAGATCCTTCAGCAACCGTTCCTCATCAAACCCTCGTACATCATTGACGACCACCTGATCCAGCTTACAGGCGACATCGTAGGAATAGTAGTGAGAAAGATCAGAGCTGGCAACGAGGAGCGCATTCTTCCCGTTCAGAATCCTTCCCAGCCTTTCGCCAAGTGCAACGCAGAACTCTCTCTGTTGGTCTCCCATAACGATCGGGAGTATCTTGAATTCAGCCAACACTTTCTGCAGGAATGGCAACTGGACTTCGATGGCGTGTTCCTCGCGATGGCCTGACAGTGAAGCCTCGATCACCCCCCCATCGCGAACGAGTTCCGAGCGCAGCTCGTCATCCACTTCGAGAATGCCCAATGGCGTACGATAAGCGGAGCCGGAGAATACGGAAACTCCTCTGAAATACTCGCGATGGCTGGGTGCGATGATCACGACGGTCTGGACAGACTTACCCTTGAGCAATCTGTAGCCATGTGCCGCCGTGTAGCCTGAATAGATGTACCCAGCATGAGGAGATATCAATCCACGCAATTCACCCTTGATTTCTTCAACCTCAACACGATTCAGGAGCGCATCGACCTCGCGATCTAACACAGATCGCTCCAATGGGTAAAACATGCCTGCAACAGCCGGCTCACGTATGGAACCTCTTGAAAGCATAGGAGATCGGTTCCTCCAAGCACTATAGTGTAGGCTTCAATTCCTTTTCGGAGAACACTTCGGCAGTAAATGAATAGAGGCTTGTGTTTTTGTCCTTCCATGCATCTGAGGGAAGACCCGCCTTCCGGGCTGTATTCTGGAGGAAGGTTTCTCGATCCCAGTTATATTCCACAGCAACTTGAGGAAGGAGCAAGCCGCGGAAGTATCCATGCTCAAGGAGAAGCCCGTGCTTGCCAACTTCAATCTTTTCGACCTCTGAGACTTTCTCCAGCGGAGAGAGAACTGAGATATCAAGCTGAATCTCTTCCAGTTCATCCTCGCTCACTGGTGGAAAGCGCGGATCATCGAGTGCAGCTTTAGCCGCTACCTCGCTGACAACCTCTGCGAGAGGTCTTGCTACCTCCGTATATCCGATACAACCCCGCAACTGGCCAAGTTCAGTGATCGTCACGAACGCACCACAGGGCTGTTGAAGCACTTGTGATGTCGTTCTCGTGATCGGCACGCCATGTCCGCGTACTACACTCTCGACCGACCTGCGGGCGATCCCAAGCAACTCACGCTTCTCATCGTCACTCAGAGGCATGGGTTCAACCTTTTGTGCCTTCACACTGAAAAACTTAAGTAATTATAAAGTCAGATTCAAGTGGAGGTCGGAGCACGGTATTTTACCTCTTTATCAAGAGACTGGGCCTTGATTCTCTTCACTCGCCTCCTTAGATTGTTGGGCATCTTCTCTGAGAATCTCGACCACTCTCTATGGCAAACCTAATAATAGGAATCTCTGGTGTTCGCGGGATTGTCGGTGATTCACTTACTCCTGACGTGGTTATTGCGCTGGCAGCAGCCTACGGCGAATTCTCCGGCAGAGGCCCGATCATCCTCGGGAGGGACGGGAGAACCTCTGGCAAGATGTTCGCGAGCATTGCAAGCTCAACGCTCATTGCCATGGGCCTTGATGTCGTTGCAATTGGAGTTGCTCCGACTCCGACGATCGGCCTTGCAGTGGAGAAGTCGCACGCTGCCGGGGGCATCTCAATCACCGCCAGTCACAATCCCGTCGAATGGAATGGCCTGAAATTCTTTGGGGATGACGGCCTGTTTTTAGATGAGACATCGAACAACATGTTGCGGCAAGTCTTGGAAGCAGGGAGGAGAACCTATGTCGAATGGAATAAGCTCGGTAGCTGCCGGATTGACGATTCATTCCTCGACCTCCATCGTACGAGCGTCATGAGTCTTCCGTATCTGGATATTGCCTGCATGAAGAACCGCAGATTCAAGATCGTAGTGGATTGTGTGAACGGCTCGGGCAGTATCGTAGTCCCGCGGCTATTGGAGGACCTCGGGTGTGATGTGATCCCATTGAATTGTGAACCAAGTGGGATTTTTACACATAACCCTGAGCCACTTCCGGACCACCTCATCGAACTCTGCGGAAGAGTCAGTACGGAGAAAGCTGACCTTGGCATCGCGGTAGATCCGGACGCAGACAGACTTGTCCTCATCACGGAGGAGGGAAAGCCATTCGGCGAGGAATACACAATTGCTTCCTGCATAAAATATGTGCTTGAAAAAGAGAAAGCCAGAGGGAACCGGAATCTGAAAGTGTGCGTGAACCTCTCGACCACTCGTGCGGTCGACGATATTGCCACGGAGTATCACTCACAAGTGTTCCGGACCCCTGTGGGCGAGCTGAATGTCGCAAGGAAGATCAAAGACTTGGGCGCTGTAATTGGTGGTGAAGGCAGCGGTGGCGTGATTCTTCCGTTGATCCACCTGAGGCGGGATGCTCTTGTGGGGATTGCGCTGACTCTCCAACACCTCCTCGAATTTGGTGGAGGAATGTCCGATCTGAAGAAGTCTCTTCCTGAATACCACATCTACAAGATGAAGGTTGAGGTGACCATTGATTCCCTCAAGAAGATCATTGGAGACCTGAGCAGTCGCCATTCTGAAGCAAGAATGAACACTGATGACGGTCTGAGGTTAGATTTCGAAGACCATTGGGTCAATTTGAGGAAGTCAAACACTGAGCCAATTCTCAGGATAATCGCTGAAGCGAGAACAATGGAGAAGGCAAAGGATCTTGCAGAAGAGTTCGCTCGTGAGGTCTCTCGCGTTCTTTGAGATCAGCCGAGCCTTGACTTTCACTTCCTAAATCCCTAACATTCCAAAGACGTTTGACCTCTTCTTTAGACGCATAATGATCCTCGGGAAAGTTGTCGGGACCATCGTCTCTACCCAAAAGAACAAGAACCTCAAGGACTATAAGATCCTTGTAGTGCAACCAGTGGACCTGGAAGGCTCATTTATCGGCCGTGACATCCTTGCTCTCGATGTCGTCGATGCTGGTGTCGGTGACAACGTCCTTGTTATCCAGGAAGGAGCATCAGCACAGCAAATTCTGAAGCGTTCGGATGTGCCAGTCCACTCAGTAGTCGTTGCCGTCGTTGACGGCCTTGATGTAACCGCATGACCATCCTCGTCCTGCAGAATGTTCGACATAAAAGACCTCTTAAGTCTATCCGCAGTTCCCGGGGTCGGGGCAAATCGTCTTCGCGCGCTCGTCTCTCACTTTGAAGACCCTGCCGCAGTTCTTCACGCTTCGCCGAGAGAGCTAATCAAAGTAAATGGGATCGATAAGAAGACTGCTCTGAGCATCGCGCGGTTCCGGGACGGCAAGAAGTTCGCCGACCAGCAACTCGCTCGTCTCAACAGAGTTGGAGGGAGGATCGTCACCTTCTGGGATGCGGAATACCCAGATCCTCTTAAGAAGATCTATGACCCTCCTGCTTTTCTGTTCGTCCTCGGCTCGATCATCGCTGACGACGCATACGCAATCGCGATTGTCGGCACTCGAACCCCGACGACGTATGGTAAGATCATCGCTGAGAGGTTTAGCGAGCAGCTCACCGGGATGGGGCTCACTATTGTCAGCGGACTCGCGCGGGGAATCGACACCGCCGCGCATGTCGCAGCTCTCAAAGCGGGCGGCAGAACACTTGCAGTCATTGGTTCGGGGATTGATGTCATCTATCCACCTGAAAACAAACGAATAGCCGAGAGGATTTGGCGCCAGGGGGCAATCCTCTCGGAGTACGAGATGGGTGCAAAGCCCGACGCGGTGAACTTCCCACGGCGAAACCGCATCATCAGTGGACTTGCACTTGGAACTCTCGTCGTCGAAACAACCGAGACCGGTGGTGCGATGATTACAGCGAGCACCGCTCTCGATCAGAATCGTGAAGTATTCGCCGTCCCCGGCCCCATCACTGAAAGCCGGAGCAGCGGCGCGAACCGACTCATCAAGGAGGGAAGAGCAAAGCTCGTAGAACGCGTTGACGACATTGTAAGCGAACTTCGGACGAAGCTCAGGCCTCGTCTTAAGACTGAAGAGAAGAGAATTGAAATTCCTCTCTCCCTTTTTGAAAGACGTCTGCTCGATTGTCTCGGAACTGAGCCTCTCCACATCGATGCCATCGCAGCGCAAACAGCACTGACAACCTCCGACGCGCTCGTCAATCTCCTAAGCCTCGAATTCAAAGGGCTTGTGAAACAGCTTCCTGGGAAGATGTTTATCAGACTTTGAATTTGCTTTCTTCTTTCAAAACTATTTCTTAATTTTGTGATGAGGATCTTTCTGTTTTGCCCATTATAAGGATACGAGGTTTGCAGTACGTGTTGTCGAAGCCATGGCACCTAGTTTAAACATCTCGCTGCAGCAGCGCCTTCAGCTTAAACTCTCACCGCAGCAAGTTCAGTACCTCAAGTTGTTACAGCTTCCCACCCTCGCTCTCGAACAGCGCATTAAGGCAGAACTCGACTTGAATCCACTCCTCGAAGAAACAGCAGAAGAAGAGCTGGAAGTTGCCACTCAGCAGGAAGAGGAGCCTACCGCGACAGCAGAGGAGACAGCCACGCCTGAAAGCAAGGCCGAAGCTGACGGAGCTGAGGAGGGAAGCTACACAATTGAAGACTTCATGAACGATGATTCATCTGGCTATAAAGCGCCGCGAGGCGACGGCGACGAAGAGCGAGAAGAGATTCCGACGCCCGCCGCTGTCAGCATGGCTGAGTATCTCATGGGTCAGCTCAGACTTCTCGATTTGACCGAAGAAGAGCTGATCCTCGGGGAAGAAATCATTGGCGACATTGAGGAGGACGGATACCTTCGTCGCGACCTCTCATTAATCCTCCATGACGTCCAGGCGACTCATGGACTCACGTTCACGCCGGAGAAGGCAGAGGAAGTCCTGCAGAAGATACTCTACCTGGATCCACCGGGCATAGGGTCGCGGTCGCTGAAGGAATGTCTTACCGTCCAGCTCAAGGCAGGAAATTTTGATCCGGCGACGAAAGACCTTGCGCTCAAGATCGTCGAGAAGTATTATGAAGAATTCACGATGAAGCACTACGAAGAGATCGCGAGGAAGCTCAATGTCAGCATGGATGCGTTGAAGGGCGCGGTTGAGCTCATCCGGCGGTTGAATCCCAAGCCGGGGGAAGGCGAATTCACCCCTGCAGAGAACTACATTGTGCCAGATTTTCTCGTCCAGAACGATGACGGTGAATTTTTGATCATCCTCAATGACCGGAACATTCCACCTCTCCGCGTGAACAGGGCGTACCAGCAGATGATTGCAGGCAGGAGGAAGAACAATGTCTCAAGTGAAGCGAAGGATTTTATCAGGAAGAAATTCGAGGCGGCAAAGTGGTTTATCGCTTCGATCCACCAACGCCGCGAGACAATGATGAATGTGATGCGGGCAATCGTCCAGCGCCAGAGAGAGTTCTTTGAGACTGGTGAGAACCTCAAGCCTCTCATCTACAAAGATATCGCCGAGATGATCGGAATGGACATCTCAACGATCAGTCGCGTTGTAAACGGGAAATACGTTCAGACGGAGTATGGAGTGTTCTCTCTTAGGCATTTTTTCGGCGATTCAATCCCGACAGTGAATGGAGAAGAGATTTCAAACAAAGAGGTCAAGAAGAAAATAAGAGAAATTATCGACGTGGAAGAGCCGCACAAGCCGCTCAGCGACGACCGAATCGCCGAGATTCTGAACAAGGAAGGCTTGAACATCGCTCGCCGGACCGTCGCAAAGTACCGTGAACAAATGATGATCCCCGTCGCTCGTCTGAGAAGGAAAATCTAACTCTGTAAAGGCAGCCAGCTATGCAATCACTCATTAAGTCAACCACGGTGATCGGCCTCCGACGGAACGGAAAAGCAGCCCTGGGTGGTGATGGACAGGTGACGATCGGTGGCACCATCATGAAGCAGCATTCAAACAAAATCCGAAAGCTGCGCAACAATACAGTCCTCGCGGGTTTCGCCGGTGCCGCTGCGGATGCGTTTACGCTCTTTGAGCGTTTCGAAGAGAAGCTTGAACAATATCGTGGAAACCTGGACCGCGCAGCTGTTGAGCTGGCGAAAGATTGGCGAACAGATAAATACCTGCGGCGACTTGAAGCACTCCTCGCTGTTATCGACGACAAACACGCCTTGATCGTCTCCGGTACCGGCGACATCATCGAGCCGGACGACGGGATTGTTGCGATCGGTTCCGGGGGCAGTTTTGCGCTGGCTGCCGCGCGCATGCTGCTGAAACATTCGAAGCTGTCTGCAAAAGAGATCGTGCGAGAGGCGCTAGAATCAGCCGCCGAGATTTGTATCTATACAAATCGAAACTTTGTCATTGAGGAATTATGACCAACCGCTTGCCGAAGCTTGCCCCGATTTCATCGGGGCCTGCCGTCGCTCCAGACCATGTTAAGGAATTGACGCCGCGCGAGATTGTAAAGGAACTCGATCGGTATATCATCGGTCAACAAAATGCAAAGCGTTCAGTTGCAATCGCCCTTCGGAATCGTTGGCGGCGACTTCAAGTGCCCGAGGGACTGCGTGAGGAGATCATGCCAAATAACATCATCCTCATCGGTCCAACCGGAGTCGGCAAGACAGAGATTGCACGACGACTTGCGAAGCTGGCGACTGCCCCGTTCCTCAAAGTTGAGGCCTCAAAATTCACAGAGGTCGGTTACGTGGGCCGCGATGTCGAGTCGATCATTCGGGATCTGACCGATATCGCCGTGAACATGGTCAAGGCAGAGAAGACGGCTGTAGTGCAGGACAAGGCACGAGACCTCGCCGAGGAGCGCATCCTCGATATCCTTCTTCCACCTGTTAAGAAAGCGAAGGCAATTGGAATTCCAGCAGCCGACCAGGTGGAAACCGATGAGGAAATCTTCGAGAGAACGCGTGCGCGCTTCCGCGTTCAGCTTCGCGAGGGCAGACTTGACTCAAGGACAATTGAAGTGGACGTCCCCCAGGAGGCCTTCCCTGTCATGCAGGTGTTCGGACCCGTCAGTCTCGAGGAGATGGGGGTAAACATCCAAGACATCTTCGGCAATCTCATGCCAAAGAAGTTTAAGAAGAGAAAGATGTCCGTTGCGGAGGCGCGGGCTGTGCTCGCACAGGAAGAAGCTCAGAAGCTCATCGAGATGGACAGCGTTGTGCGCGAGGCTATCCACCGCGTTGAGAACTCCGGGATTGTCTTCATCGACGAAATTGACAAGATCGCCGGGTCAAAGGGGGCGTCGGTGGGACCGGATGTCTCTCGCGAGGGCGTCCAGCGTGACCTCCTCCCTATCGTCGAAGGATCGAATGTAATGACGAAGTACGGCATGGTGCAGACCGATCATGTCCTCTTCATTGCATCGGGCGCTTTCCATGCGTCAAAACCATCCGACCTGATCCCAGAGATGCAGGGCCGATTCCCAATTCGCGTCGAGCTAAGCAGCCTTTCTGAGGACGATTTTGTGAAGATCCTCACGCTCCCTCAGAACGCGCTCATTAAGCAGTACACTGCACTGCTCGAGACGGAAGGAGTGAAACTAAAATTCACCGATGATGGAATCCGCGAGATCGCCAAGATTGCCTCCGAGGTAAACGAGCAGGTGGAGAATATCGGAGCCCGGAGACTTCACACGATCATGACTACCCTGCTCGAGGAGATCCTCTACGATTCGCCTGACAAGACTCCAAGCAAAGCTGTGGATATCACACAAGAGATGGTTCACGAGAAACTCAGCAAGATTGTTTTGAACCGAGACTTAAGTCGCTACATCTTGTGATGTGCATGCTGTAAGTGCCAGAGCCCCAACCCGATCTGCTCCCCTCCTCCATGCCTGATCTCTCCATCAGGACACTTACCGAGTCCGAATACCCAGCTTGGGACTCATTCGTCTCCTCGTCTCCACAGGGAACGATCTTCAACACATCTATTTGGGCTTCTATCATCCGGGAAGTCTTTGGCATCCAGCACACTATCTACGGCATCCTCGAAGGAGATCAGCTCGTTGGCGGAATCTCTCTCTTTCACAAGAAGAAGGCTGGATTGAACGTCGTCACGCGTCTCCCCCTCACGCCGTATAACGGCATACTGTTCCATCCTCCTGACGGTGAGAAATCTCAAAAGACGTCGACCGAGCACCAGGAGATCGTGCGGAGCTTGCTGGAGAGACTTGAGAAAGAGTTCAAGTTCATCCACCTCGTTCTCCATCCTTCGGTCTGCGATATGCGGCCCTTCCTCTGGCGTCACTGGCATACTCTGCCTCAATATACGCACGTGAACTCCCTCAGCGACCTCGCACAAACGTGGACGCTTCTTAGCAGCTCGCTGCGCCGGAAAATTAGCCGTGCTGAAGAGAACCAGATCAAAATACTTGAAAAGGATGATCCCACGCTTCTCCTGAAGTTCCAGGAGATGAGCTACGCGAAGGCCGGCCTTAAACCTGTCCTTCCGTTGCCAGTGTTCAAACGGTATTGCGAGGCGGTGGGCCGTGCAAAGCTTCTGCGGATCTACTCCGCTGTTGATGCTGAGGCAAACGTGCATGCAGAGCGCGCCGTCATAGTTCACAACGACCATGCATACGATTGGATCGCAGGGACAAACCTCCAGATCGAAGACGAGCACGCAAACCAACTCCTCGTCTGGGAGATCTTGAAGCGGCTCTCGGCTGAGGGAGCCCAGACGTTCGACTTCCTCGGGGCAAACACTCCAAGTGTAACGGAATTCAAACGAGGATTTGGGGGAAAGTTTGCCTGCTACTTCGAGGTAAGGTACTTCTCCTCCCCGTTAGTGAGAGCCCTCGACTCGCTCAATCAGTGGCGGATTCGCTTGAAGAGGAAAGCTTAGTCGTTCCCAAAATCATCTGGGGGGATAGTCAAACCATCTCAAGGAGGTTTCCATGAAACTTTCCACTTTGCTCGTAATCAGCGCCGTGGTTGCACTCGTGTTTGGAGTCTGCTTCGTCCTCGTTCCGAGAGTGGTACTCTCACTCTACGGTATCACTCAAGGGCGAGGCGAGGCACTGATGTCAGAATTCTTCGGGACGGCCCTCATTTTCGCCGGCCTCGTGGCGTGGTTCATGAGGAAGGTGACAGATGCCAGTGCACAGCGAGCTGTTGTCCTTGGATTCCTGATTGCCGATGTTCTCGGGTTGATCATCTCTCTGATCGGAACGCTCTCAGAGACAATGAATTCCGTGGGCTGGACAGTAGTTGTTCTTTACCTCCTGCTGGCGATAGGCTTTGCCTCATTCCAATTCAAGAAGCCAGCCGCTTCGTAACCAACTGTCAGCCTGAGCGGAGTGAGTCCCGCCGCCCCTTGGCGGGATGAACGAAGTCCCCGCCTGCCTTAAAGGGTCGCGGGAGGCGGACAGGGAAGGCTATCCTACGCAGCCTCTGGACAGCCCGTCTCAGCGCAATACGAGGCGGGCTGTGAAGTTTTCAACTGCCCGCGCTTGACTTAAGCTGCTCCACTTCGTATCTTGGGTCATAAACTTCGACCCCTGCCTTCCATTCATTCGAGGGTCTGCGTTGTCTCTCGCTACGGAACTCATCGCGATAACCCATGGAAAGAAACCAAACACTCGACGGCTGGCCACGACAGAAGCAGGATGGGGTAGCGAGGGTGGAAAGACGAAGTTCGTTTTGCCTGCCTACCATCGGTCTGGTGGGCCAGCTAACGGGCAGCAAGCAGATGGGGTCAGTCAGTAATGAACATTGATCTCGTCAGTTTCTTCCTAGGGTTCGCATCGTCTTTGCTGGCAAGTGTGTTCTTGTGGTACCTTACCGTCTACCGGCCGCGCAATAGAGATGAGAAAAACATTCGCGAGTACAGTTCAAGCATCATCAGAGGAGTGATTGGTCAGAGCAAGATAGTATTTCAGACGATTTTCAAAGAGGCCGGTATTCAGCGGGAGTTCTCAGAGATTTCTTTAGAAGATTTCAAACTCGTAGGACCTAAGGTCAAACTCAAGAAGGAAGCGCCACCGATAATCGGATTCTTCATTCTGAAAGGCGCGAGTTTTGCACAATACCTATGTTTTTACAAGGAGAGGACGGTTACTTACATCCAGCGAGTCTTTACCTACATATACTTCCTTGATTCAGAACTTGTCAAAAGGCTTAACCGAATCCTTCATTGTAGGTATTTTGTTCTGTGCGATGAATGGCTTAAGAACATTGATCTCGTAACCGACCCAGATTTGACTGCATTTGATGAAGACCTGTATGAGTACTACACAGCGATTCCGGATCTTGAGCATTTCTGTCTCAAGAAAGGGATATTGAAAGAGTGAGTCTCTCGTACGTGCGCTTGCAAGCGTTCACATTTCAAACGAGTGCCGTTCAGGCACCCTTGTCTAAGACCCATCCCCAGTGTCAGCGAGGGGTCACTGAGACCATGCGGCATAGCCTTGGGATGGCAATATGGAGAGAGGGGCAATGAAAATGAAACGAATTCTGCTATTTCTGGCATTGCTCTCGCTTTGCTGCAGTGATTCAGGCATTTCGCCCGAAAGCAGAGACTTCAACCTCAGGCTGCGCTACGGCATAGGTGCGAAAAGTGAATTGAACACCTTTCAAAACACGTATACAAAAGACTTGATCCTCGATGGAACTGTCACAGCTCCCTTCGTACTCTCCGATGCGGAACTCCAGGAGATCAAGCGCAAGATGATTGAGATTGATTTCTTCAGTTACCCAGATACATTCACTCTTGTTCGAACCGACACGATAGTGGTTTCTCTTGAACCTTACCCGACGTACAATTTCGAGGTCAAATATAACTCATCCATCAAACGTCTCCACTGGGACGACGGAATCATCACAAGCAACCAAAAGGCAACGAGACTGAGAGAGTTGATCGCACTGATCCGAACGATTATCGAAGCCAAGCCCGAATACCGCCAACTCCCACCCGCACGAGGTGGCTACCTTTGAGGGCCACGCCAACAGGCAATTAGACGAGTAGTGCCAGACACCCTCGGCACGGGCGAGCATGCTTGTCTGGCACCCATCACCAGTGTCAGTGAGGGGTCACTTACACCACGTGGCTTGGCCTGGAGAGGACAATGATGCTGGTGTCACCGTATGATCCCCGCATCGGATGCTGCAAGCCTGCAGAAGTCGAAATCGCTGGCTGGAGCGTAAGCAGTCAAAACTGGCGGGTTTAATTTCAGTGCAAACCAGGTATCTGCTTATATTTCGATACACTGCAAGCACTGAAATTACTGCTGTGGGGGTGGGAGAGTGACCGCGCGTTGCGATTTCGACAAGATTTCTTTGATTACTTTCTTTCTCGGAAAGAAAGTAATGTGAACGATGATCCCTCGGGAGCTGAGCTCCCTCGGAGCCGTTAGGACGTCTCTACAAAGTCAGGCTTTGTGCTTGGGCGTTCGGATAAGAAGAGATAAGGGGACAACGATATGAAGACACTCGAAATCTCAAAGGCAAGGCGATCATTAGCAAGCTATTCCAAGAAGGCAAGAAAGGAACCCATGGTCGTCACCGCCAATGGGAAACCGATTGCCGCACTCATCGGCATTCAGAATGCAGATATGGAAACAGTCACACTCAGCAACAATCCTCAGTTCCTTGCCTTGATCGAAAGATCCCACCAACGGCAGAGTCAAGAGGGCGGCATTTCAGGGGAACAGATGCGTCCTCAGCTCAGCTTGAAGCCAAAGAAGGGCACAGGCTAACGAGTCCTCAGTCCCAACGTGGTGTGTCAACACGTCCCTCAGGTCGAACGGCCAACCTCCATATCTCAGGTCACGGGAAATCCTCTTGATCGTGTTGTAATGAACCCTCACCAGAAGTCAGATGCAGGAATCCGTTTCCATTTCCCAAAGGTCCGTAGGACTCTCGACGAGTCGAGTCGTCGACCTTTGGAGGATCCCTTTGCGACGGGAGCGTGGGAACGAGGTGAAGCTCAAAGACAATATGATCGACACTGGACTGAAAGACAAAGTTGCGCTGATCACCGGCATCAACAATCCCTACGGCATCGGCGCCGCCACGGCCAAAGCCTTCGCCGCCGAAGGAGCCGCGAAGACGCCCAACCTTTCATTCCTGTACTTGCTGACTGTTGCTCTGGTGGCCCAGGGCAATAACCTTGAACTTCCAGGAGTGACACACTATCGACTGGAGATGGAGTTCGCCCTCATGGATCGTTCAACGTTCAGGTTTTGAAGCAAGGTGCCCACATGGCGGATAGACATTGCTGGGGCAAAGTTCTCTCTGGTCAGTGACCCCATCGATAGGCTCGTTATCTATTGCCTGCCCCAAGATTTGGCAGGAGCCCAACGAATCCTGAAGGAGGTAAAGAAGGTGGTCGAGCTGTATTCCTTCCTCTTCAGTCGTCCAAAGCTGTACGCAGGATACACGATCATCGAGATTCCGGATGGATTGGGATCGCAGGCGAGTGATCTTTACGTTCTGCAGACCCCTGCAGCATTCACAGATAGCACAAGAATCGGCGAGATGTACCACGAAGTCGCTCACACGTGGAATGCGATGTCGAAAAGAGATGTGCAGCGGTGCCGCTGGTTCGATGAAGCATTTGCCTCGTACCTCGAAGCGCTTGCTATCTTCAGCTTCTATG
>Ga0315282_10009597_pt1 | contig 15360 bp, 13 predicted proteins | sample YL17G07_20_MG_FD_203693 | JGI IMG/M metagenome (GOLD analysis project Ga0315282, IMG submission 203693) | Sediment microbial communities from Yellowstone Lake, YNP, Wyoming, USA - YL17G07_20 | ecosystem: Environmental > Aquatic > Freshwater > Lake > Sediment | place: USA: Wyoming | collected... | reverse complement strand
TTTCCGATTTTAGGGCGCAATATATCTGGATGGGCATGGGTTGTCCCTTTAATGGTTTCTATATTTATCATCATTAGAAAACCATCGCGAATTACTTTTCCTGTGCTTGTATGGATCCCATGGATGTTTATAGTAGTTTATTATTTCGTTGATTCAGGTTTTTCATATCCACAAAGAAATATGATGTTACTATCTTCTATTATGGTTGGAATGGCTGTGTCAGCGGGTAGAACTACGGAATCTCAACTAAAAGGCTTTTTAGTACTTATCAAACTTTTTGCATATTTGGTTCTTTTAACAATTGTTATAAGAACAGGGTTGTTATTCACTGGCATTCTACCAATAGCCACTGGTTTTGCATCACAGAGTATGACTGCTGCTCTGCTATGCTGTATTTTTGCTGTAGGATATTCAATGAATATAGAAAAAAGTTTATTTCAGTGGATCATTGGAGCAGCAATACCATTTATTGCATTAACGAGGACTGCAATTGTGGCCGCGGGTTTAACAATACCATTAACTTTTGCCTCATTAAAGATAAGAAAAAGGCTGATATTCTTGATAATAATCGCTGTGTTGGGTGTCACGTTGTTTTCTACTGAACGTGTGCAGAGAAAAATGTTTTATTCAGGTGCAGGAACACTCCGAGATGTTCGACTGTCAAATCCTGATTTTTTCACAACTGGACGGACACGTTTATGGTATCTGATGGTGGAAGAAATTAAGGCGAAGCCTTGGTTCGGACACGGAGCCAACGCTCAAGAAGAATTCATTTTCGGTTATTTAGGGTTTTATGGCCAACCGCATAACGACTGGATACGCCTTCTCTTTGATTACGGGTACTTGGGTACTTTTATTTTTGCTCTTTGCATAGTATTACAGAGTCTTCATGCATTGAGAAGGGCAAAGATGACAACAGGTGGAACTCGCATCCTCTTCTATGCTGGCGCATCTTCTTTCTTGCCCTTTATTTTATTTATGTTTACTGACAACATTATTTTGTATGTATCCTTCTTCGGCAATCTACAGTTTGCAATCTTAGGATTGGCTTATGCTTCGCTCAATACATCAATGAGGGATGCTGCGTGGTATCAATACCAAGCCTACTTGTCCTCTCTATCTAAGATCAACGACTCTTCGAAAACATGACCTTAGGAGAAAAAGAGTTCACTAAGAGGATAACCGCAACGATTCGAACAAGAATGAAGGATTTAGGGATCAGGGATGTCCTGTTTCTGGCCGCTTTACTGATAGCCTTATTCCTTTATTCATTTCATGTCTCAAGCGATCTGTACGGGGACGAAAGAGGCCACACCTACAACGTGGTTGCGACGGGAGATTTTTGGACTAACATTCAAGATCCCAGTATGTGTCATCCGCCACTTTACTTTATGCTTGCGGAATTGTCCTATAACCTAATAGGCAAGCCGTGGGGAATACGTATTCCGAGCATCCTTTTTGCTCTGGGAACGGTTATCATCCTTTCCTTTGGAGCGAAGCGAATTTTGGGAGAACGGTTTTTTCTACCTACTGCATGGATGGTTGCACTTTCACCCTTTCTTCTGGAATTCGCTGGGGAGGGCAGAGCATATGCAATGCTCATTTTCATTTCGGTGGCAACGACATGGGCTTTGTTTGAATTCTTGCAGTGTGAGAATCTAAGGAATATGTTGGTACTTATTGTCGCCGCGATTTGCGGAGCTCTGACCCATTACTTTTTCTGGCTCCAAATGTTTTTTATCGGTTTCTATTATCTGATTGTGCGAAGACACGTAACACGTTATGCTCTATGCGTTTTTGCCATTGTCTTTATCGTGCTCGCACCTGTAGCTTCAGTTCTGTTTGTCGCACAGGAAACGAATTTCACAAAATATCTACAAGTGTCATGGTCGGAAACGTTTTTTAGTGTACCCAACTTCATCGCACGCCTACCTGTGGCGTTGACCTATGGTTTCTCCACTTTCCATCTTCCAAATTTGGACCCTGCGAGAAACTTTGACTTTCGAGTGTTGTTTGATAATTGGTCTTTGTCACTACTTGCGCTTATCTCATTTGTTGGTATTATCTATGCCTGGGTTCGTTTAGCACTGGAAAAGACAAAATGGTTCTGGTTTTTATTTCTTGGCATTGTGATTCCTTCACTGCTGGGGTTAGTTGGAGGAACATTAGGGTTCTATCTTATCCGCGAGAAACACTTGGCAGTCGTTTGGGGTAGTTATTCTATGCTGCTGCTTCTCGCACTTCACTACTTGAGCCGCACTAAGGCTGGTTTGTTAGTTATTGCTTGTTATGCTGCGGTAGTGATTGTTTCGATTGTCCACTATGTTGCGTATCCGAACGAATACTCGAGAAGAATGGACTGGACAGGGCTTAATCGAGCGATTGAAGGAAAGATAAATCATTCAGATTTAATCCTTTTTTATGCAAGCGATCCTCAAAGCCTGAGTCTTGGTAAAATGATGGTATTGGATAACCATCTCAGGAAAGTAAACTTAGAAGCTGATATGCCTAAAGGAATTTCGCTTGAGAAATTTGTGGAGCAAATTGATAAGTCAACAGATGGAAGGGTGTTTCTTATAAATAACGAAACCGATCGGCATATGGTTGATCCGAAAAGTGAAGTGATCAGGACCCTGATGTCAAGGAGGACAATTTCGGAATGGCGGTTTGGGCGAAACCTCATTCTGTATGAATTCAAATAAGATCTGCGCAAATAGCTTTGTGAGCAGCATCCAACGCTAATAAAAAGTATGAAAATAAAGTACGTAATCGAAATAGCTAGGCCTAAGCATTGGATTAAAAACCTTATTATCCTGTTTCCTATTTTCTTTTCTTTGAATGTCGATAAACCAGAGGCTTGGTTCAAAGTTATAATAACTCTTATCTCATTTTCGTTGGCTTCAAGCGCGAGTTACATTTTTAATGACATTCGGGACAGAGATCGTGACCGTTTTCATCCTGTTAAACAAAACCGACCAATAGCTTCAGGCGAGGTCAGCTTGACTGCTGCCTCGGCAGAAAATGTCCTATTGCTCCTTTTATCTTTTTTCGCGGCACAATTTGCAGGTTACAGTGTGCTACTTCTGGTCGTTGTTTATCTAATAATCCAAGCGGGTTATTCAGTCATTTTAAAAAACAAAATGATTGTGGATGTAATATGCATAGCCTTAGGTTTCGTGATTAGAGCAATGGCTGGTGCTGTTTGTATCCGCGTTGAAATTAGCCCGTGGCTAATCATCTGTACCTTCACGATCAGTCTATTCATGGGTTTTTGTAAACGTGGAAATGAGATCGCAACAATAAGCAATAAAGCGCTAGCTGAAAGCCACAAGCGGACGCTACCTGGATATACCCCTGAATTATTAACGCATTTTATTACTCTTTCAGCGGGAGTGGCGGTCGTATCATTTCTTCTGTATGCCTCAAGTCCGATGACAGTCGAGCGATTTGGTACAATTTATCTGAGTTACACTTTGCCTTTGGTTATATATGGTATCTTCCGATTTGCAATGCTTTCGTTAAGAGGTACTTACGTCGATCCCACCGATCTAATCCTTCGAGATAGACCTTTTCAGGGAACCGTAATCTTATGGTCTATAGCTGCATTCATCATCATTTATGGGGGACGCCAAATACACGTGTGGATTCAGAGCCGGTAAATTGGAAACGCTTTTGACGGTATGCTGTTTCATATCCCACCAACGATTTATCAATCAGCAAAACCATAATTTAGGGATTCAAATTATCTTGTCCAGGGAAAGTCTAGAATGAATTTGCCTGCAGGTATCCATATTGCCATTATCTGGCAAAGGTTTTTATCCTACCATATTGCGCGGATCAACTATTTGTGGAAAAAACTTTCACAGCTTGGTTGTCAACTGAGCGCTATAGAAGTAGCTTCACAGGATGCTTCTTATGGATTTCCTGAAAGTATCTTTTCAGAGGATGGTTTCAAACATATTTGCTGCTTTCCAGAAATGTCTTATCACCACTTAAAGCCTATTGAGATACATAATAAAGTATTCAGCCTTCTTATCGAGTGCAAACCCGATTTAATCTTTGCTCCAGCCGCTCCATTTCCTGAGGGGATGGCGGCGTTTGCCTATCGTAATGGCTGTGAGGCACGGGCAGTGATGATGGATGATGCATGGGAGTATAGGGACCACAGAGGAAGACTTACAAAAGAGATAAAGCGGTTGATTCATAGGAATATTGATGCAGTATTTATCCCCGCGAGGTCCCATTTACCATATTTTCTAAATATGGGCTTTCCGGAGGACCGGATCGTGTTTGGAGTCGATGTTGTTGATAATGATTACTATTTAAGAAGATCAGAGCAGGCACGACCAAACGAGAGACATTTAAGAATCTCCCGAAACTTACCAGAAAATTACTTTATATTTGTAGGGAGGTTCTTGCCGATAAAAGGGCTTGAGAGTTTAATTAAAGCTTATGCAGACTATCGTAGACAGATAGTTACTAATCCGTGGGATCTTGTTCTAGTCGGTGATGGGGGATATCTTGATGATATTCGCGAGCTCGCAAGAGATGTTCATGGGATTGATTTTGTTGGTGCTCAGTTCGAAGATAATCTGTGTCAGTACTACGCACTTGCGCGAGTTCTAATTGTCCCCAGCACTGCTGAATCATGGGGACTTGTAGTTAACGAAGGAATGGCTTCCAGTTTACCGGTGATCGTTAGCAAAGGATGTGGGGCGGCTAGAACTTTAGTGAGAGAAGGAGAAAATGGCTGGATATTTGAGCCGGGAGACAACGAAACACTAACCAAGTTAATGATAAGGGCCTCTTCTTTATCTTCAGATGCTCTAAAGGAGATGGGTAGAAAATCTCAATCTATTATCTCTCAATGGTCTCTGGATCGATTTGCAGAAGGGGTATTAAAAGCCGTCAAGATTCCCAGACGTCCACCTGCGGGTCCAATTTCTGACATCTTGACAAAGTTGTGGAAAGGTCGGGTGAGAGTTAACTAAGGTGAAAATTCTTCTTGTTCACAATTTTTATGGGTCGTCGGCTCCCAGTGGAGAGAATACCGTTTATGCTGCCGAAAGGGAATTATTACGTCAGCATGGTCACACGGTAATTGAATTCACTCGCCATAGCGACGAAATTATAAACCGAGGGATTTTCGGGAGCATTCAAGGAGCTCTTGCGACTCCTTGGAATCCATTTAGCAAGCGAGCGCTGCAGGCTGTTTTAGAAAAAGAGAAACCGGATGTGATGCATGTCCATAATACCTTCCCTCTCCTTTCTCCCTCGATTTTTTATGCAACAAAGGGGTTTCGTACAGCCACCGTTTTGACTCTCCATAATTATCGAACCCTTTGTGCGGCTGGAATTCCCATGCACGACGATGTTCCCTGTACGGAATGTTTGGATACACAAAGTGTATCTCCCGCACTTAAATATGGCTGTTACCGTGAGAATAGACTCGCGACTCTCCCGCTGGCTATGATGATCGCACTCCATAGGAGGGTAAAGACATGGGAAAAACATGTTGATGCCTTCGTCGTTCTCTCAGATTTTCAAAGGGACAAGATGGTGAAGGCAGGGTTACCGGCGACGAATGTTCACATCAAACCTCCTTTTTATGTTAATCCACCATCCCCATTGTCATGGGAAGAACGTGAGTCAAAAGTGATTTTCATAGGAAGACTTGGAACAGAGAAGGGAATTCATATCCTCTTAGATGCGTGGAAACATTGGGGCAGTCAAGCACCACAAGTTGAGATCGTTGGAGATGGCCCGGAAAGAGTAAGCTTGCAAAAGTCTGTAAAAGGAAATGGAATTGAGGACAAGATCTCTTTCTTAGGCCAGGTGCCATTCTTGGAAGTTCAGAAACGGCTTCGCCTTGCTCGCCTCCTCGTTTTGCCTTCGTTGTGCTTTGAAGGGTTTCCAATGACTATCATCGAGGCGTTTTCCTTGGAGGTGCCTGTGGCAGCTTCAGATATTGGGCCCCTTCCTAATATCGTCAAAAATGGCGAAAGTGGCATTCTGTATCAACCAGGCGATGCGCTAAGTCTGTATCATGCGATAAAAGAAATTTGGGATCGGTCCGATCGCTTGTCTTTGCTAGGGCAGGGAGCCCGCCGGGAGTTTGACAAAAAATATACTGCCGATGCGAATTATGAAATGCTCATGAAGATCTATGGCGCAGCAGCAGAAAGTAAGCGATCAAGAGAGGGACAGGCACGATTTTCTGGAAAAATAGTTATGAGGGAAGAATACCAGCACAGGAGTGAAAGCATACTGGGGTATCCCGTTTCAAATTTGTCAAGAAATGAATGTATTGCTACTATCACGGGCTGGATAGAGAATGGCGCGAAGGGCAAGTACTTTGTCTGTGCCAATCCACATTCCATTGAAGTAGCGGAAACCGATCATGAGTTTGACCGTGCAATCAAGAATGCTGACCTCATTGTTCCAGATGGGATAGGGATCGTTGTTGCCTCCGGGATCCTGGGAGGAGCCATACATAAAAGGGTAACGGGAAGTGATATGTTTCAAGGAGTCAACAGCGAGTTGAATAAGAAGAAAGGACACTCCGTATTCTTTCTCGGATCCACACAGGACAATCTGGAGAAGATGAGGCGCAAGGTGGAATCCGATTTTCCCAACATACGGGTCGTGGGTACATTTTCACCGCCCTTTAAGGAAGAGTTCAACCATGAAGAGAATCTTATGATGATTGAGACAATCAATCGTGTCAAACCGGATGTCGTCTGGGTTGGGATGACCGCTCCAAAACAGGAGAAGTGGATATATGAGAATAGGGAGAAATTAGATGTGAAGCTACTTGGACCTATTGGAGCCGTTTTCGATTTCTATACTGGAAATGTGAAAAGACCCCCCAAAATTTTTCAAGAATGGGGGTTGGAATGGTTTCCGCGGTTTCTTCGGGACCCGCGACGGTTATGGAAGAGAAACCTCATTTCTAACCCGAAATTCATTCTTCGAGCAATCCAGTATAGGTTTAACCACCGCGCATAGACTTTAAAGACACGCTAATGATAGTAGACCGCCTTGAAAATGAACTGCTTTTGTGCTGTGGTACTGCCTTGAATAGCCCGGGAAAGGTTTCTCGAATTAGAAGGCTGACTCAAGGGGGTATTGATTGGCCGTATCTCATACGGACGGCACGTCGTCATGGAGTAATGCCACTCCTCTATTGGAATCTTAAGGAGATCCATTTTGAAACCGTGCCAGAAGGTGTTCTGAAGGAGCTTTGCAATGAGTATCGTATCAACATGATTCGAAATCTTTTCCTCACCGCTAAACTCTTTAACCTTCTCGATCTTTTCCAAACCAATGGCATTTCTGCGATCCCCTATAAGGGCCCTACACTTAGCGTTCTTGCCTATGGAGATATTTGCCTAAGACATTTCGTTGACCTTGATTTTATTGTTCATAGGCATGATGTCTTGAGGGCCAAGGAACTTCTTCTATCAGTGGGTTACAGACTGGAATATGTGCTGTCGCCAGATCAAGAATTAGCATACCTTCAACATGAGTGTGAGTATAATTTTTTCGATGGTCATAGAAATATTCTCGTAGAACTGCACTGGGATATTGTCCAGAAGTATTTCTCGTGCCATTTCGACGTCAACAAATTATGGGATGACCTTAAACCTGTATCTCTCCTCGGGAAGGAGGTCATGATCCTCTCACCAGAGAAATTGCTCCTGGTTCTCTGCCTCCATAACGGTGGAAAGCACCAATGGGAGATGTTGGAATGGATTTGTGATATTGCCCAATTGATAGGGGTCCGCAAGGACCTGGATTGGGGAAGGATACTGGATAATGCTTTCCGTTCTGGTATCGAGCGCATACTTTTTCTTGGTCTTTACCTTGCAAGGGATATGCTAGGAACAGAGGTGCCGGATGAGATGAACAGGAAATTAGAGAATGACAAGGCGATTCCATCTCTTGCAGAAGAAGTTCGTAAACGGATCTTCGCTGAGACTGAAAACATCCCAGGAGAGACTGAGCGGTTTGTTTTCTATCTCAGGATGAGAGAAAATCTTAGGGATAAAATGCAATATTGTTTTCGTCGTCTATTTACTCCGACCGAAACAGACTGGTCGCTTCTCAGGCTTCCTGCTCCTTTTTTCCCCTTCTATCGCTTCCTCCGTCCTTTTAGACTTGTTAACAAATTTGGGAGACAAGCTTTAGGTTTAGGGTAAGGCTAAAGATAAGGAGGAGGCTGAAGTTTAGGTTTAGGAGAAACCCAATAACTCAATAACCCAATAAACCCAATGAACTCAATAACCCTTTAGAGGCTGAGGATGAAAAAAGCTTTAATAACTGGAATTACAGGGCAAGATGGATCCTACCTGGCTGAGTTTTTGTTATCGAAAGGCTACGAGGTCCATGGACTGATCCGTAGATCCAGTACCTTTAACACGGAAAGAATAGACCACATCTATGTCGATCCACATGAGAGCAATGTAAAACTTTTTCTTCATTACGGAGATATTACAGATTCAGGACAATTAACGAACCTCATTTATAACATCCAACCTGACGAGATCTATCATCTGGCCGCCCAAAGTCATGTCCGGGTGAGTTTTGACATGCCAGAGTTCACTGGAGATGTAACTGGTATCGGAACAACCCGATTATTAGAAAGCATCAGGAGGAGCGGGATTAAGACCCGGTACTATCAAGCGTCCAGCAGCGAGATGTTCGGAGATGCCCCACCACCTCAGAACGAGGAGACACCTTTCAGACCGAGAAGCCCTTATGGAGTCGCTAAGGTATATGCATATTGGATGGCCAAGAATTATAGGGAAGGCTATGGGATGTTTGCTGTAAACGGGATTCTGTTTAACCATGAATCCCCCAGAAGAGGTGAAACCTTTGTTTCGCGAAAAATTACCCGGGCCTTGGCGAGGATAAAATTTGGACTTCAGGATAAGCTCTATCTCGGGAATCTGGGGGCCAGAAGAGATTGGGGTTATGCCCGAGATTATGTCGAAGCCATGTGGCTCATGCTTCAGCACAACAAGCCGGATGATTATGTTATTGCCACGGGTGAAACTCATTCGGTCAGGGAATTTGCAGAGCTCGCATTCAAGCATGCCGGGATCGAAATGGAATGGAAAGGTCAAGGCAAGACGGAAAAAGGCGTTATTTGTTCCCTAACCCCAAACCTCCAACTGCACTCCTCCAACCTTAAAGTCGGAAGTATCCTCATCGAGAAAGACCCACGTTACTTAAGACCCCTGGAGGTGGAATTCTTGCAAGGGGATGCTTCGAAGGCTAAGGAAAAATTACATTGGGAACCTAAGGTGAGATTCAAAGAGTTGGTCAGGATGATGGTTGAAGCGGACATAAGAAATCTTGAAGAAATGAAACAATGCCAGGATGTGATTAGGAAACTCTCTAATAACGAGAGTAAGCAGTAAACGGTAGGCAGTAAGCACTCGCCAAGAGAGAATTTTTGAATTACAGAGGTTATAAAGATTTGAGAGTCTTTCAATTATCATATAAATTAGCAATGGACATTTTTGAGATTACGAAAACATTCCCTAAGGAAGAGAAGTTTTCACTAACTGACCAGATAAGGCGATCATCGAGAAGCGTCCCAGCGAATATTGCGGAGGCCTGGAAGAAACGTTCATATCCTAAAATGTTCGTCAGCAAGATCATAGATGCAGCTGGAGAAGCTGGTGAAACAGAAGTGTGGTTGGATATTGGCAGGGATACGGCGTACATGTCCATTGAAAAGTATCAGGAGTTATCAGAGGGTTATGATGAAGTAAACCGTATGTTATATGGCATGGCCGGAAAACCTGAAAAATTCTGTCCAAAACCAATTAAAAACACAAATAGGTAGTCTCCAGTGTTTACTGCCTACTGATTACTGCTTACTGTTTTCTGCAGGCTGTCTACTGCTTACTGCTTAGTGCTTACTGTTTAGTGGTATAAACATGTCCTTCTTTCAGAATAAACGTATTTTAGTAACTGGCGGTGCAGGTTTCGTTGGGTCTTTTGTCGTGGAGAAACTGAAGGCACGGGGCTGTAAAAATATTTTTGTTCCAAGAAGTAAAGACTACGATCTTGTGGAGATGGAAGCTGTCAGACGCCTCTATAGAGATGCAAAACCCGATATCGTTATTCATCTTGCTGCCCGTGTCGGGGGGATTGGTGCCAATCGTGCAAATCCTGGAAGATTTTTCTACGATAACCTCATGATGGGCGTTCAAATGATGGAAGTGGGTCGGCAGACAGGCATAGAGAAATTTGTGGCCATTGGGACAGTCTGCGCCTACCCAAAATTTTCCCCCGTACCTTTTCACGAGGAAGATCTCTGGAACGGCTATCCAGAAGAGACCAATGCACCCTATGGACTGGCCAAAAAGATCCTTCTGGTCCAAAGTCAGGCTTATAGGGATCAATATGGATTTAATGCCGTCTATCTCCTGCCAACAAATATTTATGGCCCCAGGGATAACTTTGACCCCGAATCATCTCATGTAATCCCAGCACTGATCCACAAATTTATAAAAGCACAGAGAGAAGTAAGCAGTAGGCAGAAGGCAGTAGGCAGTAATTCTGCTTACTCCATAGTGCCTACTTCAGACTCAGCACCACCTTCGGTGGTGGTCTGGGGCACTGGCAAACCGACCCGGGAATTTCTCTATGTGGAAGATGCTGCTGAGGGAATTTTACTTGCCACCGAAAAATATAATAAGCCTAATCCAGTTAATCTTGGAGCGGGGTTCGAAATCTCTATCAAGGATCTTGTCGATCTAATCGTTAAATTGACCGGTTTTACAGGAAAGATATTATGGGATCCCTCTAAACCCGACGGTCAACCACGGCGAATGTTGGATGTAACGAAAGCTGAAAAAGAATTTGGTTTTAAAGCAAAAACGAGATTTGAAGAAGGCCTAAAAGAAACCATTGAATGGTATATCTCAACAAAGAAGAAAAAACCATAGGTTCAGGTTAAGGCTGAGGCTGAGATAAGAATTCATATTAGAATCAAGTAAACCCAACAAACCCGATAAACCCAATAGACCCAATAACTAATTAGAGGTTAAGGTTGAGGTTTAGGTTTAGAGGGATAAAACCCAATAAACCCAGTGAACCCAATGAACCAAGTGACTGAATAGAGGTTGAGGTTAAGATAAAGATTAAGGCTGAGGCTAAGGTTAAGGTTGAGAGAAACCCAATAAACGAGATGAACAAGACAAACTCAACAAATTTATCCCGCCCGCCCTGTAATGAATATGTACGGGGTGAAATGCGCCGTGCCCCGTGGAATGTGAACACTATTCCATAGGGACCTGCCCCGTGTAGTGCGGATACTACTACATCGGGGAGCCTATTTCACTGGGACTCGGCAAACTCAAGAAACCTAAAACATGCTTAAATATCTAATCCTCTTGCTATTGGCTTTTGTTTCCTCACTTTTGTTTACGCCGGTGGTGAGGGCTGTCGCTAGAAAAGTTGGCGCGCTTGACCTTCCTGGTGGAAGAAAGGTCCATGATAGGCCTATTCCCAGACTTGGAGGGTTTTCCATCTTCGTCACCTTCAACTTAATTCTCATCATTGCATCTCAGATCGATTTCTTCTTTTTTCCCTCAGAATTTCTGAGGGAAATCAACTTCCTGTGGCTAATTGTAGCTTCTTCTATCATGCTTGGAATAGGGGCTGTCGACGATTTTCGAAGGATTCCCTCCAGCATCAAATTCTTCTCTCAGATCATTGCTGGACTCATCGTCGCCCTTGGCTGCGTAAAGATCCAGGTCATTACGTTGCCCTTCGGCACGATTGATCTCGGAATATGGTCAATTCCTGTAACCATCCTCTGGGTTGTGGCCATTACGAATGCGATCAATCTTCTTGATGGCTTGGATGGCTTGGCTGCTGGCACCTCCTTTATCATCTGCGTGGCCATGTTTGGCATCTCGCTTCTTACTCAAAATATCGGAATTGCTCTTTGCTCCGCCATTTTAGCTGGGAGTATCCTCGGATTTCTCAAATACAATTTCTATCCAGCCTCCATATTCCTGGGCGATTCGGGAGCCTATTTTCTTGGATTTACTCTCTCTGTTCTCCCTCTCCTAGGAGGGTTAAAAGGAACCGCAACCTTCGCCATTCTGGTACCCATCCTCGCCCTTGGCCTTCCGATCATAGATACTGGCCTTTCTATGGTACGTCGTCTCCTCAGATCCCTCCACATTATGGAAATTGATGAAGAGAAGAATGAGATCAAGTTTTTCTTCTTAGATGGGTTCAGCATGTTCAGAGCCGATAGGGATCACATACACCATCGGCTTCTTCAAATGGGGTTCACTCAGAGAAAAGCAGTCATCTTGCTTTACGCTATTTCCTTGATTCTTGGAGGGCTGGCCTTTTCCTCTGTTTACTTCAAGAATATCAACTATGCCCTTTTCCTCACCACCATCGGACTTGCTTCCTACATTGGAGTTAGGAAATTGGGGTATAGTGAGATTCAGATTCTGAGAAACGGAGCCCTTCTTCCCTTATTCGATGCACCTGTAGTCAATATCAGGATTCTTAGGTTCTTTGTGGATATGGCTTTCATTGCGCTCTCTTATTACGTGGCATTTCTTCTTAGGTTTGAAGGAACGTTCGAGCCATCGAATAAAGAATACTACCTCGCAACGATTCCTTTAGTCTTGACGATTAAAATGGGAATCTTCTATTTGAGTGGCCTCTACAAGGGAGCCTGGCGTTACACGAGTGTGAGTGACGTCGTCAAAATGCTGAAGGCGGTGGCAATGGGTTGTTTTGTGTCGGCGCTGGTTCTTTGGGCCATTCCTGGCTACGGTGTCATCAGCCTTTCAGTGCTCGTCATCGATTTTAACATTCTCTTCTTTCTAGTAACAGGAGCGAGGACTTCGTTTCGTGTCCTGGAACATTTTCAAATCTCAAATAATCATCATGGAAGAAAGGTTTTGATCTTCGGAGTGGATAAGAGTAGTATTCAAGCGCTTAATGAATTTATCAATAATCCACGTTTGGGACTGAGTCCCGTTGGCTTCATCGATGAGGATGAGAGAAGCAAAGGAAGACAGGTCAGTGGTTATCCAATTCTGGGGTCTATCGATTCATTAGAGAACATCCTTAAGAACAATTCTATCTCCGAGGTGATTGTCACTGACAAAAATCTCTCTGAGGGGAAGCTCGAGCGCCTATCGCAAATCTGTAACGACCATCACATTTCCCTCCGACGCTTCCAGACCCATCTCGAAGAAATTCCTTATAATGGACAAATTCTCCGTTCCAAATAGCTGCCATGTTGTTTCTTTCCATCTTAAGGCGTATAATTGTTTTTGGTGTCCCCCTCGGGGATGGTCGAAACCTCACGCTCTGAGGTGAGGCGAAGTTAGGGAAAGGTCTTTATGAGATATGATCCCTCTACTGAAGAAATCAAGGAGAAATTAACACCTTTGTTTAAAGATGGTGAGCTGCAACTCGCTTTAGTTTTTGGGTCTACTGTTTCAGGTAGGTTTAAGAAAAAGAAAAGCGATATTGACCTCGCTTTTCTATTTGATAAACCTGTAGATATCTTGGCACTTACCAATCGGGTAATTAGACTTCTGCACTTTGACGATGTAGATGTGGTGGATTTGCGATATGGGAGTCCCCTTTTAAGATTCTCCTTGGTTAAAAATGGAAAGCTTCTTTATGAGCGGTCGCCCGGTTTATTCCATGAGTTTTTCTCGCTTACGTTTAGGAGATATGTTGATACAAAAAAATTGCGTGATGCTCAGGCAAAGGTGATCCAAACTTTTCTTGAAGAAAGAATGCTAATATGAGCCCGGTTGAAGTAGAAATTATTACACGGAAGCTAGCTGTCATTGTGGAAAATCTTAAGGGTTTGGAGCCTATTAAAGATATGACCCAAGGAGAATACGTAAGAGATTTATATAAGAGGAAAGCAGCAGAAAGATTATTGCAGGAACTGATCGAAGCAGCGATTGATATAAATACCTATATCACTGTTCAAACAGGTCATATAGCACCCGATGATTATTATGAGAGCTTTCTCAAGATGGGAGAGCTCAAAATAATTTCATTAGATCTCGCAAATAAGCTTGCTCCCTCAGCAGGCCTCAGGAATAGGCTTGTGCATGAATATAACCAGCTTGACCATTCAATGGTTCTTGATGCAGTTAGAATGGCTGAAGAACTGTACCCAATATATGTAAAAGAAATAAACGATTATGTTTTGAAGATACCTTAAAAAATGGTTTTTGTTTTGTGAGATAAGCTCAATGGATAAGCAAAAAACCACAGAATTAGATCGACTGTTGGGAATGGTTAAGCAAGATGGGGAAGTTCTGGCCGTCATTATCTTCGGCAGTGCTGCTCGCGATGAACAGGCGCCTTTTTCGGATGTGGATATATGCCTGGTTATGATGCCCCCGCCCAAGCCCTCTGGCCTCGCTGGCCTTTCTTATAAGCGTTTGGAGTATATGAAGGATAATTCATTCGATTTGCGGATCTTCCAGCAACTGCCTCTATACATTCGGGTAAGGGTTTTGAGGGAGGGTCGTATCTTATTTGTTCGGGACGAAAACCAACTCTATGAATTGGCCTTTCGGACTGCCCAGGCTTTCGAAGATTTTAAGCACATCTACTACGGATATCTCGAGGAGGTGGCACTTGCTGGATAAGGAGCGTGTGCTGGCTAAAATTGACGAACTTGAGGGGTATCTGAGGGAATTAGAACAGGTTAAGCCGGTAAGTCTTGAGGAGTATAAAAAGATTGAAAAAAAGCGTTCGAGTGAGCGGCTTCTTCAGCTTTCCATTGAATGTATGATTGACATATGTGCTCTAATGGTTACTGGACTCCGATTAGGTTTGCCCAGTGAGGAAGATGATTTATTTGAAAGACTAGAACAAGCAGGCATTATCTCTCCTTTAATGAAAGAGACTCTAAGAAAGATGAAAGCCTTTAGAAATATTCTGGTCCATGAATATGGGCGAATAGATGACGAACTTGTCTACGAGATATTACAGAACAAACTGAACGATTTTGACAAATTTAAGTGTGAAATATTGGAAGCCGTAAGACGTCAAAATTGATGCCTCCATCCTATCCATAAATTTCCAACACTCATGTTTCAACCTACAGGCAATAAATAGCTTCAGAGAACTTTATTTTGAAGGGAATGAGGATATAGAAAGCTGCAATAACGGCTTCTTGGAAGATTGGGTTGTCTTTGCTGAGGTTTTAGGAAATCCTGATTTTGGACATTGCCCTTTTTAGAATTATTGTATCTCTCAGGAGGAGATAGAAGGAGGAGATTCGCATGATACCTAAGTAAATATTATTCTAATGCCCATCTTTCCACCATT
>Ga0315282_10009596_pt1 | contig 15362 bp, 11 predicted proteins | sample YL17G07_20_MG_FD_203693 | JGI IMG/M metagenome (GOLD analysis project Ga0315282, IMG submission 203693) | Sediment microbial communities from Yellowstone Lake, YNP, Wyoming, USA - YL17G07_20 | ecosystem: Environmental > Aquatic > Freshwater > Lake > Sediment | place: USA: Wyoming | collected... | reverse complement strand
CGGTCTGCCTCCGAGGCGACCACCACCCTGTCGGCCCGCCGGCAGACGCCCGCCTCGTAACGCTTCAAACGCGGCCACTGCACCAGGGAATACATCGCCGCCGGCCAGCGGCGCGGCCGGCGCAAGTCGGCCAGGCACGCGCGCTTCTGGAGCAGCCATTCGGCGTTGTGATCGTCGTACACGACTAGCGGCCGCGGCTGAGCCGCTTCGACCGCCGGCAGATAGGGTGCCAGCTCGATGCCCTCGACGTGAACGCCGTCGAACGCCGATTGGGCCAGCCGCCGCTCGAGCTGGCGCTGAAAGGCGGGGGACCACAACCGCCAGGCCATGTCCGGCAGCCGCGAGGTCAGCAGCTGCTGCATGCGGCGGGCAGGGCTGCGCCGGGGGACCGGCAGTGCATCCACCCATTCGCACAGATCGAACAGCCGGCCGGCCTGCTCGAGCGACTGGTCCGCCTCGAGCAACGACAGCAGGCAAACCCGGTGGCGTCTGGCCAGCTGGGCAATCAGGTTAAAATTGCGAAGGCTGGTGCCCTGGTGCGGTGGAAAGGGCAGCTGGGGAGTGAGCATCAGTATTCGCAGGGTTATCCCCCCACGCGGTGATAGACGGCCAGGGTCTCTTGTGCGGACCGCTTCCAAGAGAACATCTGGGCGCGCCTCAATCCCTTGACCCGCAGCGACTCGCGCATGTCGGCGTCGGTGAGCACCCGCCACATGGCCACGGTCAGCCCGTCCATGTCGTGGGGATCGATCAGGATCGAGGCATCGCCCACCACTTCCGGCAGCGCCGATACATTCGACACGATGGTGGGCGTGCCGCACGTCATGGCTTCCAGGGGCGGCAGCCCGAACCCCTCGTAGAACGAGGGATGAACCAGCATTTGGGCGGCATTATACAGGTAGACCAATTCCTCGGATGGCACCCGCCCCAGGAAACACACGTATTTGCTCAGATCGAGGCGCTCGGCCGTGTCGTAGACTTCCTCGCTGAGCCAGCCGCGCGCGCCGGCCAGCACCAGTATGTCTTCCCGCCGGTAATCGTTCCGCAGCCTGCGATAAGCCTGCAACAAACCCGGCAGATTCTTGCGCGGCTCAATCGTGCTCACAAACAGGATGAATTCCTGGTCAAGCCCATACACCTGTCTGACGTGGCGGCGCGCTTCGTCACGCTCCAGCGGGCGATAGATCGGGTTGGCCGCTTCGTAGATGACCGTGACTTTCGGCTCAGGCACCCCCAGCAGATTGACCGTATCCCGGCGGGTGCTCTCCGATACGGCGATGATATGATCGGTGCGCCGCACCGCCTGATCGATTTGCCCGTAATAGCGGGCCGATTCCTTGGTCAGGAAGTGGGGGTACAGCAGAAAGGCCAGGTCGTGGATGGTAATCACCGATTTGCAGTTGCGCTGGAATGGGGGAATGAAGTCCGGGCTGTGCAGCAGGTCCAGGTGCAGCCGGCCGATCTCCAGGCGCAGGCTGAGCTGCTCCAGGCGGTGGTGGCTGGGCGTCCACAGGGAGATCCGGTTGCAGTTGGAACAGCCGACGATCTGGGTGCCATCCTTGCGACTCTGCAGCAGCACGAACGCGTCTTCAGGCGTCTCTAGCTCTGCCAGCGCCTCGACCAGGCGCATAATGTATTGGCCGATGCCGGCCCGACTGTAATACACCAGCCGCGCGTCAATGCCAATGCGCATAACAGCCTAGCCCCCTCGGAGGAAAAGCGAGGTCACATCTGCCACCCGGCAACAAAAAACCCCCGCGCAAGCCGACCGTTAGGGCGCTGGGGGCGACTCTGGCAACCCAGATGTGCATCATTATCATACCACGGTTGGCAACATGCGTCAAACACTCAATCATGCGCTTGGACATCTCCTCGAATTGGGCTATAATCCCCACTCGGTGGAGGCACTATGGAAGGAATGGCTGCGGGCGCTGAGCCACGGATCAGGAAAGACTTTCAACACATCGGTCTGCTCTACCATCCGATCATCCCCCAATCGCAGGACCTGGCTGCCGAAATATTGGAGTTCCTGGAGAACCAGGGCGTCCACGTGTGGCTGGGTTCCCACTGGGATGAGGCCGCGGTGGCCGAGCAGGCCCACCGGTTGGACATGTTCATCACGCTGGGCGGCGACGGCAGCATGCTGCGCTCGGCGCGCATGGCCGCGCAGCAGGGCATACCGATCCTGGGCATCAACCTGGGGAGGTTGGGTTTCCTGGCTGAGGTGCAGCCCGCCGAATGGTCCGCCGGCCTCAAACAGGTGTTGGCCGGCGACTATTGGGTGGAAGAGCGCATGATGGTGAAGGCCGAATTCTGGCGCGACGGCCACCGCTCGGGGTGCTACGAGGCGCTGAACGACGTGGTCGTCAGCCGCGGCGCGCTGGCGCGCGTGGTGCGCCTGGACGCCTACATCGACGGGAGCTATCTGACCACCTACGTGGCCGACGGCCTGATCGTCTCCACCGCCACCGGCTCGACGGCCTATGCACTGGCGGCCGGCGGCCCGGTCGTGCCGCCGGAATTGCAGAATATGCTCCTGGTGCCGCTGGCGCCTCATCTCAGCCTGGAGCGGGCCGTGGTGCTGTCTAAGGGCAGCCTGGTGCGCATCCGGGTGCGCACCGATCACGACGCCATCCTCACGGTGGATGGACAGTACCAGGTGGAACTGGCGAATGGCGATTGGGTGCAGGTGGCTGCCAGCCCCCACGTGGCGCGCTTCCTTCGGCTGCACGATCGGAATTATTTCTATCGCAATCTGATGCAGCGCCTGAGCATACCGCCCGCGGAACCGGAGGAGGCTAGATGAGCGACATTGCCGACCAGCCTCTCTTCTGTTATCGCCATCCCACCACCCAGACGCACCTGCGCTGCAACCGGTGCGGCAATCCCATCTGCGCCCGCTGCGCGGTGCGCACGCCGGTGGGCTTTCGCTGCCCCGACTGCGTGAAGGCCCAACAGAGCAAGTACTACAACGGCGGCGCCCTGGATTACGTGCTGGCCGTGGTGGTGGCGCTGCCCCTGTCGGTGATCGCCGCCGCGATTTTCATGCTCGCCATCGCCCGAATTGGCTTCTTCGCCTGGATTATTGCCTTTCTGGCGGCCCCGGCCGCCGGCGGCGTGATTGCCGAGATCGTGCGCTGGGCGGTTGGCCGCCGGCGATCGCGCTATCTCAGCACCGCGGTCACGGCGTGTCTGGTGATTGGGGTGTTGCCGTTTCTGGCGCTGACCCTGCTGGCCGGCAATCTCCTCGGCCTGGTGGTGCCGGGTGTGCTGATCTTCCTGGGCGGAGGGGCCATCCTGGCCAGGTTGCGCTAAGCAAAGGGACGATGCTGACCGAGCTGACGATCACCAACTTTGCCATCATCGACCAGCTGCAGCTGCAGCTGGCGCCGGGTTTCAACGTCCTGACGGGCGAGACCGGGGCCGGCAAGTCGATCATCATCGACGCGGTGACCTTGCTCTTGGGCAGCCGGGCCGATCCCACCTTCGTGCGCGCCGGCGCGGATGTGGCCCAGGTGGAGGGGGTCTTCCGCCTGGACGCCGGGCTGCGCGCCCGGCTCGCCCCGATCCTGGAACGCGAGGGATTGGAGAGCGAAGAGCCGGACGCTCTCATCCTGGCCCGCGAGATACGCGCCAGCGGGCGTGCCTACTGCCGCGCCAACGGCCGCACGGTCAGCCTGGCGCTCCTCGAAGAAATCGGCCAGCCCCTGGTCGACATCCACGGCCAGAGCGAACACCTCAGCCTGCTGCGGGTGCCCACCCACCAGCGTTTCCTGGATCGCTACGCCGGCCTCGACGCCGAGCGCGAGGCGCTGGGCCAGCAGGTGAGGGCCCTCAAGGCGGTGCGCAGGGAGCTGGATGCCCTGGTGCGGGACGAACATGAACGGGCGCGCCGGGTCGACCAGCTCACTTACCAGATCGGGGAAATCAACTCTGCCCGGCTGAAACCGGGCGAGGAGGAGGCGCTGCTGGCCGAGCGCACCCGGCTGGCCAACGCCGAGAAGCTGGCTCAGCTGGCCGACGAGGTGTGCGTGGCCCTGTACGACGGCAGCGACGAACAGCTTTCGGCGGCCGACTTGCTCAACCGGGCCGGCCGGGCGCTGCTGCAGCTGGTCAGGATCGACCCCGATTTGCAGGCCCAGCAGCAGCTGGCTGAGACGCTTGCCATCCAGGTGGGCGAACTGGCCCACGCCACGCGCGCCTACCGCGAAGGGGCCGAGGCCAATCCGGCGCGCCTCGGCGATGTGGAGGAGCGGCTGGGCCTGATTCACTCGCTCAAGCGCAAGTACGGCGGAACGGTCCAGGAAGTCCTGGATTACGCCCGGCAGGCGCAGGCCGACCTGGAGCGCATCACCCACGGCGAGGAGCGCACGGAGGAGCTGCGCGCCGAGGTGGAGCGCCTGCGCCAGGCGGCCGGCCAGCTGGCCGGGGCGCTTTCGGCGGCGCGGCGAGAGGCCGGCGAGTGCCTGGCGGCCGAGGTCGAGGCGCAGCTGGCCGACCTGAACATGCCCGGCGCGCGCTTCGCTGTCGAGCTGACCCGGAGCGACGACCCGGCCGGCGTGTACGTGGACCAACGTGCATTGGCCTGCACCGAACAGGGCATCGACCGGGTGGAGTTCCTGATTGCCCCCAACCCCGGCGAGGGGTTCAAACCGCTGGTCAAGGTTGCCTCCGGCGGTGAGACCAGCCGCCTGATGCTGGCACTCAAGACCGTTTTGGCGGCCGCCGACGAGACGCCCACCCTCATCTTCGACGAGATCGATCAGGGCATCGGCGGCCGGGTGGGCAGCGTGGTGGGCCGCAAGCTGCGCCAGGTCACCCGCAGTGCCGGCCGCCAGCGCCAGGTGCTGTGCGTCACCCACCTGCCGCAAATTGCCGGCTACGCCGATACGCACTTCCTGGTGGAGAAGCAGGTGCACGACGAGCGCACCACCACGCGCGTGCGGATGCTGGCCGGCGCCGACCGGGTGGAGGAGCTGGCGCTGATGCTGGGCACCCCCAGCGAGGGCACCCGCCGCAGCGCGCGGGAGATCCTGGAAGAAGCGGCGCAGGCTACAACTTGAACTTGTCTCACCGCAGAGACGCAAAGGGCGCAGAAATATCTATAGGAATCTCCGCGCTCTCTGCATCTCTGCGGTGAATATAGAGATGCCTGCGACGGTTCAATCCGGCGATGCGAGGCCGTCTTGGGGCAGGCTCACCACGAAGGTAGTGCCTCTGCCCACTTCGCTGCTCACATCGATCGTGCCGCGGTGGGCGTGCGCGATATCCAGCGCAATGCTCAGACCCAGGCCGGCGCCGTGCTCTGCGCGCGCCGGGTCGGCGCGGTAGAAACGCTCGAAGATGTGCGGCAGGTGGTCGGCGGAGATGCCAGCCCCGGAATCGGCGACCGACACCCTCACCGTGCCATCCGCGCCGCCCTCCGCCGACAGCGTCACGCCACCGCGTTCGGTGTATTTGATGGCATTGTCCACCAGGTTGACGAACAGCCGGGCCAGGCTGTCGCTGTCGCCGTTCAACGTCAGGCCGTCGGGAACGGCGCAGTTGAGCTGCAGTCCCCTGGTCACGGCCAGTGGGCGGAGCGAGTCGGTCACGTCGCGCAGCAGGGTTGACAGGTCCGTTGGCTCGTAGGCCGCCGGGTGGGTGCCGCCGCGCGCCAGGCGCAGCAAGTCCTCGGTCAAAGCGCGCAGCCGTTCGGCCTCTTCATTCAGGTCGGCCAGGGCCTGCTGGTACTCGTCGAGCGAGCGGTGCCTCTGGCGGATGACACTCAGAATGGTCTGCATGGCGGCCAGCGGCGTGCGCAGTTCGTGGGACGCGTCGGCCACGAAGCGGCGTTCGCGCTGGAACGACTTGTCGAGGCGGCCCAGCATGGCGTCGAAGGTCGCCGCCAGCCGGCCCACTTCGTCGTCGGTGGCGGGCAGGTTGAGGCGGGCCGACAAGTCCTCGGCCGAGATGCGGCGCGCGGTGCGGATGATCTCGTCAATCGGGGCGAGCGCCCGGGCTGCCAGGAAATAGCCGCTGCCGCCGGCCAGGATGACCAGCAGCGGCAGGCTCGCCAGCAGCGTGGTCAGCAGCTGCCGGAGCGTGTCCTGCACCCCGGCCAGCGACTGGGCGACCTGCACCACAGCCATGACCTGGTTGTTTTCCAGGAGGGGCACCGTGTAGACGCGCACCGGCGTCTGGCCGGCCGGCTCGGTCAGCGTGGCGAAGGTCGATTGCCGCCGGCGTGCGGCTGCCAGCGCCTCTTCGCTGACCGGCAGTCCCGGGTAAGGGCCGTCCTCGCGCAGGATTTTCCCCTGTGGGTCGAGCACGCGCACCGTGAAGCGGCGGCCGTTTGCCTCGGCTCCCTGCAGCCCAATGGCGAAGGTCTCGGGGAGATCAAGCTGGCCGTTTTCTAGATTCACGCCGGCCAGCACCTGCGAGGCATTCAGGCTCAACGAGTCGTCAATCGAGGCGGCCAGGCTGTGCGCCAGGCTGCCGTGGACAAAGGCGCCAAAAACCGTGAACACGGCCATAAACAGCCCGGCAATCCACAGCGCAAACTGGACGCGCCATGTGCGCCTGCCCCGTACGAAACCGACCATAACAAGCCATAGCAGTCTAAAGTGTGTCATCGTCGTCTTCCAGCGACGCCCGGTAGCCGGCTCCTCGCACGGTGTGGATCAGTTTCACCCCAGAGGGGTCGTCGATCTTGCGCCGCAGGTTGCGAATGTACACATCCACCACGTTGGACTGGTTGTAGACATCGTAGTTCCAGACGTGTTCGGCGATCTGGGTGCGGCTGAGCACCCGCTCTGGCTCGCGCATCAAACATTCCAGCACCGCGTACTCCTTGGCGGTCAACGAGACTGGTTTCCCAGCGCGCTTGACGCGCCGCGTGAGCGTATCCAACGTCAGGTCGGCGATGCACAGCACGGTATTTCTGGCGGCGTCAGCCGGGCGGCGGCCGAGAGCGCGCAGGCGAGCCAGCAGTTCCTTGAGCGCGAACGGCTTGACCAGGTAGTCGTCCGCCCCGGCATCCAGGCCAACCACGCGGTCGTCAACCGCGTCGCGGGCCGTCAGCATCAGGATAGGGGTGCTGACACCGCGCTCGCGCAGGGTGCGGCAAACGGCGATCCCATCCATTTCCGGCAGCAGGATGTCCAACACAATCAGGTCGAAGGCAACCGCCTGGGCCCAGTCCAACGCCTGGCAGCCGGTGTAAGCCGCGTCGACGGCGTACCCCTGTTCTTCGAGCCCGCGTTTCACGTAGGCCGAGATTTTGCGCTCGTCTTCGACCACCAACACGCGCATCCGAATCCTCTTAGCTCCCACTACATTATAACAGATGAATGATGAAAGCGAGATGAAATCAACGTGCGACGCACTTCAAAAGTGCGTCGCACGTTCACGTCAGTTTGTCTGTAGAAGGCGACCGGGGCTAATCCTTGCCTAGCACCGCGCCGGTCATGGCGTCGACCTTCACGTCGGTTGTGCCGATTTCGACGCTGTAAACCAACTTGCCGTTTTCGTCGTCCAGTTGGACTTTGCTAGCTGGACCCGCGTTCAAATACGCCTCGGCAGTTTTCTGTGCATCTGCGGCGGTGACGGCCGGCGTTCCGGTCGGAGCAGCGTCCGGCCCGTCATTCCCTTCGACCTCCGCCTCATTCGAAGCGGCTTCCTGCCCATCGTTTGCTTCGCCGGCTGGCTGGTATTGGACGTCGGCGCCGGTGCCTGGGCTGACGGGTGCCTGGGCGAACGAGCGGGGAGTGACTGCTCCCATGGCGCCCACGGCCAACAAGGCAGCCACGACGAGTGTAACCAAATGCTTGTGCTTCATGGGATCATCTCCTTCTATGTATAGTTGGGGCAGCTGCAGTCTGCCTGTTACTGACTATAGGATAGCATCTTCAGATGAAGTGAACATGAAGCGAATATGAACGGAACCTCCCTCCTCACGGCAGCGTCACACTCCCCAGCTCCACGAAATCCCCTGCCGCCGCGCCGGCCACCACCGGCAGCCTCTGCTGCGTCTGCCAGTAATACACCCCCACCTGCAGCCGGTACGTGCCCGGCGCCAGGCCGGCCGGCAGGTTCAAGGCGTGCCGGTCGCGCACGACCTCGCCCGGCTGCCAGGTGCTGGTGGGCACCCCCACCTCCCACCACGGTTCCCCATCGTGCTGGGCGGCACGCTGCCCGTCCGGGCCGATCAGGTGGACGAAGACGGTGTAATCCAGCGTCATGGGCGCCAGGGCGCGCCAGTAGAGCGTCACCGCCAGCGGCTGGCCGGCCTGCACCTCATCTGGCGACAGGTCGTAGCCGCTGAGCTCCAGCTGGTTGCCCAGGTTGGCCTGCAGCGGGTGAGCCGGCTCAAGGTCCTGATCCGCCGCGGCGACCATGGCCAGCTGCCGCCCCTGCCGCTCAAAGGTGGCCAGCCGCACCCAGGTGTTGGCCTCGAACCGGCGCGGCGCCAGCGGGGAATCGGCCTTCACCTCGCCCACCCGCAGCCGCTGATTCCAGTCCGTCCAGTTCGCTCCGCCCAGCACCCCCACCGCCAGGCTCCACGCCGGCCCCAGCGGCCAGGGCAGCGTCTCGGTCGCGATCACCTCGCCGGGCGACCAGCGCCGGGGCGGATACCAGAGCTGGGCAATCAAGGGGCGCTGCTGCGTGTCCTCGATGACTTCACCCTGCCCGTTCACGAAAAACGGGTACAGCCGCAGATTCTCCTTGATCGGGCCGAGCGCCTGCCAGTACAGGCGCACCGCCGTCTCCTGGCGGCGCGGCTCGTCCAGCACGTCGAAGCCCAGCAGCCGGAGCGATCCGCCGAACGTCACCTGGAGCGAATGCTGCGGCTGGGCGCCAGGAGCGCGCGCAAAACCGTAGAACGCGTCCGGGATCGTGCGGTCGCTCAGGCCGCGCCGCAGCAAGAGGTAACCGTCGGCCGCGTCCTGAACGCCGAACTGGCCGGATTGGAGCAGCCCCTGCACCAGCTTTTGGAGATCGTTGGGGTGGATGGTGCGGGTGGTGGAGGCCACGTCCGCGAAGACGTATTCCGCATCCTTGACGGCCGGCAGGTGGTAGGCTAGTCTGCGGTCGCTCAGGTGGGGATACAGCTCACCCTGGGCGGCAAGGGGGGCATCGGGCGGAATCTGGTCCATGAACCGCTGCGCCAGCCGGTCGTGCGGGCTGACCTGCCAGCCCGGCGCGTCGAGGGCCAGCGGTGAGTAGCCGTAGAAGACCTGCCAGGCCAGCGCCACTGCCAGCAGCAGCACACCGATGGCGCCGGTCACCCAACGCTGCCCGCCGCGCCAGAAATGGCATGCCCCCTGCTGGAAGTAAACCGCGCCGTAGAGCGCACCCCAGGCCAGCCAGGGGGCCACGTCGGCCCCATAGTGACCCATGGTGGCATCGTACATAGCCGGGTTGGCGCTCAGCATGTTGATGGCAAAGGCCGGCAGCCCGATCAACAGCACCGGCAGCCCCAGGAGCGGCAGTAGGGCAAATGGCACCAACACGTCGCGCAGGTAGGCCAGCCTGGGCAGCTGCCACAGGATTTCCAGCACCTTGCCCGGCCGGGTGATCGCGGTGGTGACCACCTCCAACGGCGAGGCACCCAGGTCGGAATAGTATTCCAGGAAGAGGTGGCGGCCGGTCACGCTGTAAGCCGGGATCACCCAATTCATGACCACCGCGAACCAGGTGATCCCCAGCCCCATCGTCGCCAGGCCCAACCGCCAGTTGCGGTAACGAGCGCCCGCGTATAGCCCCATGAAGATCACGATCAACGGCAGCTCTTCCTTGCACGCCATGGCCAGCACCGCGAACAGGAGCACCGGCACCGGCTTCTGTTTGACCAGGTAGTAGAAGGCGTACATCAGGAAACCGACCGCCAGGGTCGAGGGATGGAAGTCCGACAGGGCCGCCACCTGCAGCGTTGGCAGCAGCAGGTAGGCTGCCAGCAGGCTGATGCCGGCCAGGTCGCTCCTCAACCGCTCCCGGCCCAACCAGAAGAGCGGCAGGCCTCCCAGACCGATTGCCGCCGCCTGCAAGAACAGGAGTGTCTCAGGCCCGCTGTGGATCAGGTAGAAGGGAGCCAGGAGCAGCAGGATGAAGTCGGCGTGGTTGGATAGGTGCAGCAGCGGCTGGCCGGTGGTGGTATAGAAGAAAATACGCCCGTGCAGGGTGTTCCACACGGCCTGGTCGTACACGCCCAGGTCGAAGCCGCCCGAGTCGAAGCTGGCGTGGCGTTGGATGGCCAGCCAGGTGAACGTGAGGATGTAGAGCGCCACCAGGATGCCGGCCAGGGCGCCCGGCCAGCGCCGCCGACCACCTGGCACACCGCTAGAAGGGATCATCCGGGGCAGCAGGTTCCTCAAGAGGAGAGAGCGTGTAATCGTTGGTGGCCAATCCCCCGGCCGCGTCCGGCACCAGCTGGCGCACCTTCAGCTCCGCTGCATCCAGCCTGGCATTGCAGGCTGCTGCCAGGGCCGTGCCGCGCTCGAACACGGCCATGGCCTCGTCGAGCGACAGGTCGCCTGCTTCCAGCTGGCGCACCAGCCCCTCCAACTCCCCAAAAGCTTGCTCAAAACTGAGATTCTCGACCTCACCCATGACATTTGGCTCCCAAGAAGATAGCAATCAGCACTCAGCGGTCAGCTATCAGCCTGCCCCCTTTAGGGGGGCCTGCGCTCGCGGGGGCTAAACTGAGCCCAAGTTGAAATCCACAGGTCAACTTGCCGGTTTCGCTGCCGGCGCACAACTGTCAACGGATTAGTGGAGCGGATTGAACGGATTGGGCATGCCTGCCATCCAGGAATCGTGTCTGAGCAACGATGAATGCGGTAATCCGCTCAATCCGTTCTCCTAATCCGTTGACAGCTCGTTGGGCAGCACAGTGCAGGTTTCACAGTCGAGCCGGCATAGCATATCTCACGCAAAGGCGCAAGGGAAAAAGACTTGGCGTCTTTGCGGCTTTGCGTGAGATTTTCATTAGCTACGGTGGCGGCCCGCCGCGCTGACCGTGCTCTCGAACGTGCCATCCGACACCTGCACGGCCAGCCGGTCGCCGGGTGCCACCTGCCCCACGCGGCTGACAACCCGGTTCGTCTCAGCATGGCGCACGATGGCATAGCCGCGGCTCAGGGTGGCCGACGGGTTGAGCGCCGCCAGCCGCAGCGACAGGCCCGCCAGCCGCTCGCGCTGCAGCTCCAGGCGATGATCGATGGCTTGCTGGATGGCGTGCGCCAGCTCATCCACCCGCTGGCGGCGCCGGTCGATCCAGGCCTGGGGCGAGACCCGGCGCAGCGCCCGGAGCTCGTTCGCCAGCCGCTGGCGCTGCTGCGCCAGCCTCTCCTGCATGCCGGCCGCCAGTCGGGTGGTCAGCTGCGCCACCTGGCGGGCCAGCTCGTGGCGATCGGGCACCACCAGCTCGGCCGCGGCCGAAGGGGTGGGTGCTCGCACGTCGGCGGCGAAATCGGCGATGGTGAAGTCCGTCTCGTGCCCCACCCCGCACACCACCGGCACCGGCGAGGCGGCCAGCGCACGCGCCACGCGTTCGTCGTTGAAAGCCCACAGATCCTCCAGTGAGCCGCCCCCACGCGCCAGGATGATGACATCCACACCCGGCAGGCGGCTCACCGCTTGCAGCGCCGAGACAATCTGGGCCGGCGCCTCGTCACCCTGCACCTGGGTGGGCGACAGAATGACCTCGGCCAGCGGGTAGCGCCGGCGCAGCACGTTCAAGATGTCGCGCAACACGGCCCCGGTGAGCGAGGTCACCACGCCGATGCGCTGCGGGAAACGCGGCAGTGGGCGTTTGGCCTGCTCAAACACCCCCTCCTGGGCCAGGCGCGCCTTCAGGCGCTCAAACTCGGCGTACAGGGCGCCCACCCCCACCGGCTGCAGGTCGTCTACGTACAGCTGGTACTGGCCCTGCGGTTCATACACCGATACGTGGCCGTGGGCCAGCACCGCCTCGCCGTCACCTCCCGGCAGGTAACTCAAAGCCTGGGCGGTGGAGCGCCACAAGACGCAGCGAATGCTGGCGGTTTCATCCTTGAGCGTGAAATAAATGTGGCCAGAGGGCGATCGCTTCCAGTTGGAGAGCTCGCCTTCCAGCCACAGGTCTTGCAAGGTGCGGTCGGACTCCAGCTGCACCTTGATGCGGTTGGTGATCTCGCTGATGGTGTAGATGCGCCGGGCAGGCTCCTCGGCTGGCCGACCTGCTCGCTGATCAAACAAGCCCAGCTGCATCATGAGGGCGGTTCCAGGCTGAAGATGCCGCGTGTTTGTGCATTGTTCTCCAGGTACTGGAACAAGGTATTGGCCTGCGTCGCCGACAGCACCCTGGAGACCAGCCGTGCCTGCGACTCCGATGGAGGGAGCGTGCCGCCCTGGATAAAGGTGACCCGGGTAAACTGACCATCCAGCTGCAGTTTGAAGGTTTGATCCAGGAATCGAAGCGTATACACGCCGCGCACCGGGGCCGGCATCTCAAACCCACCCGCGCCGTAAATCGGCTGGGTGCCGCTGACGACCTCGACGGGCGATCCGGTCGGCGGGGCCACGGTCAGGGTGACACCTGCTTCGGGCGTGCTGCCTGCCAGGATCGATGGACCGGGGGTGCGCGCCACTTTCATCACCCACTGGTTGGCCGAAGCCGACGACGCAGCCGGCAACGTCAGATCCACACTCAGCGAGCTGCGCCCATCGGAGGTAACGGAGCGCGTCAGCTGGGTGCCGGTCACCGCCAATGCAAACGTGCCCGCCGGCACGTCCGTGAAACGATAGGTACCGGCGCTGCTGGTGTTGACGGTGCGCGACACACCGGTGCCCATCAGGGTGATCTGCTGCCCGGCCAGGGCCCGGCCCATCGCGTCACGCAATCTGCCGCTGATGACGCCTTCGCCGGTCTTGACCGGCCCCTCGGTAAAGGTCACCCGGGTGAACTGCCCGTCCATAGTGACCTCAAAGACCTGATCCAGGAAACGCAGGACGTAGGTGCCGACCTGAGCGGCCCAAAACTCAAAACCACCCGGCCCATATTGTCGTTTGCTCCCGCTCAGCGCGGTGAGCATGCTGTCCGCCGGGGTCATCAGCACCACTTCGATGCCGGCGCGCGGCAGCGAACCGGCCAGCACGGGCAGGCCGGGCCGGCGCACGATCTCCATCCCCCATTTGTCACCCTGCGACACCTGGACCGCCAGATTCACCACCAGCTCTTGACCGTCTGCCAGCGTCAGGCCATCCTGCCGCACCGCGTAGGCGATAGCCAGCAGGCTGTACACCCCAGCCGACAACTGCCGGAAGCTGTACGTGCCATCGGCTCCGCTGACCGTCTCGCCGTTCCAGCCGGTGCGAATCAGCCGCAGGCGCACATTGGCCCGCGGCCGGCCGGTCTGGTCGGCCACCACCCCACGAATGATGGCGCTGCCGGCCGGCTGGGAGGGTGCTGGCGAGGGGGTGGGCGGCAGAGTCGGGGCGGCCGATATGGTCACCCCCGTGTAATAATACCTCAAAATGGTCGTATAATTGTCGCCGCGCGCCGCCATATCGTGTGCGCCCCATTGGCACATGCCGACGCCGTGGCCATTCTTCGGGCCGGGGTTGATGCACGGGACCGGGCGCAGGTAGGGAACGGGCGGCCCGGCCCAAACCGACTCATTGGCCAGAGTATGGCCCCCGCAGTTGGCAGAATAATACGTTGTGGCCACCTCGCCCTGGTACATCACCACCTGACCCCTGGTGGCCTGCACCGCCTGGTCGGTGCTGGGATTGATGCGAGAGGGGCTGTAGGCCTGGCAGTGGGTCGTGCTGCACACGTCGGCATTCGGCCCGTGGCGGGGACGCGTGGCGGCGACCATCGCATAGCTGCGAGCTGCCACCGCCTCCACTTTGAGCGCCTCCAGTGGCCAGCTGGAGGGCATCTCGGTCGGCACCACGCCCCGCACGTATTCCTCCAGGTCCAGCGTCTGCACGGAGCCATCCGGCATCAGCACCCGGATGAACGGCGTGCTGGTGGGAGGCACCGGCACCGAGGGAGGCAGGGGAGAGGGTGCGGGCTGGATGGGCTGAGGCGTCACGTCGGGCATGGCCGCCAGCCGGCCGATGTGGTCGTCCAGGTTGCGGCAGCGCTGCGCCCAGGCGTTGGGCAGGTTGCCGGGGCTGCGGCTGGGGTCTTCCCACAAGAAGTAGGTGACGGCCAGCACCCGGCTGTCGGCCAGACATTGGCGGGCATGGTACATGATCTGGTCGGTGAAGTCCTCATCCGACGCGCCGAAATTGCCCGCCTCGTCGATGATCACGCGCGCCTGAAGGCTGTAGCGCCTCTGAAACAGATTGAGCACCCGCCGCCACCGAAACGCATACCAGCTGGACTGGGTGACATCGTACAGCCAGTCATGCACGCTGCCACCGGAATGGCCCCAGTACGCGTGAAAGGTGATGATGTCGGCAAAATGGCTGTGCACGGTGTCGGCCAGGTAGTCGTAGCCGGCCCAGCCCTCCTTGGGATTTCCGCTGTCATCCGGGGCGCCGTCCTCGTGATGGCCGAAGGCGAAGGGTGGGCACACCAGCTTCATCGCGGGCACCCGCTGCTTGATCTGGTCGGCCGTCATCTTCACCCAGCTGGCATACTTCTGGTAGAACTCCCGCGACTCATATTGAGGCTGGCGGCCGACGTCGCTGTCCCCATTTTCGTAGTGCAAATTGAGCTCGTTGGCAAAATAGACGTAGGGATCCAGCGCGCGCAGATCCGGCCACTTGCTGGCAATCATATCGGCGTGGGAACGCGCAAAGCCGGCAGGATCCTGCTGCCACCCTTGGGGATGTTGAAAGCGCACGATGATGGGGACGTCGGGATGCTGCGTCTTGTACTCCAGCACCCGGTTGGCACTCAGATAGTCATAGAAGCTGGTCAACGCGCCCGGACGCCAGCTGAGCATCTTGGCCGAATCGCCGGGGGTACCGTTGGCTACCCACACTCCAGGACGGCGCATGGCTCTCTCCTTGAACAGTGGTGTGCGAAGGCTCCTCTCAATGATTATGACATAAGATTAGGCGGAATGCAAATGCCTAAATGCTCGTGATCACCTTGACATAGCGCGCGGGCTGTGCTATCTTGACAGGAGTTACGCAGTTGGGGGATCAGTTCACCGCAGAGACGCAGCCTGCCCTAGTGGGTCAACTGCCACGCAGTTTGCCATTGGGGTGTCATTCTGAGGAGCGCAGCGACGAAGAATCTTGCCGGCGACAGGCAAGTTTCCGTACTGTCGGGCGAGAGACCCTTCGCTTCGCTCAGGGTGACAAATGGCAACGCCAGTGTCAACTGACCCACTAGTGGGTCAACTGCCACGCGGCTTGCCATTACATTGTCATTCTGAGGA
>Ga0315282_10009595_pt1 | contig 15362 bp, 13 predicted proteins | sample YL17G07_20_MG_FD_203693 | JGI IMG/M metagenome (GOLD analysis project Ga0315282, IMG submission 203693) | Sediment microbial communities from Yellowstone Lake, YNP, Wyoming, USA - YL17G07_20 | ecosystem: Environmental > Aquatic > Freshwater > Lake > Sediment | place: USA: Wyoming | collected... | reverse complement strand
AGTCAAGGTGCAGCCCGGCCTCCCCGGCTACGCCCTGACCACCGACCCGCCGCTCTTCGGGGCGATGACGCGACCGCTCTTCGGCCATTTCCTCGAACCAATCACGCTCCTCTTCCTGCTCACCATTCTGACGCTCTGGGTGCTGGTGCGCTACACCCGCTTCGGGCGCCATCTCTACGCGATCGGCGGCAACGAAGAGGCGGCGCGCCTGTCGGGCATCCCGGTCGGCTACGTCAAGGTCGTGACCTACGCGACGTGCGGGCTGTGCGCCGCACTGGCCGGCATCTGCAATGCCAGCCGCCAGACGCTCGGCGATCCCGAGGCCGGGTTTACCTACGAGCTCGATGCGATCGCGGCTGTGGTCATCGGCGGCACCAGCCTCATGGGCGGCAAGGGCGGCATGATCCTCACCCTGATGGGCACGCTCATCCTCGGGTATATCGGCAAGTTCCTGAGCCTGATGGGGGCAGAGGAGGCGCACCGCCTGCTAGCGAAAGGTCTCATTATCATCCTCGCGGTGTTGATCCAGCGCCGGCGGGACTGACCGTGTGGATGCTACGCGCTTGTGGACAGCGAAGCGCGCCTGCTCGGTAGACCAGGCGTCCCCTGGCCCGTCTGGCCGGATCGGAGATAGAGGCACTCGCAAGCCGTGCGAAGGAGGATAAGCAGAATGAAGCCGCTTCACTATATGGTTCTCGCATTGCTCGTGGCCGCGCTTGTGGCGCTCTCGCTCGCCGGCTGTGCGCAGAAGCCCGCGGCGACCGGCGCCAAGGGCACGCCCCAGAACCCGTGGGTGATCGGCATGTCCCAATGCAACCTGGGTGAGCCGTGGCGCGTACAGATGAACGCCGATGTTGCGGCGGCGGCGAAGGCGCATCCCGAAGTCAAAGTCATCTACAAGGACGCCCAGAACAAGTCCGAGACCCAGCAGGCGCAGGTGCGCGAGTTCATGGATCAGGGCGTGGATCTCATCATCATCAGCCCCAAGGAAGCCAAACCGCTGACCGAGCCCGTGCGCAACGCTTTCAAGGCGGACGTCCCGGTCATCGTGCTCGACCGCAAGGTCGAGGGCACGGATTACACCTGCTTCATCGGCGCCGACAACACGAAGATCGGGCGCGAGGCCGGCACGTTCCTGGTCAAGACCCTGAACGGCAAGGGCAATATCGTCGAACTCGAGGGGCTGATGACCTCGACGCCGGGCCAGGAGCGGCACAAGGGGTTCATCGAGGGCATCAAGGGTTCGAACCTCAAGATCATCTTCAGCGTGGACTGCAAGTGGCTGGAGCCCGACGCCCAACGCGAGATGAACTCGGCGCTGGCGCGATTCCCGCAGGCCGATGCCATTCAGGCGGTGTACGCGCACAACGATCCCAGCGCGCACGGCGCCTACACGGCCGCCAAGCTCGAGGGCAAGGGGCGCGAGAGGACGATCAAGCTCGTCGGCATCGACGCGCTGCCGCACGAGGGCGTGCGCTATGTGCGCGACGGTATCCTGACCGCGACATTCCAGTACCCGACCGGCGGCAAGGAAGGCATCGAGACCGCCATCAAGATCCTCAAGGGCGAGAAGCCGCCCAAGAACATCACTCTGGGCACGCGCATTTTCACCAAGGAGAACGTCGGCCGAGGCGGCGAGGCGATCCAGTAGCCCCCGCTCGGGCCGACCGCCTCCAAGCACTCGACTGACGGCGCCCGGATCGGATGCATTCCGATGGGCCAGCGCATCCTCATCATCGAGGACGAAAAGGCGATCGCGGACGCGGTGGCGCACACCCTGGCGCGCGAGGGATATGAGACCAAGGTGGCGGGCGACGGCGCGGCCGGCCTCCATCTTGCGGATTCCTTCAAGCCCGACCTCGTCATTCTCGATCTCATGCTGCCCGGCATTGATGGGCTCGAGGTTTGCCGGCTGCTGCGCCGCCGGTCCACGGTGCCGATCATCATGCTCACCGCGAAGGCGGCCGAGGTGGACCGCGTTGTGGGCCTTGAGGTCGGTGCCGATGACTATGTGACCAAGCCCTTCAGCATGCGCGAGCTCGTGGCGCGCGTGCGGGCGGCGTTGCGGCGCCAGGACATGCTGGCAGAGGCAGCGCGGACGCCTGGCTTCGACGACGGCAACCTGGTCATAGACCTGGAGCGACCTTCGATCGAATTGGCGGGGAAAGCCGTTACTCTCTCCCCGCGTGAGTTGAGCCTACTCAGGGTGCTCCTCCTGCATCGTGGGCGCGTGCGCACCCGGCAGCAGCTCCTCAACGAAGCCTGGGGCGAGGATGAGTACATAGACCCGCGGACGGTTGACGTCCACGTTCGCTGGCTGCGGAAGAAGATCGAGCGCAAGCCCGAGCAGCCCGAGTATATCGAGACCATCCGCGGCATCGGCTATCGCTTCAGCAAGTAGCGCCTTGCAGCCGCGGGCGCTGCCAACCTGCACGCCGGGCCGCACATTCGGACGGTGGAGAGGAACTCGCCGCAATGAGCATCTGGTGGAAGCTCTTCCTTGGCTATCTGCTCGTGCTCGTGGTGGCGCTCGGGGCCCTCGGCCTCTACCTGTCCCACGAACTGAGCCAGCACCAACTCGCCTCGCTGGAATCAAGCCTCCAGTCTCAGGCTGGTCTGATCCAGGACCTGGCGGCCGAAGCTTTTGTCACGCCGCAAGGCCGCGCGCGCCTCAGCGACGAAGCGCGTCGGCTCGGGCGCGCGGCAGGACTTCGCGTCACCTTCATCGCCGTTGACGGTACCGTGCTTGGCGATAGCGAGCACGACATCCACACCATGGAGAACCACCGTTCACGGCCCGAAGTGCGCGACGCGCTGCGGCGCGGCACAGGGCGCGGCACCCGCTACAGCACCACGCTCGAGACCCACATGCTCTACGTCGCGGTAGCCGCGAAGCGCGGCGCCGAGACGGTGGGCGTCGTTCGGGTCGCGGTCCCGCTGTACCAGGTCGCTGCGGCGCTGCGACGCGTGCGATGGATGGTGACCAGCGCAGCGCTGCTCGCCCTCGGGCTGGCGGTGCTGCTCAGCGCCCAGCTCGCCCACAGCATCGGGCGCGCGATCCGCGCACTGAGCCAGGCAGCGGCCAGGTTGGCCGGGGGCGATCTCGATACCCGGGTGCGGGTGCGTGTGCGTGGAAGAGACGAGATCGCGGCCCTGGGGACCGTTTTCAACGACATGGCGGCGCGTCTGCGCACCATGGTGCGCGAGCTGCGCGAGGAGAAGCATAAGACCGAAACCATCCTCGAGCGCCTGGGCGAGGCGATCATCGTGACTGACGCAGCGGGACGAATCACCGGCTGCAACCTGGCGGCGGAGCGGGTGTTCGGCATCACGTGCGACCAGGTGCTTGGCCTCAGCGCGGTCAACGCGACCCAGAACAGCGCGCTCGATCAGGCTTTCCAGGACGTTCTGGCCACCCGGGAAACCGCAACCACCGAGGTGCAGGTGCTCTTCCCCGAGCCGCGGGTCCTGGAGGCGACGGTGACCGCTCTGGCGGTCGAGGAGCCGCTTGGCGCGGTTGCCATCCTGCACGATGTCACCGAGCTGCGCCGCCTCGAAGGCGTGCGGCGCGAGTTCGTGGCCAACGCGTCCCACGAGCTTCAAACCCCCATCACCGCGATCAAGGCGCTGGCGGAGACGCTGCTCGCGGACCCGCGCGATGACCCGGCGCTGGTCGAGCGCTTCCTTCGTGATCTGGAGAAGCAGGCCGATCGCTTGGCGGCGCTCGTCCGCGACTTGCTCGACCTGGCCGCGATCGAAGCCGGGCCGCTGCCGCTGCAGCCCGCAACCGTCGTCGTCGCCGACATCGCGCGCGAGGTCGCCGCGCAACTCCAATCGCTCGCCGAGCAGCAGGGGGTCAGCATTGAGCTGGATGTCCCTCCGAATGCGGCGGTGCGGGCCGATCGCTTCGCGCTCATCAAGATCCTCGCGAATCTCCTCGACAACGCGATCAAGTACAACGAGCGCGGCGGACGCGCGGGCGTGACCGCGACTCGGCAGGATGATCGCGTCGCCATCACCGTCTGGGACACGGGCATCGGCATCCTGAGCACCGACCGGAACCGCGTCTTCGAGCGCTTCTACCGCGTGGACAAGTCGCGCTCCCGCGAGCTCGGCGGCACCGGCCTCGGCCTCGCGATCGTTAAGCACTTGACCGAAGCCCTCGGCGGCGAGGTAACCGCTGAAAGCGAACCGCGCAAAGGCACCCGGTTCACCGTCACGCTGCCGGCAGCGCCTTAACGCAGCCTTAATCTGTCCACCCTCGCCAGTTAACACTCCTTCGGTACCATCTACCTGGATCCCGCTTCATGCCACGGCGGGCGCTGGGTTCCCACACAGCCTGCAATGCACATCGCGCGGGAGGAATGCCACATGAGATCAGTCTGGCGATCGAGTTGGGCGCTGGTGGTCGTGCTTTCTGTCCTCATCGCCGGATGCGCCCGGGAAGCACAGGGGCCTGCAACCGGCCAACTGACGCTGACCGGAGCGGGCGCGACTTTCCCCTATCCCCTCTACTCCAAATGGTTCAGCGAGTACGCGAAGGTGAATCCGCAGGTCCGGATCAACTACCAATCCATCGGCAGCGGGGGCGGCATCCAACAACTCAAAGCGGGCACGGTCGATTTCGGCGCCAGCGACGCGCCGCTCTCCAACGAGGAGTTGAAGAGCATGCCCGGCCCAGTGGTGCATATCCCGACGGTAGCCGGCGCCGTCGTCATTGCCTGCAACCTTCCCGGCGGGCCCGACGAGGTCCGCCTGACCCCCGAGATCATCGGTGACATCTACCTCGGTGATATCAAGCGATGGAACGACCATCGCATCGCCGCGGCCAACCCGGGCGCGCGCCTCCCGGATCTGCCGGTTGTGGTCGCGCATCGCTCCGACGGAAGCGGCACCACGTACATCTTCACCCACTACCTGGCGGCGGTAAGAAAGGCATGGGCGGATCGCGTCGGCGCAGGCAAATCGGTTGATTGGCCGGTCGGCATCGGCGGCAAGGGCAATGAGGGCGTGACCGGTGTGGTTAAGCAGACGCCCGGCGGCATCGGATACGTCGAACTGGCCTACGCGGTGCAGAACAGCCTCGCCTCGGCCCGCGTACGGAACGCGGCGGGTAATTTCGTGAAACCGACGCTTTCTACCACGCAGGCTGCCGCGTCGGGCGCAGCTGAGGCGATGAAGAAAGACGTCCGCGTCAGCATCGTCAATGCGAAGGCGGCCGACGCCTACCCCATCGCCGGCTTCACGTATCTGCTGGTCTATCGCGACCAGGCGAATCGCGCCAAAGGCGAGGCGCTCGTGAAGTTCCTGGACTGGGCGATCCACGACGGCCAGCGGCTCGCCGAACCGCTGCTCTACGCGGCATTGCCCCCTGACATCGTGATCATCGACGAGGCCGCGCTGCGCACGATCCGGTTCCAGGGCAAGCCCCTGCTGGAGAAGTGAGCATGAGTTCGGTCACCTCACGGGCGCATTCGCTGCGGCAGCGCGGAGTCTTCGGCGCCAACGCGAGTGACCGCGTCTTCCGTTGGGGGCTGTTCGTCTTCGCCGCGAGCGTGCTCGCAATCATTGTCGTGCTCGGCTACGAGTTGGCGCACGCCTCGCTGCCGTCAATGCGCCACTTCGGGTGGCGCTTTCTCATCACCTCGCGCTGGGATCCGGTCCACTATGTGTTCGGCGCGCTGCCATTCGTCTACGGCACACTGGTTTCTTCCTTTCTCGCGCTCTTGATCGCGGTGCCAATCGGTCTGGGGGCGGCGGTATTCCTGGCAGAGCTATCGCCGCGCTGGCTTCGCGGTCCGGTGTCATTTCTGGTCGAGCTTCTCGCCGCCGTGCCCAGCATCGTCTATGGCCTGTGGGGCATCTTCGTGCTGTTGCCGGCGCTGCGCCCGGTGCAGGTGTGGCTGGGACAGCACCTGGGCTTCCTTCCCTTGTTTCAGGGGCCGGCGTACGGGATCGGCATGATGGCGGCGGGCCTGATCTTGGCGATCATGGTGATTCCGTTCATCACCGCCGTCTCGCGCGAGGTGCTCCAGGCGGTGCCGGCGTCCCAGCGCGAAGCCGCGTACGCCCTGGGCGCCACGCGATGGGAGGCGCTCAGGGGGCCCGTGTTCCGCTACGCCCGCGCCGGCATCCTGGGCGCGATCATCCTGGGCCTTGGGCGCGCCGTGGGCGAGACGATGGCGGTGACCATGGTCATCGGCAATCGCCCCGACATCTCGCTTTCGCTGCTCAGCCCGTCCTACACCCTGGCGAGCGCCCTGGCTAACGAGTTCCTCGAGGCAACAGTCCAGATCCACACCTCCGCGCTGCTCGAGCTGGCCCTCATCCTCTTCGCGATCACCGTCGTGATTAACGCCATCGCGCGCGCCATGCTGTGGAGCGTGTCCCGCGGCATGGCCCAGGGGGTGCGCGAATGACGTCCGCCCCGCGACGTACTCGAAGCCGCGTGTGGGAAGCCAAGCGCAAGGCGGCGAACGGGACGATGTGGATCGTCGCGTGCACTGCGACGGTCGCCGCAGTCATCCCGCTCGTGGTGATCCTCTACTACGTCGCGGCCCACGGGCTGCCCGCGCTGAACATAGCCTTCTTCACGCAGCTCCCCAAACCACCGGGCGAGACAGGTGGAGGCATGGCGAACGCAATTGTCGGCACCCTGGTGCTCGTCGGCCTGGCAAGTGCGATCGGGTTGCCCATAGGCATCTTGGGCGGCGTCTACCTGGCGGAGTTCGGCAACAATCGCTTCGGCTGGGGCGTGCGCTTCGCCGCTGACGTGCTTGCGGGAGTCCCGTCCATTGTGATCGGGATTCTGGTCTGGGTGATCGTGGTGGTGCCGATGCACAGCTTCTCCGCCCTCGCCGGGGGGGTCGCGCTCGGCATCATGATGATCCCAACCGTCATGCGCACCACCGAGGAGCTCGTGCGATTGGTGCCTTTGTCCCAGCGCGAGGCAGCGCTGTCGCTCGGCGCCACGCAGTGGCGCACCGTGTTCAAGGTGGTGTTGCTCGCGGCCAAGGGCGGCATCATCACCGGCGTCTTGCTTGCGGTGGCTCGCATCGCCGGCGAGACCGCGCCCCTGCTGCTCACGACACTGGGCAACAGCTTCTGGAGCACACGGCTCGACAGGCCCATTGCCAGCCTGCCGCTGCAGATATTCCAGTACGCGATATCGCCCTGGGACGACTGGCATGCCAAGGCGTGGGCGGCGTCGCTCCTGCTCGTGCTTCTGATTACCGTCTTGAGCATCGCGGCTCGCTACGTCACCAGGGGGCGCCTACGCGCGGTGCGATAACCATGCTCGACACCGCTGTGATGCAGCATGCAGAAACCACCGCCGGCGCCGATCATCCGATCAAGATCGCGATCGCGGGGCTCGATTTCTTCTACGGCCGGTTTCAAGCCCTTCGCAACGTCAGCCTGAACGTCTGCGAGCGGCAGATCACCGCGTTCATCGGCCCCTCGGGATGCGGGAAGTCCACCTTCCTGCGCGCCCTCAATCGCATGAACGACGTCATCGAAGGCGCCCGGACGCAGGGACGCGTGCTGCTCGACGGCGAAGACATCTACGCGCCCGACGTGGATGTCGTCGCGCTGCGCCGCCGCGTCGGCATGGTCTTCCAGCGCCCGAACCCGTTCCCGATGTCGATCTTCGACAATGTGGCGTTCGGGCCGCGCATTCACGGTTTCGCGCGCGGCGCCGAGCTCGAGGACCTCGTCGAGCGCAGCCTGACCCGCGCCGCGCTGTGGGATGAAGTGAAGGACATCCTACGTCAGTCCGCCTTTTCCCTGTCCGGCGGGCAGCAGCAGCGCCTGTGCATCGCGCGCGTGCTCGCCGTGGACCCCGAGGTGGTCCTGATGGATGAGCCCTGCTCGGCCCTCGATCCCATCTCGACGCTGCGCATCGAGGAGTTGATGAACGAGCTCAAGGAGAACTATACCATCGTCATCGTGACCCACAACATGCAGCAGGCCGCCCGCGTCTCCCACGTGACGGGCTTCTTCCTCCACGGTGAGTTGATCGAGCTCGGCCCTTCCGCGAAGATGTTCACACAGCCCGATGACAAGCGAACCGAGGACTACATCACCGGCCGGTTCGGCTGAGAGGACTTACCGCAGTGACCCAACCGATTCGCCAGACCTTTGAAGAGCAACTGGCAGCGCTGCAGCAGGATGTCGTGCGCATGGGCAGCCTCGCCTCCGAGGCGGTGCAGCGGGCGATCCAGATTCTGACCGAGCGCGACCCCGAGATCGCGCGTGAGGTGATGGACCTCGAGAACCAGATCGATGCCCTCAACCTCGCCATCGAGTCGCGCGCCGTGGAACTGCTTGCGCTCCAGCAACCGATGGCGCGTGATCTGCGCACCATCGTCGCCGTGCTGCGCATCATCACCGATATCGAGCGCATCGGCGACTACTCAGTGGACACCTCGCGGCAGGCGGTGACGCTCATGGAGCAGCCGTTGTTCAAACCGCTGGTGGATATCCCCCGCATGGCGCGCCTGGTGCAGAGCATGCTGCACGACACGCTGGAGGGTTTCGTCCATCGCGACCTCAAGCTCGCGATGCAGGCGGTGCACCGCGACGACGAGGTGGACGCGGCCTACCGCTCCCTGCACGATGAGCTCACCCAGTTCATCCAGCGCGATCCGGGCTTGACCTCGCAGGCGATCGCCTTGCTTCTGATCGGCACCTACCTCGAACGCATGGCCGACCATGTTACCAACATCGGGGAGCGCATCTGGTACATGGAGACCGGCGACCTCAAGGAGTTGCACGAGTAATGGGATTATGCATGATGAGTTCGGATCGCGCGCTGGCGGGGACAGCAACCCATTTCTCTTTCATCCGTCGATGAGTCCCGAGGGACCGCGAACAGGGAAGCAAACCCACGGCGTCCGGAGATAGGTTGCCGTCCCACAGATGCAAAGCCCGCGCAAAAACGGTGGCGCGATCTCTCGCGCCACCACTGCTAGCCTCAGGTTGTCCGCGAGGTGGACTCGCGGCTACTCCCCGTGCTCTTCGTCCTTCGTTCCCGGGTTCGCTGACGCCGGCTCGCCGGCAGCCTGGGAAGCTGGCGCCGCGCCGGTCTGCTGCGCGAGGTGCGGCAGCTTGGCGAGGAGGTCGGCGAGGTTGATGCCCGTCATCGCCTCCACCACCGGCGGCAGTTGGGCGATGATCTTGGCCACATCGCGCGTCACGCGGTCGGCGCCGGCCGAATCCCCGCCGGTCGAGACCACGACGATCTCCTTCGTCTTCGCCAGCGGCGCGGAAATGGCGGCGGCGATCTCCGGCATCTTCTCGATGAAGGTCTGCGCGATGGCCGCTTCATTGTACGCGCGCCAGGCGTCGGCCTTCTTGGCCATCGCCTCCGCTGTGGAAAACCCCTGCGCCTTGATGATGTCGGCCTGAGCGAGACCCTTCGCCTTGTTGGCGTCGGCTTCGCCAATACCCATCGTCCGGGTCGCTTCCCCCTGGCCGCTCGCCGTGGTGCGCAGGCGGAACTGCTCGGCCTCAGCCAACGTCTGAATGCGGTACCTCTCCGCCTCGGCCGGCTTTTGGATCGTCGCAGTCAACTCCTTGGTCCTGCGTTCGATCTCCTGCGCCTGGACGTCAGTCTGCTTCGTCTTCTCGATCACCTGGATCTGGACTTCCTCGGCGCGCACCAACTGCTGCGTCTTGAACTTCTGCAGATCGTACGCAAGATCGGCTTCCGCCTGCTTGGTGGACGCGGCCTGCTTGTACTGCGCCACCTGGATGTTGTAGTCCCGCTGCGCTTCCGCGATCTTGGTGTCCGCCCCAAACTTCGCCTGCTGGCCTTCCTGGTTCGCCACTGCGGAGCGGATGGTTGCGTCGCGCGCCGCCTCCGCCTCTCCGATCACCGCGTCGCGCTTGACCTGGGCGATGCGCGGCTTGCCCAGCGCCTCCAGGTATCCGTGGCTGTCGCGGATGTCGCGAATGGTGAACGATACGATCGTCAGCCCCATGTTGGCGAGGTCAGTCGCGGCGACCTCCTGCACGCGGGCGGCGAACGCCTCGCGGTTCTTGTAGACCTCTTCGACGCTCATGGTGCCGAGGATCGCGCGCAGGTGCCCCTCGACGGTCTGCAGCGCGATCTGCGCGGTCTCGGTCTGGTTCTTGCCCAGGAACTGCTCCGCCGCGGTGCGGATGGAGACATCGTCGCCGCGCACTTTGATCTGCGCGATGCCGTCAACCACGATCGGCACGCCCTGACCGGTGTAGACCTCGGGCGTGCGCACTTCAAGGGTCATGATCTCGAGCGAGAGCATATCTACGCGCTCGATGACGGGCCACACGAACGCGCCGCCGCCGACGCGGATGCGAAAGCCGACGCTCTGCAGCGACCCGTCGGCAGCGCGGATGTTACGCCGTTTACCCGATATCACGAGCACGGTGTTGGGGCCGACTTTGACGTACCGGCTCGCGTACACCACGATGAAGAGGATGATGACGGTGATGACCGAGGCGACCACGAGCGGTATGCCGCGGCCCGGGGTTGAGAGAAACCATTCCATTGCGAGGCCTCCGTTCGGCGCGCGCCAACCAGGCGCGCACGCGACTTGCATATGCTGCCGGCGATGCCGGCCTACGATGATGAGCGACCCAGTGCCCGAATTGCTACTGCGGTTGCTGCTCTGCGGCGGCGCCCCGCTCGATCGCGGCAACGTAGACCGTGTTGCCGACGACACGCGTGACCGTCACCGGAGTATGGCGTTCGACAGGCTGCCCGGTCTCGGAGCGAGCAATCGAGGTGTACCGGCCCCCGAGCGTCACGTACGCGATCTCGCCGACGCCGTCGCTTGGAATCGCGACTGTGACCTCCCCGGTCAAGCCGACCAGGGCGCCCATCTGGACCTCACTGGATGCCTGTACCGACGCGAACAGGCGATAAAACGCAAGGAACACGACCCACGCCACGAGGAACCCGGCGACGACCGAGATGGGAAGCGTGATCCCGAGGCCGTACTTGAACATCTTGGTGAGGACGAGACCGGTGCCGCCGAAGACGGTGCTGAAGGTGGCGATGGTCATGGGGGAAAGCGGGGAGATCGCGACCTCGCCGGGACCCGCGCCGGCGTGAGCCTCGCCGTGCCCGGCGCCTATATCGTGGGAGGTGCCGAAGTCATGCGCCGCCCCCCCAATGTCGCCGCCCGCCTCGAGGCCGCCGTGCCCAAAGCCGAACACGCCTCCGAGAAGCGCCGCGAGCGAGGCGTAGACGACGCCCGAGACGAAGCAGATCCAATAGGCAAAGACGTCCCACCCCATCGCCTTCTTCCTTTCGTCCGCTGGAGCGATTCTGCGCGGAACGCGGCTTCACCTTCCCCGCTGGACCCACCAGTCGCGCCTCCAGAACGTTTTCGCCCTGAGGAGAGAACTCCTCTCCCTTCGAGGGAGAGGACTAAGGTGAGGGTGCGAGGTCGCGCCGCCTGCCCTGCCCCGACGGCTACAAGCAAGCACTTCCAATCACGGCCCTTCTCACGCCGCCCTCCCCGCGCTCCCCAACTCTCTCATCCACCGGGCCACCACGTCTGCAACCGCGGCCTTGCCCGCCAGAAGCGGCCGCGAGTACCACGGCGTGCCGCCGCCGGCCGTCAGGCACTGCTGGAATGCGTCCACATACGCGCGGCTCAACTCGCTCGCGACATTGACTTTCGTGACGCCGATCTCGATCGCTTGGCGAAGCTGCGGGAGCGGAGTGCCCGACCCACCGTGCAGCACCAGCGGCACCCCGCTCGCGTCTCTGATCGCCTGCAGACGAGCGAAATCCAGCTCCGGCCGCTGCGTGTAGATCCCGTGAGCGTTGCCGATCGCCACCGCAAGCGCATCTACCCCGGTACGCGCCACGAACTCCGCGGCTTGCGCGGGGTCGGTCAAGGCCGCATGACCGGTGCTTTCTACACTTGACTCGCCCACGCTTCCGACCGCGCCCAACTCGCCCTCGACCGAGACGCTAGCCGCATGGCCCAACTCGACGACCTCGTGGGTGCGGCGGATATTCTCCTCGAAGTCGAACCGCGAGGCGTCTATCATGACCGACGTGAAGCCGGCCGCGATGCATTGCTGAATCGGCTCAAGCTCCGTGCAGTGATCGAGGTGCAGGCACACCGGCACGTCGGCGCGCGCGGCGAGGTGCCGCGCGATGTCCGCGCCAAGACCCAGCCCCAGCAGCGGCGTCTCCCACGGCCCGGTCATGATGAGCACTGGCGAGCGCAGCGCGACGCCTTGCTCCACCACCGCCTGCGCCGTCTCCGCATTGCAGAAGTTGAAGGCGCCCACGGCGTAGCGGTTATCGCGCGCGTGCTCGAGCAGCGAGGTCAGGCGGACGAGATTTCTGGCGCTGTTTCGTCTATCGCGCATCAATCATCCCTTCGCATGGGCTCGCCCCGGCTGCCGCCGTCAACAATCGCCCATCCGCGTTGGTCGCGATACCCAATACCACCATTTCGCTCAACGACTCGCCGGATTCCTGCCGACCGCCTCGTCGGCCGCGGTGGGCGGAACCTTCGACCGCCGGTAGGTTCCACGCCGCCGACCGGCGAATCGCATGAGTAAGCATCACTTCCGCGATGCTCCCGAACACGGAGGCAGCACACTGAAGTCCACAGTCCCAGTCCTCATCGCGTGGTTTCTCTTCGCCGCCCCAGCCCTCTGCGCTGACCCCGGCGCGGCGTTGCGCCAACGCTATCTGGGCCCGGACGGGCTGCCGAACGAGACCGCTTACCTCCAGGCTGAGGGCGTCGCGGCTGCGCCTGAGACCGAGACCTATGCCTGGCAGACCGTCTTCAAGCTGACCTACCTCACTGAGGATCTGAAACGCCTGGATCACGCCGATCCCATTGCCACCGATTGTTACCTCATCCGCACCCACAGTTACGCAGCGCCGTATCGCGCCGCTCCGGTGTGGGATGGTCGAGTCTATCAGAAGGATGACGATCTGGTGGTTGCCGCGTATTCGGACAGTTGCGAGCGAGTGGTCGGCCATGTCAATGCGGACGGCGAAGTCGTCACTTCGGCCCCTGGAAATGCTCGAATCCCCCTCCTGCGGTTCAAGGACCTCAACTACAACCCGTTCACCGGTCAGCTCTGGCGGCGCGAGCCGGGCGGCATCATCGTGGGCAAGGACTACTTCTACCTGCCCTTCCCTCTGGTGACCCCGCGCGGTGAGCCGGTGCGGTGCACGTTCGACATCGTGCGTCAAGAAGGACCGCGGTTTGCGCTCATCGCGCGCTCGGGTGACAAACAGACGGTGCTGGTGACGTGCGCTGTGAGCGACGAAACGATACTGAGCAAGAGCGACGGTTACGCGCCGAAACTGGGTCCTGGCTGCGTGATGGCCACAGCTAATCCGACCACGGTGCTGGAAGTTCAGGGCACCATCGCCGATGATGCCCTTCACCTGCGCGGCGCCCCAATTGTGTTGACGAATGACCTCGCCGGCGCCGCCCCCGCCCCCGTAAGGCCTCAAGTGACGATTGACGGCGACTTCCGCGAGTGGCGGAACGTCCCTTGCGTCGCTTGCGTCGCTTGCGTCGACCCGAAGACCCGGCGCGACTGCGGCCAGGGCATCGGCGATCCGCGCGGCGACATCCCGGGCTACCTCCGCTACAACCCCGACACCGACCTGCTCGAGTTCAAGGTCGCCAATGACGCGACCCATCTTTACTTCTACACGCGCGTCGCGGGCCGCCACGGCAATACGGTGAAGCCCGATGATCGGTATTACTTCTATGTGTATATTGACGCCGACCGCGACACCGGCACGGGCTACATCCCGACGCGCGATGATAACTGCTACTACGGCGTCACCATCGGCGATGACTGCGAGGCGCAGTTCGAATTCGTGAGCGGCCGGTTCGTCAAGACCTTCTTCGGCTTCACCGGGGTGGGAACCGAGAAGGAGGTTTTGGCGGGCCGCGTCAAGCTCGGTCCCTCATGGTACAGCAGGGAGGACCCGGCGGGGCGCGCCCGCGACCGCTACAAGGTCGAATACGTCAAGCGGAACGGAAAGCTGCAGACCACCGCGGACTACACGGAAGGCACGTCGGACGACATCATTATGGCGCTGTCGCCCGATGGCAGCGAGTGCGAGATGAGCGTCGAGCTGACCGGATTCCTGCGCGATCAGTCGGGCAAGCAGATCATCGCGCCTGGCCAGAACATTGATCTGGCTGTCGGCGCCGAGGCGTCGTGCGGCGCGTGGGGGCATGACGATCAATGGGGCGCCGACAGCACGGCGCCGATCTACGGATACTACATCGCGCCGTAGCCCGAGGTGAGTTGATGGCGACCGACCCGCAACCGAAAGCCGGCGATCCCTTCGAACTGCGCAGGCTCTACAAATTCCTGCGCGTGGTGGATGTGTGCGACGCCATGGACGGCATCGGCTACTTCGACATCGGCCTGATGTCGCCCGAGGTGCGGCCGCTGTGGCTGGGCATGAGGTTCTGGGGGGCGGCGCTGACGATCAGATGCGTGCCCGCGAACCGGCCGATGTGGCGCCTCAGCAGCACCGAGGAGATCGTGGACGCGCACGGCGTCTGGTTCAAGGAAGTCGGTAACATCGGGATTGACGGCCTCATCCAGCCGGGGCACGTCATCGTCACCGACGCGGGAGACAGCGGCGAGGTGGGTTTCTGGGGCTCCAACAACAGCCTCGGCGCGGTGGCCGCCGGCGCGGTCGGCATCATCACCGATGGCTACTGCCGTGACACCGCCGAGATCGCGCTGCAGAGAACCCCGGTCTGCGCTCGCGCGCGCGGGCGCACCATCATCCCCGGTCGCATCGAGGTCGCCGAGGTGCAAGCACGCATCGGCTGCGGCGGCGTGCAGGTGCGGCCCGGCGACATCGTGGGCTGCGACGACGACGGCGTGGTGGTGGTGCCGCTCGAGGTCGCGCGCGAGGTCGCGATTCACGCTCGGGCGGTGCTGCTGGCCGACATGCGCGGCCGGCGCAAGCTCTACGAACGCCTGGGCATGCCTCCGGACGAGACGGTGGATTACGAGGCCGTGGAAGCCTACTACAGTACGCTTGGGCAGTAGCGTGGTGAGCAATTCTTCGGCCAGTATGACCCGGGTACCGAAGATGTCATTCTAACCCGAATTATGCACGTCACACAAAGGCTGTCATTCCGAGCGCTGGCCCCGACTGGTCGGGGCTCCGGAATCCCGCGTAGCGGGATCAAGCGAGGTTTACCCGCCGCAGGCGGGAATCTCGGTACCGACTGCGCAACCACGCCGCCGAGACCCCTCGCGCTGCTCGGGGTGACATCACTCCGTAGGTGAGCATTTCACGCTCGCAATGCATAATCTCGGTCTGAGCGAAGCGGCGAGCTTGGCAAGCCGCG
>Ga0315282_10009593_pt1 | contig 15363 bp, 16 predicted proteins | sample YL17G07_20_MG_FD_203693 | JGI IMG/M metagenome (GOLD analysis project Ga0315282, IMG submission 203693) | Sediment microbial communities from Yellowstone Lake, YNP, Wyoming, USA - YL17G07_20 | ecosystem: Environmental > Aquatic > Freshwater > Lake > Sediment | place: USA: Wyoming | collected... | reverse complement strand
AAGGGGCAGGATGGGAAGGCGAGTTAAGGTCGGGAGAGTCAGAAAACCTGCCTGGATATTCTTCACGAAGTCGTCTTCGAGGATAAGACTGTGAAGGGTGCAAGCGGGTAAAATCCCCAGTCTTCAATGCGAAGGCTGGGGATTTTTTTTGGACCCTTCTCCCCCGCCCTGAACCATGTGAGGTTCAGGGCTTGCCGTGAACCCTACGTGGTTCATGGCCAAATCTATTTTAGACCCATCTGATGGGTCGGGGAGGTGCTCTATGAAACATTTCATTTCAATCGTTTTATCTTTAACTTTGTTTGTATTGTTTCCGTTCTGCCTCTTGGCACAAGAAAGGGAGGTCACCCTCGAGGAGGTGGTCGTCACCGCCACCCGAGTTGAAACCCCGATTGAAGAGATTGCCAGTTCAATGACGGTCATCTCCTCTAAGGAGATTGAAAGAAAGCAGAAGGCCACGGTTCTGGAAGTCCTCAAAGGTTTACCAGGATTAGATGTTGTCCAGAACGGAGGAGTCGGAGGGACAACATCAATCTTCATCAGGGGGGCCAATTCAGAACATACCCTGGTAATGATCGATGGTGTGGAGGTGAATGACCCCATCTCCCCGGGACGTTCTTATGATTTTGCTCATCTGACAGTGGATAACATTGAACGTATTGAAATCCTTCGAGGACCCCAGAGTACCTTATATGGCTCTGATGCCATTGGAGGTGTGATTCATATCATCACCAAAAAAGGCGAAGGGAAACCAAAATTCTTCTTGTCCGCTGAAGGGGGGTCATTTACAACCTTCAGAGAAGCTACAGGAATAAGTGGAGGAAACAAATGGGTTAACTATTCTTTCGCCCTCTCTCGCTTCGATACGGAGGGCATCTCTACGGCAAGCAAAAAGGATGGAAATTATGAAAGAGATGGTTATGAAAATACCTCTCTTTCTGCAAAACTGGGGTTTAAACCTATGGATAATCTCGGTATCGATTTCATATTGCGTTATATGGATGCCAAAACGGAACTCGACAACTTTGCAGGAGTAGGAGGCGATGACCCAAATTATGTCCAAAAATCAAATCAATTCCTTTTTAAAACACAGGTGGGACTATCCCTTTTTGACCAGGTCTGGTCTCAAAAATTGGGTCTCGCTTTGAATGACCATAATAGGGATATAAAGAATAAAAAGGACTCCCAACATCCTTTCGATTATGAAAAAGGTAGATACGATGGCCAGTTATTAAAATTTGATTGGCAACATCATCTCCAACTCCATAAAACCAATGCCCTCACCTTTGGCTTGGAATATGAAAGGGAAGAAGGGAAGTCAAAATACTACTGGGAAAGCCTATGGGGGCCAGGACAAAGTATTTTCCCGAAGAAAACAGCCAATATCAAAGGTTATTATATCCAGGATGAAATCAAACTATGGGATCGGCTCTTTGCAACCCTTGGAATCCGTATTGATGATCATAGCCGCTTCGGTTCAGAAACTACTTATCGGGTTGCTCCCGCCTACCTTATTAAAGAGACCGATACTAAGATTAAAGGAACATTCGGGACAGGGTTTAAAGCACCTACCTTATATCAATTATTCGCACCTGCTACTTTATGGGGCCCCATTGGCAACAAAGATCTAAAACCTGAAAAGAGCAGGGGATGGGATTTTGGAGTCGAACAGGACTTTTTGAAGAACCGGGTGACTCTCGGCGCCACTTACTTCAGAAACGATTTTAAAGATCTGATCCAATTTGATTGGGGGCAAGGATATATCAATATTGCTAAAGCCAAAACCGAAGGTATAGAGTTATTTGCTTCGGTAAAGCCTATCGATAACCTAACTGCCCGAATTAACTATACCTATACCGATACCGAGGACAAAAAGACAGGTAAACCTCTTTTAAGAAGGCCAAGAAATAAGATGGGCCTCGATCTCAATTACCATTTTCTCGATAAAGGAAACTTGAATCTTGGAGCAATTTATGTAGGAAAAAGAGACGATTGGAAACCTTATCCAGTACGTGGAAGGATAGGTGGTTACACCCTGGTCAATCTGGCAGCCTCGTACGACATTACCAAGAATTTCCAAATCTTTGGTCGTGTTGATAACCTTTTTGATAAAGATTATGAAGAGGTGAGTGGGTATGGAACATCCGGTCTCTCTTTCTTTGGAGGATTAAAATTGAGTTTTTAATTTACGGAAAAAAATAACTTTCTTAAACCCCTCCCTACCTCCCTTTGCCAAAGGGAGGAGAAAGATAGTTCCTCCCTTTAATAAAGGGGGGAGGGGGAGCCCTTAACCAGTTAGGTTCAGAGCTATCATGTACTTAACGTGGTGACTGATACCATGTTTTTAATAATCTGTTGCTATTTGGCTGATCTAATCTTTGGTGATCCAGAATGGTTTCCGCATCCTGTAAGGGGAATGGGCAGATTGATAAGTTTCCTGGAGAATAGATTAAGGGCGAATGCTGGTAAATGGGTAGACCCCATTAGAAATCAAAGACTTGCTAACGGGGTAGAGCGGATAAAAGGAATAATGCTGGTTTTTACTGTGGTGGGAATAAGCACTTCCTTCGCCTATTTATCTATTGAACTCTTAATAAAATTGAATCCCTTCTTAGGAAGTTTAGCCTGCGTCTATTTAGGCTACACCACTCTTTCAATAAAAGATTTACGAGTTGAGGCAAGAGAGATTTTAAAAGAATTAGAAAAAGACTCTTTAATTGAAGCCCGAAAGAAGCTTTCTAAAATTGTAAGCAGGGATACCCAGAATTTAAGTGAAGATAGAATAATAGTAGCTACAATAGAAAGTATTGCTGAGAGTACCAATGATGGTATCGTTGCTCCTCTGTTTTATTTAATTTTAGGTGGTCCGGTTTTAGCTATAACTTATAAAGCAATAAATACACTTGATTCAATGGTGGGATATAAAAATGAAAAGTATTTACATTTTGGCTGGTTCCCTGCAAGATTGGATGACATCGTGAATTTTATTCCCGCACGCATAAGTGGACTTTTGATTTCCCTTTCTTCTTTTTTCCTGGGAAAAGGTTTTAAGGATTCTTTTAAGACAATGCTTAGAGAGGGTAAAAAACATCCTTCTCCAAATAGCGGAATATCAGAAGCAGCTATGGCTGGTGCCATAGGAATAAAGTTAGGGGGAGACTCTTTTTATCAAGGGAAACTATTTAAAAAGCCATTTCTTGGTGAAACAAAGAGAGAGATTGTTACCAAACTTGTAAATGAGGCATTAGGAATTAGTTTAACAAGTTCTATTCTGATGGTTATTCTCGGGGTAACTTTCAAATGGATGATTTAAGTTTTTATCACGGCGGCAGTATCTATGAGATTAAAAGAAGGTATAAAAAAGATGTTATTGATTTTAGTGCTAATATAAATCCTTTAGGCCTTAAACGAAATTTTAGAAAGGAATTTGTGAGAAGTTATAAAAGAATCCTTCACTATCCTGATTTTGAGGCAAAAGACCTAATCAAGCAGATCGCGCAGTATTGGAAAATAAACGATGAAAATATACTTCTCGGAAATGGTTCGACTGAACTTATTTATTTAATCACCCATACCTATAGACCCAAAAAAGTGATTATTCCATCCCCTACTTTTTCGGAATATGAAAGAGCCTCAAGGTCTATAAAATGTAAGCTTCGATTTTTAAATCTTAAAGAAAAAAATAACTTTGCATTAAATATTTCTAACTCAGCTAGAGCCGATATCTTTTTTATATCTAATCCAAATAACCCTACAGGCAATTTGCTTTTAGAAGATCAGAGATCAGGGGATATTTCTGGTAAATTAACCGTTATTGATGAGGCATTTATGGATTTTCTGCCTGATGAGAGAAGGCATACCTTTATCTGGAAGGCAATAGAAAATAAAAGGATTATTGTGTTAAGGAGTTTTACCAAGTTTTTTGCCCTACCGGGTTTAAGGGTTGGTTATTTAGTTGCACATAAAGAATTAATTGAAACTCTGAAAAGATTTCAACCACCATGGAATATTAATAGCATTGCTCAATTTTTGGCGCAGGGGGTGTTAAATGATAAAGGTTACATAAAAAAGACGCGAGAGTTTATAAAAAGAGAAAGAGATTTTCTTTTTAATGAATTAGTCAAAACCAAAGGGTTCATGCCCTATCCGTCCGTAACAAATTTTCTTCTCATAAAAATCATCAATAAGGGAATTAACTCCTCGATTTTAACTGAGAGCCTTATTCAAAGAGGAATTCTTATAAGGGATTGTACTAATTTTAGAGGTCTTAACAATGAGTTTATCCGGGCAGCGGTGCGTTCTCATAAGGAAAACTTAAAACTTATAAGATCGTTAAGGGAGTTATTATGCAAGAATTAATTCTAAATTTAAGAGAAAAATTAGAAAAAATAGTTAGAAGAAGTGATGCTTCCGGTCTGCTTTTTTCCGGCGGATTAGATACAAGCATTTTAGCGGGTTTAAATCCTCACATGGATGCAATTACTGTCAGTTTAAAATCCTTTGGAGAGGATATCTCCTATGCTGAATTAGTGGCAAGGCATTTAAATTTAACCCACTACCATAGGATCGTAACTGTGGATGAAGCTATAAGTTCCATTCCAAATGTAATAAAGATTCTCCAGAGTTTCGATCCGGCCATTCCCAATGATCTGGCTGTCTATTTTGGACTGATGTATGTCAAAGGATTAGGAGTCAATGAGGTCATGACTGGGGATGGGGCTGACGAAATCTTTGCCGGTTATGATTATATGAAAAAGATAAAAGACTTGAACCCATACCTAAAGAGGATTGCCTCATCCATGTCCTTCAGTTCTAACAAATTAGGAGATTTTTTCGGGATGAAGATAAGTCAACCCTATCTTAATAGGGAACTTATCGATTGTGCTCTGGATATACCGATAAAGTTTAAAATGAGAGAGGAAGATGGAAAAGTGTGGGGGAAATGGATATTGCGAAAGGCATTTGAAGACATATTGCCGAAAGAGATTATCTGGCAATGTAAAAGGCCCCTTGAGTATGGTTCGGGAATGACTAAATTAAGGGAGATCATTTCATCAAAAATCTCCGACGATGAATTTGAAGAAAAGAAAAAGCTCTATCCCATAAACTTTTTGAATAAGGAGCACATCTATTATTACGAGATTTATAGAAAAGAAATAGGAGAAATTCCCAAACCCAAGGGCACACAGAAGGAATGCCCGGGATGCGGAGCAGGAATGGAATGCACTGCTTTTCACTGTAAGGTTTGTGGGTATGTTTTAATTTGTGAGGAAAGGAGGTGATCCAAGTGAAGAAAATAAGACGGAAGGGAAAGAAAAACGTTATTGCCTATCGCAAGAAATGCAAGACAAACGGGACCGGTCTTTCCCATTACATTCTTTTGGACAAGAGATGATTTAAAGTTTAGGTTAAATTGGCTGAAAGGTCCCGGATTACTTTCCGGGGCCTTTCGTGCCAGAATGAAAGAAAATAAATTATGAGAAAACTGAGAATTGCAAATAATTATGCGTTATCCCGGGGAATTTATTTTAATACTGGAAAAGGGTTTCAGCTTCAACCTATCGATATCGGGCATAAAGACTATATTGGATTGATATCTGCGGATACCGCATTCTGGGCACTCATTAAAAAAAGCCAACTTGGCCAGGTCTTGACCGACTCGTCCTTTCTCCGAAAATACCGCAAAAAAGAAATCTCTTTTGTTAATGAGATGAATATCCTTAGGTTTGGTTTGAAACCCTCGGCAGTTTATTTTAACCCTACTGACCGTTGCAACCTGAATTGTTCATATTGCTATATTCCTGAGAATTTACGTAAAAATGGGAGACATATGTCCGTTCAGAGGCTTTTGAGAGCACTTGAAATCCTAAAGATTTATTTTAAGTCAACTCTCCCTAAAGGTCAAAAACCACAAATTGTTTTTCATGGCGCTGAACCATTGCTTAACAAAAAAGCGATTTTTTCGGCCATAGACAAATTTAGAGAATATTTCCGTTTCGGCATACAGACCAACGGCACACTTTTGGATGGTGAGACGATAGAGTTCTTTACTTCAAGAGGAATAAGTATTGGACTTTCCCTTGACGGCCACATTGCAGAAGTGGCTGATCGGCTTCGCAAGACTTGGAACGGTCAGGGTGTCTTTCAAAAGGGAATAGAAGCAATAAATCGCCTCAGAGGCTATAGGAATTATTCTGTGATTTGCACAGTAACAAGTGAAAACATGCTCTCACTTACAAAAATAGTTGAGTTTTTGCACAGGATGGAAGTGCCGATTTGTATGTTAAATCCTATTCGTTGTACTCTCCCTGGTGCTCGGCAGAGCAAGCCGGTGGATTATCAGCTAGCAAAGCATTATTTGAAAGCATTGGACCATACCTATGAGCTTTATAAAAAAACCGGGCGCCGACTTGTGGTAGCAAACTTTGCTAATACCTTGATAGGTATCATTGCTCCAACCGGGCGCCGACTGATGTGTGATATCTCACCCTGCGGTGGTGGTAGATGCTTTTTTGCGGTTTCAAGCAGCGGAGATTTATTCCCCTGCAGTGAATTTATTGGTCTGAAAAAATTTAAGGGCGGTAACATTTTTAAAGACGATATCAATAAAGTTTTAAAAACCGAGCCATTCAAGCTTGTTGCAAACAGGCGTATTGAGAATATCGAACCTTGTTCTCGTTGCGCTGTCCGTCACTTATGCGGTTCACCTTGCCCTGCTGAAGCCCATGAAATGAGCGGCTCCATAGAAAAGCCAGGAGCGTTTTGTGAACTTTATGAAGAGCAGGTACGTTACGCTTTACGTTTGATTGCCGACGGCAAAGAAAATGCATATCTCTGGGATGATTGGGATAAAGGGTTCCATACCTCTCTGAAAATAGAGGAGTAGAGATGTCTCAAAAAACTATAAATACTTTTGTTTCCTGGAGTGGCGGTAAAGAGACATCCTTGGCCTGTTATAGGACAATGCAGAAGAAAGACCTTGAGATTAAATATCTTCTGAATATGGTATCAGAGGATGGGATGCGCTCTCGTTCTCATGGAATTAGCTCTGATTTATTGAGAGCACAAGCAGAAGCAATAGGGATTCCTATTTTCCAGAGAAAGACTACCTGGAAGAATTATGAAGAGGAATTCAAAAAAGAGGTATCAGTTTTTGTAAAAAAGGGGGTTCAAGCAGGCGTCTTTGGAGACATTGACCTTCAGGAACACCGCGACTGGGTGGAAAGGGTCTGTAAAGAAGTAAATATAAAACCTATTTTGCCATTATGGAAGGAAGAAAGAGAAAAACTGCTTAAGGAATTTATTCACGTGGGTTTCAAGGCGATAGTCATAGCTACTAATGGTGACTTTTTAGGCAAAGAATGGCTGGGCCGAGAAATAAACAAGGAGTTTATAGAGGATTTGAGAGCTCTGGGGGATGTCGATCTTTGTGGTGAAAAAGGTGAATACCATACTTTTGTCTATGATGGCCCCATTTTTAAAAAATCGGTTGAGTTTATTATCGGTAAAAAAGTTTTAAAGGATAAGCATTGGTTTTTGGAACTTTTACCTAATTAGCACAGAACAATTTTTAAGAAAATAAGAATGAATCAAATTCTAACCTCTTGAAATAGGAGAAACTATGGGGGTATACAACATAACTTACACGCCTGAACTAAGAGAAATTTGTCTTTATCTGGATGGAGGATGTAATTTTTCTTGCCATGGGTGCATTACTAAATATCATCCTGAGGATTGCCATTTAGATGAAACGCCGAGGCAAACTAAAAATAAAACATTATCCCAGGAAGAGGTTATATCTTACTTAGAGTCCCTCTCTTTTAAAAGAGTAATCTTTTTGGGTTGGGAGCCAACACAAGATAGGGATTTTTTACCTTTGGCAAGAATCTTAAAAGAGAGATTGTCTACTTATAATATCTTTCTTACCAATGGCTATGAGTTTATAGAAGATAAAGTAATTGATGAGGTCTGTGTAAGTATTAAAGCAATTACCCCCGGCCTTTTTAAAGATTCTACAGGAAAAAATAACCCTCGAAAGGTTCTTGAAAATTTCAAAAGATATTATTCTATTTATTCCCTACGGGCAGAAACTGTCCTCATTCCTGAATATATCGATAAAGAAGAGATTGAAAAGATTGCTTGTTTTATTGCCAGTGTTGATAAAGACATCCCTTATCGCATCGATGGTTACATCCCAACCAATTCCTATTTTGGTGAGAAAGACAGATTCAGAAGACCTACAGAGGAAGAAATGAAAGAGGCCAGAGAGATTGCAGAAAGATATTTAGGGCATGTCTTCGTCCTTCATTATGGAGTGAAGGTGAAGTATAAAGTGGAAAGGATATATTGAGTGAAGAAGCTAGAAGTGAGGAAAATCTGTTTTCTTTTTACTGTTTTTTGTTCTCTCATTCTTTACATATCTTCTCATGGTCAAGATAAATTTCCCCAAAGAATAATCTCTTTAGGACCCTCTATAACCGAAGAACTTTATCTTTTAGGGGTAGGGGATAAAATCGTCGGTGTTACCACATATTGTCAGAGACCTTCCCAAGCCCAACAGAAAGAAAAGATTGGTACAGTGGTAGAAGTTAATGTAGAAAAGATTTTCAGTCTTAAACCTGAGCTGGTGTTAGCAACATCTTTGACAGATCCAAAAGATGTAGAAAAGTTAAGAAATTTAGGTATTAGGGTAATCACATTTCCTTATGCAAAAAATTTTGCCCAACTTTGTGAACAATTTTTAGAATTAGGTAAAATTACCGGCAAAGAAAAGGTTTCCGAAGAGCTTATTGAGGAAGCGAAGCAAAAGGTGGAGAGATTAAAGAAGGAGGTCAAGGACTCCCCTAAGCCAAAAGTTTTTGTCCAGGTAGGAGCAAAACCACTATTTACTGTAACAAAAGATTCCTTTATTAATGATTTTATCGAATTTGCCAGAGGTGTAAATATTGCTCAAAATCTAAAAGGTGGACTTTACTCCAGAGAAGAAGTCATCAAAAATAACCCGGATGTAATAATTATTGTAACCATGGGGATTGGGGGAGAGCAGGAAAAGAAGATCTGGGAAAGATATAGAATTCTAAAGGCGGTGAAGAATAACAGAATTTATATTGTGGATTCTTATAGACTTTGTAGCCCGACACCGGTAAGTTTTGTTGAAGCCTTAGAGGAAATGGTTAAAATTTTACATCCCGAAAAAGAAAAATAAATGAGAAAAAAAATAATCTCCTGGCTTATCTGGATATTAGCTTTGGGTGGACTTCTTTTAAGCATAGGTATTTTATCCTTATCTATTGGTTCAAGCGGAGTATCCTTTAAGAGGATTATTCCTTTAATGTTTGAGGGTAAAGGTACAACCGAATATACCATCCTTTTTGACGTCCGCCTTTCCCGTATCATCCTAGGCTTTGCTGTGGGCGGAGCATTGAGTCTGGCAGGAGTAATCTTGCAGGGGATGTTTCGCAATCCCTTAGTTGAGCCTTATACCTTAGGTATCTCAGGCGGAGCAGCATTAGGAGTGTGTTTAAATATTGTTTTCCGATTACATCAAACATTTGGGATTTTTACTTTACCCCTTTTTGGTTTTCTGGGTGCTAATTTAGTTATTTTGCTGGTGTATTCTTTGAGCATAAGAAGAGGCATATTAAGGATTCAAGGGCTTCTTCTTACGGGTGTAATGATAAGTTTTATCGCTTCATCCTTGATTATGCTCATGATGGCTGTCTCTCGCGTAGAGGACCTGCATGGAATTGTTTTCTGGATAATGGGCTCGTTAGAAGAGCCGAACTGGTTTCTTATAAAGTTAGTAGTCTTTGTATCTATCTTAGGGTTGATTATTTCTTATGTTTTCTGTGTTGATCTTAATGCTTTTTCCTTAGGTGAAGAAGAAGCATTACATCTGGGTATAAATATAGAAAGAACCAAGCGGTTGCTTTTTATTATTGCATCTTTACTTACTGGTTGTAGCGTATCTGTGGCCGGAATAATTGGTTTTGTGGGATTGGTGGTTCCCCATTTTGTACGGATGTTAGTAGGAGGTGACCATCGAATTCTTTTAATTAGCTCCTTTCTCTGTGGAGCAGGCTTCTTAATTTTCTGTGATACCTTAGCAAGGACGATTATTTCTCCTATGGAATTACCAGTTGGAGTAATTACTGGTATATTAGGAGGGAGTCTTTTTGTTTATGCCTTGGCTAAAGGGCAGACTGTTTTAGGAGGGAGATAGTGCTTGAAATAAAAGATTTAACTTGTGGATATGACTCAAAATTTGCCCTTCAAGATATCAATTTTAGAATTGACCTTGGAGAAGTTGTAGGAATAATAGGTCCTAATGGTTCAGGGAAGACTACACTTATTCGTGCTATAACTCATGTTCTTAAACCCAAGCAAGGTGAGGTTTTCTTTGAAGGAAAAAACATTGGGCAGATGAAATTTAAGGAATTAGCTAAAAGTATAGCAGTAGTGTCTCAAAGTCTTGAAGTAGTTTTTTTAACTGTTGAAGAATTTGTCCTTTTAGGAAGAATTCCACACTTTAGAAAAATGCAATTTTGGGAAACAAAAAAAGATTTAGAAGTTGCAAGAAGATGTATGACTTTAACTGATACTATTAAGCTTAAAGGCCAACTTATGACAGAAATGAGTGGTGGCGAAAGACAACTTGTTCTTATTGCTCGTGCTTTGATTCAGGAACCAAAACTACTTCTTTTAGATGAACCAACAGCACATTTGGATATAAATCATCAAGTAAGAATCTTAGACCTTATAAAGAGATTAAATAAAGAATTTGGTCTTACAGTCATTGTGGTTATGCACGACCTTAATTTAGCCAGCCAGTATTGTGATAGATTGATTCTTCTTAATAATGGTTTTATACATAAGGCCGGCCCTCCCCAAGAGGTATTAACTTATAAGATTATTGAAGAGGTTTATAAAACAGTTGTGGTGGTAGGAGAAAACCCTATCTCCTCTAAACCTTATGTCTTTTTGGTTTCTGAGGAAGAAAGACAAAAGAGAGGAAGGCCGGGATGAGGAGGAAAGGGTTGATTCAGGTTTATACTGCAGATGGCAAAGGGAAGACAACTGCTGCCGTAGGCCTTGCTGTAAGAGCGATTGGCCAGAATCTTAAGGTTTGTTATATCTATTTTCATAAGGACCCTGATAGATTTGGATATGGAGAATTGAAGGGTTTAAAGAGATTAGGTGTTGATATTTCCGGATTTGCTAAAAAACACCCACATTTTTATAGAAAAATATATCCAGAAGATATTCGCAAAGAGTGTTTAAAAGTTTAAGGTGAAAATGAAAAATTATAAGAGGAAATTTCCATTTAGATTGGGAACCACCTCTTACATCTTTCCTGATCATATTCTTCCGAATGTGGCAAGGCTGGCTCCATTTTTTGATGAGATTGAAATCGTCCTTTTTGAAAGTGGGGGGCATGACAACTATCCGGACGATGACCAAATGAATGGCCTGATGAGCCTCTCCCTCCATCGGAAAGTGAATTTTAATATTCATCTTCCCATTGATATCTTCCTCGGAGACGAAAAAAAGGAGGTGCGGTCGAGGGGGATTTCAACGGTAAAAAAGATAATCGAACGAACCCTCTGCCTCAACCCCTCGCTCTATACACTTCATCTCGACCTGAGAGATAAAAATGGGCAAGACCATGCCGATATTAAAACATGGCGGAGACGGATTATCCGAAGTGTTGAAGAGATATTGGAATATCCCATCGAACCAAACCGAATTTCCATTGAGACCCTGAGATACCCTTTTGAATATGTGGAGGATCTTGTCAATCAATTTGGCTTTTCCATCTGCCTCGACATCGGCCACATCCTCTTTTACGGACAGGATTTGGAATACTATATGAAAAAATATCTCATAAAAACCTCGATCGTCCACCTCCATGGTTTTCAGGATGGAATTGACCATCTGGGAATCGACCGATTGCCCGATTCGGCTCTGGAAATGATCTTTTTCCATTTAAACGATTACAAAGGCATTGTTTCCATCGAAGTCTTTTCGCTCGAGGATCTTCAAAGATCGCTCACCGTATTGGAGGAGAGATGGAAAAGAATGTGATCTTCATCACCGGAGGATGCCGAAGTGGTAAAAGTCGTTTTGCCTTAGACTATGCCAACCGTTATTTTTCAAAGAAAATCTATCTCGCCACCTGTGAGCCTCTCGACGAGGAAATGGTCAATCGCATCGAAGATCATAAGAGACTGAGAGGATCTGAATGGGAAACTGTGGAAGAACCCATAGAGATTGTTGATAAAATAAGGCAATATGAGAAGGAGGCGGAGGTGATTCTGCTCGATTGCATCACCCTCTGGATCTCCAATCTCCTTCTGAAATGGGATGATAATTCGAGGATTATGGAGGAAATTGAGAGATTAAGGATCGCCATAAAAGAGATTGGAACATCCATGATCCTCGTATCCAATGAGGTTGGAATGGGGATTGTGCCGGCAGACCTGTTGAGCCGACGATTCAGGGATCTTTCAGGTATAGCTAATCAGAAGATAGGCGAAGCCTCCGATCAGGTGATCTTCATGGTATCTGGAATCCCTTTATTTTTAAAAGGTGCCAGATGAAAGACTTTCTTCGAGCCATTTCATTTTTGACCATTCTACCTGTTGGGAAAAGTTTATCCTTTGGTGAGAAAGAATTGGCTCGGTCAATGGCCTTCTTCCCTCTGGTGGGTCTGGTGATCGGGTTGCTTTTGGCCTTGGGATATTATCTCCTCTCGTTTCTTTTGCCAAAAGCTATCGTCCTCTGGCTCACCATCGGATTTCTTGTTTTTTTAACAAGGGGGCTCCACTTTGATGGATTTGCAGATACAATTGATGGTCTGGCCTCCGGTGGATCGAGGGAAAAAATCCTCGAGGTGATGAGAGACAGTCGAATCGGCGCCTTCGGAGTAATCAGCCTCATACTGCTGATCGGAGCCAAATATTTTGCTCTGGATCAAATTTTGAATCCCCCTATCCCATGTTCGCTTATCTTAATGGCCGTGATGGGAAGAAATGCTATGGTTTTAGTCTGTTACCGATCTCCTTATGCAAGGTCTGAAGGAGGCTTAGCTAAACCTTTCACCGAAAATCTTGGATATCGTGAAATGGCATTATCCTTAGTCTCGGCATTTGGCATCGCCTTATTGCTCATGGGCCTTAAGGGGATTTTGGTATTCTTGGGAATCTGTCTTTTCAGCCTCGGATATCGGTTCTTTTTCATAAAAAAATTAGGTGGGGTGACAGGTGATATTTTAGGGGCAGCTAATGAACTGGCAGAACTTCTTTGCCTCATCCTTTTGATAATCTAAACGAAGGGAAGAGAACCCATATCAGCAAGGAGGTATAGGAAATGAACTTGGTTAGTTCATGGAGCGGCGGGAAAGACAGCCTTCTGGCCTGTTATAAGGCAATCAAAGAGGGTCATCAAATAAAATACTTGTTAAATTTTATTTCTGACCAATATAAACGCTGTTGCTTTCATGGAATCGAGGCTAACCTGATCCATCTTCAGGCAGAATTAATCGGGATCCCATTAATTCAAAAAGAAGTAAGCGCAGATATGGAAAAATATGAAATGGAATTTAAGGCAGCGGTTTCAGAGATAAAAACGAAAGGGATAGAGGGGATGGTCTTTGGGGATGTATATTTAGAAGAACACAAGAGCTGGGTTGAACGGGTCTGTCAAGATTTAGGGATTTCCCCTGTGGAGCCCCTTTGGAATATTCCACCCTTGAAGGTTGTAGAAGAGTTCGTAGATCTCGGCTTTAAGGCAATTGTTGTGAGCTGTAAAGCAGATCTATTCGATAAAGATTTTATCGGCAGATACGTAGACAAAGATTTAATTCATGAACTTAAGATGAGAGATATCTGTACCTGTGGAGAAAATGGTGAATTTCATACCTTCGTCATCGATGGACCAATCTTTAAAAGAAGAATTGAAATATTAGAAAGGGAACCTGTTCTAAAAGAGGGTTTTTGGAGACATTGGTTTTTGGATATCAAAACATACAAATGAAATGATTGATTAAGGATGATAAAATATATGGAGCAAAATCATGGACAAAATTAACCAAACGATCGCCAGCATTAAACCTTTGGACGAGAAGGCCATGACAGAGGCCAGAAAGAGGCAGAATAACCTGACTAAACCTCAGGGGTCTTTGGGGCAACTTGAGTCCCTTTCCATTCAATTAGCTGGGATAAAAGAAACTCAAAGGCCTCGGATCATCCATAAAGTGATTTTCACATTGGCCGGAGACCATGGCGTTACTGAGGAAGATGTGAGCGCCTATCCATCTGAAGTCACTCCTCAAATGGTCTATAATTTCCTTCGGGGAGGAGCGGGAATTAATGTTTTAGCCCGGCATATCGGAGCCAGAGTCGTTATCGCAGACTTCGGAGTTAGCTCAGTTCTTCAGAAACATCCTGAATTGAAAGACAAAAAGATTAACATGGGGACTCGGAATATGACCAAGGGGCCTGCTATGAGTCGGGAAGAAGCCATCCGCTCTATTGAAGCTGGAATTGAGCTGGTTGAAGAAGAATTACCAAAGGGCATAGATATCTTGGGAACGGGGGATATGGGAATTGGAAACACAACGCCTTCCAGTGCGATCACGACCGCATTCACGGGTGCTGATGTCCCAAGGGTCACAGGAAGGGGAACAGGACTGGATGATGAGGGATGGAGGCGAAAGGTTCAGGTGATTCAAAAGGCTCTGGAAATCAACCGTCCCAATCCGGATGACGGGATCGATGTCCTTTCCAAAGTGGGGGGATTTGAAATCGGAGGAATCGCAGGGGTGATATTGGCAGGAGCCAGATACAAAATTCCTGTGGTGATTGATGGTTTTATCTCCGGGGCCGCCGCCTTAATCGCAACTTCCCTTGCACCGGAGGTTAAACCCTATCTCATTGCCGCCCATCAATCGGTGGAACAGGGGCATAAAATCATATTGGAATATCTCGGTCTGAAACCGCTGCTTAATCTCGACCTCCGCTTGGGAGAGGGGACAGGGGCAGCACTTGGAATATTTTTAGTAGAGGCCAGTCTTAAGATCCTCAATGAAATGGCAACATTTGCTGAAGCGGAAGTTTCCGAGAAAATATGATTAAAAAATTGTTCAACTTGGCTTTTATAATGTTTGTAATAATTGTTTTTCTTAACACCTGGGTGGAAGGGCAAGAACGAACAGTGACCAAAAGGAGAAACTTACTCTTGACACATCGGAGGGGTTGTAATATAAATTTTCTAATTACTTTGGATGCCGGGTTAGCTCAGTCGGTAGAGCAGAGGACTGAAAATCCTCGTGTCCGTGGTTCGATTCCGCGACCCGGCACTTTG
>Ga0315282_10009592_pt1 | contig 15363 bp, 26 predicted proteins | sample YL17G07_20_MG_FD_203693 | JGI IMG/M metagenome (GOLD analysis project Ga0315282, IMG submission 203693) | Sediment microbial communities from Yellowstone Lake, YNP, Wyoming, USA - YL17G07_20 | ecosystem: Environmental > Aquatic > Freshwater > Lake > Sediment | place: USA: Wyoming | collected... | reverse complement strand
ATAAAACAGCCACATCTGCTCCCCAACCTTTCAATGTGTTACAGTCTATGACATCTTGAAAGTTGAAGGCAAGTGCCTCTGTAGAACCTTTAACATTATCAGCCACTATCGTTATTGTTGGTGGAGGGCCAACTGAATAAGTCCAGTTATCATAAAGTGGCAACTAATTAACTCCTCACAATCGTCGACAACGTTCCGTCAGCATTCCAAGTGAACGTGAGAGTAAACAGCAATTCCGCGCCATCATAAGCCTTCAAAGTCTCCAACAAACCACCAACAGTCCAAGTGAAGGCATATTTTGTAACTTTCTTGTCCTTAGGCGGAGCCATAATACCGGCTAGGGCAGCACGAATATACTGCAGCTGCAGATGCTCTGTCGGAACTTCTTGACTCATACTTTCACTCTCACCATGACCATGATTTTAAACAAACAAAAACGGGAAACTTGGCAACTGAAAGGGAAATGCCAATCTAAACTGTTGCCGGAGGGCTTGTCGCTTGTGGTATCCAGCTTAACTTTTTTGCAATTATCTTCGCAATCCAATAGAACCAAACGCTTAGACAACCATTCGCAAGCCACTCTGAAATCTGTGCGTAAGTCCATCCACCATAGATTGTAGCAATACCAATTATCAAGCTGATTAGGAAGGTGTAGATGAACTCAACAAGCTTAAACTCCTCTGGTGGTGTCGACTTTAAGTAGCCAAATATGCATGTGACCAAGCCCACCAGAACAGCTATAGGGGCAGCGTATCCCAAGGTTTTAAAGACTTCGTAGATTGGCTGAAAGCCTGAGGTAGGCACGGTCCCGGTCTCGTTCCCGTTTTGAGCGAAAACCAAAGGCGCCAATGCCATAACCAAACTTACAACCACAAAGAAGATAACCGCAAAAGCCATTTTCCTCATTTTACGCTTTCACCTCCTGAGCCTCTTTTTCCCAAAGCTCAATGCCAAATTTTGTAAGGTTCTTGCGCAATTCATCAGGGCGAATATATTGTACGCCTGTGGTTGCGCTGATTTCAGCAAGCTTAATAATGTCTGCAAGATTCAACTCGGGAGTTTCAGGTGCCCCCCAATTAAGCCGAATAGACGCCTTCACAGGATCCAAATTTTTGTTAGCACTTATGATAACTTTGCTCCATAACCTTTCAACATCCCGCTTAATCAACCGTTGAATAGGCATGATCAGCCTATCTGCAATGTCGATCGCAGCATTCGCGCTTGCTTCCGTGAAGCCGGGAGTAGTAAACAATTTAGGCAAAGGAGTCTGACCGCCAAGACAAAATTGATTCCACAAGTATTCGATGCTATCCCCAAAACGAGCACGAGGCTCCAAAGGCGGAGTTTTAATGTCTAAACCGCCCTTGCCCGCTGCTACAAGTCTACCGCCATATTTAGGCATCTTTTGCAATTCAGCCTCTATTTTTTCAGCAAGCTTCTTATCTTCAGTAACATAAGCCTCAATCGGAGCCGCAAACTTCTCAAAAATCTCAATAAGATCCAAGTCAAGTTTCGCCTTAATTTCTAGGAAACTTGGGCGTGTACGAGTATCATATTGGCCAGTGTTTTTGTTATATTCTTGCCAACTGTACTCTTCCATAAGAACCCGCATGATACCGGAGCCCCAGCCACTATCATCAATCGGATTCCAGCGGAAAAACATCAGATTCTCAGCTGGAATAAGTTTGCCACCATAAGCTGTAGTTTGTTTAAAGCCAAGTTGAATCTTCTTTTTTTTCGTAAACTCTGTTTCCTCAAACTCGAGAAACTCGTTTGTTATCACACGGTCAAACGACACTATCGGAACACGCAAGACTCTTTCAAGCTTCTCAGGTGTGAAAAGCTGCCAAACTGCGTTTCCAGTAGTCACAATCTCTCTAGCCGTCACCTGAAGCAAATCATCAATATTGTTGCGCTCGTTAAACTCGTCAACAATCCTCTTCGCTTCCGCAGCTCCTTCATATTCTGCTTCAGTCGCGCATGTAGTGTAGAAACCCATGCCCACTGGTTGCATAGCCAAAACATCAACAAAATCTTTTAGGGCTGTATCCTTATTGTAAGCGTTAATCTGCTTCGCAAAACTGATCTTCGGAGTTTCTCCAACGCCCCTTTTTGCTTCTTTAAGAGCTACAGCATACGGCTCCTTCACACGAAAAACATTGACAATTTTTTTGAGAAAACTCACTTTGCCCCCAAGCCCCCCAAGAACCTTTTGCCTTTCTCGGTTATGCGGTAAGGGTCACGCTTATTCTGCCCGCTTTTCTCTATGTAGCCTTTTTGAATGAGATAGTGGAACATGCCCTCAAAACTCGCGTGCGTACCAATTTTATGAGTAACTTTTTTGTCAAGCCTAGTTCGAGATAAAGGCTCCTTGCTAAGTTCACGCAAAACAGTTTTTGCAAGCGTCAACCTTTCATCGAGACTTTTCACGTTAACTTACTCCCAAATTTTTCGAATAAACTAAAAAAGGGGAAAAAAGGTCCATGAAGAGACTATGTTTAAGCAGTGTTGACTTTACGGATTGCTGCCCCAGCAAAGGCTGCTGCCAAGTCGAAACGCATTGTCAATACGGCGCCCTCGAGGCTTTGAATCGGATCATCGTAGTCTTCGATTTGAATGTCTTGCCTTAGACCGGCCACTACGCCTTTCGCTTTGGTATAAACAAGCGGATTAGCACCGCAGACGCTCGTACTGTAGACTGGTATTGTACCGTAGAAATTTCCGATGACGCCTTCTTCAGCTAGGCGGCCAATTCTTCCGAGAAACTCGATTGAAATAAATTTGTCCATTGCCATCAGGGTAGCCTCTTGGTCGGGATTTAGTAGGATAGCGTCAGGATTGAAACCTGCTTTTCTGAGTGTAGCGATTGCCTTAACAATTGTCTTGTAAAGGTCTGTGTCGAATGCTTCTGTTCCACCAATGGACGCAAGCAATTTAACGGCGATATCTGTGGCCACATGTTTATACATGGCTGAACCAGCAATGGTAGTCGCCTCCTGGACACTATTCCACTTGTTATCGCTTATCCAAGTTTTCTTAATGCCCAAAATAATCTTGTGCAAGCCTCTATCTTCGCTGCAATCCAAGGCTACAGAACCGAATTTACCGCCAGTGTAACGTCCCTTGGCTCCAGCAGTTCCTTCAATAACTATAAAGTCATCTTCAGTTATCGTGGGAACCTGATCCTTTGGCTCTTCCATTTCAGCAACTTTAACCCAGTCCTTCCAAGCCTTATTTGCTTCGGCACCATGCAGCACATCTGCTAGAACCTTTTGCTGTATCAAAGCAGCGCCTACGTTGACTGTTTCACGCATTCGAACCATCCACAAGTCTTCAGGCCTTGTTATCTTATTGAATGGCATACGCCCAAGGTACATCGGATTAGGATGATGACCAAACCCTGCTATTCTATGGACACAAACCCCGAAATCCCAAGCATCAAAGAATTTGTCTCCAACTTTCTCATGCAACTTCTGAAGCTCAGACTGCGTCTCAGGATTAAAGAGCAGTGATTTATCAATAATTCCGTCCATGTCAAGTCACCTTAACTTAAGCGGCATCCACGAAGCACGGCACAATGTCGCCATCAGCGCCTGAAGCAGCCAAAAGCTTCCCAATTACAGCGCCAATAGCAGGAGTTGCAGCTCCAGCCTTGCCAGCAGTCGCAGAAGTGGCAATTAACGCACCAACAGCCAAGGCAGCAGCAACCTTGACTTTGCATCTTCCAAACACGCAAACATTGACCTTGTCGCCTGCAGCATCAGCAGCCTTACCACTTGCCCGAATGGGACCAACCACAATGCCTATGCATAACACGCTGTTTGCGCCGGCTACTGTGGCAACTCTTGCCAGGTCTTCGCCAGCTCCAGGAGCCACAATTATAACAGGAGCCCACAAGTCAATGGCGCCAGCAGCAATCGCGTCTATGACAGCAGCTTCAGGTCCTACAGGACCCTCAAAAATTTTAGGCAGCAATTCACCAACAGCCATAACCATCACCTTTTATTTTGAGTTTACTTCCCAACTGAGTATGGGTCGCCTCGAACCTCTCCAATGTGAGCGTTACTTTTTCACAGTCCTTCGCGTAGACTTGCGAACTTCACGCTTCAACTTTTCAATCTCGCTAAACTGCCCTTGGACAATGAAGGCAAGCTCATCCACAACCTTAACGAGCTGAGTCTCAGGTTTTGATTCGTCACTTAATCTCCCCGCGGCTTGTATCTCTGCTCGCAACCGTTTAATGTCAGCTAACAAAACTTCAATTCGCCTAGTCAATTTTAGGCAGCCTCCCTTTTCTTGGCCTCAAGCAAATCCAAAATCCCATTCAACTGCAAAGCAGGCGTGAACCTACGTTTATCAGTTAAAACGCCAAGAATCTCAGCTTCAGTCAAAACCACTAAATGTTGGTCTTGAGGCTCAATGGGCTTAACAGCAGCAACAATTCCAGTCTTTTGAGATCCACAAGATGCTTGCTCAGTTTTCGGCTCTTGCTCTCCACAAAACTCGCTGACTAAGTCGGATTCCTTAGCGTGAGCGCAGAGATGCTTTTTCGCTTCTGGCCGTAGACTTGCTGGTTCGATCTGATTCATGCGAGCGAGACCATTACGCAAATGAGGAAGATCAAGCGATCCGTCCGCTTTGTGATGTGGCAAGTGCCGTAGAGTTCTTGGCACGGTTTTTCCTTGATCGTCTTTCTCACCACCTGGAGCGATGACGGCAAATGCGGAATCTGGTAAATTATTGATTTCCTCTGTTGTCAATTCAGCAGCAGTTTTCTGAACGGAAGCTGTCACTGGAGCCGCGACAACTGGTGCGGACGCTTTAGTTTGAATCAGAGTATCCAGCTTAGCGTTTATGGCTGTAAACTCGTTTGTGATGTATTGGGTGAAGCTCTCAAATTTCTGCTCCAAAGTTTTAACGCGGTCTTCGATGCTGGGTTCTGGAACACCAGCCACAGGTCCATGACCACTGACTTGCGCAGTCTTTTGTCCTCTTAATTGCAAGACAATAGGTTCAGGCGGAAAAACTTCAACTCGGCAGTCTGGATTTGGGCAATGCCAATTCTCCTGTTGCCACTGATAATATGCAAAAACAGTGCTACATTTGGGACATTTCATCTGATCAGTTTCAGTCTTCTGCGAAGGAACTTGCGGCGTATTTCCTTCATTTTTATTTTCACTCATGTTTTTCACTTCGGATTCTGGAGGCTTACCGCCTTCCAGCCGACGGGCATAAGCCCTTAAACAATTCCAAATTTTCACATACGTCCCTGGGCTTGCTGCAACACTATCCTTGGGCACCAAACAGAAACCATTCAAAATCATGCCATTACATTGCCCTGGATCGTCCGCAGGAACATGACGGCAAATAGCGTTAACACTAACTTGGTTGATTATGCCCTCACGGATGAGTTGTTGAACTGTGGACTCCTTCACGCCAGCTATATACTCAAGCTTACCGTCAACCTCTTCTGCATCCAAAACAGTGTTATCAGGAAAAGGTAGCCAACGATTTTCGCCAACATCCCACGTATGCTCAAAAAGTTCAATAGGGCCACCGATTAAACTTCGGGCTCCACGTCTAAGCTCTTCAGAATTGAAAACATCGCCTTTACGAGTCTGGCCTGCAGTTAAAGCCGTGCCATAAATCAACATGCGACCAGGCTTCATATAATACCGCGCAGCCATGCTCCAAGGAAAAATACGTGATTCCGGGTCTGCCTCTTCGGTTAAAAATTTCAAATCAAAAAACAAACCGTGCTTGCGTAAAGTCTCGCTCTTGTGCTCTTCAAACCAAGCCTTCGCCTTCTCAACCGTCCAGTCTTTACTCTTGTCAAAAAGGTAGCTTTGAACTTCAGTTGTATCCTTGCCCTTCGGCTTGCCAATAACAGCTTTTATGCCTTCCTCAGCGCTGATCGTGATGGTGCGGAAGCTATCCTTCTCAAAATCGTCAGGGCTACGATGTCCGCTACGAATAAAATCTTGAGTTTCTTCCCAGGGCATGCCAAAGGCTCACACATGTTTAGGTCAGCCCGGAGAAAACAGCAAGCCACGGTTTAGGGCAGCCTGGGGAGGCTGAAGCTCGCTGCTTTCCCCAGACTGCCATGAACGGTATAATAATACGCAAGATTTAACATAAAAGATTTGCGATAATTAAAACTATTAATATGTGCCTCAATATGACATGAAAGTGAAAGCGGGTGCCTCAATGACTTGGACAAAATGGATTATTGCAACCATTGGTTATATGCTATCCCTTCTGCCATACGCTATTGCATGTATTTATTATGGGTCCGCTGAAATGCATTTAGATATTTTCGGCGTATTCTTTTCAGTTATTCCTGCGTACATCATACTTTTCTGGAGTCTTGATGAAGCGCGAAAAGGAACAAATGAGCAAATCAAGGCTTTGCAAAAATTAACCTCAGAACAAATAAGTGCTCTCAAAGAGTGTACACAACGTCAAATAGATTCCTTTTCAGTGCAATGCCAGGGAATAGTCTCTGCAATTGAGCAAGTAATTGGCGCGTTTGGAAAGATGTCTGAGGAAACCCGAAAGCGTGTGGAACAAGAAGAAAAAAGACTGGAAATTCTTCAGAAACAGACTGAGAACAATCTTCGTACTATGGAAAGAGAAGCGCAAAAAAACTTTGAAGAGAAACAGAGAATAGCGCCAAGAGTTTTTGTGAGAATTGCTGCCGAGATGTGGTGGTTCTTTTTCCGACATTATCAACTCTATGTTTACAACAGTGGCGGTATTTTGAATAATATGGAGTTAACCTATTTCTTTTCTAACGCATCTTATAAAACTGTGGAGCAACGACGTTCCATTGGTTCGTTAAATCGCGAGCAAGGAAGTGGAGCAATTGATTGCGGTGACGTCTCAGCTTTCTCAGCTTACACGGCAATTCAAGTTTCAGTCTCTTTACGGGACAGGAAAGATCGGCTTTACGTTGGAAGTGTAACAATAAACAAGTCATATAGTGATTGGGTGCCGATATCTCTGGAAGAAAGGCCAGGAGAATAAACCCAAAATCTAGGGACGTACAAGAGTTTGTGATATACAGAAATCTGCGAGAGCTATACATACTTCGGCAAGTTCTCTAAAACCAATAGCCGCGTCTTGAGGTGTAAATATTTTGCCAAGACCAGCATTAAGCATGTTAACACCATATTTCACAGCTTTTTTCATGGCATAATCATCTTGGAAACCCTTCTTCTCGACAAGGTAATCCCTATAGTTAATTATAGCTTTGGCTGTACTCAGCACATAACTTCTTACGATTTTCTTCATCGGCTTTACTTTGGTCATCGAAACCATCTCCTAAAACTTAGATTAAACTGGATAAAAAAGCTTCGTTATGGGAGTAGCCCCCCACTCATCTTAACAACAGAAGTGTCTTGATTATTTGTGTTGCTTATTTTTACTTGCGATTAGCCCAAAACAGAAAAACAGCTTATTAACCACTCAATCGCTGCCTTGTGAAGCATTCTTACCCTCATCCGCCAATGTCTCTTCGTTAACTTCTTCTTCAGTTTTGCCCCAGATCTCCACTCCAAAGCCAGTGAAAGCCCACTTCTTCCCGCGCTTCTCAATGATTTCTCTGCCGAAAGCTTTCTGAACATTGCGGTTGACCCGGTTAACTATCCTCAAAATCTTATGTTTCTCAAGATTGTACCGCGGCAGCTTAGCTACAATATCTTTTGCCAATATTCCGCCCGAGCCAGCTTCATATATCAAACTAATGACAGCTAGGTCCATTTCGCTTGCACAGGCGACCTTTTCAACCAGAGGCCGTTCAAACCTAAAATAGTCTCCTAAACCATGAAAAATGATTCGCTGCATATGCTCAATACGGTCAAGTTTACCTTCTATCCGATGCAAAAGAGCCACTTCATACTTGTGTTTGCCAACTTTATCAGCCTGAGAACGCCTCTTAGGAATACTCCGCTTAGACTCTTCCATGCTCAACCATCCCCATGAAGTAAAAGCTGATGTTGACGCATGCGGAAACTAGCCTTCTTAGGGTGTATTGTTTGCACTCCAAAGTAGTAAGTCTTGCGATATAGCCAGAAAACGCCCCATTTGGCTAATAGACCCCGCAATAGAGTCCTTCTGAAGGCCCGGAAAACACCGCGGGAACAACCTTTCACAACCAAAATACTACGAGTACACATAGCCCCAGCATGCTCGTAGTAAATCTTAAGAAACATAATCATCTCCCCTAGACAGAGAATTTCTGTGATTCGAACCCAGTAAGGCGCTTAGAAGCTCGGTGATCTGAGTAAACAGTCTCTCGTTCCTCTCAGCCCACTTAGGATAACAAAACTCTATCTCCAACTTAGTCGGATCACTCGCATCACCCATCTTCACCTTCACGCCATTACTTTCCTTCAACAATTCCACACAAACATAAGGCAAATGAACGCCTGTCTCAACAGCCAACGTAGCCCCATGAAACCATAAACTACGTCTCACCCGTTCCCAAACACGCATATCCCAAATCAACTCAGTCTTCGTAAACCCATTAGCCAACAACTGCACAGCCTTCCCTTCAGTCGCAGGTTTCCGCACCCAAACCTTCACAAGCCCAGTCTCAAACCACTCCAAACGCCCAAAATCATCCTTCCAAACCAACATCCTATTCCGAGCCCTAGTAACAACCCAACCACGTTTAACAGCCTCAACCCGAGAAATATCAACCGGAACCCGCGCATTCCCACGCACATTATGAAAACTTAGGCAATTTAGACCTCGCATATTTCTGTAGTTATGGCGCCACTGAGTCTTGTAATTGGCTAGGAGCTGCAAACAGTTTTTACCATCGACTTTGAGGATGGAATGAAGGGCTGAGGGCGTTAACAATGGATTCTTGTCGAGCTCGCGGAAAACACGCTGCCGAACGCTCAAACCATAACTATCATAATCATTATGGTCCTCAGAAGAGAAACGAGAGGTCTTGGAACGCCCAGCCAAAAACGCTCATTCCTCGAGATGCTCATCTTCGTAATATTCGTCTTCCCAAAACTCGTCCTCTTCAGGGTTACATGGACAGCCTATGCACAAATCATCCCATTTCGGCTCTTCATCACAAACCCAATTCGGACAATATTTACCACAGTGACCTATGCCAACTTCACGGTTTTCGCTTGTCATTCCAAGTCTCCCTCAAAATGTGCAGTTGCAGCGGATCTCAGTGGGCAGCATTCCAAGCATAAACCGCAATTCATTCCAGACGTCGACGGTTTCTTTGCAGAGCGCTATTGGTGCTTTGTATCCGTACTTTCTAAGAGTACTAATCATGTAGGCGTAAACTTCGATGCGATTTTTTAGGCGATATCTCCCATCACAGCATAACTCCTTCGTTTTCTCAAAGTTACTGAAAAAGTCATCTTTGCGGCCTGCCACTATAAGCCAATAGGGCAATGCTGGAAACCAGCGCGGAGTGCCTATTGTTATCCTTGCTGGGTTTACATGCATGATCTTGAGAATGAATTTGATGTGGTCCCTGTATGCGGTCTTCCAAGAATAATTCGATGCGTTTGCAGGCTTCAATGGGATGATAGGATCGATGCGTAACCTCACTTCGTAACCCGCACACTGCAACACGTAAGCAACCAAAACCCTCTCGTATATGGACCGCGTCCTTCTCTCGTATAGTTCTGCGAACTCGTGTGCATTGACGCTAAAGCTTACAATTGTTTGTCTATATTTCTTCTTGGCAAGAAAGTGGATCGCCGTGCCTTCCGTGATGTCAAGTGCATTAAAATTATCAAACTTGCAACCCTTAGAAAGCAAAAGAACCTTATGTGTTGTCTGAGCCTCAAACTTGTCACAGATCTTCTCCATAAGAACAGGATTCATTAAACTATCTGCAAGTTCACCGGTATTGAGCAAAGCCGGCTCCTGATGCGCTCCAAAGAATTTGTCGATTGCCTTCTCGATTTGTGGCCAGTCATAAAAGTGCGGAGTATTCCCCTGAAAACGGTGACTTAATGCGAGATAGCAATAACTGCATTCATACGGGCAGCCCCGAGCCCAATTGAGAATCCAAAAGTGAGGACAAACAATGCCCTCAGGCGTCTTATCAAACAACCTAATACTCATTAAGATTCAGCCTCCTTGAATTTGACGCCTTCCGCAAGCCTGTAAACACGCTGCCCTCTGCCCTTGTCTTCCTTGGCGCCTAACAGAAACTCGTCAACCATGCGGCTAAGCTCTACCTGAAGACTTGACTTGGCTACGGTCCAGCTGAACTTTTCAATCAAAGCGTTGTATATGTCGCCGAGACCATGCCAAGCGTTCAGGAAGCCAGATTGAGCTAGGGCTAAGATTTTGCCACGAATAATCTCAGTGTTCACAATCACGCTTTTCTCAGAAGGCTGCACGCCAATGATAGTCGTAGTATGCTGCAAACCAACCGATACATCGGACGTATTCGATGTGGTAGGTATAGCCGTAGGCATAATCTCTGCCAAAGCCTCTTTCAGCTTAGCAAAAGTCACATTCTCCTTTTCCAGCCTTTCAATAATACCCTTGTCTTGCTCGAGTTGCTGCTGAAAAGCCAAATTCTCACCCTTCAACTTCGCACTCTCGACTTGCCAATCGCTTTCGGCTCTACTTCCTTGGTCTACAATCCTCGCAAGTTCGTCTCTTTCCAACTTCAATGTAGTAAAGTCTCGCTCGAGTTTTTCGAACTTTTCTTTCCAAACCAGATCATCCACCTCCATAACCTTACGTTTAAGAAAATTGTCACGAACGCTCTCAGGGGTTCGAATCCCCCGGGCTACCTCAACGCCAACACTCTCAGGAACGCCCACGGGCAAAACGTAAACCTTCCTAACATCATTTCCAATTGCAGCGTAGAAATGTCCCAAGGGTAACGTCTGAATCTCTGCGGCTGCTACTTTCATGCCCAGCAGCTGCTTAAGGATCCTCTCTACTTCGTGGGCTTCTTTCATTCTGCCCATAAGCCAATTGTCACATTGCCTTAGCGGAGTCTTGTCGATTCCGCCTATGTCCTGGCTGTCAAGCCACAAGTAATTGCCTAGGGCAGCGCCTTTGCGAATGAATTGTTGAGCTACCCATTTGACGGGTGTCATTTTGCTTTGAGGAATCGTTTCCCAAGCCTCTGGAATAATCACAATAACATGATCAAGGTTAGCGAAGGCATACTCAATAGTGCTAGCAATAACAAGATGCTGAGTTTCAAGTCGCATGCCGCTAAGGTCCATAACGTTAATGCCCTCGCATAAATCGAGCTTATCCGTGAAAACCCATTTCTCCAACTCAGGAATCACAATCTCCAGGTAAGCGGCAAGTTTCTCATACACAGCCTTCATAAACTCACGTTTACTGTCTCGAGCAAACTCCAAGGCGGCTTTCTGAATTTCCTTCAAATCCTTATGTCCCTTACAAACCTTCATTATTCCATAACGCATGCCCGGTTCATACTTCACCTTTTCACCGAGAGCAACATTCACAAGGCCTTCGACAAACTGCCAATCCGCCCTGGGCTTATAGTAAGGCGTAACAAGATTGTACCTGGTAAAACCCGCCTCTCCACGCTTCGTAATGAAAGCAATAGCCCGGAGCCCGCTGCGGCTAATCAAGGCCTCAAGAGTAGTCGTTTTTCCCGAGAGCTGAGTCATACCGAAAATGGCAAGATGATGCAAAGGCACAAACACAGGCTCGCCAGAGCCAACTTTGTAGCCCAGCAGAATCTTATCAGTCAAACAGAAACCTCCAGACTTGGTGCAGCAACTAGAGTTTTCTGACTTTCACTTGGCGGAGCTCGAGGGACATGCCTCTCAAACAGATGTCTTGTCTTCGGGTAATACTGAGGACCTAAAAATTTTGGCCAACGATAAATGAAGGCCCTTTGTTTCTTGCCACGGTAATAATAATTATATTTGTCTGACCGTGTTTCACCGGCTTTCATGTCAACGAGAAATGGGTAATCCTTGAGTACATCTTCATAGCGACTATAATCAACGTTGCTGATCCAACGATTCTGACGCCAATACTGCGGATCTATATAACCACAGTTATCACAAACTCGCATTAAGACTTCTCCTTTGGCTTTTTGATGTCAAGATAGATACTGCAGCCTGGAGAATCACTATGCCCTGTTCCGTAGCGGGTGGGCATCGCACTGAACCTTTGATAGCCACTTAACTCAAAATGATCCTTTATGACCTGGGCAACTTTTCCAGCGAGTTCAGGGTCTCCGACAATACGAACCTTAGTCTTTCTCATTTGCTAATTTCCTCCAAGCGCCAAAAGTATCACCGCAACAAATCCAATAATCAAAGCAGCTGCAACTCGCACGGGCACCAAAAGCTTCCAGACAAGATCCTTTAGACCTTTCTTATTCATGCTTTCGCCTCCATGAATAGGCTAAGGCCTAAGCCACAAACAACCGTGACAAGATGCTTCGCCACAGAAGGCAAACGCACAACCTGATTAAGCCTTAAGCCAAACAATGTTAGGTCCTGCTCGCAGTAGCGGCATACTCGTAGTAAACGGTCCTCACGACCATAGGAAACAGCAAACTCAGCCTCATGCCCCGTAACAGGAAAACACAAGTTACACCCGCACATCTACCTGAGTCTCCTTCGCCAAAGCCATACGCCTAAGCTTAACATCACGGAGAATAACCTCAATAGCGTTGGCAACATCAATCTGCGTTGATAATTGGAGAAGGCTTTTCACGGCACTTTTAACTTCATCATGTGTAGGTTCTAAGCGACCCTGCTCGGAGAAAGCCATTACCGTGGCTAAGGCTAAAGCGGTGTTGCCAAGTTTAATCAGCTGGTCCGTGCTGCTCATGCGGAAATAGGCTACGGGTTTGCTCTGGCTTTTGTTAAGTTTATGGCGCCGATCTAGGAGTAGTTGCGCACGCAAAGGCTCATGGGGAACGTCAACAAGATCAAAGCGCAAGATTTGAATGAACTCGCGCAACGTATCATCACACTGAATTTCACGGTAGGGCAGCATAACAAGATCCGAAGGTTTAGGGTTCTCAACACTAGCCAAGTTGCTGCTGCTCTCCTTCCACAATTTTAACCGTAAACTCTTCTCCAATTTCAAACTGAGCGAGCTGCGCTACAGACTCTAAATGCAATGTTAACTTCTCGCCTTCCAAGGTTGACAAAGTAACGAAGGGCGTCTGATTCTTCTTACCCTTCAAGCCCTTGGATACAACCTTAAAATCACGCTGCGCCCCTAAGCCCCCTTGGTCCTCTGCTCCTGAATAGCCCTACGCATCAAGTCACGGACGGCTTCAGCGCGGCCACCGGGAAACAAAGGCTTAACGACTGTTTCATCAAATTCTTCGAGCAGTTTTTTTGGGATGTTGCGGACTTGGATATCGACACAGCTTTCCTTAGCCATGCCTCTAAGCCCCCTTCTTGCGCTTCAGAACAATATTCTTCTCTTTGTCGAGACAGAGCAGAAACTCGGTGCCTTCGCTGATTTTCAACTCGTTGCATAGCGGCGCCGGTAGCAGTATATAGATGCTGCCTGGTGAACCTAGCTTTTTTGCCTCAACAACATCTTTTATATCAAGTTCCATACATTACACCTTACGGTTTCTGTAATATAGAATCATGTTCTATATATATTTTTCACAATTCATTTATAGCTAAATTACACAATCTGCATAGTAAAAGGTGAAAAATTTGAATATTATCAAACATCTTGAAGCAAAGGGAGTGCTTCAGATCCTACTGTTCCTACTCGGCAGAAAAGAAACGAAAGTCACGGACATCGAATTTGAAGGCAGCACCAGCACATTATATAGAGCCCTAAATACACTCGCAAAACTCGAGCTAATCGACGAGGAAAGAGTCAAGCCCTATACTCGCTACATTCACCTGACAGGTGACGGCGAGGCCATCGCCAAAAAACTCAAAGAAATAGCCGCCGTCTTGGAAGCTAAAAAAGCTCGCCAACGACACCAAGCTCATTCCTAATCTGCTCAAACTTCTTGGCTTTTACTAGAACCTGCACACTCTCGATCTTCTTGATGGCTTCTTTAACATCCTTCGCCTTCTGGAGAATGCTCAGAACTGCGTCTAGGCAATCGTCCCAACCCTGTTGATAAGAACCGCCCATAGTGAGACCTCACAAACACTGCATAAAGCCTAGCAAAACGCATAAAAACTAAACGCCAAACCGACATCCCAGAATAGTAGACAGAGATAAGTTAAAGTGAAAATCATAAATCAACTGGCTGAGTAATATTACTTGGAGGGTCAACCAATGAAACACCTAAGACTCCGAGAAATGCTGCATGCCATATTCGACAGAAGATTATATGGTTGGAGTTTTGTTACGAAAAGCCTCTTTCTTTTGGGCTTTGCTCTTATCGTGCCATCTTACAATCTTCTTCTGCTTGGCTGGCCCGTCTTATCAACCTATGTCGCAGTTTTCTCTCTCTATTTTTTAATTTCGGCATTATCCTCAAAAAATTACTTTAGAGAATTTCATGTTATGGATTACTGGTTGGCATTCCTTTTTCTTATGTTAAGCGTACTTGCATTTGCGTTTTCCTTTGTTGTTCATGTAGAGAATACTGCGTATGGTATGTTTCAAGTTTTGCTCGTATTTTCTCTTTCTGTTTTGGGACTTTTCATATCAACACTCGAGATTACAGTTTCCGGTCACAGACTTTGTCTTCGCCAGAATATAGGATTAACAGACAATTTTATTGACCGCCAACAGGACATTTGGAAAAGGGAGCTTCAAGGATTCCCTAATTCAGAAAACATAGTAAAACGCCTCGACTCCGGACGCTATATAGCACGTTTGTTTCAACGAGGTTCTTTTAATCTTACCGTTCTTTGGTCCTGCATCGTAATGGAGGAAGTCATCGACGCTGCAGCCGATGGAATCATTCAGAAAGATCCATTAAAGAGAGAAGACTTCAGAACTGGAATAGGATTTAGTAGACCATATCCATTGCAGCTTAAGAACCTCAACTACGTCCATCGTCAAAAAAGCTCCAGAAAAAATGAGGAAATGACCATTAAAGACCTTTGGGATAAAGTTAGAAATCCAATTGCCCATCACCCTTACATACCTTCATTCGATGAAACCTACAGTGCATTAATTATCTTTGTCTCATTCGTGGAAGAGTTTCCCAAAACATTGCAGGCTTGGAAGTTCCCTAAAGCTTAGACATATGGCTTCTTATGCACAATTCCGATGGTCAAACACACAAGCCAAACAGTCATATGCAATGCGCTTTCAAACACTCGCTAAAAGTTTTAAAAAGCAGTAATTTAAGGTTTAGAGAAAAGGTTGATGGTTTGCTCCTATTGAATGTGTATTTCATACCGATTCTAGTTTTACTTTCGT
>Ga0315282_10009591_pt1 | contig 15364 bp, 8 predicted proteins | sample YL17G07_20_MG_FD_203693 | JGI IMG/M metagenome (GOLD analysis project Ga0315282, IMG submission 203693) | Sediment microbial communities from Yellowstone Lake, YNP, Wyoming, USA - YL17G07_20 | ecosystem: Environmental > Aquatic > Freshwater > Lake > Sediment | place: USA: Wyoming | collected... | reverse complement strand
CTGCGGCAGATCGGCAAGCGCAACCTGAAGCTGCGCGCAGCCGCTATCAAGACCAGCAGGGAGATTCAAAAGCTGGATTCCAGGGCGGCGCGCTGGATCGCCGCCGATGCGCTGCGGGAGCTGAGCCGCGAGAAGGCGGTGGCAAGGATTCGCGCCAAGGGAGCGCCGCGGTAGCGCCGGCATCTTGCCGGCTCCGACCGGCGGAAGGGCGGCGCTGGGGCGCTACTCGACGACCAGCAAGGCATGTGGCGGCAGGCGCAGCGTCACGCCGTCCGAGGCCAAAAAAGCGCCGCCGGTTGCGAACACCCTCTTCTGCCGGCTGACCATCCCGCCCATACCCACAAGCCGACAACTCACGGGCAGTTCCGTGAAGTTCATCACCGCCACCCGGCCGCCCAGAGGAAACACGGCCACCCGCGGCGGCGCGTCGAGCGAAGTCACCGTGAAGTCCGAAACCGCCTTGCGCAGCGCCTCCAGGGCTTCGCGTAGTTCCGGCGTCGGCGAAGCCACCCGTCGTTGGGAGTCCACGTAGGTCAAGCGCGGGAGGGCCTCGGCCAAGACCATCAGCCGGCCATCACCGTACTGAACCGTCTGCAAGCACTTTCCCTTCGCAAGCTTCAGCGGTTCCGCCGTGGGCAGGCGCGGGTCTTGGTCCAGGCGGAGCGCAAGCCCCTCACTTACGAACGCCGTCCCCCCCGCTTTGAGAAAGGTTACGAGTCTGGGCACAAACTCCGCATCTTCCAGAGCAGGGACAGTGAAGAGCGCCGCGCGGGCGCCTGCGGGAAAGTGCGCTGTGGGCAAGAGGGGAATGGCCAGCATGCCGATCTGGTCGAACAGATAGGCTTCGTCGCCAGGGTCACTGGAGGGCGGCTTATAGGCCGGAAGGCCACCCCAACTCCCCGCCAGTTTGCCGAGCGCCTCGAGTTCGGCGCGACCCCGCCCGAACGCCTCCGCCTGGGCGCGATACTCCGGGGAAATCAGCGCGCCGTAGTGAAAGAGCAGAATCTCGGGCGCGCCGGCCAGCACGCTCACGTACGCCTGGTCGAGATAGAACGTGGGGTCCGTCCCGTAAGGATCGAACCAGCCGCCGCCGGTCTTCTCTCGCCCGATATCGGTAAGCCAGCGATAGATGAAGAAGCCTTCGTACTGTTGCTTGTGCCCCCACTCGTCGGAACTCGGATCGCGCAGCTCGGTGCCTGCCCAGATGCGGTCGTAGAGGGCGGTCTGCTGGTCAACGCTATAGCCCCGGTTCTGGAAATCGTCGTACCACTGGGGGAACTTGAGAATGATCTTGACGTTGGGGTTCACCTGGCGCGCCGGCCCCCGCACGCGGTCGCGGCTGATTTCGAGCATCAACTTCTCGCGGTATTGCCGCCAACTCAGCGCGCCTCGCGCCGCCGCGCACTCCGAGCATTCGCAGTCGGTGAACAAGAAATCGTCAACCATGATCTCATCGAAGAACTGCGCCGCAAAACGGAAGATCGAGGCCAACCGTTCCTGGTTGGCGCGATTCGTGTAGCAGGCGCCCACCTCCCAACCGGTAGTCATCTTGCCGAAGCGCGTGGTGGTGACACAGCCGGAGACCTGGAGTCCTGCCTGGCGGAAGAAATCCCGCGCCGTCTTGAGCGCCTCGGCGTCGGCCTGGTAACCGTCGCGAAAGGCCTCAACATAGACCTTGCTGATACCCATCTTGCGGCAGAACTCGAGGGCCGCCGCGCGGCCTTCGGCCGTCGAGAGGTGGTCGCGCACATCCTGGGCCGTGACGAGCGTTGACCAGTCCGCGGCCCGCAGGAGCCTTGGCTGCGAAGTCACCGCCAACCAGAGAAAAAGCGCGACCATGATTACAGAAGCGCGACGAACGCGACGAAAAACTCGAAAGGAACAGTGCATGGTGGGCCGCACTCCTTGGCTAGAAGGTTCACGCCTCAAGTACAATCCGCTTGCCGCTCCCGATTCGTACCGACTTCGAACTCGTTCCCCCACAACTTCTCTTCCGCCTCGAGATGCTCGCGAAACTCGCGAATAATTCTGGACCCCAGCGTGAGGAGCACGCTCGGGTCCCCGGAGAGTTCGTAGGAGGTTACCTGCCTTTGGAATCTGTCCAGATCAACGCCGAAGCGCTCGTGGCCTCGACGCCACTCAGGGATTTGAGCCGCGCTTTCGGCTTGCTGGCCCAAAGTCGCGAAAAGAACCGTCTCCTCCTGCCGAAAGTGCTCCACGACGACAGTCTCGAAGTACCTAAGAACCTTCCGCAGCGCCGCCGCGGCCTGACGCTCAGCCGCCGGAGCCGCTTTCAGCTTTTCCAGGAAGCCTTCCCATTCCACAAGGCGGGAGCGAATCTGGCGATGCTCCTCAGCCCACCGCTCCCAGTCCGCAGCCACGATGGGCTCGCACGCCTTCGCGGGCAGGCCGGCAGGCTTCGACCCGTCCTCCGGCGCGAGATATCGGCAGGCAAAGCCCCGCTGCTCGAACGTCGCCAACACCTCCCGCCGGGGCGGGTAGTAGTGCGTAGCGAACTGGCCCGGCAGACGCCCGTGCAAGTAGGCCCCGGGCAAGGTCTCACAATCCACGGTGAACAGGTCGCCACCGGCAACCATCGCCAGGTTGAACTCGTACGTTTCCCGCGTGTTGAAGAACAGCCGAGCGCGCGGGAACGCCAGGTGATAGATGCTGACCGCTAGCTGGTAGTCTTGGTCGGAAACGCTGAAGCGGGAAGGCTTCTGCGACGCCAGCACGCCGCGGGCGGGTTTCAGTCGAGGGATGCCCAGCGCGTGCGGCTCGAGGCCGTAGGTCCGGCGCAGGTAGTTTCCGTGCTCGATCAGGGCCAGCACGTCGTAGCGCCAGTCGTAAAGGCCGAAGAGCACCCCCAGGGCTACGCGCGTGAATCCCGCGGCAAGGGCGCGGTCCCAGACGTCGAGCCGAAACTCGTAGTGCCGCTTGGGCGAGCCCGGATAATGCCAGCGGTCGAAGTGGGGCTGATCGTAGGTCTCCTGCCACAGCGCGACCCAATCCAGCCCCGCCGCGCGCAGTCGCCGATAGTCCTCCTCCTCATAAGGCGGAGCATTCAGCGCGACGCGCCCGCCGCCGAGCGCCTCCAGCTTTCTCTTCGTCAGTTCTACATACGAAGCCAGCCGGCCAGGGCCAAACTCCGCATCCTCGGCCAGCACCAGTTCAATCTGCCGATGTCCCCAGGAAAGAATCAGGTCGAGTTCCCGCTCGTACTCGTCCAAGCTCAGCCGAACCCGCTCCGCCAAAGGATTGGACTTGCGGTAGCCACAATAGAGGCAGTCGTTCTGGCAGAAGCTGGTGAGGTACTCGGGGATGATGAACTCGAGCGTCGCTCCCGCCGCCCGATGGCGAAGTTGGCTGGCCGCTGCCTGGATTCCGGCGCGCCGGTCCGGGTCGCGCCCCCAGGCAAGCAAGGAGGCGGCGTCCTCTGTTTCAAGGCCACCGCGGGCTTCCGCCGTCTGGACGATCGCCTCGATAGAGGCGGAGGGCCGAGACATCGCGGCCAGAGCCGCAATCCGGCTCTGCCGTAACGCCAGATATTCGCTGAACCTTGCCATCTGTAGGCACTCTCAGGGCTTCTCAAGCCGCGGGGAGCAGTCCGGCTCCCTCGCCGTCCCTAAGCCAATCCTGCACCGAGAGCCGTAGAACGTCAAGGCTGAGGAGCACAGGTTGGGTCAGAGGCAACGGGCGCGGCGGCCCGTCAGAGGGCTCGAGCGCACAACGGGCAGAAATGGGCGAGTTTCAGGTCAATCGCCTCAACGGAGTGGGAGGGACTCATCACGCACCGATAGTCAGGGCAGTGACGCAGTCCAACGGTGTGCCCCAGCTCGTGCAGGGATTCTTTCAGCAGCCGCTCGGAAAGCAGTTCCGGGCAAGGAGGCATCCCGTAGAATTCCTGACGGAGCCGGTGCATTGACACCAACGCGCTCGCCGCCGAGGACGGGCCGAGCTGGGCGTCCCCAAACACATAGGTTAGAACGGGAATGAAGAGGTCTGCTTCGGTCACCCCCAGCAGTCGCCAAGTCTCGACGGCGGGCAGTTTCACCAGGCGCCTGAGGATCTCCGTGGAGTGATACTGCCCGCGCAAGGGATCAAATGCGAAGGCGACGTCGAGACTGTCCGACTGGATGGAACACGCCACCCCCAGTGCTGGCGCCAAACCCTGAGCAAGTAACTCGAGGTGGAGCCGCGCGACCTCTCCCACCAGAACAAGGGAAACGATTCTCATGACACTGCGGAGCGGGCTTTCTTGAACCCATACTTCTTAATCTTGTTGTACAGCGTGACCCGGTCGATCTTGAGGATTCTGGCCGACAGGCTCTGGTTCCAGTTGCAGCCCTCAAGGACTTTGAGAATGTAGGCGCGTTCCACCTCCTCCAGTGTCTGTCCCGCAGGCGGCGCGCCGGAGCTGACCTGAAGCGGGAAGTCAGAAACCTGGATTTCCGGCTCGCGCCCGATGACCATGGCGCGCTCGATGGCGTTTTCCAGTTCCCGGACGTTCCCCGGCCAATCGTAGTGCATCAACAGGTCCACCGCCGGCTTGCTGATGGACGTGAAGCGCTTGTTCACGGCCCGGGCATATTTGCGGACGAAGTGATCCGCGAGCAGGGGTATGTCCTCCCGGCGCTCGCGCAGGGACGGCAGCCGGATCTCAAACACGTTCAATCGGTAGAAGAGGTCAGAACGGAAAGAGCCCTCTTTGACCTTGGCCTCGAGATCCCGGTTGGTGGCGGCAATGGCCCGAAAATCCACCTTGATGGCCTGGGTTCCACCCACCCGGGTGACTTCCCTTTCTTCGAGGACGCGCAGCAAATCAATTTGAGTCTTCAGGGTCAGGTCGCCGATTTCGTCCAAAAAGACGGTGCCTCCCTCGGCAACCTCGAACTTGCCCTTCTTGCGGTACTGCGCTCCCGTAATTGCACCCTTCTCCTGCCCAAAGAGCTCGCTTTCGAGCTGGGTCTCGGTGAGCGCCCTGCAATGAACGACCACCATGGGCAGGAAGCGGCGGGGGCTCAAGTTGTGGATGGCCCGCGCCACCAACTCCTTGCCCGTGCCGCTTTCGCCCGTGATGAGGACGGTGGTGTCGGTGGACGCCACGGTGCGGACCCTCTCCAGCACTTTCTCGATGGGCGGGCTCTGCCCCACCAGCTCCACGCCCTGGATCTCCTCCCGGCTCTCGCGCCGCCGGATGTTATCCTCCTGCATGTGACGGGGTTCGAGGGCCTTGCGGATCACCTGCGCCAGGTCATCCGGATCAAAAGGCTTCGTGAGGTAGTCGTAAGCTCCGTCTTTCAGCGCCTGGACCGCCGTCTCCACCGACGCGTAGCCCGTCATGATGATGACGATGGCCTCCGGATCAACCTCGCGAATCTTGCGCTGCAATTCCAGGCCATCCATACCAGGCATCTTGACGTCCACCAGGAACAGGTCCCACCGCTGGGCGGACAGCTTGAGTAAAGCCTCGCGGGCGTTCGAGGCAGTGTCCACAGTGTACCCATCCTCCTCGAACCACTTACCCAGGGAGTCTCGGACAACCCTCTCGTCGTCCACGATCAGAATACTGGCCTTGGCATTCATAACGTTCTCCGGACAAACTCACGTCCAGCGCGGCGCAGCGCCTCAGTGTGGCAGGCGGAGGAGGCCTCCACCTTCTTGTCCACGCGGGCGCCCACGCATGCCTCACACCCGATACATCGTGTCGTATCCGCCAAGATTGCTTTGCTCATGTTATTCTAAGCTTTCGAAACTCCAAGCGTGGAGACATAAAGTCTGCATAATCTTACCGCACCCTCTGTTCTGCTTAGCACGCAGCGTGCCGATTATTTCAACACAGTGACGCCGGGTCGGGCCATTTTTACCGAAAAGCAGAAAGCCCCGATGTCCAGTCGGGCAGATTCGAGGAACCACCAAGTCGGAACGAACTGCCAATGGGGGTACGGTGTTGGGATCGGTTCAAGGCGTGTTTTCGAGCGTCGCTTCGGCCATCAAGGCATCCGTGGAGGCCGCAGCAACCATCCTGAATCCGCTCAACCCCGGTCACCCTCCCGGAGAGAGGCGTCTTTGTGCGCCAAGCCACATTCTGCTCGAATCGCACCTTTCCGTGCCTCGCCGGATTTGACTCCGAGTGGGGAGAATCTGATATAAACCTACCTGCAATCTTGGAGGGTGAGGAAGGAGATGCGCTTTGTCCGGCAAAACCTGCTGCGTTTTCCTTGTTCTGTTCTCCACAACGACGATGAGGGCATCCGCTATGCAACCTGAGTCCCCGGCCAGCCTCGTGGATCAAATCAGCTCAACGGGCTTCCTACAAATTCAGGCCGACAGCTTCAAAGACCTGGCGCTGAACGACAAGATCGTGGCGTACTGGCTCTCGATGGCGGCCATCGCCATGCATCCCGTGGTCTTCGACCAGAACTCCACGTCCGGTCTGCGCATCAAGCACCTGCTCGAAGAAGTGCTCACGCACTCCCAGGGCATCGACCCTGCTCTGCTCCAGAAGCTCACTGACTACGCCAAGCTCTTCTGGGCGAACCGTGGGAATCGCAACGCCTCGACTTCCCGCAAGTTCTTGCCCGAGTTCTCTCCCGAGGAGTTGAAAACGGCAGCCGCGCAGGCACTGAAGAACCGGGCCCACTTGGGCCCGCCCGCGCGCCTGGAGAAGGAACTGGAGGAGTTGCGCCGGGCGATCTTCGATTCTGACTTCGAGCCCCTGCTGACGGCCAAGAACCCTCCCAGCGGTCAGGATCCCCTCCAGGCAAGCGCCAACAATCTCTATCAAGGTGTCCGGTTGGCCGACCTCGAAGGGTTCGCCGAGCGATACCCGCTCAATTCGCGCCTGGTGAAAAAGGACGGCACGCTCGTCGAGCAGGTCTATCGTGCGGGAACGGCGGACGGCAAAATTCCGCCGGGGCTTTACGCCGTGGAACTCGGCCGTGCCATCCGTTATCTGCGGATGGCGCTGCCCTACGCCGGCGGCTCGCAGAAGAAGGTGCTGAGCGACCTCATCCGGTACTACCAGACGGGCGATCCCGCCGACTGGCGGCAGTTCAACATCGACTGGGTGCACGACGACTCCCCCGTTGACTTCACCCACGGCTTCATCGAGGTTTACAAGGACGCGCGGGGCATCAAGGGAGCCGCCCAGGCCTACGTCACGGTGGTTGACGAGAGGCTGAACAAGCTGATGAAGGATTTTGCCGCCAATGCCAGCTACTTCGAGCAGCGCGCGCCCTGGGCCGACCACTACAAGCTGGAGAACCCCCATCCGCCTCTCGCCAAGGCGGTGGAGACGGTGATTGAGACGGCCGACTTTGACGTTTCGACCATCGGCGAGAACCTGCCCAACGAGGCGGAGATCCACGACCACTACGGCAGCAAGAGTTTCATTTTCACCAGCTCCATGCGCGCGCTCGCCGCGGCCATCGGCGAAAAGGTGACCGAGGAGTTCGCTTACTCGGCGGAGGAAATCGAGCGGGCCCGCAAGTACCGCGAACTCGCCGACAACCTCTTCACCGCCATGCACGAGATCCTGGGCCACGGCTCAGGAAAGATGAATCCTCAGCTCACCCAGGAGCCGGCCTCTTACCTCAAGGAATACTATTCCACGCTGGAAGAGGCGCGCGCCGACTTGGTCGCCCTGTGGAACTTCTTTGATCCGAAACTGATCGAAATCGGAGCCCTGCCCAATTTGGAGGTCGCCAAAGCCGCTTATGACGGCGAAGCGCGCGCCTCCCTGGTGCAGCTCCGCGAAGTCCCCACGGGTGACACCCTCGAGGAAGACCACCGGCGCGGCACGCAGCTCATCATCAACTTCATTTCTGACAAGACCGGCGCCGTGGAGCCCGTCGAACGCGCCGGCAAGATCTACATGGTGGTGAAGGACTACGAGAAGATGCGCCAGGGGGTGGGCATGCTGCTCGCCGAACTGATGCGCATCAAAGCCGAGGGCGACTACGACGCCGCCAAGGCGCTCATCCGCGAGTACGGCATCCATTTCCATCCTGCCTGGCGCGACCAGGTCGTGGAGCGGTACAAGAAACTCGACTTGCCGATTTTCTGGACGGGCATCAATCCCGACCTCATGCCACGCTTTGGCGCGAACGGCAAGATCGCCGACGTGCAAATCGCTTATCCGCGCGACATCGCCAGGCAACAGCTCCGGTACTCGAAAATTGCCGGCCACTAGCAGCGGGTTTTAGCGTCAGTGTGAAGAGCGCCTTCGGTAGCGGCGGTCGGCGCCTGGCCCGACTTGTGGGGGGCCGCCGTTGTTGATTGTCACCGCCTGCGGCGCTCATCCCGATAGACAGCATCGGGACAGGTAGAGCGCCGCTACCGTGGGCAAGACGTGGTGTTCACACACATTCTTTAGCCGGGCACTTTGCGGGCGTTCAATCACCAAGACCCCGACCACAATCCGTGCTGCTTCATGAGCTCCACAGCGCTGCGTGGCCAATGCCAAGCCCACTATCGCTGCGCCCGCAATTGCCTTACAATCAGCGCATCACGGCCCGGCTCGCGCCGGCCGGTCGAGCTCTGTGGCAAGCTACCGGAGAGCGTCAGCCAGAACTAACGTCATGCCAAACCCATCCCAGAGCTGCCTGGATCTTCTCCGGCAGCGCGGCTTAACTTGGCCGACGGCCGCGCAAGCGCTAGGCGTTTCTGGCGATAGCGTGCCGAAGTTCACCTTCTCCTCCTTTGTTCCGGCCTCTGGCCGTGTTCCCAGTGCGGGAGGCGGCTCATGATCCGCTTGTGCCTCTGGCTGCTCGCCCACACCTTCTATCGCCTTCGGGTGCGCGGGCGCGAAAACCTGCCCCCGCGTGGCCCGGCCTTGCTCGTGTGCAACCATGTTTCGTTCATCGATCCCTTCCTGATTGCGGCGTGCACGCGACGACCAATTCGTTTCCTGATGTATCGCCCCTTCTACGAAACCCGGGGCATCCACTGGCTGGCAAGGTTGATGGGCGCGATCCCGGTTGCGGAAGACGATGCACCGCGAGAATTGGTCAGGTCGCTGCGTCGGGCGCGGGCGCAGCTCCTTAAGGGTGAGCTGGTCTGCCTGTTTGCCGAAGCCGCCGCCACGCGCGCAGGAGACCTGCCCTCCTTCCGTCGCGCTCTCAAACACATCACCCGAGCGGGGGCGGTGCCCCTCATTCCCCTTCATCTCGACCGCGTGTGGGGTGAGATCCTCGGTTGCGAACGTGGACGGTTTTTCTTCAAATGGCCTCGCCGCATTCCTTACCCGGTGACGGTGAGCATCGGCGCGCCGCTCCCGCCAGACTCGAACGCTTTTGAAGTCCGCCAAGCCGTGATGACCTTAAGCGCCGAAGCCTTTGCCCGCCGCGACGCCGCGCAGCGGCCGCTGCCCGAATTGTTCCTCGACACGGCGCGGCGCAACTGGCGCCGCTTGGCCATGGCCGATTCTTCCGGGCGCGAGTTGAATTTCGGCCGGGCGCTGGTGGGCGCGATGCTCTTCCGCCGCTGGGTCCTGCGGCACGGCGGCGAGGAGAAGATGGTTGGGATTCTTCTCCCGCCGTCTGTTCCCACCGCGCTGCTCAACTTCGGCGCCAGCCTGGCGGGCCGGGTCGGCGTGAACCTCAACCACACCACTTCCGCCGAGGCGCTCGCCGCGGCCGTCGACCGCTGCCAAATCAAGACCGTTGTCACCTCGGAGAAGCTGCTCGAAAGGTTCGGCATCGCGAAGCGTCCCGGAATGGTGATGGTCGAAGACGTTGCCGGGAGCTTTTCCCGCGGGGACAAGGTCCTGTACACCCTGGCCGCGAGACTTCTGCCGCGCTTCGTCCTTAAGCGCTGGCTGCTCCCACGCGGCGTCAGGCTTGACTCGCTTGCTACAGTCATCTTCTCGAGTGGCAGCACGGGAATTCCCAAGGGCGTGCTGCTCAGCCACCGCAACATTGTCTCGAACATCGAGGGCATGCAGCAGGCCATCAACGTGGACCGCAACGACTGCCTGCTCGGCATCCTGCCCTTCTTCCACTCCTTCGGCTACACGGTGGCGCTTTGGCTTCCGGCGGTGTCGGGCTTCAGTGTGGTGTACCACACAAATCCACTCGAAGGTCGCACGGTGGGCGAGCTGTGCCGCAAATACGGCGTCACGCTGTTGGTCGGCGCCCCCACCTTTGTCTGGGAGTATGTGCGGCGGTGCGCGCCGGAAGATTTTGCCTCGCTGCGCATGGCCATCGTGGGTGCGGAGAAAATGAAGCCGGAACTCGCCCAAGCTTTCAAAGCGAAATTCGGCCTGGACCTCTTCCAGGGCTACGGCTGCACGGAACTCTCTCCCGTCGTCTCGGTGGAAACCTCGGCCTACTCCGGGGCACACCACGGGCACGGGGGAGCAAAGCCCGGCACAGCGGGCCGCCCCATTGCCGGCGTCGCAGTGAAAATCGCCAGCCCTGAGACCTTCGAGGATCTGCCGCCGGAGCGGGAAGGTATGCTGCTCGTCAAAGGCGCCAGCGTCATGCTGGGCTATCTGGGCGAGCCCGAAAAGACGCGGCAAGTCATCCGGGAAGGAGGCTGGTACGTCACCGGCGACATGGCGCGGCTGGACCAGGACGGCCTGATTACCATCACCGACCGGCTGTCGCGCTTCTCTAAAATCGCCGGCGAGATGGTGCCGCACCTACAGGTGGAAGAGGCGCTCCACGAGGCCCTCGGGAGCCTCGAGCCGAAAATGGTGGTGACCTCCGCCGGCGACGAGCAGAAGGGCGAAAAGCTGGTCGTCTTGCACACCGAACTCAACGTCAGCGTGGACGAGTTGCTAAGACGCCTGCGCGATTCGGCTTTGCCCAAACTGTGGCTGCCCCGCAAGGAGAATTTCTTCGAGGTCGAGGCGCTGCCGATTCTCGGCAGCGGGAAACTCGATTTGAAACAGATCAAGGATGTTGCTAAGCGCCTGGCAGCTGCGCCGGGCACGCCAGGTGAGTCGGTGGCATAGAGGGTGACCGAGCAGGCAAGCAGCGCGACGGGCGCCCCCCCCACGCCTGCCGCCCTCCCCAGAGAGGAGTTGCTTCAACCTCAGGAACTCACCTTCTGACTGGACCACAAAATTGAAAGTCCCGCCTCGTTTCCACACTCAGGCTGGTTGTTGATGAGGTTCAGTCTTGTCAGAAGCAGCCGCCGCACGTGCGGGGGGGAAAGTGCACCATAGTCGCGAATGGTGGGGGACCTCCCGCGATCGAATCCTCGGTCGCGGGAGGCCTACAGGGAGTCAGTTACGGCTTGCCATAGACCGGGCCGAAGTCGGCGCAGGCGCGGTAATCAGCGCCTTCCAACTCTTTGGTGCCAAAAGCACTCCAGGCGCTAGGCCGGAAGATGCGGTCCGGCGCCACGTTGTGCATGCACACCGGGATGCGCAGCAGCGAAGCGAGGGTGATCAGCTTGTCGCCGATGTGGCCATAGCTGATCGCTCCGTGGTTCGCACCCCAGTTGGCCATGACGGAGTAGACATCCTTGAAGGGGCCTTCTCCGGTGAGGATGGGAGCAAACCAGGTCGTGGGCCACGTCGGGTCGGTGCGGAGGTTGAGGATGTCGTGAACCTCCTTGGGCAACTCCACCGTGTAACCCTCGGCGATTTGCAGCACCGGGCCCAGACCCTTAATCAAGTTGACCCGCGACATGGTGATTGGCATTCCGCCGCGCGTGGCAAACTGCGAGGAGAAGCCCCCGCCCCGGAAGTACCCCACGGCCGCCGGGCACCACTTGGTGTTTTTCAGGCATTTCTCGACTTCCGCTGGCGTGATTTCCCAGAAGGGTTTCATCACCGGCTTGCCCTTCAGAGTTTGCTGGCCGGTGCCGTCCAGGGAGGCCGAGCCGGAATTAATGAGATGGATAATGCCGTCTGCCGCAATGCCCGTCAGCCTCTTGCCCGCCACCCGCTTTACGGCTTCCGGGCTCCAGTAGGTCCGGACATCGGCAAAGATCTGGGCGGTGTCAGTGAGGAGATGGCCAAACAACATCGCCGCACCGTTCAGGCTGTCGTTCTCCGTGGCGAAGACAAATGGCTCGCGGATGCCGTTCCAATCGAAGGAGGAGTTCAGCATGGATTCCATGAAGTCCCCGTTGGGGAAATGGTCGGTCCACTGCCGCTGTCCCTGGAATCCGCCCAGGATGGCGTTGTGGCCCAGCGCCTCTTCGCCGAACCCCAGATCGGCCAAGCGGGGATTGCCCACCATCAGGTCGCGGGCAATGATCGTCATCTTCACGACCGTCAGCCAGTCCGCATCCTTCTTTCCCCGCGAGGTCTGGATTTCTTTGCGATTGAAATCTTTACCTTCGCGGCAATGGGCCTTGACCCACGCTACGGCCCGCGCGAATTCCCCGGGGTCGTAAATCTCTTCTTCAATCCGCCGGATGAACTCCGACATGTCCACGTACTCATTGCGGATGCCCAGGTAAGCCTGGAAGAACCTTGGATCAACCTCCGAGCCCGCAATGCCCATGGACATCGACCCCAGGGACAAATACGACTTGCCCTTCATTTCCGCCATCGCCAAACCCGCTTTAGCAAATTGCAGCAGCTTCCGCTGCACATCCTCCGGAATGGACGTATCGGAAGCATCCTGGACGTCCTTCCCATAGATGCTGAAGGCGGGTAGCCCTTTCTGATTGTGTCCCGCCAGCACCGCCGCGAGATAGACCGCGCCGGGGCGCTCGGTGCCGTTGAAGCCCCACACGGCTTTGGGAAGGTGGGGATCCATGTCCATGGTCTCCGCGCCGTAACACCAGCAGGGGGTGACCGTCAGCGAAACTCCCACGCCTTCCCGCGCGAACTTCTCCGCGGCCTCCGCGGCTTCCGCTACGCCGCCGATGCAGGTGTCCGCAATTACACACTCTACCGGCAGACCGTTGGGGTGCCGCAGGTTCTGCGAAAGGAGCTGGGCAGCGGACTGCGCCATCGCCATTGTCTGGCCTTCCAGCGATTCCCGGACCCCGTTGCGCCGGCCGTCGATGGCGGGTCGAATCCCAATCTTGGGCAGCGTGCCCCGGAAGCGCTTCACCGGGGGGTTCATCTTGAGATCGCCAATACTTGCCATACTGTGCCTCCTTCTTATCGATTTAGAATCCTTGCATCAGAACTATTGATCTGAAGCCGCCCTAATAGCCGGCTTCGGCGCATACCGTTTTCGCCTTTCGGTGGCTAACCATAGAGTTAACAAGGGACATTTGCGTGTGCTGGAACTTCCCCCCTCCCCGGTTGAGCACCATCCGCGGGGCCCGCGCCACGGTCCGGTGGAGCGAAAAGTCTCCGAGTCTGGAGGAAGTACCCCGCATGGGCTAAGGTTGCGGACGGTCTGAGACGCAATACTGCCGGAATCTGCTATAGACCTCATCCCACTTCTCCGGTTCGACAGGTTCATACACCTGTGTCGGAAACGACCTCGCGATCACCTGCCGGACCTCCGCCAGAGATGTGGCGGTGCCACTGGCCAGCATCTGCATTCCGACGTTTCCCAGCGCTGTCGCTTCGATGGGCCCCACGATTATCCTTCGTCCCGCTGCTTCAGCCGTGAATTGATTCAGCAGCTCGTTCTTGGCTCCGCCGCCCACAACGTGGATTGCCTCGTAGCGCTTGCCGGTGAGCCGCTCCAGCGACTCGAGGACGAACCTGTACTTAAACGCTAGGCTCTCGAGTACGGCCCGGGTGAAGGCGGCGGGATCCGGCGGCACAGGTTGCTCCGTGGCGGCGCAGAATCGGGCGATTGCCTCCGGCATGCTCTCAGGACGCAGAAAGGAAGGATGATCGGGATCCACCAAACTCCGGAAGGGGGGGGTCGAACGGGCTAGTTCTGTGAGTTGCCCGTACGTGAATTCTCGTCCCTGAGTTTGCCACTCCCCCCGGCAGCGCTGGAGGAGCCAAAGCCCCGTGATGTTTTTGAGGAGGCGAAAGGTCCCGCACACCCCCCCCTCATTCGTGAAGTTAAGGCGTTGTGCTTCGCTGTTGATCACCGGTTCCGTAGTCTCGGTCCCCAACAACGACCAGGTCCCGGAGCTGACAAAGGCCCCCGCGCCGCTGAAGGGGATGGCGGCCACGGCCGACCCCGTATCATGACAGGCGGGGGCCACCACCGGAATCTCGGCCACCCCGGCGGGCTTGGCGACGGAGGGCAGCAGGGAGCCAAGGATGGTTCCGGGCTGGATCACCGGAGTCAGGATGCGCGTGGGTAAACCCAGTTTGTCAAATAACTCGGTTGACCAGTCTCGCTTCCGCGGATCATAAAACTGCGTCGTTGTCGCGCTCGTGAACTCGCAGCAGGCGCTACCTGTCAGCCAATAATTGAAAAGGCCGGGCATGGTGACCAGCCTTTCCGCCGCTTGGAGCAGCTTGGGTGTTTGCAGGGACGCGGCGTACAACTGGTACAGAGTATTAATCTGCATAAACTGAATGCCCGTCCGGGCGTAGATCTCGTTTGCCGGCACTGCCGCAAAGACGCGCTCCATCATGCCGTCGGTGCGCTTGTCGCGGTAGTGGCAAGGATTGTCAAGCAGCACACCGTTTTCCCCCAGCAGCGCGTAATCAACACCCCAGGTGTCCACCCCTATGCCCAGGAGCTGCACCCCCTCCCGAGCTGCTGCCTGTGCCAGAGCGTTGCGAATTTCTAACCAAAGCCTCGGTGCGTCCCAGTGCAATTCCCCGTTGTACCAGACCGGCTCGTTGGGAAACCGATGGATTTCTTCAACACTGAGGAGACCAGATCGGACGCGGCCCAGCAGGGCGCGTCCGCTTTCGGCACCCATATCGCATGCTAGAAAAGCAGCCTGGGAACTCATCTTGTCCCACCCCTCCTCGATTGCCTTAACGGCGTGTTGGTGAACTCTTTCCTATGGCTCGGCTATTGTCGTGCCGACGGCGCGCTGGGGAGCGACTCCTGGCGACCTGCTTCGTTCTGAGCGAAGAGCCGGTCCTGCCCGATAATTGCCCCGGGCCGCTGGTTACGCGCGGCCTCCTCCCTTGAGCAAGCGTGTCACCCCGCCTTCTCCTAGCCTCCCGGCGATGGCGCGGGCTTGCGAATGATCAATCATTTCACGTCTGCCATCGCCGCTTCAGCCGCCACCGCCAGTTCGGGTGTGGTCGTGATAATATAAACCAGAAGATGCAGGTCTCGCTACCCCAAATAAATGACGCGTGCGGCGAGCACGCGGTTTCACATCGTCCCCGGGAATGGTCAGGGCGATGGTGAAGTCAGAGTCTAAGCGAACCGCGAGCTGGCAACGCCCCGGGCTCGCACCAATTTCCACTCCCCCCCATAGGTGCAGTGGAAACTTGCGTCAGCTAAGTGTATTGTTTTGACTATGCGGGGGTGGCGGAACTGGTAGACGCAAGGGACTTAAAATCCCTTGG
>Ga0315282_10009590_pt1 | contig 15365 bp, 15 predicted proteins | sample YL17G07_20_MG_FD_203693 | JGI IMG/M metagenome (GOLD analysis project Ga0315282, IMG submission 203693) | Sediment microbial communities from Yellowstone Lake, YNP, Wyoming, USA - YL17G07_20 | ecosystem: Environmental > Aquatic > Freshwater > Lake > Sediment | place: USA: Wyoming | collected... | reverse complement strand
TTCCGAACGGCTCTGGATTTCCTACGGCGGGCGCGTAAGCGGGGTCGAGGGCATCGAGATCGATGGAGAGATAGAGCCGGTCGCAGCTCAGGCTTTCTAAGGCGTCATCGAGCACCTGATCGATGCCTTTCTCTCTTACATCGTGGCTGGTAGCGTAACTGATACCATTTTCTGCCGCAAAGGAAAACTCCTCCCGGCAGCCGCTGCGAATGCCGACGGAGGCATAACTTTGAACGCCTTTCTTCTCCAGAATCCTGCGGCTGGCGCAGGCATGGCTGAACCGTGTGCAGCCGTACTCATTTCTCAGATCCAGGTGGGCGTCGAGGACGAGAACGCCCAAGCCCTCTTTCGACCGCTCTAGCAGGCCCTCAACTATCGGAGGGGCAACGGAATGTTCCCCTCCTACTAAAATAGGAACGACGTCTTCGGGCAGCAGGGAGATGCCTTCTTTAATCGTGGCCCAGGCATAGGCCGGATCCGAACCGAGTTCCATGTTGCCTAGATCGCAGATTTTCAGGTCTGCCAAATCCACATCGTAGTAGTAATCGTAGCTCTCGAAGTTGTACGACGCAAGGCGAATGGCATCCGGCCCTTCTCTTGAACCGGAGCGAAAAGATGCAGTGGAGTCGAAGGGCAGGCCGATTATCACAAAATCCGCAGCATCTAAGTCTGAAGTAGCGTCGGCGAAGCCGCACTTCTGGAACATGAAAAGGATTTAGCGCAGGTCCAGCTTAGTCCTGCCCATGACGAAGAAGTAGGGAACTTCTTTTCCTTCTTCGATCTTTGGCTTTTGATCTGCGGTTATGGGTACATCCACCGTGGCATAGGTGCCCATATCCATGAGCTGCACCGAGGTGCCGCCGATGGACAGAACCTGACCCGTCCGGCGCTCTACGGTGGGCACATAGATCTTCGTCGTAACCGGCAACACGATCGACCTCTTCTGATTATCGAAGATGCCTATGGCGTCCACCCTGGCCTTGGCGCTGCCGTGTTTCCCGGGCTTGGAATGGGATATGCCCTTGATTATGCAGGGTTCCTCGTCGATGATAACATATCTTCCTTCTTTCAGCTCTCTGACCTCAACCTGCTCCTTCATTTCATCACTCCTAGCGACGAATGCAACTCTCCTATTTAAAGGATATCTTTCATGCGCCGCAGCGCCTCCTCCAGCTGCGGTCTGGCAGCGGCGTAGGAGATCCTGATGTGATCCTTTCCGCCTGGCCCGAAAGCCGATCCGGGAACAGTGATCACCCCTCCCGTGGCCAGGCGGGCGGCCACCGTATCGCCATCCCCCACACGAGGGAATAGATAGAAAGCCCCTTCAGGAACGACGAGATCCACGCCCATCTCTCGAAAGCCCTTTGCCAGCAAATCCCTCCGGCTCCGAAACTCTTCCCTCATTTGGACTACGCAGTCCTGGGGCCCGGTGATGGCCCGCAGGGCCGCTATTTGGGAGATAGAGCTGGCGCAGGCCTGGACGTACTGATGGACCTTCAGGAGCTGCTCCAGGGCGCAGCCCTTAGCTACCAGATACCCCAGCCTCCAGCCAGTCATGGCGTAGGTCTTGGAGACGGCATTGACAGTGATGACGTTATCGGAGAACCGGCCAGGGCTGACGTGCTCCCCCTGGTAGATGAAATGCTCATAGACCTCATCGGAGAGGACACCGATGTCCTTGTCATCGGCCAACTCGGCGATGGCTCGCATCTGCTCTCCCGTCTGCACAGCTCCTGTGGGATTGGATGGCGAGTTCATTATGATCAGCTTGGTTTGATTTGTGATTCTTTTTGCTACGGCATCTGGCGAGAGCCTGAGGTTCTCGTCCAAAGGCACGCCAACGGGCCTGCCGCCGACCAGCTTTGTCAGCTCCGCATAGGAAAGAAAGCTCGGGTCGCCTACCAGCACCTCTTCACCCTTGTCCACTAACGCAGCAATGACCAGGAAGAGGGCCTCGCTAGCGCCGCTAGTCACCATGATCTCCGCCGGGGAGCAATTGATTCCGTTCTCCGTTCGGAACTTCTCTGCCAGAGCAGAGCGCAGCTCTGGCACGCCGCAGTTTGGCGTGTAGCCGGTGACGCCCCTCTCGATGGCCTCAATGGCCGCTTTTTTGATATGGTCCGGCGTATCGAAGTCCGGCTGGCCCAGGCCCAGGTTTATGGCACCAGGGGCCGCTCCTTCAAAGCACTTCCTTATCCCTGAAATCTCTATCTTCCCGGTGCAGTTTGCAAATCTCATGGCTACTCCTCTGTGATCCCTTCTCCCGTCTGGTCGTCCCTATAAACTACATTGAGAATGCTGAAGCAATTGAGCCTGCCCAGCTCTTCCTTTATTATGTTCATCCTGACCCTTCCCCCCCTCCAGTAAAGCGTGATCTTAACATCCTCTCTCTCCGTATCCTGGGAGACTGATTCTATGAACCTCTCCAGGGCACGGGAATTGGAGAATGGGACCACGAATATGGCTCTGTAATTTTCTTTCTTCCGAGCATAAGTGGTGAGGACATAGCCGTTGCTTTCGAATTCGCTTATCTCCTCAAATCGGCAAAGGACCTCCTTCTCATGCTCTGTGGTCGAGTCAACTTTGGATATTATTATCAATATCTTGGCGATGAGAGATTTATCGAATTTTCTTCCGAACCATATGTTAATAGCACCCTGGGTGAGGACAATGGATACCGTAGAACCGCTCAACTCCATAGAGACCGGATCCTGTCTGGTGCCTGGGGTGCAGGGCATGTTTGCTTAGATCAGGCGGAGCAGATATAACCATTTCGAAGATAATGCTAAGAGAGGGATGATACTATGGACGATTGCCTTCAGGCCTTAAAATAACGCTTTCAAGCGGAGCCTTTTGCCCGGATCTTCGGGATACAGATTGTGGAGCTTGAGCCGGGCAGCGCCCTGGTCAGGGTGAAGACTTCGGAGACTATGAACAACATCTTCGACTCAACTCACGGGGCGGCGATCTACGCTCTCATCGATTCCGCCTTCGAACTCTCTGTGAACTCATATGGAACAGTGGCCGTCGCCCTCGGCGTTAGCGTGAACTACCTGAGTGGCGTCGCCCCTGGCGAGACCCTTTTCGCGGAGGGCAGAGTGGTGAGTCGGTCCACCCGGATCTCAGCTTGCGAGATCCGCGTTACGGGCGAAGCAGGCAACCTGATCGCGACCTGTCAGGCGCTGGCCTATCGAAAAAATGACCTCTGCCCTTCCTTTGAACAGGCTTTATATTCCATCGCTGCCTTGCTTTTGCCGATGAGACTCGCGTCCTGCATTAAAAGATACAAAGATGATACCCACCGGGCCCTGACTCCCGAGGAGACGCTTGATCGCGTGGAGGCTAAGATGCCCACTGCCGGGATCACCAGGGTGGCGGACATAACCAACCTGGACCGGATCGGCATACCCGTCTTCTCCTCCATCCGGCCCATGGCCGATCGCGGCGCCATCTCCGTCTACAATGGCAAAGGGGCAACGCCCACCGAGGCCAAGGTCTCAGCCATGATGGAGGGCCTGGAGCGCTACTCAGCGGAGGTGCGAGACCGAAAGCTGACCCTGGCTCGGTTCGCAGAGCTGGGAACATCAGCTCTTGACCCCTCTGATCTGATCTTGCCCGCTGGGGCGGATGCGAACGCCGAGATACCCTGGGTTCCTGGCTGGGACATCATGAATGATGAGGAGATTCTGGTTCCTGCCAATGCCGTCTTCCATCCTCTGCCCTCCGATTACAAACGGCTATTCAGAACAAACACCAGCGGTTTGGCTTCAGGAAATGAAATCGAGGAGGCCATATTCCACGGATTGGCTGAGGTCATCGAAAGGGACGCCTGGGCCCTGGTTGAGGCGGCGCGCAATATGGGTCCTCTGATCAGCGACATCGGCGATGGCCTGGCCGGGTCTCTCCTGGACAAATTTCGGCGAGCCGAGGTGGAGGTCTATCTTAGGGATATCACCAGCGATATAGGCATCCCCACCTGTGCTGCTGCTGCCGATGACATCCGGCTCCGCGACCCCACTCTGCTCACCACGGGCATGGGAACGCACACCTGTGCCAGCGTGGCTGTGCTGCGCGCTCTGACGGAGGTGGCGCAGAGCCGGCTCACCCAGATTCACGGAGCCAGGGAGGATACGACCATGGCCGACTTCAGGAAGCAGATCGGCTACGAAAGAACGAAGAGGCTCAACAAGCACTGGTTCGAGAACTCCGGAGAAAAGAGCTTTGCCGAGATCGACTCCTTTGAAAGCGATGACTTCCTGATGGACATAAAATACATGCTCGAAAAGCTTGGGGAGGCAGGGCTGGATCGTGTCGTGGTTGTGGATTTAACCCGGGAGGAGATCGGTGTTCCCGTGGTGAGGGTGATCGTGCCAGGCCTCGAAATCGCCGCCGTGGACCCGGAAAGGGTGGGCCAGAGGTGCAAGAATGCCAGGAACCGTCGTCTTCCTAGGGCCAAGCCTTCCTCGCTATAGGGCGGAGCAGATTCTAAAAGCAGAATACAGGCCGCCTGCCAAGCGCGGAGATCTCTACAGGGCTGCAAAAGAGGGGGCGAAGATCATCTGCCTCATCGATGGCGTCTTCTTCCAGGACTGCTCCGTGGCTCACAAAGAGGTCCTCTTCGCACTGGAGAGGGGAGCAAGGGTCCTGGGAGCGTCCAGCATGGGCGCTCTGCGCGCCTCCGAGCTGGACGTTTACGGCATGGAAGGGGTGGGAGAGATCTTTCGGGCATACAAGAGGGGCGATCTGGTCTCGGACGATGAGGTGGCCCTCATCTTCGATCCCTTCACCTGGGAGCCGCGCTCCGAGCCGCTGGTCAACATCCGGTTCAACCTGGACCTGGCTCTGCAGAAGGGCATTATCGACACTCCGACGAAGGACGTCCTCTTCCACTCCGCCCAGTGCCTCTATTTTCCGGAGAGGACCTATGAGAGGATGATGAAGGCCGCAGAGGGGCGGGTTCTTGCAGAGACGCTGCAGCGTTTTCGTGAATTCATAAACAATGAGAGAAGAGATCTCAAGATGGAGGACGCCCTGCAGGCCCTGCAGCGAGCGAAAGAGATCGCGAATGAAGATTAAAGTCAGGTCTATTGCCGGGTTTGGGTCCATCCTTGGAAAAGAGACTGAGATCGAGCTGGCCGAAGGAGCCAGGGTAGAGGATCTTCTGGAGGCTCTCTGTGCTGCCCACTCAAGCCTGCGCTCGCTGCTATTTGGCGAGGCGGGGTTGAAGGAGGATGTGAACATGCTGGTGAGGGGAAAGAACATCGAATCCCTGCAGGGCGTCCGCACGGAGCTGGCGGAAGGTGATGAAGTAGCCCTATTTCCGGCTGCCATTGGCGGCTGATTTAGATCAAATCAAGTTTAATTAGAATAATATTATTAAGTATATCTATTTAAATAGATTGAAATAATAGTATCTTAAACGTTTCGCCGTCTCGATCGCTATGATGGAAGAGATTCTTGCTTTGAAGAAGGAGCGCCATGCGGTCATCCTGGCCCACAACTACCAGATTCCTGAGGTTCAGGATGTGGCGGACCTGGTGGGCGACTCCCTGGAGCTGAGCCGGGCGGCGGCGCGCTCAGACGCCGAGGTGATAGTCTTTTGCGGCGTGGACTTCATGGCTGAGACCGCGGCCATCCTCTCGCCGCAAAAGAAGGTCGTGCTGCCGGAGAAGGGCGCCTGGTGCCCCATGGCCCACATGATCACTCCCGATCAGCTTAGGGAGCTTAAGGCGCTTTTTCCGGAGGCAGCGGTGGTCTGCTATGTCAACTCCACGGCGGAGGTCAAGGCGGAGAGCGACATCTGCGCTACCTCGGCCAACGGGGTGCAGGTGGTGGGCTCCCTGGAGCAAAAGCAGGTCATCTTTGTTCCAGACAGGAACCTGGCCGCCTACGTGGCTCGCCATACTGAAAAGCAGATCATACCCTGGAACGGCTACTGCTACGTTCACGACCATTTCGCTCCCGAGGAGGTGCGCGCTTCTCGCGCCTTGCACCCCCAGGCCGAGGTGCTGGTGCACCCGGAGTGTCGGCCTGAGGTCATCGATCTGGCGGACTATGTCTACAGCACCGCAGGCATGGGCAGGCACGCCCGCTTCAGCAAGGCCCGCGAGTTCATCATCGGCACGGAGGTGGGCATGCTCTACCGGCTGAAGAAGGAAAATCCGGACAAGGAGTTCTACCCGCTGAGCGAGAAGGCCGTTTGCCAGAATATGAAGAAGACCAACCTGGTGAAGGTGCTGCGGGCGCTGCAGACACTGGAGCCGGGCGTGACGGTGCCGGAGGAGATTGCCTCTAGGGCGCGCAAGGCGATTGAGAGGATGCTGGCGGTGAAGGGATGAGCATTTAGATCGCCTTGACTATAATATTTTCAATTCTGCAAACCATCATCGGTCAGAAGAGCCAAGATCACAGACTCTCGTAAACCTCTCTGATGATCTTGTCATTCCCATCCCAGAACCTGTAATCCTCTGGGCCCAGCCTCTCCGGCTCGCGGTGGAGGTTTTCTCGCACCGCGTCCCTCAGCTCCCGGCTCTTCACCACCACCAGGTTCTTCCTGTTCTCCTCCCTGGTCACCCCCGAGGCAACTACTATCTTTCCCAGAGCCAGGTACTCATTGAGCTTCCAGACGCTCTTGTCCGTGGCATAAGGCGTGAGCAGCGTCTCGCTGTGAGGTATGAGGCAGATCCTGGCCTTCCTGATCAGTGCGGCCACCTTCTCATGGGGCTGCCAGCCGAAGAACCGGGCGTTGGCGGGAAGATTTCTCAGATACCACCTGGATAGCGGCCCGTCGCCGATGATCCAGAACCGCTGCTCTGGGATATTCCTGATCAGCCTGAGCAGGTTGCCGATCCCTTCCTGGCGGCTGATGCGGCCCATAAAGATTATGGCCTCCTCTTCTGGAACCTTCTGGTTGGAGGATCTCTCGCTCATCTCCAGGAAGCTTTGGGCCGGGTAGTTGGGCACAATGAACAGGGGCTTTCCGCTCGCCTCTTTGTAGGACGCCGCCTTGTCTGCCAGAGGCCGGTTGACTGCGGTGATCAGGTCTGATCCTTTGGCCAGCTCGCGCTCGAAGTGTTCGCCTACAGGCCTTGCAGCCGGACCGAAGGCCATCTGCAGCTCAACGCCCCAGGGGGAGCGGTAGTCGTAGATGAGTTTCTGAAAGCATGAGCCCTTCAGCTTCGTTAAGCCGTGATAAATTATATCCGGCACATTGAAGAGGTGGACGACATCCGGTTTTTCCCTCTGCAGGGCCTGCCTGGCCTCTTTGGCCACGCCCAGCCAGCTTCTGGTGCTGAACCTGGGCACGATTACGTCGAACCCCTGGCCCTCCAGGGTGCCTTTGAACATCATCAGCCGTGTCGTCCTCTCCGGCTGGTTGGAAAGAAGAAGGACTCTCATGGGAATTGACCTTTAAACGCTGCTTTGCCGTCGGGGTTCTCGAACCTGAGCAGGAAGGGATCAAAGAGCAGATCCGCTTTCTCGGGTTCTATGTGGCGCAGGCCCATCCTCTCCACCTCTTCCTTGCTCAGCAGAGGGTCGTAAACATAAGCGTTCAGGCCTTTCTCCATGAGGAGCCTGACTAAAGCCAGGTTGCGGCTGTGATAGAACTCTCTGACTCCGGCGCGAAAAGTGATGCCTCTGATGCAGATCTTGACCTCGGCCAGGGGCTTTTCGACCTTCATGCACGCCAGCAGGATCTCTTTAGCCCAGTACTGGATCATCTCGTCGTTGACCTGGCGGGAGCCGCGAAGCAGGCTGCAATGGCCGAACAGATCTCTTCTCTCCATCTCCTTGATCAGGAACCAGGGGTAGACGGGTATACAGTGGCCACCCACGCCGGTGGATGGCAGGTGAATGTGGCAGTACTGGTGGTTAGCATACTCCCTGGCCTCGAAGAAGTCCACGCCCAGCTCTCTCGCGATCTTGAAGAGCTCATTGGCCAGGGCGATGTTCACATCTCTGTAGCAGCCCTCCATCACCTTGATCATCTCCGCGACCTTGGCCGAACTGACCAGATGAAGATTGGGGATGAACTTCTTATAGACCTGATAGGCCCGAAATCCGCTCTCCTCCTCTGTGCCTCCAAGCACTTTGGGAAACTCACGCAACCGAGAAAGGCTGTATCCGGTCATGATCCTCTCCGGCGAGTAGGCCAGGAAGAAATCGCCCTGCCTCAAGCCGCTTGCCTCCTCCAGCCAGCCTCTTATTTTGGTGTTTGTGGTTCCGGGCGGAAAAGTGGTCTCCAGGACGACCAGATCTCCAATCTTCAGGATCTTGCCCAAAGATCGAACCGCCTTCTCCATAATGGCGAAGTCGGGGTTGAAGCTCTGGTCCACGAAAAGGGGTACTACTACTATGAAGGTATGGCAGACTCTCGCATCCTCGAGTCGCGGCGTGGCTACGAGGCCCTTGCCCCCGTGTAGCCTGATCAGCTCCTCCAGGCCTTCCTCCTCCGGGATGGGGTTGACTCCCTGGTTGATAAGCCGGCAGCGCCCCGCGTCGATATCCACACCCACAACCTTGATTCCGCTGGCGGCCACAACGGCGGCCAGCGGCAGCCCGGCATTGCCAAGGCCAATGACTGCTATCTCCGCTGTATCCTCAGGCATATCCCTTATCCTTCCTGATCTCCACTTTCTCTCCACAGGCTTCGCATTTGTAAACGGTTTTGCGAACGTCATCCTCTGCGATCCTATGCAGTCTTCGGCCGCAGTAACAGATCCATCCTTTCTGCTTGGCAGGGTTGCCAAAGATCAGGGCGAAGGGCGGCACATCCTCGGCCACGACCGATCCGGCGCCTATCATGGCATACTCACCCACGGTTATGCCGCAAATTATGGTGGCGTTGGCTCCAATGCTCGCGCCCCTGCAGATGCGCGTAGGGACCACGTGCTCCTCATCCCAGATGAAAGCACGCGGGTAAAGGTCGTTGGTGAAGGTGGCAGAAGGGCCTATGAAGACATCGTCCTCGATGGTCATGCCCTTATAAACCGAGACGAAGTTCTGGATCTTCACGTTGTCTCCGATCTCTGCTCCGATGTCGATATAAACGCTCTTTCCCAGGTTGCAGTTTTTTCCCACCCTGGAGCCCGCTCGCACGTGGGCAAAGTGCCAGATCTTTGTCCCCTCGCCGATGGCCTCGCTCTCGACGACGGCCGTGGGATGGGCATAGTAACGCCTGTCGCAGCCCGTCTCCGTCATTTCCTCAATCCCTTCTTGATCTCCTCGCAGATCTTCAGGTTCTTCAGGGCCTCTTCTGGAGTGACCGGGAAGCTTTCGCCGCTTTTGGCAGAGTCTAAAAAGGCCTTGAGCTCAACCTTGAGGGGCTCCACCTTATTGACCAGAACCTTCTCGATGATGTTCTCCTGCGTGTACCTTTCATTCTCAACAATGTACTTCCCGGGCTTTCGGTAGACGTAGACCTCCTGTGCCATGAAGTCCCCTTCCGTGGTGATATCCTCAGCCTCGACGTAAAAGGTCCGGAACTTCTTGGAGGCGAGGCGGCTGGCGGATATGGTGACCACCGAATCGCAGAAGACCACCATGGCCTCGCAGACATTTCTGCTCCCGGCGCTGTAAATTCTGTAGTCCTCCTCGCCCTGGAAGAGAACGTTGAAGACGATGTCGATATCGTGGATCATGAGGTCCTCGACCACGGAGGCATCGGTGATGCGGTTGGAGGTCGGATTGTGCCGCTTGATGGATACGTAGTCCGGCCGCTCTGCGATCTTCTTGATCTCGTCGACGATGGGGTTGAACCGCTCGATGTGGCCTACGCCTACAACAAGCTCTCTTCCTTTAAGAAGCCTCAGAAGCTCTTCTCCCTCCTCAACCTTCAGGGTTATAGGCTTCTCGATCAGGCAGTCCAAGCCTGCTTCAATGACCATCTTAGCGGTCTCGAAGTGGTACCTCGTGGGCACACAGATGCTCACCGCCTCCACCTTGCAAAGAAGCTCCTCCAGGGTGTTGCAGATGGTGGCGAACTCCTTGGCCCTTGCGGCATTCTCGGGGACGGGATCAAAGACGTAGAGGTTCTCGACCCCTTTCATCTCCGAGTAAACGCGCACATGGTTTCTGCCCATGGCTCCAACGCCGATAACTCCAACGTCCATGCTCAAACCTCGAAGCTGTTCACGGTATCGGCAATGTGCTGCAGATCCTCCTGCGTCAGAGAGGGGTGGACGGGCAGGCTCAAGACTCTGCGGGAAACATCTTCGGATACGGGACAGCTCTCTTTGCTGTAGCCCAGCTCCCGGTAAAGGGGCTGCTCGTAGATGGGCTTGGGGTAGTGCACGGCAGAGCCGATGCCCCTGGCCTGCAGAAACTCCATAAGCTTCTCCCGGGTGACGGGGAAGTCGTCCTCGACCCGGACCACATACTGGTTGTAGACGTGCTTGACGTTCTTCGCTTTGTAGGGCGTAGTGATGCCTCTTATCTTCAGGTGGGTGCTGAGGAATTCGCTGTTTCTGATTCTCCTGGAGTTGAACTCGTCCAGGCTCTGCAGCTGTATCTGGCCGATGGCTCCCTGCAGGTTAGTCATCCTGTAGTTGTAGCCCAGCATTATGTGGTTGTATTTCCCGGTGTCCCCGTGATTTCGGAGCAGCCTCAGCTTTGCGGCCATGCCCTCATCCGAGGTGGTGATCATGCCGCCCTCGCCAGTGGTCATATTCTTGGTCGGATAGAAGGAGAAGCAACCGATTCCGAAGCTGCCCACTTTTTTGCCTTCGAACTTGGCTCCGTGAGCCTGGGCGCAGTCCTCGATGAGGGTGAGATGGTGATCCTCACAGATCTGCGACACTGCCTTCAGATCAAAGGGCTGGCCGTAGAGGTGGACCCCGATCACGGCACGGGTTTTGGAAGTTATTTTCTCCAACAGGTCCTCTGGATCGATGTTGAACGTCTTTTCGTCCACGTCAGCAAAGACGGGCTTTGAGCCCTGGTAAAGGATGGAGTTGGCCGTGGCGATGAAGGTGAATGCCGGGGAGATCACCTCGTCTTCCGGCCGAATGCCCAGGGCCTTCAGCGCTAGGTCTAGAGCGATTGTACCGTTGCTAACAGCTATGGAGCTCTTTGCTCCGATATAGCTGGAAAACGCCTCTTCGAACTTTCGGACCGATTCGCCCTGGACGAGCATGCCCGACTTGAGCACCTCTCCTGCGGCGTCAATCTCCTCGCTGCCGATTATCGGCTTAGCAATGGGAATGAAATCTCGCATCAGGATCTCCTTTGAGCCTTCTCTTCGTATCACAACTAACGTCCTGCTCGTTCTCTGTCTTGAAAAGCCTTATCGTATGAGGATGGTTTGGTTTATTGGGAATCACCTGCTCAAAATTAAAATATTTATCCTGAACTACATCTAAACTTTTTGGGGATCTCAGCGCTCTTACCCTTTGTATCGCCCATTCTCTTTGCGAGACGGCACAAGACCCTTCAGAACCGCTGCGGGTAACCCCTTGAAGTCTGGTTCTAATACCGTTCCGGGATAGATGGTGGTATGAATTCCTGTCTTCACGCCATCCCCCATGATCGCGCCCAGTTTTCGCCGTCCACTGTCAATGCGCTGACCTTTGATGTAGGATTTTATGTTGGCCTTGTCGTGCCTCAGGTTTGAGCAGATGGTGCCTGCGCCGAAGTTGCAGTTCTCTCCGATGACGCAGTCGCCAAGGTATGAGAGATGGCCGATCTTGGTGCCATCCATGATGGCGCTGTTCTTTATCTCCACGGCATTGCCTACCCGGACGTTGTTGCCGATGCAGGTCGTGGGCCGGATGTAGCAGTTTGGGCCTATTTTGCAGTCCTCTCCGATGATCGCCGGGCCTTCGATGTAGGCTCCGGCCATGATCAAGGTGTTCTTGCCGATAGATACATTGCCTTTCAGGGTCGCTCCGGGCTCGACCTCTCCCAGAGTGGAAGGCTCCATTTCTTTGAGCAGGATCTCGTTGGCGGCCAGGATGTCCCAGGGCCTGCCGATCTCCAGCCAGCTTTTTAACTTCACGATCCTTATCTTCTCCTTTTCTGCCAAAAGGTTCAGGCCGTCGGTCAGCTCATACTCGCCTCGCTCCGACAGGGGAGCCTTCTCCAGCGTGTCGAAGATGCTCCGCTGAAAAGAGTAAATGCCTGCGTTGGCAAGGTTCGAGGGCGGTTGGGCGCTCTTCTCCGCCACGGATTTAAAATAACCATTCTCCTGCAGAAAGACGCCGTACCTTTTCGGGTCCTCGACCTCAATGGCAGTCACGGCGTTCTCCTCGGATTCGATCAAATTTTGCAAAGCCCCCACGTCAGGAAGCACATCCCCGTTGAGCATCAAAAAGCGATCTTCTGCCTGGGCTTTCGCTGCCATCAGAGCGTGGCCCGTGCCCAGCTGTTTTTCTTGGATTGCATAATCTATCCTGACGCCCAGAAATCTGCCGTCTCCAAAGTGGCTTCGAACTGTGCTTTGACCATATCCGACTACTATTACGAAGCTCTGCACGCCTGCTTGATGCGCCCGGTGGATTATATGCTCCAGAAAGGGTTTGCCTGCCACGGGAAGCATGACCTTGGGCCGCTTCGCTGTCAGCGGTCTCATTCGGCTGCCTTCGCCCGCGGCCAGAACTATCGCCTGCATTTATGACTACCGCCTCTCTTCAGGGCCGCGAGAACATAAAAAGTCTTCGTAAAGAAACCGAAAAGGCTTTAGAGTTGCACACACTTCGTATGTGCATGTTGGATGAGTTCAGCCGCTACAGTTCTTTGCAGCGCGATCAGGCGCCTCTGGCCTGGCTCCTGGTCTACCTGAAGCGCAAAGGGGGCTTTGTGCAGCTCAACCAGATCTGGCGGGAGCTGGGGCCCACGGGCGGAGGCCCCTTCTGGAACCAGACCACGCTCATCAACAAGCTGGACAAGCTGGAGAGGCTGGAGATCGTCACCATGGAGCGCAGGATCCTGCCCTCGCCGCGCGCCGAGGCCAAGAAGAAGACCAACACCTTCTACCGGCTCAACCCGGCCACGCCTCTTTATCCTTACATCTTCGGCATGCTTAAGATCTACAAAGAAGAGCCGGACAAATACTCCTCAGAGCTGGTGGAAAAGCCCCTGGAGCGCCTTGGCAATCTGGCCGGGAAGTCCTCCGGGGGCAATCCGCTGGCGGGAAGGGAGCTGGAGGTGGCCATGGAGCTTATCGGCGAGGTCTTCTCCGTGGGCGGAGACGAGGTCAAGAGGATGATCAAAGAGAGGATGGCGCGCAAGGGCATGATCAAGGACAGGAAGCAGGGTTCGAAACAGGGTGCTAAAAAGGATACGAATATAGATGCAGATGACGGTGCAGATAAAGCGAAGAACGGCTCCAGAAAGAGAAAGAAGAAAGGCGCATTGGGCGAGGAGCTGAAGGAATAGTCCTGCCTTTGCATCAGTCTCTAGCTCCACCCTCTCTTCTTACGATAAAGCCTGAGCATCTCCTCCACAGTTTCGGGCGTGACCTTGCCCAAGGTGGATGTCGTCTCAAAGAGCCGGCGCGGCACGCGCGCGCGGGAGAGGTCGAATCCCTCCCGGGTCTTGAACTTATATTTCTCTTCGAAGATGCTCACGCCCAAGGTCTGCAGGTCCTCCTTGGTCTTGCTGATGCCCACGGCTTCCAGAGCATCGATGATGTTCTCCTCGGTGTAGACGCCACGGGCGAAAAGGCAGCCCACCAGGGAGTTGAATGTGCCCCTGGAGTTGTCCTCCTTGATGATCTCGTCCACCATCTTCTCAGGATCAAGCTGTTTCTTGGCCGCCTTCTGGTCTATGCTGTAGCCGGCGTTGTCCAAATGGGAATGGCGAACGCCGACCAGCTGGCCCACGATGGAGGCAGGGCCCGTATGATATCCGGAGACCTCATTTCCTCCCAGAGCCATGGCGAAATCCCGGCCGCCAAATCTAGCGGAGGCATAATCCACTCCCTTCGCCAGCGCGGCATAGAACTCATTGGGGGCCTTTACTATATTCTCCAGGGCTTTGATGTAGCTGTCCACGTTGTTCCACTGCAACGGCACTCCCAAGGTATGCTGGGGATTGATGAGATCGCGCTCGTAGGCCTCCGTGGCCCAGGATAGAACCACTCCGGCAGACATGACATCCAGGCCCATCCTCTCGCAGACATCTATCAGCCGCAGCACGCCTTCGGCGGTGTTCACTCCCAGGTTGGAGCCGAGTGAGTATATCGGCTCATAGTCGTAGGAGACCTTCCTAACCTCAAACTCGTGGTGTGGCGAAAAAGCGGACTTCAGGGCGGCGATGTGCACGCAGCCGATGGGGCACCCGGCACAGGATAGCCTACGGGCAAGGTAGTTATCGGCGAACATCTCGCCGCTGATCTTCTCTGCATCTATAAAGCTGGAGAGCTGGAAATTTTTAGTTGGCAGGCCCTTCAGCCAGTTGAGGACGTTGATGTTCACAGAGGTGCCGATATCGTGATACTTTTCCATGACGTCCGTCTGCACCGCGGTGCTGTAGAGGCGGTTGTAGACCTCCCGGTATCTCCTTGCATCCGGGATCTTGGCCGTCTCCGTGCCGGAGATCACCAGAGCCTTGAGGTTCTTGGAGCCGAAGGTCGCTCCCAGGCCCAGGCGTCCAAAGTGGCGGTAGGTGTCCACCACCACGCCAGCGTAGCGCACCTGAGCTTCGCCCGCCGGTCCGATGCGAATGATGGATCTGCGGCCCACGCCCGGCTCGCGCTCGCGCAGGATCATGCCCGTGGTCTGGGCTTCGATGCCCCAGATGGAGGTTGCGTCCTTTATCTTCACCTCGGCGTCATTGATGGAGATGTAAGACGGCCGCTCTGCCTTTCCCCGGATCACTATGGCCTCATGGCCGGCGAACCGCATGGCCAGATGAAGTCTTCCTCCGGCGTAGGACTCGCCCAGCTCCCCTGTCAGGGGGGATTTGAAGGTAGCAACGGCCTTGGTGGCGACTGGAAACATGCCGTTGAGAGGGCCGATAGAGAGGATTATGGGCGCCTCAGGAGAGAGCGGGTCCGCTCTCGTTGGGCACTCCTCTCCGAGCAGCTTGATACCCACGCCTGTGCCGCCCATCCACTGATCGAAGAGCTCCTGCCTCTCCAAAACCCAGGACTCTTTCTTGGCGAGATCTATGTACAGTACTTTTCGCAGCATCAGGCGGGCACCTCCTCCAGCTTGAGAACGCCGTGCGGACAGAAGTCCACACAGGCTCCGCAGTGCATGCATTTGATGGGCTTGCCCTCCTTTCCAAGAGAAATAGCACCCACAAGACAGGCCTCCTCGCACTTTCCGCAAGCCTTGCAGAGATCCTTGTGAAAGACCACGCTTCCGTCCGGCTTTCTCTCCAGAGCGCCTGCGGCGCAGGCCCGAACGCAGGGCGGATTCTCG
>Ga0315282_10009589_pt1 | contig 15365 bp, 14 predicted proteins | sample YL17G07_20_MG_FD_203693 | JGI IMG/M metagenome (GOLD analysis project Ga0315282, IMG submission 203693) | Sediment microbial communities from Yellowstone Lake, YNP, Wyoming, USA - YL17G07_20 | ecosystem: Environmental > Aquatic > Freshwater > Lake > Sediment | place: USA: Wyoming | collected... | reverse complement strand
CGATCGCAATCGGAAATCCGTATGGATTCCTGCTTCCTGGTCCCACCGCCACGGTCGGCGTTATCAGCGGCCTGAAGCGTCACATCCACATAGAGAACCACATGTACGAGGACCTGATCCAAACCGATGCGTCCATCAACCCAGGGAATAGTGGGGGGCCGTTGGTTGATAGTTCAGGTTTGGTTGTGGGCGTGAATACGGCGAATATTCCTTTCGCGCAAGGCATCGGATTCGCTATACCCATCAACACAGCCCGGAGAATCGCTAAGGAGATCATCGAGCACGGAAGGGTGGTCAGACCCTACCTGGGCATTTCAGGTCTCACATTGAACCGTGACATTGCCGAATCCTACAACATACCACATGAAAAGGGTGTGCTGGTTGTGAAAGTCGGCCGGGGAAGTCCAGCTCACAGGAGTGGGATGTCAGCTGGAGACATAATCTTAGAAGCTGACAGTAAACCGCTTGATAGTTGGGAGGATCTCCAGCATCTCATTCAGAACAAGAAGGTCGGCGAAAAACTCGAACTGTCTGTAGGACGCGCCAGAGACCGAGGCAGAATCGAAGTCAACCTAGAAGAGGCACCCAACCAGTAGGCAATCACCAAGCTTTTCCAGTTCTTGTTCTGCAAGATTCTTTTCATACTGTCCTGGGTTGTTGAGGAGTGAGTGGGGGCAGTATGGTAGTTTTGTACACCTGACTTGTGCGGGAATCGGTGCAGAAGTCAAGGACATTTCGGACAAGCTGGGCTAATGCGTTGAAAGAGTGCCCAGATGATGAATCAAGAAAGAGACCAGCAGAGACTTCGTAGATGGTGCATCAGGAGACTCCTAGAAGGTTTGTCGGTAAGGAAAGTGTCAGAGCATGCAAGGACACCGAAAAGTACGATTCACGATTGGTGGATGCGGTTCCAGAGGAAAGGATGGGAGGGGCTGCTCAACGAGTCCAGAAGACCCCACACCATCCACCGCCTACCAGAAGCAACGATCCGCCGAATAGTCGAGATCAGGCAACAGGAAGGATGGTGCCATGAAGCCATCGCAGCATACCTCAACCAGCGAGAAGACATCAAGGTAAGCTGCGGCTCCGCTTACACGATCCTCAAGCGCAACGGTTTGATCACAAAGTCATACAAGCCCAGAAAGCAACGGACATTCATCAGATTCTCCAGACAGCATCCCGATAGCCTATGGCAGACAGACATCAAATACTACGGAGACCAATACCTCATCGCCTTCCTAGACGACTGCTCCAGATACGTTCCAGCAGCCTCCCTACGTCCAGAAAGCACAACAGACACTGTTCTAGAGACGCTTGAGGAAGCCCTGTCCAGCGGCAGAATTCCAAAGCAGATCCTATCGGATCATGGTACGCAATACTGGAGCAACGACGGTCCAGGCAGATTCACAGATTTCTGCATGAAACATGGCATCGAGCATATCCTCGGTTCCACTGGAAAACCTACAACCCAGGGAAAGATAGAACGTTTCTTCCAAACCTTCGAATTATACTACCCAAGATTCAACGATCTGAATCGCTTCAGAGAAGCCTACAACCACAAACCACACAGAAGCCTTAACTACAAAACACCAGCAGAAATCTACTTCAACTAGCTGTCCGAGATCTCATTGACTCCCGCACTTGTGCGGGAATCGGGACAAGAGTTAATTGCTCGTGCTGCGTCGTCGATGCAGAAAACATGCGTAGTTCTTCCGCCCCTCGGGGAATGGATCAACCAGCTTCTGGTCTGATAGAGTAGGCTGAAGGCTTCGCGTTTCTCGCGGTTGCAGTCCGCTGAGGGCTGGGTTTCTACTAGACTGGATCAATTCTCGCCGTACTGGGGTGAGCTGGTGAGATCTTGAGCGCAAGAAGGAAGGTGGTACAAGTCCGAATGAGTGAGCACGAACTCCGCGACATAAGCGAGTTTGCGGAAAGCCAAGGGATCCCGTCGCGGAGCAGACTCATCAACGTGGCTCTCCAGCAACTCTTCAAGAACCCCACAAAACTGAACCTGTGCAGAAAACGCAAGGTGAACTTGCGCATCGACAAGGCTCTCTTCAAGGAATTGAACGAAACCTGCAAACGCGTAGGCTTAACGAGAAGCGGAATCATACGCTTGGCACTGCGAGATTGCAGAAAGCCTCTGATCGAACATGAGCACAACGCGATTCTGCAATGAGTTGAAACGGTTTCCGGAACCGATAGCATACTTGCGATGTGGAAATTTCCGCCCAGAATGCTGAACTCCCTTGAACCACGCCAGACGTCACCTCGGCCTTTTCAAGTCCAAGCGAGCCGGAGAGGTTGATCAGTACGAGAACATGAAGGCTCGACTTGTCAAGGGTCTGCAGCGCATGTCAGCTTACAACTCCGCATTCGACACGCCCCTAGTTGACGAGATCGCACATGCCGCCACATACGTGAAACGCGGAGAACGCTACTTGGACGACCCGAATTGCTCACCTGAAACATACGCTGCAATCTCGGACGGGATCGCGAAGCAGGCTGCTCGGATGCGGGCAGCGATCAGGGATCTGGCGGCTAACAGAAAGGAGCGACTCAAGGCTCAATCCACCTCAAAACTGGCAGCAGACATCAAGAGCCTCATCGACAAAGTGGTACGCGAAGGATGAGCAGGCCGCAGGTCACAGCCTTCGAAAGCAGTCTGCGCAAGGCAAAATCTGACCCGGCCTATTTTTCGAAGGTCTTCCTCGGCCTAGAACCTTTCGCGTACCAAGTCGATTTTCTGCGGGATCAAGGCAGTCAGATTGCGGCGGTCTGCGGTCGGCAGGTGGGAAAGACAACTCTAGCCGCCATCAAAGGCTTACACTTCGCCTTCTTCAACTCGTCAGTAACCGTCCTAATCGTCAGCTCGACTTTGCGACAGAGCATGCTCCTGTTCGCGAAGATCAAGTCGATCATTGACAAGAACCGGATTATCCAACTCAAGGTGAAGAGCTGTACGCGAACAACGATCGAGTTTGACCATGACAGCCGAATCATAGCCTTACCATGCGGACCAACAGGTTACAGTCTTCGCGGGTACACATCAGATATGGTAATCTTGGATGAAGCGAACTTTGCGCCGGGCGAAGTTGTTGACGGGGTGATTCGACCAATGCTCGTAGCCCGACCGCACTCGCGGTTCATTATGCTCTCAACGCCTTGGACTAAGAACCATCCCTTCTATAGTGCGATTTCAAAGAAGGAACTTGGATTTCGCGTGTACAATTGGGCGACGCGCTTAAACCCTCTGGTGTCGGAGGAGAAACTCAGAGCGGAGAGGGATGCGGTCGACGAATTAACTTTCCTCCGAGAGTACGAGGCTCAGTTCACTGAAGAAGTGGGTTCCTACTTCCGAAGGCACGTTATCATTCAATGTGTCGACGGCGAATACGAGCTCATGGGCGATCAAGAAGCGCTCAATGGAACATTCAAGGGAGATTTCCATTTGGGCGTCGATTTCGGAAAGAGAGCCGACCACACCGCGTTCGCTATCCTTCAGAAAGAAGATTGCGAAAATCTTCGCCTCGTGTACCTAAAGCAACTCCCACTCGGAACAGAGTACGCATCGGTCTTAGGCTGGATGAAGCGATTGAATGACCGGTTCCACTTCAGGAGTTGCACACTGGATCAAACAGGCGTAGGCGAGGCACCTGCAGAAGAAGTCAAAAGCTTCCTCCCCCAAGCGGAAGGCCTCATCCTAACGGCAAGGATGAAGGTCGACCTGCTGTCGAATCTACTCCTCCTAATGGAGCACAAACGCCTGATTCTACCATTCGACCAAGCCCTCATCTCAGAGATCAACGCTCAACAATTCAACATCTCAAGAACGGGCGAACTGCTATTCTCACACCCAGCGAAATCGCATGACGATGCACTCTGGGCCCTAGCACTAGCAGCTTGGCGGGCGAGAACACACGACGGGCAGATCGTTCCAGTTCGACGCCGGTAACCACAGCAAATGATTGAGGAGACTCGGTCATTGGAACACTAGCCGGCAAGTAAGCAGAACCCACAATGCTTTTGAAAACGCTTGGAGGCTCCAGTCATAGAGCCCGTAGCTCAGCCTGGCAGTTTCACCTACCTCTGCGAGTTATAACAAATGAACGGAATAACTCGTGATCGATGGGCTACTTTCCTTGGATGGTCTGAGAGTTATCTTTCAAAAGGGAAAGCAGAAACAGCTACTTGCTCTCTCCAAACAGATGTCCCGATTGACCTGGGACGACTATGCGTCAGCGATCGGTGCGTCATGCTATGGAGTTCTTCGAGCAAGCTATCTCAACGAACATAGTAGCCTTCCATTGGCTATGCTAGACGGCGTGCTGCAGTTCGTGAATAACGGCGACTGGAAATCATGGATTGTCGAATTTCGCGAACAGCACTGGGGACAGGCCAAAGGAGGAGCGGCTTCGCTAAAGGCATGGCACGCAAGAATGAGACAACATTCAGCGAGATATCATGAAGTGCAGAGCAACCGTTTTCGTCAATCTCGCGTTTACAAGTACCGGACATCTGCTGGATACGAGGTTCGATCGCTGTATGAACTGGTAATGGCTGAGAATCTGATAGTGAATCTCGTTCCGCATCAATACGAAAGAATCTTGCGATGTGGACCACGCATTTTCTTTCCCGATTTCTTCATCCAAGGAAACAGGGGGACTGTCTTAATCGAGATTTGCGGATTTCCATCAAAACAAAATTGGAAAAGACTGCTCGAGAAGTTAGACATCTACAAGGAACACAAGGTTGCCGATGTTCTTGTGGTCATCTATCGAAGGCAAAAAAGCCTCAAGACCACTCTCGACCAAAGATTCGACGGTACTGTCCGCTTCATTGCAATGGACGAGATTGACGAGATCGCGGCGACGTTACAACAGTCGTACAGTTCGCGGCCTATCACGATTGTCACGGAATCTGAGGCTTTGAGAAGATGCTCCCGAATCCAAGGCAAGCAAATTCATTGGCAGCGGTTACTCAGTAGGCTGCCGAAAGAGGTTTGGATAGAAACGCTGGCAAGCTGCGGAGTACCCGAATTTGAGGTCAGAAGGATTCGCAGGATTGAAGGACGAAAGACGAGATTGTTAGAAGCGACCCGACTTGCCACCAAGTTAGGCTTCGTGCCTCGTGAGGCTCTAGTAGAAATGATCGCAGGGACTTACAACGGCGCAGCCGGAGACTACTTCGGTTCCATGAGTGCGCTTGTTCGGCTTGCTGAAAGTCCGATCTTGGAAAGGTTTACGTAGCATTTCGACTTGCAGGTCTGGCAGGGCCCGTAGCTCAGTCAGATCCATTGAACTGTGGATCCTGGATAGGTAGAGCATCGGTGATGCCAGCGGCGTCGGTGATGCTTTTACCCTGTGGGATTGCGAATCTCTGGGAAGCCACCCGAAAAGCACGCGAATAGGCGCGTGCTTGGGGAAGGGTCCCGGGTTCAAATCCCGGCGGGCCCGCCACCTTCACTGAGTGGCTGTACCAATTTTCTCTTGCCACTCATGACTCATCAATAGCGGCTAGTTGGCTTTTGTCGAATATTTCGATTACGGTAGACGACAGTCCGCGAGCTCGCGGGGTTCCAGACTCAACTGGGTTCGGAACCCCCCTGATCTTGGGTTCCAAACCTATCGCCAACCGACAATACAAGAATCGAACTGATTTGCTTTGCGTTGTGGCGGCATTCAGCTATATCAAGCTAGATCAGTTCCAAGGGCACATAATTCAAATCCGCACCAGGCTAGTTCATCACTTCCTAAGTCTGAACTACATTCCTAGCAGAAGCACAGTAACTGCCGCACAAGACAAAACTGCACAGCTCAATTCCTTTCGAAAAATGCGTTCGAATCTCTCCCGGCCCACCATGCTCAGGTTCGGCAGATATCGACTTTCCGTGGCCGCGTAAAGTTGTCAAAAAAGGCTGATTTCGGTCGGATTCTTGCTTTGCAAGTCGCAGGAACATTCGGTTGATTTTTTGCGTTGATTCTTTCGACTTTGAGCAGGGACTGTTTGCTGAGTGCAAAGAGAATGTACTTTCTTTCCGAGGTCGAACACAAGCTTCTGATTCATAAGCTGCTGCCGAATGCGCGTGAGGTGGGAGTGAGTGCGCAACTCAGGGGTTGGAGTTGGCATCAGCCTCCGTTGAAGCCATACCACGACGCGCGACTGCCTATGTATTCCGTGGCGTCAAAGTTCTGTCCGACGGATCGTGACGTCTATTGGAGCCATGTGGAGAAGTCGAGAGGGTCCCTTAACTTCAAGATGGCTCTTGGTAAGATGCTGCACGGAGTCGTTAGTGATTCTCTGCTCGCGTATTTGAGGCAGAGAAAAATCAGCTTCGACGAATGGTGGAGCAAGATTCGTTGGGAGGAAATTCCTGGAAGGTCAGATGATTTGCGGAAGCCGGCCGAAGCTGTTTGGGATTATATGACACGTTCCTTGCAGGCCCGTTATTCGGAACTCGCCGCAGCACAGCCTTATGCTTCAGAACAAGACCTGCTCGCAACCACGGCGCCGTTCCTGGTTGAGCATAAGATTTCAGGTGAACTACTTGGATTGAGCGGGTTACTGAGCCTAGACTGCTACGATTATCTTCGCGGCGTAATGTTCGACCTCAAGGTTGACAGCCAAGCAAAGGATTGGCATAGGTTGGCACCCGTCGGTTATGCACTCGTTTTTGAAAGTGTACATGAGGTTCCTGTCGACGTTTGCGGCGTGATCTACCTTTCCTTCATAGATGATAGGCTTGTCGTCAAGAAGGACCTATTCTTCGCCAGTGATGAGCTGCGGAGTTGGTGGATTCAAGAACGCGACCGCAAGCTCGAGATTGTAGCGGAAGGAAAAGATCCAAGCAGGCCGGACAAGCCTCAGTGCGAGCCTTCCTGCATTCATTACGCTGCCTGCTGGGGAGAGTAGCTCACAGAGAGGTGTTTCTGCTTGAAGATTTACCTTGACGATTTCGGAATGTTTCTCGGTCGGCAGAGAAACCGATTCATAGTAAAGAAGGCAGGTAACAAGTCTGAGTTCGTTTCGGATGAAGTGGATTCCATCATCTTCACGAGCAGAGGCGCCGCAGCATCAACAAGCGCCCTTGACCTCGCCGTGTCCAAGGGCATCCAAGTGATATTTGCGAGATACCGCGGCTGGCCCTATGCGATACTGATGCCGACCTCGATGACCGGGTCCGTTCGCGCGCGACGAGAACAGTTCCTCGCTTACAACGATGAGCGAGGTTTTAGGCTGAGTCAAGGTTACATTGTGGGAAAGCTTCTGAACCAGTCGAACCTGCTAAAGTTGATGGCAAAAAACAGGAAGCAGGCTAACCCGATCTTGGCTGAGAAGTTGTATACGGGAGGCAGGGAAATTGAGGAAACGATTACAAAAATTCGCTCCCTTGATGCGAAGCCCATAGACAATTGCCGCCAGATCTTGATGACCCTCGAAGCACAAGCCGCGAGAATCTACTGGGAGCAAATTGCCTTGATAATTCCTGAAGGATTCAGTTTCCCAGGCCGAAAGACCCGCGGAGCCAGCGATCCAATCAATGCGATGCTGAACTTCGGCTACCAAGTCGTCCTATTCCCAGAAGTCTGGAAGGCCGCAACATATGCAGGTCTCGACCCATACGCAGGATACCTCCACGCTGACCGACCGGGCAAACCCTCCCTCGTCCTCGACATGATGGAGGAGTTCCGACAACAGGTAGTTGACAGAACCGTACTTTCGCTAATTGCGCGCTCCGAGTTAAAACCCGACAACGTCATACGTTCGAAGCCTAACGAAGGGCGTGCCCTTGCAGTTGAGGCAACTAAGAAGCTGCTTGAAGCTCTTGAGGAGAGGCTGACTTCGGCCACGATCTTTAACGGGCAGCGTTCGGAGCTCAAGGGTTTCTTCCTTACTCAAGCCAGACGAGCAACGAGGCTGCTTTTGCGTGAAGCATCAACCTACGAGCCTTTCTTCCTAGGTTGGTAGGAGTTTGCGGCACATAATAATCTACGATGTGACTGATGATAACCTGCGCAACCAAGTAAGCGAAATTCTCAAGGATTACGGTTTGGAGAGAATCCAGTACAGCGCATTCCTTGGCCAGCTACGACACGATGAACTCAACAGCCTCTTGGTTGACCTGCGGGAGCTCATCGGACCCGACGCCGAAAGTGTGCAGATCTACCCAGTGTGCGACAGTTGCTACAAAGGGAAACGGGAAGTTGGAAAGCAGAAAAGGTACGAATACAACGAAACCAAGAGAACAATCGCATACTTCTGATACGCTGGGGCATCAGGAAGTGCGTCTAAGTGATGATACCCTCCCTGTAAATTGCGACATGACGACTAGGAAGTCCTTTTTCCAACAAGGTATTGAGTCCAGCTCCGATGCTGACGAGGAATTCTGTAACGTGACCGATATCAAGCAATTCATGTACTGCCCTCGCGTCGTGTATTTTGAACGCGTGATGCATGCGAAACCGATAATGGGATCACAACAGGCCCAAAGCAAAGAGGAACACGTTCATCTCGAGGAAAAGGAGAGGAAAAGAAAGACAGCTGTCTGGATATCTAATGAATTCGAGTCGGCGAAGAAATCCTATCGGCTCCCTCTTGCCTCCGAAAAACTCCGTTTGCGAGGCGTCCTCGACCTACTCCTGATCCTTGAAGGAGAACTGCTTCCCGTGGAATACAAGAATACCAGATCTGACAAGGAACGGATCTGGACGCACCACAAATATCAATTGACTGGCTACGCACTTCTGCTCGAGGAAGCATTTGGAAAAACGGTCTTGCGTGGTGTAGCCAACTATGTCCCTGAGAAGCTTGCCCTCATTGTGGACATCACCCCTGCAATGAAGAGGTTCACAATCAGAATAATCAGCGAAGTAAGTCGAATTAGCCGAGAGCAGTTCTTGCCACCTGTATCCGTGCCGCCATCCAAGTGCCATGGATGCGGCTACTTTTGGGTGTGCCAGCGCAAATGACTTTTAGTTATGCAACTGAAACTGCGAGACAGAACCACGGAATCCGGAGGGAGATCATCGCGAGGGCATAAAACGCCTCGAAGTGATGACTTGTTAACATTAATACGATGGCCCTGCCCGCAGACGACATTTCTTAATGCAGCCCGTATTCCTCATCGTAGTTCGTCTTCACGTACTGATCATTATGCTCTTTAGTCAACTTGTGTGCCGTCTCCGGCGTCATTGGTACGTTGACATGGTAGGCTCTCTTCTTCCGGTACAGCTGCATCTTCTCTTTCACGGAGTCTGTTTGCGCTAGTTGTTTGTTGATCTCATCTATCTGGGGCTTGAAGCAGATCGGTATTGCTGGGATTGAGATCATACCGGTTCTTGTTTGGAGTAGTTGCTGAATCTCCTTGTCGGATAGGTCGGCTGAGTAGAGGTATTGAAGTTTCTCCCAGACTGTTTGATAGCGCTCCTCAGCTTCCTCATGTCGCAGACTTGGCCAGAGTTCACTGTAGTATTGATCTGTCAACTTCAAATAGTCAAGTTCAGAGGTTATTTTGCCGCTTACTTCTCGCAGCATGTGTTCCGCTTTCTCCATCGCCTGTTTTTCGTAGGGATGGTAGGTGGGGGGTTTGAAGACTCTGATCGGTGCGGGTGTCTTGTTTTCTCCTTTCCTATTGACTCTGCCAGCTCGTTGAACTAGTGATAGTGGGTCGCATAGGTGGGTTAGCATTTGGTCATAGTCTATGTCCAATGAAACTTCCACGATCTGTGTTGCCACGAGTATTCTGGGAAGCCTGTTTGGATAGGTGAGGTGTTCTTCTTTCCTGCGTCGGTCTTGGAAGGTGTACCGGCTGTGGAGGAGCATCACATCATTCGGGTCGTCGAGGAGTTCTTTGACCTTCCGGTAGGTGTCTTGGGCTAGTTTCACGGTGTTGAGAACCACCAATACCTTATCTTTTGTCTGCTTCAGCGCTTCTAGTTGAGACTGCATCGTTCCATCCTCGTACTCTATCCTTGTTCTGTTTCTTTCTCGGTACATCTGTTTGATTTCAGTCTGATCCAGCAGGTTCGCTGCTTTCAGAAAGCTCAGTTCTCTGCTGATGATGCTTGGGAAGGTTGCGCTCATTACGCAGAATCTTGCATTATACTCCTTTGAAAGATACCTGACCATTCCTTTGATGAGAGTGAAGGTTTCGGGGTCATAGCAGTGGATCTCGTCGATTATGATAGCTGCGTCTCGGAATGGGAGTGATTTGAGAGTGTAGCGTTTGTGGTTGAGCAGCGCTAAGATCATTTGGTCTGGGGTTGTAACGTTTACTGGATTGAAGAAGTATTTGAAGAACTGCAACGTGGAGTCATCGGCTACGTAGGGCGCATCAACATCGCCTGTTCCGAGGTCGAAGAAGAGGTCAACGTAGCTGTGGTAGAAGGCTACAGATTGTCGATCATGCCAGAGCTTTCGCAGTCGTAGGAACATGCTGTTGATCGTTGTGATAGTTGGTAGTATGTAGAAGACTCTCTGGTGGGCGTTCGCATTCGCCTTCGCCCAGTAGAGGCTTGTTTCCGTCTTGCCTGTTCCGGTTGGCAGAGTTATGAAGAGGTTTCCTTTGATCTGTCCTGCTCTGATTTGATAGTCATGAGGTTGTTTAGGTGATGAGATGAACTGTTCAGGGAACGCTAGGTTCCTTAGCGTGGTTTTCGAGCTAACTAACCAGTCTGCTTGTTCCAAAATGCCTTGTATCTTGACGAATAACTCTCGCTTGAGTCGACCTGCCTTAACTGAGTAGGGCCGCCAGTTCACGATGTTGTCTCTTGCTTTTAGGAGAACAAGTTTCGGGGAATCACAAAAGTCAGGTAGCTCTTCATTCCGTATTCCGAGTTCCGAAGAAACCTGTTCGAGGGTGGCGTGTAACTCATCCTTTTCGGCTATTTGGAGCTGTAGGCTGCTATCATAGGTTTCATACAGCTTCTCGGAGAAGGGTGAATGATGGGAGGCGACAGCGAGGAGAACTAGTGATCCTAATGGTTTGTTGAGGTTTTCCACGAACTTCTCAATTATTGGTAATCCGAGGAGAGCATGTGGAGGTAGTCGGAGTCTCTGGCCGCTTTGGAGTGCGCGAAGTCCTTTCTGGAAGTTGACGTCTGCTTTTCCGATGTCATGTAGTGCAGCTGAGATCTCTACCGCTTGTCTTGTTTGTGCATCGAAGCTGTAGTTGTCTGCGATCTGTCTAGCACAGGTCAGGGCACCCACTAAATGTTCAGTAAGCGTGACTTCTGGGTTCGTCTTGGCTAGTAAAGGCAAACAATTTCGCCTGAATAATCGAAAGCATCGGCTCTTCCTTTCTCTAACTCCACCTTGCAACCTGTGAACATTAGAAGCCTGATGAAGGATTCTATGTCTCGCCCTCGCTTCGTCCATTTGTATGAGTGAACGGTTCGGTAAGTTTGGGGTGGGTAGAGCACTTGCGCCTGGCTTTCTTTCGAGTCAGTTCTGACCGTGGCCTTTGCGCCCTTCGGCATGGGTATTACGCAATCGTAAAGGTCGATTTTACGCGTGACCGGTTTGACGTCCATCACCTGAGAGATTTCCTTGATCCAGGCTAGGCATTCTGTGTTGCCGAGGTAGAATGGGTAAACTGGTCCCTCAAGGGCGGATCGACTTCGCTCTATTTGGGATGAGTCCGTTGAGGCAATGAAGATCTGATATTCAGGCGTAGTGACGAATCTCCGCATTATGGGTGTCATGGTTGGTGGTGTCTTCAGGTTCTTGAGGAGTGCGATCTCCTTCGCGAACCCTCCAATCCGCAGTATTCTCAGTCCGGTCTTGATTTCATGATTGAGCTCGATTGTTGCTTTCTCATCGAGTCCAATAGCGGCTCCCAATATGCCTGAGATTGTTGGTTTCGGTGGGCCGATTAGAGTGCTGTGGAAGGAGAGGGTTAAGGGGTCGCGGAAGTGAGCGTAATCGGAGGTTATCGTGAAGTGGAAGCCCTTAAGCGTAGAGCTTGAAGCCATCTCCTAGGATCATATCCTTAAGGTCGCTTAGAGACGAGACTTTGAGTTTGCCTTCGTAACCTTGCAGTGAATCGATCTCGGCTTGGTTTGAGATGAAGCTTGGGAAGTAGCCAAGATGGGCTTCCTTTATTCGCGCCTTATGGTAGCTTAACGCTTCCTTCAATGCGCCGGAACTCAAGTTCATCTTCTCATCCACCTTCAGCTTGTCGCCTATCGTCAATGTCTTGTCGTCTCTGAGAACGATCGCCATCACCTCAGGGGTGAGCTTACTGAGGAAGTTCGTTTGTTTCACGGTCGACCAGAGGTTGAACAGTGACTCCAGTAGCGCTTTCGCACGCTTCTCCTTTTCAGCATCTGCGATGCTTTTCACTGGCTCTTTCTTGGTGGCTTGAGGGTTTGAGTCTCCGAACTCTCCGATTCTGTCCAGTTCGATGGCCCAGTTGCTTCGGAAGATGTTTGTTGTGATCTCAATATCGTATAGGCTGTGTTGCTCTTGGCCTGTGGGGTCAAATCGGACGCCCCGGTTGATATCTCCTCGATATGGGAACAGGCTGATCAAACCGTTCGTCTTTACGGGTGCCACTCTCTTCTTGGGCGGTCTAAGTGATGTGTCCATGAATCCGAAGAGGTCATCATCAATGTACTTGTCAGGTTCGCAGGCGGTTGTGATCTGTCTACCAGTTGCTTCCGTCTCCTCATCCTTCCCCGTTCTGCCGCGCTGTCTCCCTATCTTAGGTTCAACCTTAGACAGCTCCCAACCTATTCCCCGCAGGTATTCTTTGACACTGTACTTGATGGAGGCACCAGAGATGAAGATCCTTTGTGTTCCGTCTATCTCCTCAGTCTTCTTGAGGGTCGTAACGTTACCTTCGGTTCCTGACGCGTTTATGTTCGTCTTTTCAATCTTCGTCAGGAACGCGACTTCCATGAATCTAGCTCTCATTCAGCTTTCACCTCCACTTCACGTTTCCCGCTGAACAGACCGTTGCAGAAGCCTATCAGAAAGAAGGCTCTCAACTTCTGGAACATGCTCTCGTTCTCCCTGAAGGGTCTATCGTCCACTATTGATTCGGCATCAAGTTGAAGCAGATTCAGTTTCCATAGAAACTCATCCAGTCGTCTCGTCCTCCTCAACTCGTATGCCCTAGCTCGAACGGTACGCAGGGTATCATTCGCGACTAGTGTTCGAGCTAAACGGTACCCTTCTCGCGAAACTTGCTCATACAGCTCCTTCTCATTCAAATTCAATTCCTCCATAATTGCGATTAGGAAATCGTTAATGTAGGGAAGTCGACGCTCCTCTCCCAACCTCCGGAAAACCATCTGCTCCAAGTTGCCCCAGTCAATTCTTCCATCGGCAAGAAGGGTACGTAGAAACCGCTCCCTTTCAATGAAGATGTGGGGCCCAATCTTAGCGCCCTTCAGGCTCGCTCGCATGCTCCTGAATAGGAATGTCAGTGGGTCTGTTAATTGGGTCTTTCCACTCCTAGGCTGAGTACGGGTTCTGAAAAACCTGAGGGCTCTGATGATAGGTGTTAGGTTATCGATCACTTGGAAGGTGTCATAGATCGCTTTCCTTGAGCGCCCATGAATCTTATACCCTAAGACTACTCCGCCGATTCGACGTTTGAGCTCTCTTTGATCTCGAATCTGGTTGGACAGGTAGTAAATTAACGAGAACAAGAACTCATTCGGGTAGTAGGTTAGGTCATAGCGGATTTTCTTGTTGTCAACATTCCGAAAGTAGGTTGGGGCTAGAGCGCCCTGCAAATGTGTTAAGCAGGCTTGCAGCTCTTTAGTGCTGTCGGCGAAGAGGAAGTTGATGCTGGTGTAGGATTCTTCACCAACCCTGTTCGTTTGGAAAATGAGATTCGTATATGCAGCGACGCTCTTCCAAGCGCATGTTCTGCATGTGTTGAGGGTTTCGACACTACCTGAAGGATAGAGGTTAGGAAATTTCTCTTTGGTTATTATGAATGGGTAGATCCATCCCTTCAGTTTGGCGCCGCTGGGTTTGCCGCAGAACGCGCAGGTTCTACCTTCCTGTTCCTTCAATCCTTGAAGCTTCTTGGAGACCTTACGGGCAGCGTCATCCCAATTCCTAGCGTTCAGCTGACCGAACATCTTCTGGGAGAAACTGGTCAATTTACCGTTAGGTTGAAAGAGCGGTTTCATGAGGCGTTTCGTCTCCTTGCTGCCGATCTTCTCAACCTTGACACGGCGCAGTTGGGGCTTGGCCGCCCAAGCTGCTTCCCCGTTCTGGATCCAGTACTCAAGCATTCAGACCGTCTCCAACATTCCGAAGCCCATCGAGTTACGCTCCCCAAGCCCTGCTTCGTAGGCGAACGTCATCAGCTCGGGATCCCCGCGGACTTGGAATTCCATGAAGTATGCCCGGTTGTATGTGTCCTTTATCCGTATTCTGGTTCGCTTCACGTTTGATAACCGTTGAATATCGAACCGACCCGGGTTTCCTCCACCGTGATAATCTGCGTACTTCCTCACTAGGTTGGCGTGCAAATTTGTGAAGAATTTGGTTTCATGTGGATCGAGATCCCACACAATCCTTCTGCCATCGGCTTCCCTGATTGTACGAACCAAGATCGGCGAGAGACATTTGAAAGTCTCTATTTCACCAAGCCGTTCTAAGACATTGGTTTGCACCTTCTGTACCTCGAACTTTGCATTTCCCAAACGAAGTTCAGGATCCGACAGGAGGCCCTCGATGAAGCCTTTGAGGATCTCCGGGTTGGGGGATGCGATCTGGAAATTGGCATAGCCATCGAGTATGCGGATGCCATGTGGTAGGACTTCCTTTCTTGGAATGTCGAGCCACGAGAAGGTGAACTGTTTGTATTTCGCCTTGTTATGAATCGTCGTGCCGAGTTTGAAGTTAGAATATTGAATCTTGTGGTAAAGCGCTGACGCCAAATAGTACTGGTAGTCAAACGGGACCGGGGCATCGTTTCGAAGATTTAGGTCTACTCGGGCTCGACCCAAAACGTTTGCCTACAACCACAAGATCCTTGGATAAGTTATTATGGTTTCGAATGCAGGCCCCGATTATGTTAATAACGTGCTAGCCAGCTTGCCGGTCATCGGCTGGGGAGCGCTAGCGAGGAGCAAATCGAGGCCGGAAAATCAAAAACGCCAAGGAAATGCGCCTCTTGCAACGGAGAATCAGACTATTGTAGGATTGAAAGCGAACACATCTCTGCCCGCGGCAACCGTCCACTTATCCTTGCAACGGAGAATCAGACTATTGTAGGATTGAAAGTCATCACTTTCGCGAAGGCGTCCCGTTCACTCATTCGAACTTGCAACGGAGAATCAGACTATTGTAGGATTGAAAGCGCCAGCAGTAGTAGGAGCCATTTCTGCCAAAATCTGCCT
>Ga0315282_10009588_pt1 | contig 15365 bp, 7 predicted proteins | sample YL17G07_20_MG_FD_203693 | JGI IMG/M metagenome (GOLD analysis project Ga0315282, IMG submission 203693) | Sediment microbial communities from Yellowstone Lake, YNP, Wyoming, USA - YL17G07_20 | ecosystem: Environmental > Aquatic > Freshwater > Lake > Sediment | place: USA: Wyoming | collected... | reverse complement strand
ACATCATGGCTTTTCCCTCCTCCGCTCGCATTGACTTCTATAGAGTAGGATCCGCTCATGAGGTGTCCTGTCGGTATCATCTTAAGGATTGTTTGGGCAGATCCATCTGAGAGAGATACAGGATTGGGATTAAAGGAGGCAGTGAATCTCTCCGGGCAGCCCCGGAGAGAGAGATTCACCATCTCGGTGAAGCCCCTCAGGGGAAACAGTGTTAAGTTATATTGCACCGTCCCTGCTGTTTCGATCTTCTGGGCTGTTAGATCGCATGTCATCATAAAGTCCTTATCCAACCTTAATGCAATCGTCTTCTGGGTTTTAACATCCATTCCTTCAATGGCCTGCTGGATGGTATAGATACCTTCCGGGAGGTCTTGATCTGCGAGCCATTGGGTATTGAGTGTGACCGTCGCCATCCCACTGATTGATGGAATGCCCTTCAAGTCTGTGAATATCTGAAGGTCGGAGGCGTTCTTAACTGTCGTGGCCAAGGTTAGTTGTGGCGACGGATCTTTTGAAAGATTCGTGATAAGGCCTGTAACAGTTATTGTATCTCCTATAGAATAACTATCTTTGTCAAGGGTTGTGGACAGGGTAATTTCAGGCACTGTAAATGTGATTTGACTGTCGTTATTAGTTTCATTGAACTCGTAAACAACATTGTTCGGATCTATTACAGCGTAAATGGTATTGGATCCGCTTCTCCCCAGGCAATTGATTTCGTAACTGAACGTCTGAGATTCTTTTGATGCAAGACCCTTTACCTCAAGGGTGGTAAGAAGTCTATTTGGGGTAACCATGCCATCGTGGAGATGAAGGACAGTTGGAGCTGCATTGGTCTTTCCCTGGTTTGTAACTTTGAAAGTAAGTTTCATGGTTGATTTCTCAATCCGCTGATCTCCATAAACATAGACGGTCAGATCTGGGAGAATACTGCCATAGACAAAATTCACTGCCTTAGTGGAGGTTAATCCTTCTGATGTAAGAATCCCTTTGAGGGTGTGCGGCCCTGGGGTGACGGTCGAAAGTGGATATTGGATGCTACTGAATCCAGAAAGTGATACCGGCAGACTCGTCGTTGGTTGTCCGTCCAAGAAAAAGCTAAGGGTTGTCGATACGGCCCCGTACATACTTACCTTCACGTTGACGGGCTCATTGGGTGTTGAATAGTCAATTTTGTTAGTTGAGAGCCCAAGGAGCACCGCATCCCCCACATCAAATGCCTCTGACCCTGATACAAGGAGCAAATCTCCTGAGTAGATTCCGTAGGTGAGACGGTGAATGCCGGAGACCGAGGTGACAAGAGGTGATTGAATAGTAACGATGGAATTTTCTGAAGATGAAAGATTGATGTTATTTTCGCCTAAAATGTTAAATTTCCCTTCAGGATCAACAACCCACGCCTTGAGTATAGCTGGTATTGCTGTATTGCTGGATATGGTAAAGTTCGTGGTGATGATGTCTGAAGGAGCATATTTGCCTTTATCATTCTTGCATTCAAGAACCTTTACCTGAATGCCGGCGACATCAATAGGGTGATTTGCGGTGATGAGTTCGGAGTTTTGAGTTCGGAGTTCAGCATTTATGAAATAGGTCCCTGCAGTCATGGTTGGAGGAAGGCTAAGACCTTTTGTTGCTTGCCCTGAGAACAGGAAGGTTTCCTCATAACCTCCCGGGGCTGAAAGGGTCATGTTCCCACTGGCGTTTCCGATCACGGAGATGGATACGGTTTCCCCAGATTGATAGACCTGCTTATCAGTTGTGATGGTAATGACATCCCCTGCTCTAAGGATGTAGAGTGAATTCAGGTGGATTGAACGACCTGATTCATGGTAGACCCCATAAAAGAGCTTCTCACCCTTAATCTGTGGGAGAGGAATGTCAAAGAATATAGTTTGATTTCCACTCAATGTGAATGGCTGTTCAGATTCATATCCAGGATAGTTCACTCGGGCAAAGAGGGATAGGGAGCCGGGATTTGAAGACTGGACGTTCAAGGTCAGATGGGCTGTCTCTCCCTCGCTATAGTATCGCTTATCAATGGATGCATTAACATTAAGACTGATTCCTGCGAGGTGGTATTTTATTTGGCCCCTGGCCTCCTCGATCCCTTGTCCCCTTGAATCCTTCAGCTCGTAGCTTGCAAAATAATCCTTTTCTTCTAAATCCTCAGGGAGTATGAAGCCGAAAGAAATGGCTTTCTCCTCTCCTGGTTTAAGCCATTCTCTTTGGGCTGTATTGATCAAGTCATAGGCCTTGAGGTTTAATTCGATGCCTCCTTCCTGATCGCCGATATTCTTAACTTTGAAGGCGAACCTTGCCTCCTCGCCCGGGTAGAAGACCTGATAACCTGGGATCTGGGTGATCTGAAAGATTGCGCCGAGAATCCACAATGGCGAAGTCTGAAGCGATAAAGATTGGCCACTATTGTTAAGAAGTTCAACTTTCAGAGTACAGTCTCCTGGTGCAAAGGCAGATAGATTGATCGCGAAAGTCAGAAGCTGGACGTCCTGAGTTAACAATTGCGACACAGATTGTTCACTGTTCCATATCTCTTTATTATCAGCACTGTAAAACCTGCACCAGAGACTGCCGTCAAGCGCATTAAATCCAACGTTGGTGAGAGCGACGCTGAGTGGGATAAGGCCATCGGTTTGAGTCCCTAAAGAAAGCACCATCTCGACTCTATTCTCTTTCCTGACAGAAAAGCCAACCTCAGCACTGCCGACGGGTAATTGACTGCTGGCTGTAATGTGATAGTCTCCCTCGTTGACCTCGAAGTATAGAGCTTCCGTTGTGTTTGCCCCTTTCAACAAATAGTAACTCCTAATAAGTGTCGTGGGTCCTGAGTTTTGAGATGTAAGCTCATAAGTTACCTCTATTTTTTCATCAAGCTGACCAGTATTGGTGATCATCACATGAATTGGGACCTTCCCCTCGGGATTAATACGACCCTCTGTCTCCATCGTTATCTGCACTGCCTCACCATAAGTAACAGCCTGATTCAAAGTTTGAGTAAGGTCCCCTGTTAACTCTACAGTATAGATTGTATTCTCAGTGATCCGCTGGCTGTATTGGAGGAGTCGCTCCTCTCCCGCGGAAATCGTTATCTGCCTTTCGTCGATGATGTTTGCCTTATGATCCGAAATCTTCACCGTAATACGTGCATCCACTATTTCCCAATTCATAAGCCGCACGTCTAAGTCAAAGGGTTCTTTCCCAATTACTTCCGGAGCCCCGACATAGAGATATAAATATGGACTGGTCACCTCATATAGGTCATCTATGCTGATCAAATTAACATTATGATGGCTCACCGTCCCCAAGAGAGTTACTGTTCCCTCTGATCCAGCGGTGGTGGTAATCGTAAATAGATACACACCTCCCGAAAGCAGATTGACTTCAGTGGCATAGATCTCCTGCCCATCAGAAGTGATTCTTAAATTTAGAGATTCTGCTGCAATCTGAGCTCGATTCTCCACTTTTCCTGTGATCGTAACTGTCTCGCCGAGTCTGTAGGTCTCCTTATCTGTTGAAAATGTTAGAACTGTGTCACTATCGATAATGTAAAAAGGATGACTGGAGAAGGCGATGGTCTGACCAAATTTATTAATAAGGATGCCCCTTAGGTAAAACTTCCCTTTCTGTCCGATTACACCCGCGGGGATATCGATGTTTCCTGTTGTCCCAGCTTCTTGATTGATAAGCCTATCTTCCTCCCATATCACTCCGCATCCTTCACCCTCTTTCGCAATCACAACGAGGGTGAAAAATCCGTCTGAAGGTAGATCGCTCCAATGGGCATAAAATGCTTGACCAGTGACATCCGCAGCCCATCCATCTTCCGTCTGAGCTTCTGATGTATATTCTTCCTGTTCATACATACCGACATAATAAGGTGAACAAAGATTACCGTTGTCATCCTTTAAGGCAATATAGTCAACGAAGGCATTCTCAATCCCTCTCTGTTCAAATCGCACAGAAGCAAATGCCGACGGGTATGACGTGATAGGAAGGACCAGTTCCCGACGTTCAAAATAATACGGGAAGTGAAGAACGCCACGCTCCACCCAATTATTATTCTCTCTGGTAGAGATTTGAAACGAAGCAGGTCCTACAGGAGAGGCATAAGGATTGGCACATCCAATCTCTAAGTGAAGATTCCCACCTACAATTGGTCTATCTTGATTAATGATAGTTGAAAGGGTTGTAGTAGCCTCCGATGAGAAATAGATGTTTTTATCGGTTCTCACCGAAAGGGTTGTTTTCAGACCAGAGATATTTAGCGGGATCGAGCGGTACACTGTTTTGTAAGTTTTATGATCATAGACCTCAACCGTGAGTGAGTACCTTCCCTCAAGTACTTGCTCCGGTAAGGCATAAGAGAACGAATCCTGCCCCCCAGCAAGAACAGAACCTGAACCATACTTTGTGTCTATCTCACCGCCCGACTGATCGTAAAGATAGATGTCGTAGCTGTAACTTGAATCCATGCCCCCCGTATTCTCCACAATTAGATTTAAGGTATCGCCCCATGAGAGGCTGGCTGCCCCATCATACTTTAGAGCCAACGATGATTGGGATACCCCGAACCCTATGCCCCGGACGATTGAATCTCCTCCGGGGAGCATTAACGTTACATTCCCATCATGCCACCCTGCTGCTATTGTTTCAGGGATCACCACTCCATAATTTAATTCTGCAGTGCTGGGATCTATCCCCAACGAAATGGTTTTTGTCTCCGCATAATTCGCATCCGGTATCGATACGGTTACTGAAACATTGTCCAAACTGAACTTCCCCGTATTCATTAGATTCACTTTTAGATCAAATGTCTCTCTTATTCTGTGATAAGTTTTGTCAAAAGAGCACGAAAATGCTGCAGAACTGGGAATAATAATATTTGTTGGCTGACCTGTCCTGGTTTCATCTGATTGACGGTATGTGAGAGTGTAGTTACCGAAACTCAGTGAAGCAATGGCCACAGGAACATCAAGCGACTTACTCTCTCCAGTTGCTAAGGGGAAAGGATGGCTGTTTGAATAAATCGTATTTCCATCAGGGTCTCTCAAACTCACATCGAGAAGTCCAAAGGATACATTTACAATCCCCCTATTTGTTACCGTGAACGGGAGGGTATTTGTGCCAGAGGTAAATGCTACAGGTAGATCAGGTGTTACCGTACATTGACTCTGAGGCAGCTCAAATCCTGCATAGGTCCCTGCACCAAAACTGTTCCCATACGAAGCTGTTGTGTTAACACTATAGCTTCCAACAATTAAGTCCGGAGGTAATTTAAAACTGGTAGTAAAAGAGGAGGTTCCTTTAGGAGGAAGAAACACTGTTCTTGCTTCCTCAAAAACTTTTCTGCTCTTAGAATCTGAAACGATTATCCTAACATCAGGCTGCCAACTGAGTGATATGCCATTCTTAAGCGAGGTATCAATTGTTACCGTCTCCCCCTTAGTATAGAGCGATTTGTCAGTTGTAGTAGTCATTGAAGCCGATGGATAAACTGGCCAACAAAATTTAAATAAATTACCTATGTTTTTGTCTGATTCGTCAAAAAGCGAAACCGATAGTCCGATCCCATAATTTAGAACCCTTGAATGAATTATGCTCCCTAAACTCTTTGGAGCTATGGTAATAGACTTACTTTGGTAGTCATATCTTGCTGTAATGGTTCTTTCTGCATCCGTATTATTCCAAATATTAAGAGTGAAAGTAGCAATAGAACCAACAACATATAATTCTGAATCTGATTGAAGCGAGAAGGTAATATCGCTCCTTTGATACCCTGTTCTTGGCGGATTGCTTACCACGAACCGCCCAGAATCTGTTTCTGCCTGGGGCTGGATGATGTTGCCCTGACCATCGAGAAGTGTATAGTCAACATGATAAATGCCTAGTGCCGAGGTTAAGGATGTGGTATGTGAGACAGGAATTGTGACAGATTGCCCAGCCAAGACTGGAACCGATTTTGTCTCTTCGTTGATAATCTTTCTGCTTGGATCAAGAATGCTAAGTTTTATTGCGACGGCATCCGTGTCTGTGAGATTGGATAGACTGACATTTATATTAGCTACCTCACCAGGTTTGATCTCCATCAATTCATCCGGCTCCTTAGCCCATGAAATGATATTTTGAACCAGGTTAATCTCAATCTGATTCGCCTGATGGTGGGTAAAAGCAAAATCGGTGTAAATAGTTGTAGCAATAACGTAACCATTGCCAAACGGATAGAGAATCATCGCCGGCTGACCGTTAGCAGTTCTTCTCAGTAAAATCGTGCTGCCCTCAGGATAGGAGGTAAAATACCCGTCAACCCCTATATTTGCTGTGGAGGTTGAAAAGGAAGATAGAATCGGATGATAGGTATCAATGTAAACGGAATTAAACTGACAACTCTGGTCTTCTTGATATCCATAACCGAAAACAGGTAACTTCTCCCCCGTTTCTGAATTTACCGGGGTGGGCAAAAGACCCCAATCATATCCGTGCTGTTGAGTGAATACTACTAAGGCCCCGCCATTCCTTACATACTCCTCAAGGAATGCTTTCACTGACGCCGAGTCCTTAAGGCTATAGAATCCTCCCGTGGGAACTAAAAGAACTGGATGGTCTTTCACAATCTCAGGGTTAAAATTGATATCCTGAAATGACACCGGCTCTCCAATCCTGAGCATCAACGAAATAGAAGGGTTATAAAATCCGTTGGCAAAAAGAGCAACGTCAGGTGCTCCTTTCCAATCACTCTCAAGTTGGTCTTTCCGCTGCTCCAGCTTCTGCTTTATGAAATTGAATTTAGCCATCAGAGCCGCTTTCTCCAGCGGTGAGGCGTCTGGATATCTGGCCCTTCCCTCCAAAAAGGACTCCGTAAACAGCTTCTTATACCAAACTCCCATCTTCCCTTTCTTAACGGCCGTTCGCAGAAGGAGATTGGTAAGATCAGCATCCGTAACTCCGAATTCCTTCTCCCAGTAAAATTCATCACTCACATCGAACCGATCATCCGGATGATCGCCGGCAGGACTGGGGAAATCCGGTGGACGTTCACACAAATCGGTGCTGCCTGTCCCACCTTGATCCCCTCTACTCATATAGTTGTAGATGGCATCGATGTATCCTGCCGCATATTTGATGGTCTCTGGAATGAGGTGAGCCACATTTTCCATAAGCCTATTCGTGTCAAGTTCTGGGTAAGCCTCTCCCGTGGACTCGTCTACAACTAAAGGAGAGAACTCGTCCTGACTCCAGTATTTACGGCTTTCCTTCGCCAGCTTCTTAATAAATTCGTTTGGATCAAGGTTGGAATCTAATGCGTATTTACCCTTGATATAGCTTTCCGCATTCACCTTTTCCTTGAAGGTATTCGAATTGACTATCTCGTCCCAGTGGTCATTGACATATTTTTCAAAAGGTTCATAAATAAGGTGGATATCATTTTTCGTATGGGATGGTATACCCATGTCCTGAATAAGATGAAGGATTCTTCCAAAATAGTCGTAGACCTTCTGTCTATCGGTCGGAGAGAGTCTGCCAATTGCCTCAGGACCACAACCAGTTTTCTGCATTATCGCTTTCAGATAATCTGCTGCCCTCTCTGTTGCTGGTTGGGAAAGCCAAAGGCCTTTTTCAGTCTCCGGATCATAGAAATGGCGGTAGAAGTTTCCATCACCATTTTGCCCAATCGGTGACTCTGATCCCTGATAAAACCCCATTGTTTTGGTTGAATCCTCATCATGCGCCCCGGTACGGAGTTGTGGGAGGACCCTGCTTGAGAATTCTTCAACAAAACGAGCGCCTCCATCTGGATCCGTTTGCTTGTGCACTTGTTCCTTTAACAACATCCCTTCTGCGGTTATGGTATCGTGGCCTCCAAAATAACCACCTTGACCTATTGGTCTAGTGGCATTCTGACGAGTGTAAGTTCGCTGATCATTGGGGTCAGGAGTAGTTTCGTCCCTATTTGCATTACTATCAAACCCATCCGACAAAGAAACCATTGAAAGAAACAAGAAGACTGCAAAAATTATGGAAATGGTTTTCTTCACCATATTAGCCCTCTTTATTCTTGGGTTTCCTGGAGTTTCCTTTGAAGTTCTTTGATCCTTCGCTCAAGATTTTCTTTGTCTCTTCTCCAGTCCGGGAACTTTAATAAACCCCTTTTTTCCATTAAAGTGACTTTGTCTTTAAGAGCGTCAATTGCCTTTTTAATATTCCCTTTTTTCTCGTATAAGTCGGCTAGTTGTTCAAGAGCAGTACCATATCCTCTACTTCTCCCTTCTTCAGCAAACTTCTTATGCTTAATCAAATAGCTTTCATGCTTTGCAATGGCGTAGTTCAACTCCCATTCATCACAACCACCTTCGACCGGAGGAACTTCAACGCTCGAACGACCTGTGAAACAGTAGCTATAAAGCGATTGAAGATGGGAAAAATATTCCTCCTCTGTCCTTTCCACTGGTTTGGTGTAAATGGTGATTTCAACTTTCTTTTTTCCTAAAATTTCTTTCAATTCATCCTGTTTCAAATTTACGCGGCCCCCTCTATCATCAACGGTGCTCGCTCCTATGGCCAGATTTATTACCTCTGTCCCAAATCCCCTAGGGAACCCGGGCTTTTTGAAATTTCCTGAAGGGAGTATAAAGCCGCCTTCTTTGTCCGTTCTCGTATGGGGTTTGTCTATGGATAGACTGCTGTGTACATTGCCAGCAATCGTTTTGGTATATACCTCCATTGTGGCTCTAACCCATGCCTCCTCCACCGGTTTCTTAGTCTCTTCATCCAAAACTATTCCTTGTATTTCAGGGGTTTTAATATTACACCCCGTAGCCCCCATCAAAACTGCACCCAAAATCATAAACATTAATTTCTTAAGCATTTCTACCTCCTTGTTTTCCCCTTTTCCCCTGGGATTTCAAAACACAAAAACCCACCCCCAGTCCCTTTGACCAAAAATGGGTTCTTGATTCATTCCCCTCCGGTGAAGAACGCTCAGAATGTTTTTTGAGATATTCATATCTTCTCCCCCTCCGAGATTGAGTGAGGAGAAAAAGAAAAAAAGGAAGGGCGAAAAAAAGGATAGAAACTCTTGCCACTTGTGCCCCCACACAAGTTCAGTAAGAGCTCACCAAATATTGAAAAATCCCCCTCCCTGAGCCTGCCTCAGTAGATAGGATGAAAGATGCGCAGGAAGTGCTGATCCATCGTTATGGTGTAGAAGATTGAATACAGAGATTTCAAAGATTTGTCAAGGATTTATTGTGAGAGGAAATTCTCATGTAAAACGCTGTAAATATTGGTAAAATCGTATAAATCAATGGTGTCGGAATCGTAACAAACCAAATAGCCTAATACTGCTCTGCTTTTTGCAAAATAATCTCAGAAAATAGATCTCTCTCCTTTTTCTCCTCTCACTGCCCCATGGGTTTGACCGTGATCGAGGCTTTTCTGAGTTCCTCCCTTATTTCTTGCAGGATCGTGACGGCGCTCGGCGTGTCCCCATGGACGCATAAGGATTCGGCTTTTACCTTGACTTTAGTTCCATCATGGGCGACCACGTACCCTTTCTGCACGCTCATCAGAGCCTGCAGGGCAGCCTTTTTTGAATCGTGAATTACCGACCCGTGAATCTTTCGGGATTGCAGCGTTCCGTCAGGGTTATAGACCCGATCAGCATAAACCTCTTCTACGAACCGGCCCCCGATCTCACTGGCAGCCTGAACCATCACCGTTCCAGAATAGGTCACAAGAATGATCTCCCTGCTAAAACGGAGGACTGCCCGGGCAATGGCCCTCGAAGTTTCCAAGTCTACAAAGGCTAAGTTCCCCAGCGCTCCATGAGCCTTGACATGCTGCAAGGGCAGGCCGTAAGCTTTCGCAAAAGCGTGGAGAGCGCCCATCTGATAAAGCATGTAATTCTCAATTTCATTAAGAGTGAGATCCATCCGCCTGCGTCCAAACCCCATGAGGTCCGGGTAGCCGAAATGCGCTCCCACTGCTACCCCTTTCTCCTTGGCTAACCGAACGGTTTGCTCCATGACCATGGGATCCCCGGCATGCCACCCGCATGCAATATTCGCTGAGGATATATAATCCATGACCTCCTGATCCCGGCCTAGCTTATAGGCGCCGAAGCTCTCTCCCATATCACAATTGATGTCAATTCGATCAGGCATACCGCCCTCCAACAGTTTTGTTCCCACAGATACCGGAATGGTTCTGGAGTCGGAGTTGAGAAATAGTACGCAAGCATAAAAGATCTCAATAACTCAAGTCTAACCCCAAACCCCCAAACTTGAGATTGCCACGCCTGCGTGCCGTAACGCCACTTCGGCGTGCAGGCACGTCGCTTCGCTCCTCGCAATGACAACTTTCTTTCGACGTTCGCTATAGTAAGCAAAGGTCTCAATTGATGATTGACAGAAGGTTTTCGCTTTTCATCCATTGCAATGGATAGAGATCTTAGGGGCAGCAGAGACCGCGTCTTCTTGGAATTTACTTAGTGAGGCTTCTTCTCTCTTCTATATGGCGGTCGAGGCTCTTCAGTCTTTCGATAGTCTCTTTCAGACCAGCCACTTCATCGCGCAGGCTTTTATTTTGCTTCTGCATTCTTTCCATGCCAGTTTGTAATTTTCCAACCTCCCTCAGCACTGCAAACCAGTTCTGCACGTCATCTGTTTTTTCTTTCGCCGGCGCCAGAGAGAAATAGTTTTCCATTTCATGGAGGGCTCGAGTGTAATTCAAATTGGGGTTTCTATAATTCACATAGAGAAAGGCTAGCTGCAGGTGCGATTGCGCCCGAGCGGATGTCTCGGGATGCTCACTGGCACGCTTTTCCAAACGGGAAGTCTCCTGAAGAAATTCTTTTTCCCCCTCCGGTCTCTTTACCGTCTGCAAGTTGCAACTCGCGACGAAAAAAAGCAGGAGAAAAATGCAACCCCATTGAAGGCGATAAAATTTAGAATCCATAACTTCTCCTTTTACCCTCCTACGCAGATAGCCACGGGTCTTTAGACCGTGGATGAATGCGGGAGGGTACCCTTCGAAGCTCCAAAGGAGCGTAGTAGGGTGTGCTTCGGACGGTTCCGCCCGACGAAGCTTGTGGAGGAGCCACGGGCTTTAGCCCGCGGGGGCTCCACTCCCCATTTTAGCAAGGGATGAAATTTTCGGTCTGCCTGACGGGAAACGCCCTAACTGCGTCGATCGACTGCGAAAATGCTCCGGGGAAAAGACTTGGCATATTTTTTCATTTCGGCAGCGATCTCCCCAACCTGGATGTGATTTAGCAGCCGGCGGTTCTGGTTGGTGACCACTGCGATGGCCAGAGTCATGATGGGAAAGGTTACTTTCTCCCCCTGTCGCGTCTCGCCCTGGATGTAGCCCCGCTGTCGGTCTTCCGGGTCATAGAAATCAAGGATCATTTTATCAAAGGAATCGACGATCGCAACGCAAATCTTTTCATACCTTTCGGGTGAAGTGATCACGGCGAAATCGTCTCCCCCAATATGCCCGACAAACCCCTCTTCACCTCCCTGTGCCTTGACCACTTCGGTGATCATTTTGGCCGTCGCCTGGAGGACCTCATTGCCCCTGGCATACCCGTACCGATCGTTAAAAGCCTTGAAGTGGCTCAAATCAAGCTGGCAAAAGGCCACGGGTGCTTCTTCCTTTAACCTTTGGTTCAGGATATTTTCAATGGCTACGCCTCCAGGAAGATGGGTGAGGGGGCTGGCGTCTAGGGACATCTCCTCCAGAGACTTCAACCTTTGGGCCATCTTCTGAATAGCCTGGGACAGGTCTCCCAATTCATCCTGATTGCGAACCTCAGGTAGATGATCAAACTTTCCCTCCGATATCTCCCGGGTGGAAAGTTTCAACTGATTGACGGAGCGGGAAATGTTACCAGTGATGGTCAGGGCAATGATAACTCCCAGAAGGAGGCCGCCGATACTCAATCCGGAAGTAATCCAAAAGGCTGAATGACCAATACTTAGCGTCTTCAGGCTTTTTTCGTTCTGGTCGGCCCTCGCATCACGAGAGATCTCCTTCACCAGCCGAATAAGTTCTTCCTGCTTTCGTGGGATTTGCCGATCACGATCCTGAAAAGCCCGAGAAGAAACACCTTTCTCCTTCTCCAATCCTGTTTTAAAGAGAGTGTTATACTCTTCGTGTAGCGTGGCTAGTTGATCGAGTGGAAGGCTGGAGGCATCTGGAAGATCACCCATCTGCTTCAGGAGCCTTTTGAACTCCTCGCTTCTTTTCCAGAAGAGGGCCTCCATCTCCGAGCTCTTCAGGATAAAGGAGCGACGTCCATAGAGTTCCTGAGCCAGCAAGGCCTCAATCATTTTATCGGTAATTTCTACCAGGGGAACATCGCGCCCTATAATTCGATTGTTGATTTCATTCAGCCGTTGGAGGCTGGAGAGAGCAATGAGGGCAATGAGGATGATCAAGATCCCGATGGATAGGAATCCAAGGAGCAATTTCTTGGCTATGGTCAGGCGAAACAACTGAGTCACGGCTCTGTTCATGGGTGATCCATTCGGCTATATCGGTGGGCTCGTGATTCGTCTTAGACTATTTTGGGCCATCATAAATCTGCGATCTACGGACTTATTTTAGATTATCACAAACATAAATTCAAAATAATATTTGATTGCTTCCTTTGCAATTTTACGCCCCCCGAGGCTAAGGTTTAGGTTACCTCGGACTCCAGCTCTTGAAATCGGTAGAAAAAAGGATAATAATTAGGCTTAAAGAAAATACCGTTGAACCAGAGGAGGTTTTCTTATGAAGAAAGGGGTGTTCGTCACAATCTTTGTAGCGATGATCATTCTGATGAGTATGGGCTACTCAAATAGAGCCATTGCTGAGACGAGTGTCTATGCTGCGGTCAGATTCCCTCCGCCACCACCGTTTCTGATTCCAGCGCCGCCGCCAGTGGTAGTGATACCCAGGACATATGTGTACACTGTCCCGGACATTGAAGTAGATATTCTCTTTTATCATGGCTACTGGTACCGCCCCCACGATGGGCGTTGGTACAGGTCGCGGTCCTATAACGGACCATGGGCGTATCTCTCTCCGAAAAGCGTTCCCCGTCCTCTCATAGAACTGCCGCCGGACCATCACAGGATACCGCAGGGATACCGACGGATACCCCATGGAGACCTAAAAAAGAACTGGTCAGGGTGGGAACGCAGACGACACTGGGAGAGTGACAGAGAGTGGCGAGAAGGATGGCGAGGAGGACCTGAGGGAAAAGAACCGCATCATATGGAAAAGGGGGAACATAGACCAGACAGGGGTCCAGGCAAAGGAAAATAAGAGTATTAGGTCATGAAAAGACTTGAGTTACCAGAATTTGCCAGATCAACTGCTGATTGCCAACTTCACCTACAAAGAGTGAAGTTGGGCTTTCTATATGATCTGAAGATTTGCGATTGAAATCTGCACAACGAAAATTGGTTTAGCGGAGTGGGCTGTGATTAACAACCCACTCCTTCTTGCTAAATTCGCATTAGAGAATCTGCTGAATCCACATAATCACTTGGTAAGGGCTTTTATCATTTCCTCTACCTGACTTACTGAAGCAATAGGATGTACCTTGAAATGAACAAATGGGGTGTACTGTTGTAGGGCGTTCATAACTTCTAACTCAGATCCTTCATCAACCGCATATCCGCTGAGTTCGCCAACAAACGATCCCCAATCCTTGGTGAAACCTTTTTTTATATCTTGCTTAACCATCTGCATTAAGGTATTCCATCCAGCCCCTCGCTCTTTTGGACTCACGGGTATTTTCGTTGCGTCAATTTCCCAAAGCAATAGATATTTTCCCATAGGTTATTCCTCCTTTTTATTAAGTTTCTCTGAAGGTTAAGGTACACAAGGTCCGCTTGCTCAACTGTCTGCAAACGAAGAATCCTTTTTAGTATAGCCAAGAGCGATAACTCTCTGTCTTTGTTTTACTGGGTTGGCTTTGTTGAGACTCAAATACAAAAGCCTCCAAAAGAGTAAATAACCCCCTTGGAGGCTTCATATTGGCACCTTCTGAAAACTCCTTCTCATGCTGCACCCCAAAAGGTTGTAGGTTAGGTTGTAAGGTTAACTGATCCCCAAGTGGGTTATTTCAAAGCTAACTGAATAGCAAGGATTAGCAGGTCATTATTTAATCTTTTCAAGAGTCAAAGTCCCATTATATTGAGACACTTGATAGTTACCTTCAAGTTTCATTTCTTTGCCATCTTTACGCAACTTCATGTTCATCCTGCAATCTTTTTCCCATGAAACTGCAAGTCTCCCATTCTCTATCTTGCCATTAAATGCTATCGACACGGGGGGCACCCCACCCTCTCTAATAGGGTTGCGAAAAGATATATTTCCCTCTAATGAATCATTAAGTATCTGCACTCTTACCAGTCTGGAAACACCAGCATCATTATAACGCCCCTCCCATGTTCCTATTAAATCTGGAGTGTCACTTTGAGAAATAGGTGTTTCAGAAACGGAATTGTGACCGCAGCTAAATAAAGCAACCGAACTTATAAATAGAACCAAAAAGTTTAAAATCATGAATCTTCTCATATTATCCACCCCCTTTTTGGAAAGAGAAAATTCTATTGGCTTTGTTGCATTAACCATATCAAAAATAGTCGTTTTGTCAATACTGGAACTTGGGGTGTGAAAATTATCTTTTTCTTTCGATAACCAAAATCCAGAATCATTGATTAGCGTTTGAAATCAAGTAATTTGGAGTAAAACTAAAAATCACGACTACAGGAAGGAAGAGAGGAGATAGGGGGTGCGAATAACACTTACAAAGCTTTGAAAGCTATGGGCAGTGAAAATTGACGATTAACGAGTGAAAGCGTGCAGCGGACCGCGTCCGTGGAAAAACCGAAAAAGAATTTGATTTTCTCGGCTATCTTTTCGAGCCTGAGGAAATTTCACTTTCCTGAAAGACAATCAGTAATTTCATTAAAAAGGCTCTCCGGCTTTATGAACAGCAGCCGCCCCACCGGAAGATGAGGCGGCTCGGAGAGTATGTCCATAGATGAGCGTTGCCGGAACTACCAGCGATTGGGTCTGCTGCCACGACCGCCCCCAAAACCACCGCCGGATCGGCCACCTCCGCGAGGACTTTTTTCCTGCGCCTCGTTAACCTTAATGGTCTTGCCGTCGAGGTCCGTACCATCCATCTTGGATATCGCCGTTTTAGCATCGTCATCTTGAGTGAAGGTCACGAATCCAAAGCCCCGGGAGCGCCCCGTATCGCGGTCTGTGATGACCTTGGCTTCAGTGATTTCCCCATAGGACGCAAACGCCTGGCGCAGGCCGTCGTCCTTCGTGTCCCAGCTCAG
>Ga0315282_10009587_pt1 | contig 15366 bp, 13 predicted proteins | sample YL17G07_20_MG_FD_203693 | JGI IMG/M metagenome (GOLD analysis project Ga0315282, IMG submission 203693) | Sediment microbial communities from Yellowstone Lake, YNP, Wyoming, USA - YL17G07_20 | ecosystem: Environmental > Aquatic > Freshwater > Lake > Sediment | place: USA: Wyoming | collected... | reverse complement strand
GGACGGCGTTGCTGATCGTGTAGTACGCAACTAGATGCCCGTCGTAGTATGCCAAGGTGGTCTTCCCGAAGAGTTCGGCCTCGTACTTCGCGACCTCCTCGGTACATAGGAAGTCGTTGAGGTCCTTATTCCCGCAGTCGAAGGACTTGACCTGCAGACTATCGGATGTGAACGGCTCGAACCGCAGCCTCGTGAGATCTATCTCGGGCGAATGCGTGAAAAGAAGGGAAATGCCGACACTCCCCGAGATCAATCCTTTTCCTTGAATCTCTCTCTGGCCTCTTTGTAGAACCGCTTCTGCTCAGCGCTCAACGTGAAACAGCTCAATCTCTTCTCGAATTCCTTGGCTTCCTTGGCCTTTAGGGCCGGTATCGGTTCAGGGTAGGCCATTTGTGTTCCCTCCATCCTCCCGTGCATCTGTGCATCCGGATTGGGCGGGGGCGTATTTGTTCCCGAGCGCTACTTGCAGCATACGCAATCACGCTAATTATACTTTTTCGCTGGCTCCTAGGCGGAGCGCGCAAAGCTACAACAAGCCCATCCATTTAAGTATCACCCATCAGTGAGATATGAGTTCGCTCAACTCTGCAGGGTGGCGTATGGGAATGGCTCCAGACCTAATGAGATGCTGAAACCCCTCTTCAGACTCGGGCCGGTCAAATCTGCCGTGATCGACCACGTATGTGGGCCGTTTCTGGGATTGGGCATATTCCGCCTGTCTAATAGTTCCACCAGACTTCCCAGTCTCAATGATCACAACCGCTTCGGAAAGTCCGCTAGTAATCCTATTCCGTTCGACGAAACGGCCCCTTCTCATCTCGACTCGCGGAGTTATCTCACTAACTATAGATCCTTGCTCGATTATTCTTCGGGCGAGTTCAACATTCTCATTCGGATAGATGTTGTCCACATCTCCCGCAAGTACCGCAATCGTCGAGCCTCCTCCTTCAAGGGCCCCCTCGTGCGCAGCAGTATCTATGCCGGAGGCGAGTCCGCTGACAATTGTGTGTCCCTCTTCTGCCAGTACTCTCGCAAACTTGCGTGAGAGCTCACGCCCATGTTCGGACGCAACCCGTGTCCCCACAATCGCTATTCCATTATTCCCCGGGAACACCTTCCCCTTCACGTACAGGATGAGCGGGGGGTCAGGGATGTTTCGAAGGATCCTTGGATAGCCGTCGTCCCAGAATGTGATTATTCTGACGTTTCGGTCGATGTAGGCACGAATCACATTTAGGTACTTAGCTAACGAATCTTCTTGTGGGCCACGACGCATGACCAACTCCAGCGCGGGATTGATGCGGAGGAGCATGTTGACGTCGCGCTTCTTGTTGATATACGTTTCGAGCAGAGGCCCTACACGGTCACTGGGGAGTTCTCTAAGTTTAACACAGGCATTTCCTCGCCGGCATTGCCCATCATCGTTCAATGCGGCGAGAAGAGCGACATGCTCAGTCTTCAACACGTTTCACCACCCCTGCGTATTCGAGAGATTTGAGGCCGGCATCTCGAGCGGCGATTACTCCAATCACTTCCTGAGCTCCCGCTGCCATCAGAGCTCGCGTTCCTTCTCTTAACGTTGCACCGCTCGTGAAGACCTCATCCACTAGCAATGCTTTGCCGATGTCGGCACAATATGTTGCTGTCATCGCCCCTCGCATATTGTTCTCTCTCTCACCCTTGCTCAGAGTCTTCTGGCTCTTCACAGGCCGATTGAAACTGAGACACCTGCGAATCGTCAGACCCGTCTGTCCGGACAGCGAATTTGCAAGCGCTATAGGTCCTGTCACCCCTTGCCTTGCTTTAGTCTGCGGAATCGGCACAATCACACCTCCGGATACATCAACGTTCTCCTGAGCGAGCACCTTCACAAGGACCTCAGCGTAGACCTGGGAGTATTCTCCTCTCTCCTTCAAATCGATGATCTCCTGGTTATGCTCATATCCCGTCACCTTGGGTATATACAGTGTGGCTATGACGAGCCTGTCTGGCAATGCACCCCTCAGAAGCGGTTCCTCGTTGCAATCACGGCATTTCCCCCAGGACTCGAAATTCTCTGAGATGGGCTTGTAGCAATGACGGCAATGCGGTGTCGGTACCAACATCTGAGTTTTGCCATCTGATCTGGGCATTGTCGGAAATCGTTGCGGGACTAGGACGTACGAGGTCACATCGATCGAATGGAGATACTCCAGTATATACGTGCATGGGGGGTGACGCAAAAGTGCTCACGAGCCCCGATCCGGGAGGGTCTCCCTGCCGAGTGAATAGCCTGCTCGACCAGCGCCTCAAGAAGCCCCAGGTCATGTCGAGAATCGTACAATTCGGGGAATCGCGCAAGTTCAGATAAGGGGAGAATGAGCCCGAGCTAATTAGCTGCCCTCCTTCGTCAAGTTCTCGAGCCTGGTCGAAAGCCAATGAGACTGCGACGCTGACCCAGCATCGGAGGATATCATTGGTTGGAGAGCCGTTGCCAGACTCGTCAATGTACATCGCGTCGCTGTAGGTCGCCATGTTCTCAGGATGGAGCGGAGGAGGGCATCGAGTGATGAGGGTGCGGACTACAGGTAGTCGGAGGCAATGGCTCGCGAGGATGCCGCCCCTCGGTTCAAATCGGCTTCCAGAATGGAAGCGGTCGAAGAGACGGTATTGCTTCGCGTCGAACAATCAGGGCCGCCTGTCGGCGGCGGAGATGCAACAAGGCCGTTGCCAAGGGCATGGATTCCCTATCGTGGCCGCGGGGCTCTGCCTCGGCTTTCGTTGCGGCGATGGCACTAGTCGGCACCGTTGGGGCAACCCTCGCGAAGCAAGGCAGAAAGTAGGATTATGCATCTCAGGAAGAGCACATCGAAAGTCGTAGAGAAAAGCTGTTAAAGCCTGTACGGTTTATCCTTGGTTGGTATCGCGGCACTGGGCAGGCGAACTTAGGGTGATGCGATCGCATCGCTCGCCCCATGGACGTGAATGCATGGCGCAGAACAACCACAGCAACTCCATCACACTGTCGAAGATCAAGGACAGGACTGCCAAAGTAGGGATCATCGGCCTCGGCTATGTCGGTCTGCCGCTTGCATTGGCCTTCTCAGAGAAGTTTCAGGTTTTCGGATACGATGCCGACCCGAAGAAGCGCAAGATGTTGCGGCAAGGCAGGTCCTACATCGACGATGTGCCGAGCTCTGAGCTGAAGGAGAAGCTCGGTACGAACCTCAAGGTCATCGAGAAGGATTCGCAGCTGAGAGAGTGCGACTGCATCATCATCTGCGTTCCGACCCCGCTTGACGAACGAGGGAACCCAGACCTGTCATACGTGCAGCACTCAGCCGACCTTGTCAAGAAGGTAGTCAGGAAGGGAATGCTTGTCGTTCTTGAGAGCACGAGCTACCCAGGCACTACAGATGAGTTCCTAGGCAAAGCGATCAAGGACGCGGGGTTCAAGCCCGGCAAGGATGTGGCGCTAGCGTTCTCACCGGAGAGGGTCGACCCTGGCAACAAGAAATACAGCATCAGGAACACTCCGAAGGTCGTTGGAGGGGAGGATGCGCAGTCGGCGGAACTCGCAACTGCTCTGTACTCATCGATCGTCGAAGCTGGCGTGGTGGTCATGCCTGACTGTGCTTCTGCGGAGGCTGTCAAGATACTCGAGAACATCTTCCGAGGGGTGAACATAGCGTTGATCAACGAGATGGCCCTGATATTCGAGAGGATGGGCATCGATACGTGGCAGGTCGTGAAGGCGGCGTCCACGAAGCCCTACGGGTTCATGCCTCATTACCCTGGGCCCGGGGTCGGCGGGCACTGCATACCGCTGGACCCGCTGTACATGTCCTACAGGGCGAAGCAATACGGGTTCGTGCCGAGGTTCATAGAGCTGAGTCACGAGGTCAACGAATTCATGAAGAATCACACGGTGAACCTGACGATGGCCGCCTTGAAGAAGGCGGGGGTCCCGGCAGACAAGGCGACGGTGGCTGTCATGGGCCTGTCCTACAAGAAGGACATCTCCGATACGAGGGAGTCGCCGGCGGCAGGGATAATCGAGGAGCTCGCCAAGCGTGTCAAGAGGGTGATAGTGCACGACCCGAAAGCAAGCGCCATAAAAACACATGTTGGCGTGGTCAAGTCGGTTCCGATGAGGTCGGCCATGGACCAGGCGGACTGCCTCGTGTTCGTGACGGACCATTCAGAGTTCGCTGCTCTGACCCCGAAGGGACTGCGCGGGAAACGCGTCAAAGCCGTCGTGGATACAAGGAACCTTTTCAGCAGGGAAGCGGTCGAGCACGTCGGTCTCGTGTACAAGGGGATCGGGAAGTAGCCTTTCACCTTAAGGAATCACGGATTCAATCAGACCAGGGGGGTCCACTATTCCATGCTCTTTCGATACCAGTCAACGGTTCCCCTGGTCCTTTCATCGAGCATAACCCTCAGGATTCAGCGAACCCCGTCATGGATATGGGAGACAGCCTGCTGAAGAACGGCATCGGGGTACACTGGGAAGTACTTCAAGGAGTTGCTGCTAAGCTTCGCCATGATTGGACTGATGATATCCGCAGCGTTCCTAGGACTGAGACTAGCCATGTCGCATGTTCCTTTGACCGTGGAGGACTTCCCGGTGCCCGTGATAGCCCCGATCGCGGCGGCCATCGCTGCCTGCGCCCTTCTGACGAGGGTGAATGTGAAGCCGGGCGCGTTCTCGCCGACCATTCTGATCGTATTCATCTTTGTCATACTTGTGAGTGTCCTGACCGGGTTGGCCGTGCTCGGGTTGACTGCTCTTGTGGCAGGTCTCGGACCGGCTGCACAGGCGGTCACCATGGCGCTGGCCGCGCTCGTGCTCATCTATGCTGGGCTCGAGGCAGTCGCGAGGCTGGCACGAGGTTTCGCCGCCGGATGAATTAACGGCCTTTCTTTGGCATTTGATGGCAGAATCCTGAATCAAGCATCTGGTAGGAACGACCGTTCCAGTATATTGAAGCGACTAATTGCCCGCGCTCACCGAAGGTGACACTTTTATTACCATGACTACCCCTTGCGTGGCAGAGTCGGCTAAGATGCCCACGCCAACCCCGAGTCTTGCACGAGGAAGCGCCACCATGCTCATCTCGATGAGCGTTGCTGGTGCGCTTTCCATCGCTATATCGATAATGATTGCCCGGTGGTTGGGAGTTGCGGATTTCGGGATGTACTCAGTGGTGATAAGCGTCCAGGGAGTTGTGTCGCTGCTGGCTTCGTTCAGCGTGGGCACTGCAATAGCGAAGTATGTGTCGGAGTACAGGTCGCGAGACGAGGAACAGGCCTTGCGTTTTGCGAAGTCAGGGTTCGTTCTCGTCCTTGTTCTGGCATTTTTGGTCGGACTCGTCTATGCGAGTCTAGGCGCGTTGATAGGAAAGGGACTGTACAAAGAGTCCGCGATGGTAGGAATAATACCGTTCTCGGCACTAGTGGTCTTCAGCTCATCTGTCTTCGCGACATCGCTGGGAGTAGTCCAGGGGTGTCAACGGTTCAGACTTATGGCCGGAATGCAGATCTCCTCGCCCTTGCTGTCCTTGACCATGATTTTGGCGCTGCTTCCTCCGATGGGAATCAAGGGTATCTTCGTTGGATTTTTCGTGTCCCAGCTAGTGATATTATCCGTCGCGCTCGCCATTCTGAATAGAAGTGGGTTTAGGTTCGTTTCCGCTCGGCTCGAACTCGGTAGGGACTCCCTGGCCGTGTCGAAGATGTACTCATTCGCCCTGCCCGCAGTCCTTGGTGGCTTGATGGTAGTCCCTGTCGTCTGGATTGCGAATACTGAATTGACATTGAGCACGGGTTTACAAGCGATGGGGTACTTCGCGGTCGCATATGTCATCTACCAAGCTCTAATATTGATACCCAACGCAATCTCAATCCCGATGATGCCAAGGGTGTCTCAGCTCACATTCGGGAGTCATGAGGACATCCAGAAGCTTGTTGCGAAGGTCATGAGGACACTGTCGATCGCTTTGTTCCCTTTGTTGTTCGCGGCGGCGCTCTTCTCTGAATTCATCGTCGAGACGCTCTATGGCTCGAGATTCTTAGCTTCGGCGGAGGTGGTCTATCTGATGGTTACCACTGCCTATTTCTATTCGTTAGGTGCGGTTGTAGGGACCATGATTACAGGCACTGGCAGAATGTGGTTAGGGCTGGGCCTGAACACCCTCTGGGCCGCAATGTTCCTGGTCTTCGTGTTTGTGGGGGTACCCATCCTCGGGACGAATGGGCTAGCGATTTCATATGCTGCATCCTATGGCATATTCCTTGTATCCGTGCTAGTAGCATCTGAGAGGATGCTTCATGTCAGGATCACAGGAATGTATCATGCTGGAGCTTCCTCCGCAATCCTCTTCTTTGTTGGATTTCTCCTGCAGAGACAGGCAATCTCCTTTGGGTTCATAGCGAGAATCGCCTTGTTTGCTGGTGGGACTGCATACTTCTATCTCATAGGTCGAGACGTTTTCGAGGCGTTGTATCTCAGAGTGAGGGGGATACTATCCAGGCCTGCTTTCTCCGGCCTAGGTTGAGAGGACCGCAGCAAACAGTATTATCCGTAGTCTGACATTCCCCGAATTGTGCCAGATTGGAAAGGTTCGATCGTAGATCAATGCCCACTGTGCTCCTCTTCTCGACTATCGTCGGCCGGCAAGAGAAAAGATGGAGCTGAGGTCAGCAAATGCGACGACTGCGGCGTGGGCTTCCTGAATCCAATGCCAAATGAACATGAGATTGCGCGGATGTATACAGATTACTACAACAGGGAGGACGGCATCGGGTACACCAAGTACCCCGTGCGACTCGCGGCCGCCGGCCTGGATTACCTCCTTTGGAACATTGTCAAGCCTCACGTGAAATCAGGCTCAACGCTGCTCGATGTGGGGTGCGCCTATGGTGCCAGGGTTGATTTCTTTCGAAGAAGAGGACTGAAGTCATCAGGAGTCGACATGTCTGGTGAGGCCGTCACCTACGGAAGACAGAACTGGAATCTGGATTTGCGCGCCACCAAGTACGAGGAGCTTGACGAATCTGGGGTCTTTGACATCATCACGATGATTGACTTTGTTGAGCATCTTCCGGCTCCTAATGACTGGGCTCGGAAAACGAAAACGCTGACTCATTGGGGCAGTCTGGTGCTTATTCTCACGCCGGATCTTGACTGCTATGGGGACTACGGTGAGAAGTGGATAGGGTACAACACTAGCTTTGAACACGTCTTGTTCTACAACCGCCAGGCTCTTGGCAATGTCCTGCGTAAGCACGGATTTGAAATAGCGATGACGACGAATGTCAAATCTGCCCCTCCGGTCGCAACGGCCTCCCAAGTAGAGTCTTCGACTGCAGATAGCATCCGGGAAGCCGCAGGCTCCTTGTCTTCGTTTCCGATTACCACGACCCTGATGCAGCTCCGAATTGACCTGATGGCGAAACTCACCTGGCAGAGGCTAGCCATGAACAATCCTAGGCAGAACTCGCTGCTGGTTGTCGCGAGAAGAACGAGCGGCTAGGATATTCCCGATTCTAGTCCGCCTATCTTCAGATTCCGGTGCACTACTTTGGAAAGCGACGCCCTAGCCGAGGTCGGCAGCATATACGATTGCATTATGTATGATCGTGGACTTCATAATCGTGGCCCCCGTGGTCCTCGCGGTCGGAGTAGGGTTTTCTTCATCCTCGGCAGAGAAGTCTTAATGACGGCGTTTGTGAGGGTTAGGAGTATCTAGGGTGACCTGAAGTCGTGACATTTGCCTTGTTGATAAAGCAAAAAGTTTTATCTTTTGTGTGACTCTTCCCGGTTGGAGGGGCTATGATTTGGAGCTGCACGTTCACATTCTAGATGGTGGTTGTTCAACGTGGCTATCGATACTCATGGAGGACTCCAAGAATTGACCGAGCACAGATATTCGACGATTGGTCGCTTGCGTGATGTTTGTCGGATATCTTGAGCCGTGTAATGTCCTTTCCTTTGGGTGCAGAATTCGGTTCGCTGCAAGATTCGAAGGTTGTATATGAAAGTCCTGATGACCGGTAGAGGAGATGTCTTTGAGAGACCTGGGGGAGACACAGTTCAGATGGTCGAAACCTCCAATGGGCTAAAGCAGCTTGGCGTTGAGGTTACGATTTCATCGAAAGTTCCTGCCATTGACCCCTGTTATGATTTGTATCATGTCTTCAACTGTGATCGCCTCGAGACCTATGAGCAATGTAAAGCAGTGAAGTCCATCGGGAAACCCTTGCTGCTGTCGACGGTCTATTGGGATAAGTCAGAGTTTCGCAGAATGGGAGTGGATGTGAATTTGTTCCTAAATCTGCCGTTGCGTTTTGCTCATATGGTCCGATTTGGTGACCTGGTTACAGATGCAATTGTCGCAGCAGTCAGAGACGGGTGTCCGAAGACAGGCGTTAAGGATCCGAAACGCCCCTTTTCGTCTAGGACAATCGTTCGATCAAACCTGGCACTATGCGATCTGTTACTTCCGAATTCTGTCGCCGAGGCCAATCTCCTGTCCAGTCAGTTTGGCGTGGCCCCTAAGCGGATACGGGTGATTCCAAACGGTGTCGATAGCGACCGTATGCAAGCAGATAGGACAGAAATAGTGAGAAAATACGGTGTCGAGGACTTCGTTCTGTGCGTCGGCAGGATAGAGGATAGGAAGAACACCATTAGGTTGATTCGGGCATGCAAATTGGAAAGATTACAGCTGGTTCTAGTTGGAAGGCTAGACGCACGAAGTCCATATGGACAAAGGGTCTCGAAAGAAGGCAAAGACGCCGGAGCTCTATTCATTGACGAACTTCCTTCGTATTCTCCACTTCTTGGCTCTGCATATGCGGCGGCAAAGGTACATGCTCTTCCGAGCTGGTATGAGACACCTGGCCTGTCTTCTCTCGAAGCAGCTTCTCTTGGGTGTCTTATTGTCTCCACCGATCGCGGCTCTGCAAGGGACTACTTTGGCGAGTTAGCATCGTACTGTTCACCTAGAAGTGTTGAGTCGATTCGTGCTGCGCTGCGCAGAGAAGCCAATCTGGATTCGACTTCACGCAGGGATGCCTTGAAGGAAATGATTTCATCCAAGTATACGTGGACAGGGGCTGCGAGGTTGACGTATAACGCCTACAGAGAGATTGTAGAATGAGTCAAGGCACTCATCAGTCTTGCGGTTGGGTGTTGTCGATTCAGAACCCAGAATTATCAATTCGTGATTAGGATTGGCTTCCGATGTAGTGTCCCATACTTAGTACAGTCAATCTTCCCCACGACTTGTTCGGCCCCAGATCTAATGAATCTGAGCAATGTAGCTTGGTCTCTTGTTCGTTCGTATTCGATTGAACTCAGACTAACTATCGGTTTTCCCTGCCAGTACCTAGTCATCTTCTTTTACGGAGTCGTTTTCCGCCCCATTGTCCACCACAATCGTGCAGCGGTTCTGGCAGTCGATTCTAAATAGGGACTCGAGGCCTTCCACAATGTCCCCCATCCATCCCAGTTGATGATTACGATTGTCGCATTTGGTTGAGACATCCAGGTTGCCCGGCAGTTTAAGGCCTGTTGCAGAGAGAAGAGAGTCATCTTGTGTGTGGATCTTCTCGCTCCTCAGTCTGCCAATTATCCGCTGGTCCGGTGACTCGAAGTTCATTCCCAGTACGACTGGATCGAACTGTGGTGTCTCTAATGGATATCATAAGACTGAAATAACCGGATGCCATCTATAGGCGTGCCCGTCAAGAGGGAGTTGGAATACAACTGTCGCATAGAGGTTCTTGTTCGCAGGATCTGCTTCTCTATTTCTTGGCCTCAGTCGTTTTCTTCCTCGAGGCGGTTTTCGCGTCACTTTGCATTGCCAACAATGGTCTCGTCGGTGTTGTCCCATTCTGGTCACTGCCTATTGCAATCGTTCTGCTGCTTTTGGTGCAAATCAATTCTAGACTTACCATGCAATTCAGGAAATGGCGCTGCCTCTTGCTCTTAGAGATTTCATTCTTGGCATTGGTGGCCGCGAGCCAGCTTCAATGGAGAGGAATGGGTGTTGTTCCTGGTTATGATTCGCAATTGGATATGGGAGCCTCCTATCTCACTTTGAGATGGCCGTGGCCAAATGCATTATACGAGACAAACATGCCATCTCTAGGGTATGTGTATAGTTATCCGATTCTTCATGTTCTAGTTATTCTTGCCGCTGAGATAAGCGGGCTGTCGCTGACCTCTATTGCTCTCATCCTACCGCCAGTCTTGGTCGCTGTGACTGTCGTGGTGGAGTATCTAATTGTGGTCACTATTTCTCCTGATTCGAGAGTGGCGTTGCTGTCTACGATTGCCTTCACGTTCGTCCTGGGACTGATTTCAAGTGCCTACAATAGGCAGACAATCGGTGTCCTATTCCTCGTATTCGCACTTTGGATCGGGTTGGGATTTGCTCGTTCCAGGAGTTCGAATCGAATGGCTATCCCATTTGCTCTCTTGGTCCCTATTCTCGGATTGTCTCATAGTTTCTGTGCATTCGCTTCAATAGCACTTCTTCTGTCGCTAGCAATTCTCTGGATCATGCTGCCTCCTTCTGGGACCCATTCAGTTGCAACTAGGTCTTCCGAGAGACTCCGGCACGTGCCTCTTCTTTGTTCAGGTTTTGTTCTTTTGATTATCTGGTTCCTCCTTCTCGTCTTTGTGGATATCTCACCCTTAAGTGCGATTCTCCAGTCTCTTTCTGCTGCCCAAACGGAGGGATTTGCGAAGGCTGCTCATACGCTCATTCCGTGGCAGACCTATGTGACCCTTCTTGGGAATGGTCTCCTCATCCTTTTCACCATTGTCACTGCACTCTTCGGACTCTATAAGAACGCCATCCGATTCATGAAGTCAGTCATTCTTCTGGCGTCTTTTTGGTCCCTCGCATTGGTAAGTGGCATCTTTTTACTCAATCGCATAGGTTCAGCACCATTGACTCTTCCTAGAATCTTCCTCTTTACATGGATACTGCTGGTTCCGCTGTTACTCCTTTCAGTAGGAAGGATGACAACAAAGAGGCATCCGAGCACTAGCAAGATGGTCGGGCTTGCCGTCGTCCTGACCTTTGTTGTGCTTGGCCTACTTGGGGTTCCTCAGTACTACTATGACAAGACTGCAACGCCGGACTATTCTTCTGGAGAATTCAATTATTTCTTGAATACGCAAGACTATCATCTGACTAGTCTCTCTCCACTTCATGGCAAGATAATCGGCGATCAGGGGATGCAAGAGTTGCTGGCCGGGTACTGGCAGGTGGATGTTGAAGTCAACGTCAGGGCATTTGGGGGAGACGATCAACCATTGCGGCAATCGGACTGGTTTATTGTTCGTTCAGAGGATTTCCGTTTAGTCTGGTCGAGAGCGGCGCCCATATCCGAAAGGAACGAAAGCATCGGCAATATGACAACGGAATACTTCAATTATCTTGCTACGAGTCCTACTCTTGAGGTTGTGTATGATTCGGGCAACGTATGGGTTTTTAAAGTGAGTTGAAAGAGGCGGATGGGAGCAAATCAATCCAGCCCGCAAAAGAGATCATTTTGCAAATTCGTTCAAGATCGAAACAAGCGTCCGACCGGTTTCAAGTGGCGAAAGCCTTGACTTGAACAGATCGTAGCCTCCAACTGCAATCCTTTCTCGGAGATTAGGGCTATTCTTGATGTCAAGTATGCATTCAGCAAGGGACGCAGCGTCGCCCGGAACACTCAGCAAGCTATCCTTTCCGTTCGTGAGTAATTCCCGAGCCGCGCAAGTGTCTGCCGTTATGACCGGTTTCTTCATTGCCAGTGCTTCGTAGACCTTGTTGGGAATGACATTCTGAGCTTTGGATCCCTGGCCGAAGATACCCAAGCAAACGTCGAATTCTCTTATCAAATCTGGAAGGCTTTCATACGGCCGCCATCTGTCAACAACATGCAGATTACTGACTTCCATTTTCTTACAGAGTGACCTTATCATCTCGAGAGTCTGACCTTGACCATGCAGCCTGAATTCGACTCCCTTCTCCGATGAAAGTAGTCTTGCAGCTTCCACTATTGTCTCAATGCCCTGCAGTGGAATGAATCCGCCCCAAAACCCGACGATGAGATTTGGAGATCCGCTGCCCTTCTCTCTTGGGTAGAACACGGAATCATCTGTCCCAATGTATAGTGTCCTGATTTTTGATATCGGCACATCGAATTCCTTTGAGTAGTAGCGAGCGTGTGCGTCGCTATCTGAGATGACAACGTCAGAGAATTGAAACGCCGCTCTGTCCAACATGTGCAGTACTTTGGATATGCAGGAGTCCCTAGGGTAGTAGTTGCGATCAACCACTAGCGTCTCATACAGGCTAAGGAGACCATCGAAGACGACAAGTCTCTTCCCCATTGCTGGCTTGAGGAGAGTCAGTGGTTGACCGAAGTAGTCACCTCTAGAACCCAGTATCACTACTTCGGAGGGATTGCAGACAAAGAGGCCTGCGCAACGCAAATAGCGGAGTATCCTCATCGAACTGCGACTATTCAAAATCTCCATGTTCGCCCCCACCGCAGACAAACCACGAATGATGGATCGATTCCTTCCGTTGTCCCAGTTGAATGGACCCACATACAGGATCTTCGGGGCCGATCGAGATGGTTCTGACACAATCACCGTATGGATCTAGTCTTAAAGATAGATGGGGTAATAAAGACTATGTATACCGAGCAACTGTTCTTTTTGCTCGGTCGCTTCATCATAACATCGATAAGGGAGGAAAGGCGAGCTATTTCATAGCCTCAAGGAATATGCTGTCCTCAGACCGAGTCTCTATGATATTGAGGTCGGGGGTTCTGCCCTTTCGGAAAGAGCAGACTTCAACTGACGAGAATCCCGCTTTCGTCACTTGCGTCGACAGCGATTCTTCGTCATACATCCACATGTGATAGACTCCTTCTCCCAAGATTCTTTCAAGGAAAGTCGTGCGCTCTGGGCGCAATGTACCTAGGTCATTGAGAAGTCGTTCTGCAGGGGTGATGTCGCTACCTGGTCCGAAATCCCGTCTGGATGTGTATTTGTACACCATCGCTTTCAAGTCTGGTACAGTGACTCTCAGAACTCCTCCCTTCTTCAGAACCCTGAGACACTCGGCGAGGACTGCAACCGTCTCGTCTTTCCGTAGATGTTCGAGCATATGCGACGAGTAGATGAAATCAACGGAGTCAGAAGGAAATGGAATGCCCTTGGTTACATCTCTCCTCACATAATTGCCTGTCCAATTAGCTCTGAAGGTTCCCTCTGATATGAGGCCGACACGGTAAAGTAAAGTCTTGATGCGTGGCATCTTCGACAAGTAGATGTTGAGAGATCTATCGATATTTGTCCAGTGATCGCTTATGTTCGTCCCGCAACCTATGTTTAGCTTGATCGTATTTGCCATGCAATCATCACTGAATGACTTGAGCCCTATTAACGTGTCGGAAGAAGGAAAGGGATGGTATGTAGAAGATGTCCTTCACCTGGGTCAAGAGGCGAGACTGTGAGCATCCGAGAGGTCATGCTATGCTCGGTCCCAAAGACCAAACATCACAGTCAAGGATTGGACATCATACCATTTGTTCTCACCTTGAGTAGATGCCGATGGATTTTCGTGCGATCTTCTCCCATGACAGCTCATCCTTAACAAGTTCTTCAGCTTTGCCGCTAATGTCGGACCTCAGTCTCCGATTGGATATTGTTGATTTGATTGCGATTTGCAGCTCGTCCATATCTCCTCTTTTGAATCGGACAGCGGCATTGGCATCGAACAGGACTTTGTATCCCAAGTCATCCGATGGCACAATCACGGGCAGCCCAGTTCCGACAGCCTCGATCACGGTGATTGAATGGTCTCCAGGCCAGACTCCAAGATCCGCTGCATTGTATAGCTCAGGAAGTTCTGAGTTGGGAACGAATGGCACGAATGTGATTCTTTTCGCAATTCCGAGTGCTTTCGCAAGATCTTTGAGATACGTTATGTAGTCCTCTGGCCCACTTCCTACCACAGCCAGTCTCAAGTTTGCATCCTCATGCATCAATCTGCCCATCGCCGCAAGCAGAATATGAATGTCCTTTGATGAATCAAACTTTCCAGAAGTCATTACAAGGAATTCATCTCCTGAGACACCCAATCTTGATCTTCCTCTTCGCCTCAGCTCATCTGATTTTCTGAACCGTCTAGCATCAGCTCCTAAGTGCAAGAGCTCAATCCTACCCTCAGGAATTGGCAATAGAGATTCGAGAATCGCTTTCGACGCATACGTGACCGGCATCCAGCAGCGGACTCTGTCCCCGTAGAATCTATAGAAGGCACTTGCTATCTTCACGTATCCTTTCTTTGCCAGAGTATCAGGACGAAAGTTGTTGCTGTGCGAATGGTCGTCGACAAATGATTTGTATTGGAGTTTCTCGGAGAGAAGGACTGTTTCTAGAGTGTACGACGCAAAGGCTCCGTGTGAGTGCACAACATCGGGACGAGAGTCTCTCAGTTGCGATTTGACGCCACTCATTAGGAGCCATCCTCCGTTTTCTATCTCAAGGATTGTACCAAGCCTGTGTATTACCAGTTCACCGTCTCTGAATTCTCCCGAACCTAAGTACCTTCCTCCCATTAGTTTCCCAACGTGACTTTTGTAGCCTTTGAATGCAGGGAGTCGATCAGATGTGATTATCTCTACTTGATGTCCCAGCTTAGCTTGTTCTATTGGTAGGAAGTTCTCTTGGTACCCCATCCCAGGGATGTACCATGCCATAACATGCACGATTCTCATTCGCGACCCTTCGGGCAAGTTCGTGAATCGCTTTTCTCCGTCAACATTATTAGACCCGCATAATCAGAAACTCATTAACTAACCTTGAATATTGTCTGTATTAGTCGGGTCCCTAATAAAGACCCGCAGAATGCTCGCTTCGTTCACTGCTCGGCTTTGTTCCCTTATGCCATCTTTGACAGGATTGCTTACTTTTGACAACTCGAGGAAGGAGAATTCGCTGCAGCCAAGTTGAGATGGAGGTGGCGTTGAGCTCATAGATCTTGCCTTCTCTTGCTTCAGATGATTGATCGTGTCTATTACCGATCGACCCACAGGAGGCAAGGCAGCTTCAATTGGACTCCGCTAGTCTCTCGTGGACTCTTCCGATTTTCCCACTTATGATGGCGTGTTAGAAGAGGTTCCCCGCGCATTTGGGAGTTTGCACCAAACCCAAAGGCGGGAGAACCATGAGATACATCGGGCTGGACATACATAAAAAGCATACTCAGGCATGCGTCAGGAACGAAGATGGAAAGATCCTCTCTGGCGAGAGGTTCAAGACCGAGGCGGACGACATCGCAGCGTTCTTCGCCAAGCAAGAGG
>Ga0315282_10009586_pt1 | contig 15366 bp, 17 predicted proteins | sample YL17G07_20_MG_FD_203693 | JGI IMG/M metagenome (GOLD analysis project Ga0315282, IMG submission 203693) | Sediment microbial communities from Yellowstone Lake, YNP, Wyoming, USA - YL17G07_20 | ecosystem: Environmental > Aquatic > Freshwater > Lake > Sediment | place: USA: Wyoming | collected... | reverse complement strand
AGGTGGGTACCGTTGGTCTGGATGGACCACCGCTTCGCAGGAATCTTGTCCATGATGCTCTCGATGAGCTTCGGCCTGAGCGTGGGCTCTCCACCGTAGAAGCATATGCTGGCCTCGGGGTCCCTGGCCATGAAGTCCTTGAGGGCCGTCAGGTCGTATGATATGTCCTTCTGGACCTTGGCGAAGCCCCCGCAGTAGGTGCAGTGCAGGTTGCACTCCTCTGTGAGCAGCAGGTGGTAATGCATCCGACCCCGGGATTACATGCATTGGATTTCAGGATTTCGACAGCTGATTTTTTATTCAATGCGATATAAAAACCCTTTACTCCAAGGCAGATAATATTGTAAATAATGATATTTGGATTGCTAACTTGAATAAAAGAACTATCTTAGATTTGTCAATGCCCTCGTTTGTAGATCCGTGTTCGATGAGCAACTCGTTCCACAATAATTGTCTCAGTGTCGTGAGAGAGCAAGGCCAGAAGCCGGTAATCACCGATGCGAAGCTTATAATCATCGCTTCCGACCAGTCGCACGAAGGACTTCATTGGCCGATTGGCCGCTGCTTCGAGCTTCCTGATTATCCGTTGTGCAATTGGTGGATCAAGCCCCTCCATATCTTTTAGGGCTTGATGCGTCCATTGAATGTGCCATGGGCTCATTGCAGGGCCAGCCGCCTCTTCACTTCTTCATGGTCTACCAATCGGCCTTCTTTCACATCGATATGTGCCATCAGGAGCCCCAGCCGGAAGGCATCGGTGTAAGGTCCCTCGTCATCACCGATGGGTACCAATGCCATGAGACGGTTCAGGACATCGTCGTAGGTTTCACGGGGATTCAGTTTCAAGCGTGCCAGCTTGTGACGAGTAGTGTCTTCTATTTGGATTGTAGTGTGTGCCATAGTTCATCTATAATGACTATATAACTCATTATATATAATTGTTGTGTACGTTAGCCATGAGGTGCGCGAACCGCCTCTGGGGTATCAGAAGGCCAGATTGCCATCAGTATTGCATTGGTTCGACGATGGTCTTCGAACTTAAAACCGTCGGTCCTTTGGTGAAACGTGTTGGCTTTGGCAAGGCCTCTCGGAACAGGAAATAGAGCCCAAAGGTCAGTATCCCAATGATTGCGAGCTCGCTATACATAGAATAAATACCGAGATTTATCAAAAAGGAATTGGATAATGCGCTCTCGTGCATGACAACGTAGTATATCGATAGAGCGCTTCCGCCAATAACAAAATACACGGAGGCAAGGGTCAGGAAAAACCTGAGATGTTCTTTGTCCTTGAAATATTTCCGAAGCCCGAATAGGGAAATTCCGATTATCGCGTATTCCGTATTCAAGAAGATAATAAGAATCCAGCCAAGCATTACGACCCCCGAAATATTATAAACCGTGCTTTTAAACCACACGAGCGCCACAATTAGAGGGATTGCCAGTAGCATTCGACGCATATCGCCCTCTTTGCAGCCGTAATTCAGATAAAATCCATGGAGGCCAATTACAAGAAGGATAAAGACCACTGGGGCCGAGAAGAATGCGGTGAGATAGACAAAATTTGAAAGATCAGAATAGTTGGCGAATGGGAGAATCCCGACCAGTAGTAATAGGAAACCTTCGATGAGCGCGCCCTTCTGCCCGATCTTGAAAGGTTTGGGGTCGAACCCGTCCTTCGCAGTCAATTTGCTATCATTCTTCACATTCTTCAATGGAAATTGTATCCACCTTGGTAATAGAAAAGGTGCTCTCCCAGCGACCCTGCCTTCTGCGGCACATTTGGAGCAATAGAGGAGCCCATCCTTGACCACCTTACAGTTGGAACATATTCCTCGATTGCAGTACATGCATTGGCCTATGGCTATTTCTTCTGGATGATATTCACAGCGCATGGAGGTCTAGTGAACATTCCCTTCCGACTTTAAATATCTATCCTTAATCCATAAATGATTGAGGAAATATGGAATTCGAAAATAATTAAAAAGGAAAGAAAAAAAAGAAAATTTACTACTTGAGGCCTAGAACCCGAACATCTTGCACTTCTTGTCGACATCGTCCTGGATCTTCTTGAGCTCCTCGGGCTTGTCCATGAGGTGCGCGAACCGCCTCTGGGCCTTCAGGTACTCGATGACCGGCTTCCTCTCCTTCGGCTTGTAGGTCACGGTTATCTTGGAGGGGTCATAGCCGCCCTCGAGCTCCCACAGCACGAACACGCCGGTCTCCACGGCCAGCCTCGACATCTCGATGGTGTCGTCGCTTGGGTGGCGCCAGCCCGTCGGGCAAGGCGCTAACACGTGTATGAAGGCGGGCCCGCCGACCTTGCAGGCCTTCTGGACCTTCTTCTTGAGGTCCACGTGGTAGGCTATGGTGGCCGTCGCGACGTAGGGTATGTCGTGGGCCGCCACGATGTTCGCTATGGGTTTCTTCGAGCCGGTGCTACCTATGGACTTCTTGCCGCTGGGGGAGGTGGTCGTGCTCGCACCGTATGGTGTCGACGAGCACCGCTGGATGCCCGTGTTCATGTAGGCCTCGTTGTCGAAGACCACATAGATGACCTTCTGGCGCCTGTCGAGCATGCCGCTCAGGGCCTGGAAGCCTATGTCGAAGGTGCCGCCGTCGCCGGCGAAGGCGAAGACGTTGACGCCCTCCCTCTTGCCGAGCGCCCTGAGGGCCGCGTCCACACCGCTGGCCACCGCCGCCGCGTTCTCGAACGCCGCGTGAACCCACGGGATGTTCCACGAGGTCTGCGGGTAGGCCGTCGATGCGACCTCGAGGCAGCCAGTTGCGTTCGCGACGATCGTGTTCTCGCCCGCGGCCAGCAGGACCTGCCGGACGGCGTTCATCTCGCCGCACCCGGCGCAGCCCCTGTGCCCGGACACGAACAGCTCCTTGGGAGATACGACCTTGCAGTTCTGGTCTTGCATCTACTTCACCCCCGCTGGCTCGAAGTTCACATTGATCCAGTCGACGACCTTCTCCGGCTTGCCGGTCTTGATCGTGGTCTCGCACTTGGACACTATGGTCTCGAAGTCCTTCACGAGTATGTCCCTGCCGCCGAGGCCTATGATGAAGTCCTGGATAATGGGCTTCTTCGCGTCGTTCACGAAGATGCTGGCGATCTCGGCATAGACGGGCCCGCCGAAGCCGACGGACAGCGACCTATCCACCACGGCCACGACCTTGGCCCCGCCGAGGACCTCCTTGAGATCCTTCTCGGGGAACGGCCTCAGGACGGTTATCTTGCACAGGCCGACCTTCTTGCCTGCGGCCCTGAGCTTCTTGACGGTCTCCCTCGCGGTCCCCGTCATGGAGCCCATGGTCACGAATATGATGTCCGCGTCCTTGCATTCGAAGCCCGTGACCATCTGGTACTTCCTGCCGAAGGTCCGCTCCCACTCCTTGAAGACCTCGTCTATGACCTTGGGGGCCTCCTTGCTCATGGCCAGCTCCTGGGCGTACCTGAACTCGGTGTAGTACTCGGGCGTGCCGAAGGAGCCTATGGTTATGGGCCTCTTGGGGTCGAGATAGACATGGTCGGGCTTGTAGGGCGGGAGGAACTTGTCGACCTCCTCCTGCGTCGGGGAGTCCACGATCTCCATCGTGTGCGTCAGAACGAAGGCGTCCAGGCCGACCATGGCCGGCAGCAGGACGCGCTTGTCCTCGCCGATCTTGAAGGCCATGATCATCAGGTCCAGGGCCTCCTGGTTCTTCTCGGCATAGAGCTGTATCCAGCCGCAGTCCCTGGCCGATATTGTGTCCTGGTGGTCGCACCAGATGTTGATGGGCGCGCTCAGGGCCCTGTTCCCGACGGCCATGATTATGGGCAGCCTCATGCCAGACGCTATGAACAGCATCTCGTGCATGAGCTCCAGTCCCTGGGAAGCGGTCGCCGTTGTGACCCTGACGCCCGTAGCGGCGGCCCCTATGGCCGCGCTCATGGCGCTGTGCTCGCTCTCGACGAGCACGAACTGGGTGTCAAGCTCCCCGTCGGCCACGTACTCCGAGATCCTCTCGGGGAACATGGTCGATGGCGTGATCGGATAGGCCGGTATGACCTGGGGCCTGCATAGCTTGGCGCCCAATGCCGTGGCCTCGTTGCCCCTCATTACGACCTTGGGCATCTATTTCACCTCCTCGGACATGGTGATGGCGTCGGCAGTGCACTCCTTGGCACATATGCCGCAGCCCTTGCAGTAGTCGTAGTTGATCTGTGCCTTCTTCTTGGGCTTGCCATCGATGATCCTCTCGCACATGACGATGGCGGAGTCAGGGCAGTAGATGAAGCACAGCTGGCACCCCTTGCACTTGCTCTCGTCCAGGGTCGGCCTCATGCTCCTCCAGGACCCGGTCTTGTACTTCAGGCTCGAGGCCGGCTCGTAGTTTATCGCACCCGTTGTGACCTTGACCATCGCTCATCCCTCCTTCGTCAGATCGTAGGCCTGCTGGGCCGCCTTCTGGTTGTTCTCCTTCTTCCCGGGGGCGCCCTCGGCGATGCCCCTCTTGATGGCGTCCATCGAGACCTTGTCCGCGGCCTTGCTGATGGCCCCAAGTATTGCCGTGTTCACGATCGGGTTCGTGGCCGTACCGAGCTTGTTCTCGACGGCGATCTTGGTCGCGTCCACGGTGAATATCTTGGCGTTCTTGAACCTGGCCTTGAAGTCCTTGGCCGGCCTCGCCGTGTTGATGATGACGATGCCGCCAGGCTTGAGTCCCGCGGAAACGTCCACGACCTCCATTAAGGTCGGGTCCAGGACGACCACCACATCGGGCTCGTATATCTGGTGCTTGATGTCGATGGGCCTGTCGTCCATCCGCATGAATGCCGTCACGGGAGCGCCCCTGCGCTCCACGCCGAACATGGGGAAGGCCTGAACGTCCTTCCCTTCCCTGAACGCCGCGACCGCCAGCACGTTGGCTGCGGTAACGGCACCCTGTCCACCTCTTCCATGAAACCGTATTTCGTACAAACCTATGCCTCCTACATTCCCCCTGATTATTCCTCACAGGAATCGGAATGGGCACCCAGGTAGTGCCTTCATATAGAAAAACCCTTTGTACAGGAATTCCCCGATTTTTTACGAAAAGCCTGTGAGAGAGGGAGAGGTTCCATGTTGGCCCTGCCCTCGGTCGCGGCCGGCCACGGACCTGATCTTCGCGATGTGCTTGAAGACAAGGATTCGGTACAGCTTTGTCGCCAGCGGGGCCAGGTTCGCGGCATCCTCCCTGTTGTAGTCCACGAGCAGTTCAAGGGCCCGCTTGTGCCCCTTCCTTTCCCAGACGCGCCAGAGCCGGACCGCGTCGTCGCCGGCCAGCATCTGGACCTCCGGGTCCCTCGCGATGCCGAGCCTCCTCTCGAGGGACTTGAGGCCGCCGGTCATGCCGGCCTTCCTTGAAAGGTACCTCAGGTCCAGGTGCGGCACCTTCGGCAGGAACTCCCCGAACTCGCGCCGAAGGACCGGGATGTCGAAGGTGGACCCGTTGAAGGTCACCAGCACGGTCGCGCCATCCAAGCAGCGCACCAGCTCGCCACGTGACAGGTCCATACCGCGGACGAGGGCCCTGTGCATGATCCCGCCCTTGGGCCCGGGCCTCGAGATCCCGACCACGGTGGTTATTGCATCGCGGGACAGCCCGTCGGTCTCTATATCCAGGAACCTGGCCCCGGGCTCGAGCAACGGATAGAGCCGCCACAGGTCGCCGTAGCAGAACCTCTCCACCAGCCGGTCGTAGCGGCCCCCGGCCAGTTCGTCCTCGGCGGCCGACAGCTCCCGGTCGAGCATGGCCTTGCGGGCCGGCGAGATGCCCTTCACTCTCGGGGTGATCACGAAGTCCCTCCAGGAGGTTATCCCTTGGCGCCAGAGGCCCTCCTCGGTCCTCGGGCCGACACCGGGCAGATGCACGAAGGTCCCTCGAAGCAGGAGTTCTGGCGGTGCCGCTGGGCTCTCGACCATGGTCTATCGTGGTACCCTTCCTCGGTCTCGATATATAAGCCTGGGGGAGGGTCCAGTGGTAGTTTCACTCGATGGCAAAGGATAAGGTCGGGCATCGCATTTCACCGTCCGAAGGTCGAGGGATGCCGTCAGTGGTCGAGGGTCGCAGGGCCAAGGAGGTCCGGCACAAGCGTCAGCGGAAGGCCGCGTTCGATTGGACGCTCACCAATATCGGGGCGGCCCTGGTGCTCCTGGCCCTCATGCTTGCCGTGTTCATCTTCTTCAACTATCTGTTGACTCAGTACTGCCTCACGGTACTTGCCGTTCCCATCGCAATCATGATGACCCTCGGCTACGCACTCATCGTCAAGGATTATTACGATATGAAAAAGAGAATGATGGCCGAGGCCGCGAGGCGCAAGGCTCACCCCGAAGAGGAATAGGATGACACAGGAACGGTTCAAGAACGGTATCATAAATTAAATGAACTTCTAGATTCATTATATATAATAGAAAGGAAGGCCCGGGGATGCATCGGTCCGGTGGCATGAGAGGCATTTTGGCCGTCCTGACGGCTTTGCTCATGCTGACCGCTGGCCTCATACCGTCCATGGCCCTCGCTGGACCTGTGGATATCCTGGCCCCCGAACAGCCGAAGGCCAGCTCGCAGGATGACACGAACAATTCCACGCCGCAGGACCCGATGTTGAAGATAGGCACCCTGGTCAGGATAGTCACCAACTGGGGGACCATGCTCCTCGGGATGTACGACGACGGCGCGCCCATCACGGTCAGCAACTTCCTCAACCTCACGCGCTCGGGCTTCTACAACGACCTCAAGTTCCACAGGATCATCGACGGGTTCGTCATACAGACCGGCGACCCGAACAGCAAGGACAACAACCCGTACAACGACGGCTATGGGGGCTCGGGCGAGACCATACCGCTGGAGGTCAGTTCCAACCTGACGCATATCGACGGGGCGGTCGGCATGGCGCGCTCCTCGGACCCGAACAGCGCTTCCAGCCAGTTCTACGTCTGCGACGGGCCCCAGCACAGCCTCGACGGCAACTACGCGGTCTTCGCCGTGGTCATCGAGGGCATGGACACGGTCAAGAAGATATCCGCCGCGCCCACCTACGGCTACAAGAGGCCCGCGCTCAAGGACCATCCGATCGACGACATCATCATGACCAGCGTGACCATCCAGTATAACTGGACCGAGCCCGAGAAACCGAAGGAGAATATGCCCTATTTCCTGACCGGGGGGGGCGACCCGACCGTGGGCCTGCTCTTCTGGCTCGGCCTGGGCGCGCTGTTCCTCGTGCTCGTCGTCCTCATTGTGAGAAGGGTCGTCCGCCGTAGGCGGGCCCGAATGGTGGCCCGCGGCGCGGACGATGTCTACGAGGCCGAGGTCGTGGATGACGGTTACGGGGCCGTTGACGGCCCAGGCACGGGAGGGCCCGCCGGTGAAGAAGGGTGGCAAGGCCGAGGGTCGGAAGAAGGCTACGGGACCGAGTAAGGAAGGGCCACGGCCCGGGTTCTTGGCATGCCCTGAATGCGACAAGCACGTCAAGGAGGGTAACCTCGAGTCGCACCTCCGGCGCGTCCACGGCATGCCGGCGCCCGAGGCCAGGGCGAGAGCGAACGAGCTCCTCGAGGGCCCGAGCAAGGACGTCGGCGGAAGGACCTTCCTCATGGGCGTGGCGGCCCTGGTCATCATCATCGTCCTCGCGGTCATCGGGGTCTACCTCTATTTGATGCAGAGCCATGAAACGTCTGGCCCCGGGGACAACAACACCGATTACCTCCCCATCGCGTTCACGACCTCCGATGGATGGGACATCCACGGCGACCTCTACACGGGGACATCGGGCAAGCCGTACCTGGTCCTGGTCCACGGCATGAACGAGGACCGAAAGGCCTACAGGACCTTCGCCAAGGAGATGCATTCGAAGGGATACGGCATCGTGTCCTACGATTCGCGCGGCTTCGGCGAGAGCAAGGTCAAGAACGGGACCTACGTCGCGGTGATATCCAAGGAGGATATCCGCATGGGGACCCGCGACATCAAGGCCGCCATGGACGCGCTCGAGCAGAGGCAACTGACAGGGAACGGAGTCGTCCTTGTCGGGGCCAGCGTGGGGGCCAATGTGGTCGCGATCTATGCGGTGAACGATTCCCGCGTGAAGGACATAGTCCTGCTGTCCGCCGGGGACGACTATCAGGGGGTCCGGCCCATGGACGCCATCAGGGCCTATACCGGCGGCATCCTGTTCGTTGCCTACAACGGCGATGATATCGCCCACGAGTCGTCCATGAGGTTCTATGCCAACGCAACAAAGGCCAGCGTGAGGCACGAGTTCTACAAGAGCGGCCTCTTGCACGGGACGGGGGCCCTCACCCAGTCCGACATGAGGTCCAAAATCGAGGCGTGGATAATATCGCCGGCCTGAGGCTCAGGCCGAGAGCATGAACTGCTTGAACTCGTCCTTGGTCCTGGGCTTCAGGGCGTAGTTCGATTTCTTCTGGTTGCCCAGGGTGTCCGTCTTCTTCTGGGAGGCCTTCAGGTCGTGGCCCGGGCAGACGATGTAGTCGTCGTCCAGCTTCATGATCTTGTTCAGAAGGCTGTCCCACATGAGGGCCGAGTCGCCCCCGACCTGCTCGGCATAGCCGCATTCGTCTATGAAGAGCGTGTCGCCGGTGAAGAGGTACTTGCCCGCGACGATGCACATGGAGTCGTAGGAGTGGCCCGGGGTGTACATGAAAACAAGCTCGGTCTTGCCCAGGTAGAAGCGCTCGTTGTTCCGGACGGTCACGGTCGGATGAGAGGTGCTCCCCGGGTGGGCCACGAGCTTGGCCCCCGTCTGCTGGAGAAGGCTCTGTGTCCCGCCGGTGTGGTCCCCGTGGCCATGGGTATGGATGACGTACTTCAGCGTGGTCCCCCATTCCTTGACGGTCGCCATCAGCTCCTTGCCCATCCCGGCCGGGTCTATGATCGCGGCCTCGTTGGAATCATCGTCCGCTATGACGTATGCGAAATTGGACGATGCGGTTGATTCCAGCTGCTTGAACTTCATCTATATCTATACCTATAAGGCGTTCACTAATTATATCCTTTTTGATAGATATTAATCCAGGCCATTCGGCCTTAACATCCTAACATTTTTCATCGTTCCACCAAAATATTCAAGTGCCTCGAGCGCATAGCAAACCAACATAATGACGGGACGGTATCCGACGGGGACCAGGTCCAGCGGACCGGGGCCGGATGAAGAGACCAGCTTCGAACTGGTCGGAGAGGAGGAGGCCACCCCTCCGCCTCCGGAGAGGCAGCGGCGGCCGGGGGCACGTTCCGGTCAGCCCATGCACGGGCCAGCGGCCCGTGGGGGGCCCCCGGTAAGGAGGCCGCCGGGCCGAGCCATACCCCCGGCCAGGGCGCCCGTCATGGGCGAGGGGCGTCCTCGGGCCCAGACGCCTTCTAGAGGTTATCCCGGCCGGCCGGACAGGCTCCCAAGGACCTGGGCACCCCCTGGATGGCCTCCAAGGCCACCACCGAGGGGCTACGGCCCACCCCCCGGGTATGTCCGGGACCCGCGAAGACCACCAAGGCGCGGACCCCCGCCTAAACAGCCGTTCACGGCCGGGACCTACGTCGGCCTCATCGGGAAGCTCATCTACCTCATCGCGCTCTTCCTGCCGTGGTACTCCCTGATGGTCGCCGTGGACTCGGGCGACTACGCGACCCACGGCTGGGTAGAGCTGGTCCACATCGATGGCATGCGCGGGGTGCAGATCAACAAGCTGCTCACGGGAGGGGCCCTTCCGGGGAGCCAGACGTTCCTGCCGGTCCCTGTGAGCTGGATCCTTTTATGCTTCTTCATCTGGAGCGTCGTGTCGATATTCGGGGCCAGGACCTCTGGCAAGCGCGGCTGGAAGCTGGTCAGGGGCGGCATCGTGATAATAATCGTCTTCGTCATCCTTTATTTCCTGATAACCCAGCTGCCCGCGTTCATCCCGGACAACAGCCCGACCGCCCTCAGGAGCCTTCTCGACTACATCGTGACCTATCCCTTCGGCGGCACGACCACGCAGGATTTCGGGAGCTACGGGACCGTGCACATGCGGTGGGGGCTCCAGGCAGGGGGGTACATGCTGCTCGTCTCGGCCGTGGTGCAGATAATAGGCGGGTTCATGGAGTTCAGAAGCGGCCCAAAGGCGAGACCCCCTCCGCCGAGGGCCCAGTGGAACTAATATTGCGGCGGGTTCGGGGGATACTGCTGCCCCTGGGGCGGGCTCTGATAGTCCGGCGGCGGAGGCTCGTACGGTGATGGTGGCGGCGGGGCCGGCGCCGGCGGCGCCTGGGGCGGCGGCGTGTACTGAGGCTGGACAACCGGTACGACCACGACCTGGGGCTGCGGCTCAGGCTTCTTCCGGACCACGAAATATATTATCAGGATGATGATGACGACCACGATCACGACGACCACGATTGCCGCTATCATGCATGTGTTGAAGATGTTGTTGACCGTGTCAGGCACCGTGTTCATGAAGTCCGGGTACGACGCTGTGTAACTGACGTCACCCGTCGGCTTGGCGTTCCCGGGCCTCCCGTTGTCCATGTTGTCGATGACGAGGATGTATGCCTCGCTCGAGGACGAGGTGATCTTGAAGTCCGCGTTCTTCGTCCCCTCGACGGCCTTTGTTGGATTGAAGTTGCCGCTCGGATAGTTGATGAACTCGGTGGTTGTGAATATATAGACATCAATGGTCGAGTTGGCCGTTACCGTGAAGTGGAGGCTGGTCGATGTGGCCCAGGTACCCACGGAGAACTGTTCATAACTCTCGAAGACGACGGTCCCCTCCTTGGTCACGGGCGCCGCGGCGGTCGGGATAGCGGCCAGGGGCGCGACGACCATGGACAGGAGGAGCGCACATAGGAGCGCGAGATTGAGGCGGGCGTTCATGGCTCTTGTCACCTCGGGTCTGACACGGACGTTCATGTATATCCAGGAAGGCCGATTTAAACCCTTGCGGACATATGTTCAGGACGATAAGAATGGGTTCGATGGATTTCCGAGGGAGGTCCGTCCGGGATCACTGCCGGATCTTGATCTCCTTCTCGATAATGGCCATGAGCTTCGGCATGTCCTGCGTCAGGCCATCCCAATTCCTCAGCTGGTTCCCGTAGAGGACCTCAATCTCCTGCAGGGCGTTCTTCATGCCTTTCTTTAGGTCCGAAGGCTCCGGGCCCGTCACCGAGACCGCCATGATCGTATGTTGGCCCTGCTCGATGAGAATCGTCCTTATGCCCTCGATGACCTTGTCGGGCAACCTCGTCGTTGTCCCCTGACGGATGCCCTCGATGGCCTCCTGAACGACGGCCTTGGCCCGGTCCAGGCCGGTGCCCGTGGGGGCCGTCGGGGCCGGTGTAGGTGCTGGCGCCGCCGGCTGCGGCGCGGGGGCCGGCTGAGGAGGGGAAACGGGCTGAGGCACATAGGTCGGTTGGGGAGGCGCGACGGGCTGGGGCGCGTAGGTCGGCTGGGGCTGGTACGCGCCCGGTGCCTGGACCGATGGCGGCCCTTGGGGCTGCATCGTCGCCTGGGGCGGATAGGCCGGCTGCTGGGCGTACTGGCCCGGCGCCGGGACGGACGGTGGTGCCTGAGGCTGATATACCACCTGGGGCGGATAGGCCGGTTGTTGGTACTGGCTCTGGAGATCAGGCTGTGGTGTGTACTGCGGGGCCGGCTGCTGGTACTGACCCTGGAAATCGGGCTGAGGTGTGTACTGTTGTACCGGCTGCACTGCGTATTGTGTGGGCTGGACCGGCTGGGATGGTGTTGCCGTGCCGTAGGCCTGCTGGCCGTACTGCTCCTGCGTCGCCGGCGGGGCCGCCGGGGGCGTCGCAGGTGGGGCCGCGGTCGTCTGCGGCGGCTGGGCCAAGGGGCTCTCGTAGGTATGCATGACGCGGCCGTCCCGGTAGAACAGCACCGCGGCCTCGAGCTTCGTCACGGACCTCTTGAGCACGTACATGACGACGACTACGATGGCCACGATCACCAGCACGATGACGAGAATCGCCGCGGCGGCCATCATGAGGAGGTTCCCGGTCCCATCGGTCTTGTACTTCTTTACCTCGAACCGGGCCTTGGAAACGTACCAGTCGGTCTTAGAATCGTTCTGGTCGTGGTAGCGCCATTTGATATCGTAATAACCGGTCCTATAGTCCTTCGGGATGGGCATTGTGAGGTAAGTGGTACCGTTGGGCATCATCGATGGGCCCACCTGGATATCTTTGCCCTTGGGGTCCACGACGTAGAGCTCGACGGCCTTCGACACGGAGGAGTTGACGTAGAGGACGAGGTACTCGCTGGGGTGCAGCGGGGACTTGCTGGTGACGTTCACGAGCTTGTCCGCGTCGCTGAGCTTCGGGAACACGGAGACCGTGACCGTGTCCGTTGCCACTGCGAGGCGAACGTCCGTGACCTTCAGAGTAGCGTTGTACTTACCGACCTCCCCGTAGCGGCATGTGGTTGGGGCCTTGTCCGTTGTCCTCCACTGGCCGTCGCCTATGCAGTCCCACTCGTAGGACTTGATGTCAAAGTCGCTCTTGATGACCTTGCCGTCGAGGGTCACGTCGACGCCCACGTAGCCGATCTTGTTGGGGCCCGCGTCTATCTTGGGGGCGTCCTTGGGCGGCCGGACCGTGACATTGATGTATGCCTTGGAGGTGTGGCCCGCGTTGTCATCCACCTCGAGAGTTATGGTGTGCCTCCCGGTGGTGAGCTCTTTAAAGAAGTAGGGCTGGCTGGTAAAGATGCCGTCGAAGCTGTCGCTCCACTTGAAGTACATGGTGTCCAGGTCGTCGTCGTGTGTGCTGTTGCTGCTGAAGAAGATGTTCCTCTTGAGATAATCGAAGGCATCGTTGTCGTGCGGGGCTACGATGTAGACCGTCGGCGGGAAATTCTGCTTGGGCGGGTAGTTGACATCGTACCTGAGGATGTCGCCAGCCGTCCCGACAATTATGGCCGAGGTCCCGTTGTCATTGAAGTCGACGCCGAAGTATGTCTGACCGTCGACTGAGTTCACCTTCGCGGGCTTGGCGTTCGTGACCATGTACTCGTAGATGCCGCCGTTAATACCGACAAGCAGTGTGTAGTCCGAATTGGGTGCCCAGCACGCGTCAAAGAGGTACCCCATGCTGAGGTCCTCGTATAGGATCCTGTCATAGGTCCCGTCGGTGGTGATTATGTAGCCCTTCTGGGTGTTGCTGAACTGGCCGGCTATAATGGCCCGGCCGCCATTGTCGCGCCATGAGATGCCGAACATGTCCGCGGTCTTCAGGGCCGGGTCCGTTATGTCCTTGACCTGGTCCCCATCGTAGGTTATCATGCGGCCGTCGAGGCCGACGGCAAAGAAGCGCCCCAGGAAGGCATTGTAGGAAACGGCGGAGAGGCCTGAGGGGCCCGCGTCCGTGAATTTTTCATCAAGGTTATTGTCCGGGTGCGTCAGTCGGATGAGGTCCGTGCCCACGGCCGTGTCCTCCCCGCCTCTGGCCCCCCCGACGATGACTGCATAGGAGCCGTCCGGGGCCCAGGCGACGTCCGACAACGGGATTTTATATTCTGCGTCTATGGCGGAGATTCGCCATGTCCCGGATTCGTACCACATCTTCGAGACCAGGCCCTTGGACCTGGTCGTGATCGGCGTGGAGCCCACGATGATGGCGTAGTCGCCCTGGGGCCTCCAGGCGATGTCCTCGTAATAGTGGTCCGTGCTCTCGGAGCCGTCTATCTGCGTCAGGACCTTCGTGGTCGCATTATACTGGTAGATGGCGCCCTGGCCGACGATGTAGGCCTGGTCCGTGTGCGGCTTCCAGTCGATGCCGCGCAGGATCCTGCCCCTGGGCTCCGGGACCTTGTACAAGACGCCCTTGCCCATCCTGCTGGAGGCCGGGCCGTCACTGCCCGCGGCGGCCGCCAGGCCAAGGAGCGGACTAGCTATAAAGATGAAAGCGACGGCCATTACGGCGACCTGCCCCATAATCCCCTTTAGAAGTGGCATCGTTAGAATTCCTGATACGGCTTTTTATATTAAACGGTTTCCGTCAGTTCTGAATACTGAGGGGCACGTTGGTCCCCTGGCCCAGCGAGCCCGGGACCTTGAAGTCCTTGGTGTCCGAATTGCCGGCCCCGAGACCGCTGCCCTCTATTGTCAGGACGACCTGGAAGATCTGGCCCGGACCGAGCGGGATACCGATGCCCCCCTGGGCCGTGAGGTTCACGACGAGGTAGGTTATTGTGGGGGACCTCACAAGGAACCTGCCGCCCGACGGGTCCCATCCGTCGGCCGGAGCGCCGAAACCGCCCACGGCGAAGGAATCCTTCGAGGCGCTGGACCATGTGTCCTTGTCCAGGAACAGGGTCTTCTGGGGCCCGGTGGTTTTCCATGATAGTGACAGGCTGGCGACGTCCAGGGCGCCGGTCCCGCTGTTCCTGATGGTGAACCTGACCTCGCTGAGGGTGCCGTCCGACGGGCTGGCCTTGATGCCGAGGCCGTCCACGATCTGAGGTCTGGGCCTCTCGGCGCTGGGCTGGTAGACTATGCGAACGAAGACCACCGCGCTCAGGACGATGATGATGACGGCGAGGACGGCGGCATAGATCAGTATGGACGGAAGGGCCTTCTTCTTTTTCTTGGGGCCGGCCGGACCCCGGTCCTTGTGGGCGACGCCGTGCCTGGGCATTCTCCCGGCACTGGCCTTGCCTTTCACTGCCATGGCGGCCTAATCTATCTATTAATTATATAATATAGACCCCGAAAAACCCTTAAGCCATCAAGGCAATCTCACATCCATGGAACTGCAGAAGCAGGTCGTCCTATTCCAACCGACCGCCGGGCCGGACCCGGAGGCTTGCCCGAAGTGCAAGACCCACATGGACCCCTTCGATGGGGCCGACGTCAAGGGCATAAACTACAGGGGCAATCTCTGCCCCAAGTGCGGCTGGTTCGTTGGCGTCAGGTCCAAGGGGCAGCACTCCGGTGGACGCATCGACCCGAAGAAGTACGGCAAGTTCGAGGAGAGCTTTACCGGGCGGATCAGGACGCGGGACAGGTTCGACAGTCATTGACGACCGTCGCGGCCCAAGGCCATGGGCATTCCATGACAATATTTATTAGATAGTCGGCCTTAGGTGATATTCCTTCTTCGCCCGTGGCCGGCCTTGTCAAGGCCATTGGAGGATGGCTGCATGTCGAGCAAGACCAGGATGATAAGTGAGCTGGGTGCCAGCGAGCTGCTGCTCCCCAGGCTCATCAACGACGCCCTGGCGGCCAACGACAGGGCCAAGTACTTCTTCACGCTCGTCCAGATGGCCAAGGGCCACGCCGACCAACCGGAGGTCGAGATATCGAACCTCAAGCGGGAGCGGCAG
>Ga0315282_10009585_pt1 | contig 15367 bp, 11 predicted proteins | sample YL17G07_20_MG_FD_203693 | JGI IMG/M metagenome (GOLD analysis project Ga0315282, IMG submission 203693) | Sediment microbial communities from Yellowstone Lake, YNP, Wyoming, USA - YL17G07_20 | ecosystem: Environmental > Aquatic > Freshwater > Lake > Sediment | place: USA: Wyoming | collected... | reverse complement strand
TGGTTCGTGTCCTGCCGATTTCCAGAACCGCCGAAGGACTGCCAGTTCTGCAGCAAAGCACCGAGTATCCATTTCTTCGAGAGGTAGCCCGCCAGGGCAGCAGGACCCACCTGCCACTTTCCCTGGCCGGTGTAGTCAGAAGAGGCTGTCGGGAAGATGAAGGTGGGACCAAGCCCGAGGAGCCAATTCCCGACGAGCTTTGGACTTGGGAAAAACATCTCCATCAAAACAGTATCCCCAAAGGCCCTCGTACGATCAATCTCAGAAGGATTGTGCGGGTCCGGGTGCGGCACGGAGTTAAAGAGCGTCATGACCGGTCTCGTCATCAGATTCCACTCGTCGGTTAGCGCTACCGGCAACACGGGCTGGAAATTGAGGTTCGAATTCCAGTGGTCGTCTTGGCCCGGGCCCATGTCCAGCATATAATTGTTCTGCTGAAAAGCGATAGACCAAAGGGTGCTGATGGGGTTCGTGAGTTCCTTGTTGAGCTCGGTCAGGGATTTTCCTCCTGCTTCACTCTCTTTTGGAGCGTTCGTCGCAGAAGTATCCGCCGCCCACAGGGATGTTGCGACCAGGACCACCGCCAGGCAAAGCGCTCCCACCATGAACTCCTTTTTCATTTCTCTCTCCTCTCATTCGGTGATGCTTTCAGCATTCCTTATTCATCGATCGTCTCCTCTGAGACCCTATGGGCTTATTGGGGTTACGGCCCATAGATTTCAGTCTTGGCCGCGCGGTCCCCCACATGGCCACTGCCCCCACCACGAGCACCCAGAACGGGAAGACGTAGAGGCCGGGGATCGCCTCCATGATCAGGCCGGGCAGCAAGATCCATTGCCAGCCCAGCACCATGAACAGCAAGATTGCTGTCACCAAATCGGCCGCCCACTGAACCGCCGGGGCGAGCGTCAAAAAGATCGAGAGCCCATCGGCCAGCGCGGCCATGGCAAAGGCCAAGGCCAGCCTTCTCCTGGAGAAGCGTGGGTGGGGCAGAGGTTGGGGTTCCTCGCCATGGGGGATTGGTGTTTCCGGCGGCAGAACCTCGACTGGCACCTCTGCACTCATGGATAATCTCCTTCTTTAGGCTAGTAACCTCACCCATCACCGGACCGGCGGTAATGCGCTCTCTTGGGCCAGGCCCGGCCGCCTATTTGAAATTAATAACCCATCCCCAGAGAGCACCCCCGCCTGCGCCAAGGCTCCCGCCTACGCGAAGCCCGCGCTTCGGCGGGCGTAGGTAGGTCGCACAGGCAGGCTCGAACTATGAAAATTAACTCTATCTTCCCTCTCCCTTCACGGGAGAGGGCGAGGGTGAATCAAAGCCCCTGCCCCCTCACCTCAATCCTCTCCCCCGGAGGGGAGAGGAGGTATCTTTTGGGTTATTTTCTAACTAACAGTCCTGATCCCTTATGGTCCCCTATGGTGCAGGCGCTCACTTTTATCTGCGCTTCCTCCATACTACCCGATCCGTGCCGCTGAAGCCGCGGGAAGCTTATCCCCTGTGACCTTCGCCCAGCGTTCATTGAGCAGTTCTTTCGCCGCCTTTTCAAGGAATTCGGGCGCGGCCCACTTGTACACATCAAAGTCCTTCTTGATGTAGCCGTGGCTCAGCATGAAGTTCTTCCCGATCTCCACGGAAGCCAGGTTCTGGGGTGACAGGTTGGGCACCATATCGACGTCCTTGATGCCCCGGTACGTATCCTCGACGTCCAGGTAGAACGTCTGCTTGTCGAGGATCGCCGCCGCGGCGTGTTTGTGCTCGTTGGCCCAGCGTCCCACCTTGATCATGCCTTTCATGAACGTGACGGCGAGTTCCGGATGCTTCTCGGCCATCACATCGGTGCAGGTGATGGCGGCGGGGATGTTGGCTACCTGCAGGCGCCAATCCGGGTACTTGGACAAATCCTCGATCGACGCGAAGTTGCCGGTTGCCTCTGCGAGACAACTCAACACTTTGCTTTGGCAATACAGCGCATCGATGACGCCCGATCCCAAGGCCGTTTCCAACGGACGGAAGGCCAGGTCGCGCTTGTGGTCGCGCTTCAGCCACAATTCAGACGCATTCTCCATCGGATCCAACATCTTCGGATCGTTGTACCAGTCATCGGCATAGGGGAATTCCACAATCTGGACGTCTTTCATGGTCATGCCGTTCACCCGGAGCATCAGCTCGATGCCCTGGTGCTCCTGGATGCGCCACCAGTCGTTCTTGACCCGGTTCATGCTCTTCGAGAGCCCGATCTTCTTGCCTTTCAGATCGGCCATCCGGTAGATGTCGTCCTTGGCGCGTACCATCATGACGCCACCCTCGTGAGGAACGTGCGTCACCCCCAGGAGCCTGGTCCGGCGGATGTCCGCGTGAACGTTGATCGGCGGGAACAAACCGCCGAAGCGAATGAGGTTGTCGAGGTTGTGGATGTAGTGGGGGTACCAGTCGTTCTCGCGGGTCGAGCGCAGAAAAGCGTACTTAACGCCGATCTTCTTGTACTCTTCCCGGGTCCAGCCAAGTTCCTGATCAACATTGCTGGCGGACACAAGCGGACAATTGGTGTAGTACACCTCTTTCCAATCCAACTTCACGAGGTTCAGTTTCGTGTTTTCGAACGTTGTCTCTTTGACTTTCGTCTTTGAGAGATCCCCGGGTGAGCATGCCGTTGCATCACCACTTTTATTTTCTTTGTTAGCCATAATTATGTTCCTCCTTTTTTGTTTTGTTGCCAATCACCGGACCGGCGGTGATGGCGGTTTCTTTAAAGTCAGGCCCGACCGCCTGGATTAACCTGTTTTTGTTGGTTAAAGTCTCTGTGCCTCCAGGTCCCGTTTTGGATAGGGTTCAATAGGGTCATAGTTCACCCGCCCTTCTCGAAGTGGGACAGAGTCAGCAGCAGGGCCGTATAGACCAGCGCGCCTGTCAGGAAGGGCCAGTGCCGACCTTCCCCCTCCTTGGGGAGCTCAGCGATGGAGGTGTTGACGATCACGCCACCGGCCACGACGGCCACCAGGTTCACCAGGATGGGCGTGGGGATATACAGGGCCAAGGGGGTTGCCCAGCCCGCCAGGGAGGCCAGCGCCAGCAGGTAGGCGCCACGACGGTCGTACACCTCCCGGTAATGGCTGCTCAGGTTGCAGGCGATTGGGAAGATGTGCATGCCCATGGCCACCCCGTAAATGCACAAGGCAAGTGTTTCGTGCACCTTCCACACCATAATGTACGTCAGCAGCCAGGCATACAGGGCGAAGCCGCCGATGTGCACCCACGGCTGCCAGGGGGCCGCGCCATCGTGATCGCCCGCGGGGTGCTCCGGACCTCGTCGCGGCCTGGCCACCATGGTCTCGAGGCAGTAGAAGGCCAGGAAGCCGGTCATGGTCCACAGGTACACGCTGTATTCCGGGAACACCCGTTGGAAGTCGCCCGGGCTGTGCATCACGATGTCCCGCATTCGGCCCAGGGCTGGCATCACGTCCACGAAAACGTAGGCCACCGCGATGCCGGCAGCAAAGGAAAGGAATCGCCGGTATCTCTTGTGGCCGGGCCGGTAGGCCACCCGGCCGCCGAACAGGAAGATGGCGGCGAACAGCAGCGCGATGATCAGTGACGTGAATACCGTCATGCCTCAGCTCCCCCAACGGTCTTGCCGGCCAGCTTGGCAAATATTTTGGCTCCAATGGCCGCAAGGACAACCGACCACAAAGTCCACATGATGGTCATCACCACGATGCGCGGGTCGGCGTTCGGAATGGCCAGCGCCGCCGCCAACACCGCAGCGATGTTACGCGTGCCCATCCCCAGCGCCATGACGCTGCGCTGATTCTGTTTCATGCCGAAACCAAAGCGGTACGTGATGAGGCCCATCCCTATCATGAACAGGTTCATGGAGAGAAAGGCAAGTTCACCCGCCGTGTTGAGCATCCCCCGACCGTAGATCACCAGGCACCACACAATCGTCAGCAGTGTGGAGAGCAGGGCCAGCCCCTTGACCGCAGGAAAGATCTTGGTTGCCCCTTTGTCGGCGAAATGCCGGAACACCGCTCCGATAATCAGCGGCAGGAGTATGGTCAGCAGAAGCGGTTTGGCGAGCGCCGAGGTGCTGATGGTCACTCCCTTGATCAACAGGGGTGCCATCAATGGCATCAACACCACCGTGCCGACCATCACCAGGGGTACAAGGGCTCCCGCGAAACCCATATCGCCGCGGGCTTTTGCCACCATCTGCTGGAGGAACGGCGCGACGGGCGCCAGGCTGGCGAGAAACACCACGACCACGTACGGCTCCGCCAGAGGAAGAACCTTGGTGATCAGATAGCCGACTACTGGCCCCAACACCCAGCCCCACACGAAGATCAGCGTCAGGGATTTTTTATTCCGCAACGCCACCATAACCTCGGGCATCCTCACCTGGAGGCCCATGGCCGCCAGGTTCGACACGGTGAAGACAAGCACCAACGGGCCGAATGTGGTCTGAAGAAATTGCATAACATCGTTCATCGTCTGTTTCCTCCTACGTGCACCGGTGATGTTTTTTGATCTGTCAGCATAAAGAGCCTCCCGTCATTAATCACTTTCATGTGTTTTACCACAGTTGCGTGTTATGCATTCTTCGCCCCGGCCAGCAGCTCCTCCACGGCGTCCACGCGCTCCCAGGCGAATTCTTTGCGGCCGAAGTGCCCGTATGCGGCTGTCGGGCGGTACACGGGCTGCCTCAGCTTCAGGTGGTCGATGATCCCTCCCGGCGACAGCGGGAAGACCTGCCGCACGAGCTTCGACAAGGCCTCGTCAGAGAGCTTACCGGTCCCGTACGTATTCGTCATCACGGACACCGGATCCACCAGCCCGATGCAGTATCCGAGCTGCACCAGGCACTCCTCGGCCAGTCCGGCCGCGACGATGTTCTTCGCCACATACCTCGCCATGTACCCGGCCGAGCGGTCCACCTTGGTGGGGTCCTTCCCGCTGAACGCCCCGCCCCCGTGCACGGCCCAGCCGCCGTAGGTGTCCACGATGATCTTGCGGCCCGTCAGCCCGGTGTCCGCCTGGGGCCCGCTGACCAGAAACTTGCCCGTGCCGTTTACCGTGATCTTGGTCTTCTTGTCAAGCAGGTCCCCGACCACCGGTCGCACCACCTTGGCGATGATCTCCTGCCTGGCCTCGTCGGTCGTGAACCTGCCGTCGGGGGTCACCGCTGCCGCGGTGTGCGAGGCGGCGATCACCACGTAATCGACGCGCAAAGGCTTGCCGTCGCGATACTCCACCGTCACCTGCGTCTTCCCGTCGGGACCGAGGTAGGGCAACACCTTCTTCTTGCGCACCTCGGCCAACTTCATCGCCAGCTTGTGCGCCAGCGTGATGGGCAGCGGCATCAGTTCCTTCGTCTGGTTGCCCGCGTAGCCGAACATGATCCCCTGGTCGCCGGCGCCGATTTTCTTTCCCTTTTTCGATACCCCCATGCTGATGTCCGGCGACTGCGCATGGATGGTCCTGATGATGGCGGCAGTGTTCACGTCGAAGCCATACTCCGGCGAGGTGTAGCCGATGTCGTTCCCAAGCTCCCGCACCACCTTTGCGACATCAAAGAGCGCCTTCGTCGTGACCTCGCCGCCGACGATCACCGTCCCCATGGTGACATAGGTCTCGCACGCCACGCGTGACATGGGATCGCGCCTAAGGCATTCGTCCAGCACCGTATCCGAGATCTGGTCGCAGAACTTGTCTGGATGCCCCTCCGTCACTGATTCCGACGTGAAAAACATGTTCTTCGGATACATTGACATGGCAATTAGTCCTCCTGTTTTCTTTTAGCGAAGCGAAGTCATTTCTTACTGTTACTGCTTCTTACTGCCAATATTTTTCCACATGAACCTGTCCCGGTTCGTTCTTCGTGTCCTCTTTGAATCCCTCCTGCCCCAATATCTCGAGCATGGACTCACTCATCCGGGGGCTGCCGCACATGAAAACATGGGTATTCTCCGGCCCCGGGGGGGAGCCCCATGCCTTTTCGATGGCCCCACTCTTCCACACGTCCTGAACATGACCTGTCAAACCTTTCCAGGGAACAGGCTCTTCATTTGGCCGGCTGACAACAGGCAGGTAGGTTAAGTTGGTCCGAAGGTTCTCCATGGCCATCAGGATCGATCGGTAACCCAGGTCCCAAGAATGTCGCACGCCGTGGATGAGCGCGACCCGGCGCTGGGGCGGGAACTTCAGGTGGGTGCTCAGCATGCTCATGAACGGCCCGAGGCCGGAACCGGTGGTGATCAGGCCCAGGTTGGCGCCCTTGGGCACTTGCGAATCGTCGTAGGTAAACTTGCCGGCTGCTTTTTGCGAAAGCCAGATGCGGTCGCCGATCTTCAGGTTGAACAGGCGGGGCGTGAGGACGCCGCCCGGCACCAGGGCCACGTAGAATTCCAGAAACTCTCGGTTCACCGGGGACGAGGCCATGCCGTAGGCGCGCTTTATCAGCTTGTCCGGATCGGCGGGGGGAATTTCGGGTTCGGCAAGGGCGCAGCGGGACGCCGAACCAAACAACCCCAAGATGGCAAACTGGCCGGGTGCATAGTCAGGAAAATTCCAACCATCCGGTGCAACCTGCAGGATCATTAACCAGGGGGAAATCTCGTTACGCAGGGTGACCACCGCGTTCAGTGTTGTTTTGTCCATACCATTACTTCTCCTTCTGTGCTGCCAGAAACTCCAGGCGCAACTCTTCCCATTCCTCCATGCTCGATGGAGTATGGAACCACTCCTCTTTCGATACCGGCACCAATTCAATGGCTTCAGCATTACATCCAATCACACACACGCCACAGCCGATACATTTGGCCCTGTCCACCTTCGACTTGCCGTCCTCGTCCTCGGCAATGGCATCAACCGGGCACCGTTCGATGCACGCGCCGCAGGAAATGCACTCCTCCGGATCGGCGACGGCGCGGTAGTTGGATCTCTGTGCCCCTTCCGCCACACCGGAGATCTTCTGGCCGTGAAGCACCCCGCAACAGCAAGCGCAGCAGTTACACGTGCCGACAAACTGCGGCGACTCCGCGCCCATGGTAAAACCATAGAACGCGAGGTGAACCTGCCCCATCTGCTCAAGTTCACCCAGGAGCTTTGAGGCCTCCTCACTTCCCAGCACGGTTTCCCCTAGCGGCGTTTGCGGTGGCAGTCCCACGAATCCGCAGCGCTTCATCGGCAATATGCAGTCATGGTGCCCCTGAAGCTCGCGCTCCCGTTTACACACGCAGGGAATCACCAGGAAACGCTCGTGCCGCTGGAAATGGGCGTCGATATCAAGGTGGGGCTCCATCACCGCCATCTGCTCGGGCTTGAGCGAGCCCCGCACCGGAACGACACCCAGCACGCCGGGCCGGGGCGCAAGGATCTTCTCACCCCCACCCTCGATCACGTATTGCTCGAAGAGCTCGGCAAATTCCTTGTCCAGCAGCCGCATATTGGCTTCGTACCAGCCCACCAGGAACGGGCCCAACCGGTACTTCTTCTCGCCTTCGACCGGCGTCGGCGCCAGGCCGGGAGCGGACATCCCCGGTGAGTCCAGGCGCACCAGGCGGCGGGGTATCAGGCTCTCGAGTGTTGCCGTAACCTCGCCGACATCGCGGCCCACCCGCTTCGCGATCTCTGCAGCGGTCTCGGGGAATCTGGTAAGCTGGCCGGCAAGGGAGACCTCCTCCGGCGTGAACGCCATCTTGATCAATTTTAGTTCTACACCGGAGGGTGTCCTGGGAAAACCATGCGGAAGCGCGTCCAGCGCAGCCGCCAGCCGTTCATAGACATCTATTTGTTTGTCAGCCTTGCTCATTGGTAATCTCCTTTATAATAAATAGTGTCTGTTTAAACTTCGTGGAGATTTCAGATTTCGGATTGCCGATTTCGGATTTTTTTATTCCGCAATCCCAAATCCGCATTCCGCAATCTTGATGATTTCGGATTGTTTTGTCTGGCTGTTTTACCTGATGCAGTGAAAATTGCTGTCAATTCATCAGCTTCCTTACCCATGTCTTGAAGTTTTTCTTTTTTAAGTAGATTGGCTTCTGCAATGAGTTCAAGCCAAAATAGAGTTTCGTCACATTCTTCTTCAACGATAGTTATTTTGGAAATGAAATCTGCATTACTCCTGGCTCTGCATGCTGCCCGATAATTTGCCGCAACTGAAGTTCCAGACCGAATTATCTGGTTACCAATTGTTCGTCCAGCTACTGTATTTGGAAGTTCTTACACCAATTCAATAATTATTAAAGCAAACTTTTTGGTTCTTTCTTTGAGTTCTTCCTTTGTCATCTTCATTTATTTTTCAATCCGCAGTCAAAAATCCGCAATCCGCAATCAGACTTTTGGGCCAGTTCTCCCAAAGGCCTCGTCGATGATGGTCTGCAAGTGCTGGACCAGGTCATCGGACGGCGTTTTGTAATCGTCCAGTTCATACACCACGCCCAGGCTCTCGTACTTGCCCAGGCCAAAGCGATGATACGGCAGCAGCTCATAGTCGATCACGTTCTTGTGCGGTCGGATGAACGCCAGAACAGCCCGGATGTGCTCCTCATCGGCATTCACGCCGGGAATCAGCGGCGTGCGGGCAATGAAGTCAATATTCGGAAACGTTTCGTAGGCTTTCTTGAAGTTCGCCAGGATCCGCTCGTTGCCCACGCCAGTCCACTTCTTGTGCCGCTCCGAGACCGTCAGCTTGTGGTCGTGCAGCATCGTATCGACGTGGGGCAGGACCTTTTCGATATTAGCCCAGGGCACATTGCACGCTGTTTCCACGGCCGTATTGATGCCTCGTTCGTGGGCCCCTTTCAGCAGGGCTGCGGCGAAGTCGGGCTGAAGCATCACCTCGCCGCCGCTGATCGTCATGCCGCCGCCGGTATTGCGGTAGAAGGAGGCATCCTTCTCCACCTCGTCCAGCACCTCGTTTACCGTCATCTGTTTGCCGAACATTTCGAGCGCTCCGGTCGGACAAATCGAGGTATGAGACTCGTCGCAATCCGAGGCCATCTGCCAATTGACTTTCACATGCTCATCGTCACCCTCCACAAAATAGAAGGCACCTTCAGGAAAAGGAGCCTTCAGGCAGAGGCCGCACTTCTTACCGGTGCACTTTTTGGGGTCGTAGGATAGTTCCGGCTTCTTGGCGATACTTTCGGGATTGCCACACCATTTACAGCGCAAGGAGCAGCCCTTAAGGAAAACGGTGGTGCGGATACCCGGGCCATCATGACTGCAATAGCGCTGGATATTCAGTACCGTGCCTGTTATATCGGATGGGTTGATGTTTTGTTTTTTCATAGTTCCCTCCCCAGACAGATGCCGAGAGAGCGGGCGATCTGTATGAATTCACTGTCCACTGGTACCGTTCTTACTTTGTTGATTGCTTCTGCAAGAGGGATAAACTTTATCTCTGGAGGGACAAAAGAAATCATTACTCCATTTTTCCCGGCTTTCAGCGCCTGCAATGCCCCGACTCCGTATGCCATACCCAGCTGTCGGTCGACGGCAGTTGGGGTACCGCCCCTCACCCAGGGACCGATTACGAGCGGATAGGTTTCTTCGGCAATCAGCAGTTGCAATTCCGTTGCCACGGTCTGGGCAACTTGACCTGATCGCCGTATGACATGCTCACTTGCCTCGCCGGTTGCCAGCGGCGACAGACAAGCCTTGAGGGAGGATGTCGGTTCCTCTTCTTGAGGTTTATTGATAAATTTCGCTCCTTCGGCCACCACCACCAGCCCGTAAGGCCTTCTGGGTGATATCTTATCTTTCAGCCTCCTAGCCAACATTTTAAGATCGCAAGGAATTTCGGGAATCAGCACCGCATCGGCACAAACTGCTATACCAGCCTGCAGAGCCAGCCATCCGGCCTGTTCTCCCAGTACCTCCACTACTGCGATTTTGCGGGCAGACTGAGCCGACTGACGGGCCTTATCGAGCATTTCGATAGTGACGGTGAGGGCGGTGTTGAAGCCAAAGGACACCATGGTGGCGGCAATATCATTCTCGATGGACCGGGGGATACAGACCGCATTGAGCCCTTTGCGATGAAGCTGGTAGAGAATACTTAAACCCCGTCCGCCTACGATGGAAATCAAGCCGTCAATCTTTTCTGCCTGCAGCCGTTTCAATAAATGATCGGACATGTCCACTTCCTCAATCATCTGGTCTTCATTGACCGTGCGGACTTGAAACGGATCGATCCGCACCGATTGGCCCAGGATACCACTTGCAGCCGGATCAAGATTCTCGATCAGCTGAGGGCTGAGAGTCACCAGTCCTCCATCGGGGTAGCGCTCAGGATGGAGTAAGCCTTCAAAACCATCCCGGATGCCAAGAATCTCCCATCCCATTTTGCCAGCCGCCAGGGCCGCCCCCATAACCACGGCATTTATTCCAGGAACATACCCGGCGCCCACATTGATAGCAATGCGCCTGAGAGATCCTGCATGACCTAATTCCGTTGCCATAATGTACCTCCTTTAACAATCATTTTTTTCTTAACCATTGTTGTGTACCCGTGCCTGACTTCTGCGCTGCCAGATACTCCAGGCGCCTCTCTTCCCATTCAATAAAACTGGACGGAACATGGAACCATTCTTCTTCAGAAACCGGCTCCAGGTGAAGCGCATCAAACTTGCACCCCATAACGCACGCACCACATCCGACGCACTTTCCCCGGTGATAGACCGGCTTGTCATCCGGGGCCTTAGAGGTATGGGCAAAGAACTGGCAACGCCTGACGCACTCCCCGCAGGACGTGCATTTCTTGCTATCCTTGACGACGCGGTAGTTCGATCGCTGGACCGTTTCCGTCAAGTGACCCATGCGCCCTCCCTGCAATATCGTGCAGCAACAGCCGCAGCAGTGACAGCCGCCGACGAACTGAGGCTCCTCCGATCCCATGGTGAACCCATAGAACCCCTCGATGACCATGGTCCCCATGGCATCGATTTCTTCCCAGAGCTTTAGCGCCTCCTCCCTGGTTAACACATTCTCGGAGAGAGGTGTCTGAGGTGGCAGGCCGACAAAACCACAACGCTTATTAGGCATATAACAGCTATGGCCGTGACACGCAGCCTTCTCTTTTTTACACACACAGTCGACCACGAGGAAACGTTCATGCCTCTGGAAGTGAGCATCTATATCATTGTGAGGCTCCCGTTTAATCCACTCTGGCTTGAGCGAGCCACGGTAGGGGATGACGCCCTGAGAGCCGGGTCGCGGCGAAAAAATTTTCTCGCCACCGCCCTCGATCACATATTGCTCGAAAATCTCAGCAAATTCCTTGCTTGTCGGTTTGCTCTCCTGAAAAAAGGATTCGTACCAGCCCACCAGAAAAGGGAAGAGCCGGTATTTCTTTACGCTCTCGTCCTTAGGCTTCTGGCCGGGTTTTGCCTCTACTTTTCCAAGTCCTTTAACGCCGGTTTCAAGGGCAAGCGTGTCCGCTTTAACCATACGCCGGGGTATCATGCTCTCGAGTAAAACGGTTACCTTGTCTTCAGGAAGGCCAACTCGCTTCGCAATTTCGGCAGCAGTCTCGAGCTTGCGGCTCAACGTGCTGGCAACCAGGGCCTCTTCGGGTGTGAAGACCAGCTTGATCAATTTTATTTCCAGCTTGGAGGGTGTTCTGGTAAAGCCAGCAGGCAGTGCGTCCAGCGCATCCGCCAGTCGTTCGTAAATATCTTCGGATTTATTTGGATCGTCCATGGATCCTCCTGTTTCCTATATTTGTTAAGGAACCGGTACGGCGCGGCCGAGTGCCACGCCGTACCGGTCCTGTTGTATTTCAGAACTACTCGCAACGCTGCAAGGTGCGCTCGATAATCTCATTCTGCACACCCACGTGCAGCCTGGTAAAGAAGGCGCTGAACCCGGCCACCCGAACCACGAGGTCGCGGTATTTTTCCGGTTGCTTCTGCGCGTCCCTGAGGATCTCGGTGTTCAGCACATTGAACTGAATGTGATAGCCACCGTTATCAAACAGGGTCTTGACCAGACGCAGCACATTATCCCTGCCCTTGCGGGTCTCGAGCTGATCAGGCGGGAGCTTCATGTTCATGTGCGTTGCGCAATACGCAACTGCATCAATCCCTTGTGCTGCAGACATCACCAGCGCAGTGGGTCCGTTGACATCGGTTCCCGGCATGGCCGAAATGCTGCCATCGGTGAGAGCCACTCCGGCTTTCTTGCCGTTGGGCAGCGCCCCGGTCGCCATACCCATCGGGTTGTGGACACTCTTGGTATAGGCATCGAGCGACGTCTTAATGTCCTTGCTGATGTAGTTGCCACCGCCATCCACACTACTAAACGCCTTCAAGATGCTGTTGTAGACCCGCCGGACGAACTTGTTCACTTCGGGGATGTCGTTGCCGTGCTTGGGCGCTTCAAAGCACATCTTCCCGACTTTCGCGTATTCCCCCTCGAAATTGGCTGCCAGGGCCTTTTTCAGTTCGGCCATGGTCAGCTTCTTCTCGTCGAACACCAGCTTCTTCACCGCCATCAGCGAGTTGGCGGCGTCAACGCCGCCGACGGAGATCTGGGCGACCGTGTAGTAGTTGGCCCCGCCGCTCCAGCTCTCGGTGCCGGTTTCGACGCATCCTTTGGTCAGGATGGAGCGCCAGGTGACCGGGATCAATTCAGCGGTCAGTATGCTCGCGATCCAGGCACCCCGGCGAAGGGTGTCCTCACAGAATTGAAGCTGCTGCTCAAATGCCGCATACAGTTCTTCGAAGTTCTTGAAGTCCTCGGGATTGCCGGACTTGGGCCCGATCTGCTTCTTGGTGCGGGGATCGAAGCCATTGTTCATCGTCAACTCGATCACCTTGCCCAGGTTGGGTTGCCCTTCCACAGGATGACCGGTCTCGTAAGGGATGTAGCTTCCCACGCAGGCCCCGACACAGGTGCGCCTGGCTTTCGCGAGAGAAAGATCACCGACCTTGGTGTGGCCCCAGAGATGCAGGGCCCGCTTGAACATTACCTCGGCGTTCACGAACTGAGGCATGCCGCAACCGGTGCCGATGACATCGAGGACCTTTTCCAGGAATTTGCCGCTCATCCTCTCCGTGTAGGCGCACGACAGCGGAGGCTGAGGCAGAGCGAGATAGCCTGCTGCATCCAGGATCAGGTAGTCCATTTCCGCGGTGGCATCTTCACCATTCTCGGTATAGCCCCCGAGGGTGATGCTCTGACCGAGGTCGGCAGAGTTCTGCAAGGCGACTCGCTCGCCGTAGTAGTATCCAATTTCGTTCAGTTTGATGAAGAGGTTCTTGAGCATGAACGTGGCTTCATCCGGGCCGATCAGACCGGCCGCTTTGTCGGCCTGATAGAAGGGCTCTAAGTTCTGGCCCAGAAAAGCCTCGGAGTAACCGCAGCCGACCTGCTCGATTTCCGCGCAGATGTGACAGAGGAAGTGGCACTGGATGGCTTCTCTTAGATTCCGTGCGGGATGCTCGGGAACCCATTCGCAGGTTTCGGCAATAGCGATCAACTCTGCCTTGCGGGTAGCGTCTTTTTCTTTAGCCGCCATTTCCCTGGCCAGCTCGGCATAGCGATGAGCCAGGCGGATAATGGCCTTCATCGTGATCTGACAAGCTTCATAGAAGTACAGCTTGGAGGCATTGGGCAGCCGCATCTCGAGGGCCATCTGCCGTTGCTCGACGTCCTTGAGCATGCTCGCAAGGCCTTCGTTATAGACCTTGGGATAGTTCAGGTTGCCGCCGCCACCCGGCCAACTGAAGAACTCAGCGATGAGGCCGGCGTCATAGACCGGTCTTGGGTCAAAACCATACCTCTTCTCGAAGATCTCAAGCGTCCGGGGCTTCAGCGAACGCTTGTCCCAGTACTTGACCGCCCACTCGTTCGCCTTCCGGTCCTCCGGGGTCTTCGACTTCTCAATGGTATTCTCTTCTTTCATCCAATCCACGTTCCATTCCGGATACGTGTAGATGCCGTTGACGGTGCTGGCCATGCTGCCCACGAAGAGGTTGTCATCAATGTACAACTTTTTAGTCTCAAGCAGGGTTGCCATGAACTTGGCTCGTCGGAGGATCTGCTGGTAGCCGGCGGTGTCCTCGTAAACCTCTGCCATGACCCTGACCCGCTCAAAATCAACCTCCGCAGGCGTGCTCCTGAGTTGTTCTTTCAGCCGGTCGATCCGGGCTTTATCGGCCTTGACCTGTGCTGTGGTACTCTTCTTTGAATCCTTTGTCTTTTCCATTTTGTTTTCTCCTTTCTTCCTAAGATTATTGTCGTGCCTTTTTCACTTCGATTTATCCAAACCTGCCACCAGCATCGAACGTGACAGCATGCCTCCGGAGATATTTTTAGCTTTGAATCCGTTCTGCAGAAGGATACGGGTCGCGTAGTAGGCGCGCTGGGCGGAGCGGCAGATGACGAAGATCTCGCGGTCTTTCGGAAGTTCTTTTAAACGGCCGCGGAGTTCCGGCAGCGGGATGTTGAGCGCGCCCTTCACCTGCTCCACGGCGAGCTCCGGCGGATTGCGCACATCGAGAAGGAATTGGCCGTCCACCGAGGTCCAGTGACAGAGCGGCATGTCGCCCCGAAGGACATCGGCGGGAACCATCCCCGCGAAGTTGACCGGATCCTTCGCGCTTCCGAACGGGGGCGCGTAGCAGAGCTCCGCTTCTTCCAGGTCGTACACCGTCGCGCCCATCTGGATCGCCATGGCCAAGGCATCGATCCGCTTGGTAACGCCATCCAGACCGAGCGCCTGCGCCCCGAGGAGACGTCCATCGGATTTCCGGAAAATGATTTTCAGCACGATGGTTTTGGCGCCCGGGTAATACCCCGCGTGCGAATTCGGGAAGAGATAGACTTTTTCGAAATCCTTTTGGCCCAGCCGGATGAGAAGCTTTTCGTTGGCGCCGGTCGTGGCGACCGTGGCCCCGAAGACGCCGATGACCGAGGTGCCCTGGGTGCCGCGGAACCTCGAGTCTCGGCCGGCGATCACATCGGCCGCGATCCGGCCCTGCCGGTTCGCCGGCCCTGCGAGCGGGATCAGAGACCATTCGCCGGTGACGAAATCTTTGACCTCGACCGCGTCGCCGACGGCGAAGATGTCCGGGTCGCTCGTGTGCATCTGTTCGTCGACGCGGATCCCCCCGCGCTGGCCGATCTCGATGCCGGCCATCTTCGCCAGCCCGGTCTCCGGACGCACGCCGATGGCGAGGATCACGATGTCCGCCGGATGGGCCTTGCCGGATTTCGTGAGGACCTCGAACGAGCCGCTTGCGGTCTGCTTGAAGCCGGCCACGGCGTCATTGAGCGCGAGCCGGACGCCGTGCTTTTCCAGGTGGCGCTCGACGAGGCGGGCGCATTCCGGATCGAGCGGGAGCATGACCTGATCGAGCA
>Ga0315282_10009584_pt1 | contig 15369 bp, 11 predicted proteins | sample YL17G07_20_MG_FD_203693 | JGI IMG/M metagenome (GOLD analysis project Ga0315282, IMG submission 203693) | Sediment microbial communities from Yellowstone Lake, YNP, Wyoming, USA - YL17G07_20 | ecosystem: Environmental > Aquatic > Freshwater > Lake > Sediment | place: USA: Wyoming | collected... | reverse complement strand
CCCGGCGGCTCGTTCACCATCGAGCAGGTGTTGAGCGCGCCGTTCCCGTCCGAGTTGCGCGCCGCGCCGGCCGGCAACCGGGTGGCCTGGGCCTTCGACGCGCGCGGCCAGCGCAACATCTGGGTGGCCGAAGGGCCGGCATTCAAGGCCCGCCGGCTCACCGCCTACGAGGCCGACGACGGCCAGGAGATCACCGCCATCACCTGGAGCCCGGACGGCCGCACCATTGTCTACGTGCGCGGCGGCCCCAAGAACCAGGCCGGCGAAATCCCCAACCCCACCAGCAACCCGGCGGGCGCCGAGCAGGCCGTCTGGGCCGTTTCCGTGGACGGCGGAACGCCCCGGAAGCTGGGCCTGGGCGACGCGCCGGAGGTCTCGCCCGGCGGCGACCGCGTCGCCTTTCTCAAGGACGGCCAGGTCTGGGTCGCGCCGCTGGACGGCAAGGCCGAAGCCACGCAGTTTTTCGTGGTGCGCGGGACGCTCAGCTCACAGGCCTGGTCGCCCGACGGCTCGCGGCTGGCGTTTGTCAGCAGCCGCTCCGATCACAGTTTCATCGGCGTGTACGATACCCGCCAGAAATCGGTCTCCTACCTGGCCCCCGGCGTCGATCGGGACGGCGATCCGTGCTGGTCTCCCGACGGCAAGCGCATCGCCTTCGTGCGCACGTTATCCGCCGGCGGGCCGGGCGGCATGGGGACAGACCCGGAGCGCGACATCCCTTGGGCTATTTGGGTGGCGGAGGCCTCGAGCGGCGAAGGGCGCGAGGTCTGGCGGGCGCCGGCGCGCGCCGGCGGAACGCAGTCGCGCCTGGCCGGCCGCAGCCTGCATCACTGGGCGACCCAGGACCGCCTGGTCTTCACCGCCGAGCTGGACGGCTGGAACCGGCTGTATTCGCTGGCGGTTCCTGGGAGCGCGGGCGTCTCGCCCGCAACCGTGCAGCGATCGGCTCCCGAAAAGGCGGGCGAGACGCCCGCGTTCCCAGAACCGCTGGCGCTGAGCGCTGCGGAATGCGAAGTGGAATCGCTGGCCACGACGCCCGACCGCGAGCAGGTGGTGTTCACCTCCAACTGCGGCGACATCGAGCGGCGGCACCTGTGGCGCGCCGCGGTCGCCGAGGCCGGCGCCGCGCAGGTCACGACGGGGCAGGGGATCGAATGGGACGCCCAGGTGCTGTCCGACGGCCGCGCAGTCGCCTTTTTCGCTTCCGATGCGCGCCGGCCCGCCTCCCCGCAGGTGGCCGCGCTGGCCGGCGGCCAGCCACGGGCCATTGCGCGGGAAACGATTCCCGCTGACTTCCCGCTGCAGGAACTGGTCGAACCGCAGGTAGTGGTGTTCAAGGCGGCCGACGGGTTGGAGATCCACGGCCAGCTCTTCCTGCCGGCGGCGTCGGCGGCGGGCGGCGGGCCGCGTCCGGCAGTGATTTTCGTTCATGGTGGGCCGATCCGTCAGATGCTGCCCGCCTGGCACTACGGCTACTACTACCACAACTCTTACGGCTACAATCAGTACCTCGCCGGCCGCGGCTACGTGGTGCTCTCGGTGAACTTCCGCAGCGGAATCGGCTACGGGCGCGCCTTTCGGAACGCGCCGAAGCGCGGGGCGCGCGGGGCTTCGGAGTACCAGGACGTGGTGGCGGCGGCGCAGTTCTTGCGCGCCCGCGCCGACGTCGATCCGGCGCGCATCGGCATCTGGGGCGGCTCCTACGGCGGTTACCTGACGGCCCTGGCGCTGGCGCGTAACTCCGACCTGTTTGCCGCCGGCGTGGACCTGCACGGCGTGCACGACTGGTCGGCCCGGCTTCGTGCAGCCGGCACGGCGGCCGCGGCGCCCGCCGATTCGGCCGCCACCAATCTGGCCCGCGAGTCGTCGCCCGTGGCCGCGGTCAAGACCTGGCGCTCCCCGGTGCTCCTGATCCATGGCGACGACGACCGCAACGTGAATTTCTCGCAGACCGTCGAGCTGGTGGCCAGGCTGCGAGAGCAAAAAGTCCCCTTCGAGCAGATCGTGTACCCCGATGAAGTGCATGATTTCCTGCGGCACGCGCACTGGCTGGAAGCCTATCGCGCGGCCACGCGCTTCTTCGATCAGTATTTGAAGAAATAGGAGACCATCCGCAGATTTCGCAGATTACGCAGATTTAAAGCAGCAAATCTGCGTAATCTGCGTAATCTGCGGATGGGCCTCTGAGGAGTATAAGGATGACACCCGGGCCGGAACGCGCCCCCGCTCCAGAACCCAAAATGACCCATGTCCGCTACCGGGTTCTGGGAATGCTGTTCTTGCTGTCGATCATCACCTACGTGGACCGCGTGTGCATCGGCTCGGCGGCCGTCGATATGCAGCGCGACCTGGGCCTGACCGACGTGCAGTTGGGGCTGATCTTCAGCGCGTTCTCGCTGGCCTATGGGGTGTTCGAGATTCCCAGCGGCTGGATGGGCGACCGCTTCGGCCCGCGCAAGATGCTGACGCGCATCGTCCTGTGGTGGTCGGCTTTCACGGTGCTGACCGGGCGGGTGACCGGCTTTTACAGCCTGTGGATCACGCGCTTTCTGTTCGGGGCGGGCGAAGCGGGCGCCTATCCCAACAGTTCCTGCGCCATCGCCCGCTGGTTTCCGTTCGTGGAGCGGGCGCGGGCACAAGGCACGGTGTGGATGGCCAGCCGCCTGGGCGGGGCGCTGGCGCCGCTGATTGTGGTGCCGCTGCAGCGGCAACTTGGCTGGCGCACCGTCTTTTACCTGTTCGGGGGCATGGGCGTGGTCTGGGGAGCGGCCTGGTTCGCCTGGTATCGCGATGATCCGGGCCAGAAGCGCGGGGTCAGCGCCGCGGAAATTCGCGTGATCCGCGAAGGGGCGCCGCCGCCCGCCGCCCACCTCCCCACCCCCTGGCGAGCGGTGCTGACCAGCCTGAACATGTGGGCCGTGGTGATGATGTACTTCACCTACGGCTACGGCGTGCAGTTTTACTTTTTCTGGATGCCGAAGTACCTGGTGCAGGTCCGCGGCATCAAGGACTTCGCCCCTTATGCCGCGCTGCCGTTCCTGCTGGGCGCCATTGCCAACGGGTTGGGCGGGTGGGCCAGCGACGCGCTGGTGCGCCGCTTCGGCCTGCGTTGGGGGCGGAGAACGGTGGGGCTGGCGGGTCTCGGCTCCAGTGTGCTGTTTGTCTTCTTCTCGGTGATCCTGCCCAGCTACGCGCTGATCGGCGGCTGGCGGGTGCCGGTGGCCGTGATCTCGCTGGCCCTGGGCTTCGCCGCCACCGACTTCATGCTGCCCACCTGCTGGGCCGTGTGCCTCGACATCGGCAAGCGCCATGCCGGAACGGTGACCGGGTTCATGAACACCGCGGCCCAGATCGGCGGCGCAATTGCAGCCACAGTGATCGGCTACTTCGCCGGCCACAAGCAATGGAACACAGCGATTCTGACCATGGCGGCCATGCTGTTGGTCAGCTCGCTGCTGTACCTGGTAATCGATGCCGGCCGCCCGCTGGTTGCGGAAAAAGAGGGGTTAGGGACTAGGGGCTAGGGGCTAGGTTCTGTGCGACCCCTAGCCTCTAGGCCCTAGCCCCTAGCCCCTAGCCCCTAATCACGTGACGATGCGGGCCAGGTTGCGCTGCCGGGTCTCGGGAAGCGTCCAAACCCAGGAGCCGGTGGCCAGGGCCAGCACCAGCGGCACGCCCAGCCCGCCGGGCAGTCCATAGGCGGAGACGAGCGCCCCGACCACGATCGGCGCGAAAAACTGCACGCCGCGGGCGCAATTGTAGGAAGTGCCCATGGCGAAATTGCGCACCTGGGTGGGGAACAATTCCGCCAGGAGCGCGCCGAAGCCGGCGGTGCAGCCCGAGCCCAGCCCCAGCGCGAACATCACGCCCCAGAACAGCCATGGGCGGGGAATCAGCACCTGCCATTGGAAGGCCAGCGGGTACAGCGCGGCGGCGGTCAGCAGCGAGTAGAGGGTGTAGGCCAGCCGGCGGCCGTGCCGGTCGGCGATGAACCCGAAGGCCATCATGCCCAGGAACTGCCCCAGTTGCGCCGTCAGCATCCACAGCGCCGAGCGGCCGACGGGCTGATGAAACTGGTTCTGCAGAAACTTGGGCAGCCAGATGTAGCAGGTCCAGTAAGTCCCCAGCTTGAAAACGCCCAGCAGCCAGCCCTTGAACATCGCCCCCAATAGGTGATGCTGCTTCAGCCAGACCAGGGCGGCGAGAGGCGAGAGTTGCTCTTCCTTCTGCCGGCTCCACAAAGAGGATTCCGGCAGGTGTTGGCGCACGATGAACGCCAAAACAGCCGAGGCGGAGGAAACCAGGAAAACCGCGCGCCAGCCGATCAGCGGCGAGACCAGCAGGCCGGTCACGGCCGCCAAACCCACCCCGACCGGTTCGCCGGCCTGCAGCAGCGCCGAGGCCCGGCCGCGCATCCGCGTGGGCGTGGATTCGGCCAGCAACGCGTGACCGACCGCCCACTCGCCACCCACGCCCAGGCCGGTGAGCAGCCGAAACGCCAGCAGCGTCAGCGGGCCGGTCGACAACGCGGTCAAGGCCGTCCCCAGCGAATACAGCCCGATGGTCCAGGTCATCACCCGCTTGCGGCCGTAACGGTCCGACAGGTAGCCAAACGCGATTCCGCCGATGCCCGACGCGCCCAGCGCCACGCCCAGCAACACCGCCTCCTCCGGCTGCGTCAGGTGCAGGTCATGTCCGATCGGGATCAGCAGGAAAGAGAACAGCACCAGGTCGTAGAAATCGAACAGCCAGCCGAGAAACGAGATGAGCCAGATGCGGACGGGGAAGCGCGTCGGGGCGGCCGGGCTGGATGCTTCAGGCGGTGGCGAGGCAACGGCCATGCCGCGTTGTTTACCACATGGAGTTCCAAGTTCCAAGTTTCAAGTTGGGACACGACGCCCCCGGCGTTCGTCGCCTGCCCAACTTGGAACTTTAAACTTGAAACCTGGAACTTATTGTTCAATGCGGAGGACGTAGCGCTGGCCGGTGCGGGTTTGAGCCGACTCGGCACGAACGCGGCGGGCTACGTCGCCGAGCGGTTCGGGATCGGGCAGGAAGACGCCAGGAATCCCCATCCCGATCACCCGCCTGTCGCCACCCTGGATCACGATGATATTGACCGGGCCGGTGATGATCCTGGAGGTCGGCGACCAATAAAACGAAGGCTGCTCGGCGTCGGCGATGACAGTGGTGTATTCCGGCAGGACCGCCTGCGGCACTGGCGGCAGAAGCGGGTAATAGGGGTAATAGGAGTAATAGGGCGGATACCCGTAGCTAGAGACGAAGGAAGGCCCAAGCACCCGGCGGGGGAAGGAGGTGAAGCCGGAATGCAGCGCCGGCGGCCGGGGCCCGAAACCGACATGCCCGCCACCCGGATGCCCGCCACCCGGCCGCGGAGCGACACCGACATGCCCGCCACCCGGCCGCGGAGCGACACCGACATGCCCGCCAGCCGGTCGCGGAGCGACACCGACATGTCCACCAGCCGGCCGCGGAGCGACACCCACATGCCCGCCACCCGGCCGCGGAGCGACACCGCCACGCGCTCCGCCGAACGCCGGCGCGCCGTGGGGCCGGTGCTGTGCCTGCACCGGCAACACCGCGGCAGGCAGCAATAAGAGCAAAACCGGTAGCAAACGCCGCGACATGAGACCCTCTCCTGCTCACTCTAGCGCCAACGACCGTTCGGATCAAGATGGGCCGTCGGCGCCTGAGCGAATGTGCGCATGCACGATAGAAGACGTTTCCGGGATGCTTGTGGTTTCAGCCGCCAGCGTGGCGCGCGCCGTTTCCGCCGTTACGGAATCTTGGCCTCTGAGACCTGCCACCAGGCACCTGAAACCTGACACTTGAAAGCTGACTACCCGCCCAGCGTGATCATCTCGATCTTCTTGCGCTCCCCCGGTTGGTATTCGCTGCCGGATTGGATTTGGGTAAATCTCTGCTCGGAATAGCGGTCGTTGCGGCCGCTCCATGCCGCGGTGATGGCCTGCTTCAACTCATCGTTGCCGGCCCCGCCGCGCAGCAGCGCTTTCAGGTCGCGCCCGGTTTCCGCGAAGAGGCAGGTGACCAGCTTCCCTTCGGCAGTCAGCCGGACGCGCGTGCAGGCCGAGCAAAACGGCTCGCTCACGGAAGCGATCACGCCCACCTCTCCGCCGCCGTCGGCGAACTCGTAATCGACGGCGGGCGCGGTGGGGTCCTCGCGCGGCGCCTCGCGCAGCGGATAGCGCGACTGGATGCGCGCCAAAATCTCCCGTTTTGAAAAGACCTTGTCCGGACGCCAGTCGTTGACGTTGCCCACGTCCATGTACTCGATGAAACGGATGGCAAAGCCATTGCCGCGGGCAAATTCGACCAGGTCGAGGATCTCGTCGTCGTTGACGCCGCGTTCGATTACGGCGTTGAGCTTGATGGGCGCTAGTCCTTCATTCTTTGCGGCCGACAAGCCTTCCAAAACACGCTTCAATTCGCCGCGCTGGGTGATGCGGCGGAACTTCTCGGGGTCCAGGCTTTCCAGGCTGACGTTGATGCGGCGCAGCCCGGCGGCGCGCAGCGCCGCCGCTTTCTCGGCCAGCAGCGCGCCGTTGGTCGTCAGGGAGAGGTCGTTGAGGCCGGCCAGCGCCGCCAGTTGGGCCACCAGGCGTTCCAGGCCGCGACGCAGCAGGGGCTCGCCGCCCGTCAGGCGGATCTTCTCGACGCCCAGCGAGACGAACAGCCGCGCCAGCCGCGCGATTTCCTCATAGGCCAGGATTCCCTGCCGTTCGATCCAGACGTACTTGTCGAGCGGCATGCAGGACGTGCACCGGAAATTGCAGCGGTCGGTGACGGAAATCCGGAGGTCCCTGGCCGGCCGGTTGTAGATGTCCCGCAGCATCGAATCCTCGACCAGTATAGCGTGATCGGCGGATGGCGGGGGCCACGGCCCATCCTCACATTTCGCGGGCTCACTGATGCCCGGGAACCGTAGCGGGTTCAAAAGTCTCAGTGCCGGAGGAATCTTTTATCGATCGCCCTGCTGGATCCAGGACAGGTTGAAGGCCGCGTGCTTGATGGATTTGCGCGGCTCGGCGCCCGGCTGCTGCGGCAGGAAGTAGCTGTAACTGACGTGCAGCAGGCCGTCGCGCGACTGCACGATGCTGGGGTAATGATAGCTGCCGGAGGGAGGGTTCCCGGGCTCGCGTTCCAGGTGCCGCGTCCACTTCCACGTTTTCCCCTCGTCATTGGAGATGCTGATGGCCAGGCTGTAGCGGCCGCGCTCCAGATCGTTGTACACCAGCGCCCAATCGCCGTTGCGCAGGCGAGTCACCTCGGCGCCGGAGCCGGGGTTGGGGATGTCGGTGTCGCGCGGCGCGGTCCAGGTGATGCCGTCATCGCCGGAGGTGCTGATGTGGAGGCGCTTGGGCGGCGGGCCGTTGTCGCGCATGTAGGCCACCAGCGTGCCGTCGTTCTTCCGCGCCATGCTGGGCTGGATGTTGCCCAAGCCGACGATGGGCTTGCTGGTGGTCCAGGTTTCGCCGCCGTCATCGCTGATGGCCATCAGCGAGAACGAGAAACCATCGGAATAAAGCGGCACCAGGATGCGCCCGGAGGGCAGCGCCAGCGGGTGCGCCCGCGTCATCCAGCCCATGCGGCTGAAATACTTGTCGGCGGCGTGCTCCTTCAATTGGGCGGCGTACTTGGCCGCCTCGGGCGAAGGCTGGGCCGTTCGCAAATACTCATCGACGGCGCGCGCCGTTTCCGCCGCGAAATCGCGGGGGACGAACAGCATGGTGTCGTTCCACTGCCAGGCCGGCGGCCGGTCGGCGCGCTGGTAATCGCTGGAAATCCGGTATTTCATCAGCGCGGTGTGCCATTCATTGGCCAGGATCACCGGCCACAGCAGCCACAGCCGCTGCTTGCTGTCGATGAACAGCGCCGGGTTGGCGTCCGGAAAGCCGGGGGTGTCGGCCATCAGGAAGCGCGGCCGCCACTGCTTCTCGCCTTTCACCTTGCGCGCGCCCTCGATGATCACGTCGTCGGCGGTGCGCTCGCCCGAGCCGTGGTACCAGGTGACCAACAGGTCGCCGTTGGGCGCTTCGACGATGCAGGAGGCGTGGTTGTGCCACTTCTCCGTCGGGAAGAGCAGCTCCGCCTCGTAAAACGGCGCCTGCGCGCAGGCCAAACCAACGGAAAGCAGCCAGCAAAAGGCCAGGATTCTCATAGGCCCATCTTAGCCGCAGATTGCGCCGATTGCGCAGACGGAAGCACTAGCGCCCCTTGGCTGCCGCGGGGCGGGGGCGGGGCCAGTTGTAATCGTTGCGGCCGGCGGTGCGGTCCAGCGGTCCCTCCGGCAGCGTCTTCTGCCACGCCAACACCTTCTCGGCCAGCCGCGCGACGACCTCCGGCTTGCGCTCGGCCAGGTTGTTCAGCTCCGTCGGATCATGCGGGATGTCGTACAGCTCCACCCGGCTGCGGTCCGGATTGACCAACAATTTCCAGTCGCCTTCACGGATGGCCAGCATCGGGCTGCGGTTGGCCATGTCGCCCATGATGTTGAACCGCCATTCCCACAGGATGGGCCTGGTCCGCGGGCGGGACTTGGAGGTGAGGATGTCGCCGATGTCCTCGCCATCGGGCTGGACGTCTTGCGGTACGTTCACCCCGGCGAACCGGCAAACGGTCGGCAGGATGTCCACCGCGGTGAGGACCGAGGCGTCGTCCACGCGGTTGGCGGCGATGTGCCCGGGCCAGCGGGCGATGAAGGGCATCCGCACGCCGCCTTCGTAGAGGCTGCGCTTGCGGCCGCGGAACGGCCCTGGCGAACCAATGCCGCTGTGGCCCGCGTTGCGGATGTGAATGTCTTCCGGTCCGTTGTCGCTGGAGAAGAACACGAAGGTGTCGCCGGCCAGCCCCAGCTCGTCCAGTTTTCCCAACAGCCTACCGACCTGCGTATCCAGGTCCGTGACCGAAGCGGCGAAAATCTGGATGGCGCTCTTGTGGAGCACGCCGCCACCCGGCCCCAGGTTCTTGTAAGGCTCCATCTGCTGCTCGGTCGGGTTCAAAATGGCGTGCGGCACCAGGCTCCAGGCGTTGACATAGAACGGCTGGTCGCGGTGCTGCTGGATGAAGCGGACGGTTTCATCGACGATCAGGGTGCTGGACCGGGCGCGGAAGAACGGGTCTTTCTCCTCCCAGGTCGGGCCGTTGGCATTCACCGTCCGGTAGTCGTCGAAGCCGTAGGCGCCGGGTTCCGGCGCGCCGGGGCCATTGCCCAGGTGCCACTTGCCGAAGTGGGCGGTGGCGTATCCGGCCTGTTTCAGCAGGCGCGGGAGTGTGGGCACGGCCGGGTCGAGCCAGTTCGGCATGCCGCGGTCCTGGTTCAACTGCGCGGCGGCGAAGTGGCCGTGAACGCGGTGGCGCGCCGGGTAATGGCTGGTCATGAAGGCGGTGCGGCTGGGAGAGCAGACCGGCCCGTTCACGTAGAACTGGCTGAACAGCGCGCCCTGCCGCGCCAGCCGGTCCAGGTTGGGCGTCTGGATTTGCGGGTGGCCGTAGCACCCCAGGTCGCCCCAGCCAAGATCATCGGCGAGGATGAAGATGATGTTGGGGCGCTTGTGCTGAGCCTGCGCGGTAAGCCCCGGGGCGCCCAGCGCCGTCAGCGCGCCCGCCGCGGTTCGGAGGAAGTTGCGTCGGTTCATCATGGCGGGTGCATTTTAGCACGCAAGGTGGCAGGTGGCAGGTTGCAGGTAGCAGGTGACTGCAGGCAAAAAAAAGGAGGCAGGTTTCAGGGTTTCCCCTGCCACCTGCCACCTGTCACCTGTCACCTGTCACCTTGGTTCGGGGCAGTAGTTGCCGTCGAAGCCGCGCGCCTGCTGCCGGCGGGTCAGTGGATCGGGGAAGGGAGGCGGGGGCGGGAAGATGCCGAGCCGCACCAGTTGCGGGCGATACTCATAGCGGATGTTCACGGCCGCGGCCGGCGTGTCCTCCAGGTCCATGAAGACGCGGACCACGTGGTGGTCAATTCGCTGGCCGATGCCGGTGGCGGCGTAATCATCGGCGGGCGCTGCCTTGGCAGAGGACTCGGCCTGCGACTTGTTGCGTTCCTGGTCGCGCCGCGGCGCGCCGGCTGCCGCGCCGGACTGCTGTTCGGGCCGCATCATTGGCGGCGGGGGCGGCTGCGGCATGCGCTCGCGGAAGAACACCGCGGTGATGATGCCCAGGTCGCTGGTCTTGCCCAGCCACTTGCCGTAGGACTGGTCTTCGGTGGTGAAGTAGAACCGCCGGGCCTGGTCGCCGGTGGTCTGCCAGCCGCTGAGGGTGATGGTCTGATAGGGCTCCAGCACCCACTTGCGCGCCGAACGCGCATCGCTGTGGCGGGCGTCAATAGTGTTCAGTCCATCCACCGAAAGCGCCACCGCCACCCGCACGCCCAGCGGGTTGTGCAGCCGGATCTCATACTCGCGGCCCTTGAGCGCTTCAATATAGCGGGCGCCATGCGCGGCGTACTGGGGCGCCGGGCGGCCATCGATGAGTACATCGACCGAGAAACCAGACGGATAAGGGATGGGCCGGTCGGCGCACGCCGGAATCGCGACTGCCGCCAGCAGAGTGATAAGAGCGAACATCTTGTTTTGCATTGCCTTCTTCCTCCTCGTTTTAAAGAACGAAGAAGGTGCGGAAATCTTGCGGGCGCCGGCCGCGGCCCGCAGCCCGCGGCCTGCAACTACGGCCGATTCAGCAGGATATCCAGGCGGGGAGTCTGGAAGTTGTAAGGTTTGACCAGGATGTCGAGCGTGCCGTTGCCGTCCAGATCGGCGATTTTCGACTCGTGACAATCCAGCCCGGTGGCCACCACCGTTTTCCGGAAGTTGCCGGTGCCGTCGCCGAGGAACAGGTAGACCTTGGAGTCGGGGTTGCCGCCGTTCAGCCGCATCTCGGCGCAAAAGATGTCGAGGTTGCCGTCGCCGTCGAAATCGACCAGCGCCAGGCTGTGGCCGCTCACAATGTCGGCGATGGGGTGCGGGCGCCACGTTCCTTTCACCCATTCGTACCAGATCAGCGGACCATCGCCATCGCCCACCACAAACACGATCTCCGGGCGGCCCCCCTTCTTTAGCTGGCCGGCGGCGGCGCGCGAAAAGCTGTAGGAAGCATCCACGATGTTCCATTCGAAGCGATTGCCGCCCAGGTTGCGAAACCAGCGGCCGCCGCCGATGATGTCCAGCCTGCCGTCGCCGTCAATGTCGGCCAGGGCCAGGCCCTCGTGCTCGTTCACCGATTTGAACGACGCCGGTTTGCCGCGCTGCTCCGGCTCGCTGTCGTTGCTGTAGGAGTAGATCTCGGTCATCGGCCACGGCGCGGCGGCGCGCGGTTCCGGCGGGATCTTCGCCAGAAACAGTTTCCGCGCGTTCTGGTTCCAGAAGACGAGTTCCAAGCGGCCGTCGCCGTCCAGGTCGCCGAACACCAAGTCATGATGCTTGACCGCTCCGGAGTTCTTTATCGTGTGGCGTTTCCAGGGAAGAGCGGGAGAAAAGTCGGGGCAGGGATTCTCCCACCACCAGACTTCGTTGCTCCGGGCATCGCCGCCGGCCACGAAGTCGAGGTCGCCGTCACCGTCGATATCGGCCGCCGCGGCGCCCGCCTCGATGCGCAACGGCTGGTCTTCGATCACGTACCTGGTCCACCCGGCGGGGCCGCGCCGGTACCAGACGACGGCGGGCGCCGCTGTCCTCTCGGTGATGGCGAAGTCGTTGATGCCGTCCTTGTCGAAGTCCGCCACAACCGCGGCTGTCTGCTGCGTTCCCGGATTGGGCGGCTGCAGGTCGCCGTTCTTGCTGGAAAGGTGCCTCCACGGCGGTGAGACAGACTGGGCATAGAAGCCCACGGTGGCAAACAGCATGAAGAGCAGCCCGAAAATGAGCACTCGCCTCATCGCGCAATCCTCAGCAAGGCGCCAGGGTACAGGGTCAGCGTGCGGCGTACCTGGCGCCCGGCGCCTAAAAAACCAACACCTTGTCGGCTTCCGCTGTCCAGCCGGTCAGATCCTCCATTCCATACGAACAGGTAATTCACTGGGGACGTTATAACACAGGCGGTTCAACTCTGTGGAATCGCGATTCCCCTGGCGGCCGGACGGGCGCGTCCCTCAGGGGCCTTTGTTTTCAGCACAGCGCCGCCTGCCCGCCTGTCTGCTATACTGCCCAACAATTGACATATGCGGCTGAGACGCCGGATTATTTTGCTTTCGATAGCCCTCGGCGGGGTGCTGCTGGCCGGTACCGTGGGCTTCATGGTGTTGGAAGGGCGGACGGCATTTGAAGGTTTCTACTTCACCCTGACCACCCTTACCACCATCGGGTATGGAGAGTTATGGAGCCTGTCGGCCGCCGGCCGGGTTTTCAACACGGCCCTCATCATTGTAGGCGTGGTCGCTCTTTTCGCACTTATTGGGACCCTCACCCAGGCTCTGATTGAAGAGGAACTCGACGCGGGGGTGCAGCGCAGGCGCATGGAACGCAAACTCGGCAAGTTGCAGGATCACTACATCGTATGCGGCGTGGGGCGCGTGGGCCGCAGCGTTGTTTCCGAACTGGAGCGCCGGCAGGCGCCGCATGCCATCATCGAAAGCGTCCCGGAGCGGGTGAAGTGGGCGCTGGACCGCAATGCGCTGGTGATTGTCGGCGACGCCACCAAGGAGGCGGTGCTGCGACAGGCGCAGATCGAGCGGGCGCGGGGGCTGGTGGCCGCCGTTGCCGGCGATGCCCAGAACATCTATATCACGCTGAACGCCCGGGCCTTGAACCCCAACATCCAGATCATCGCCCGCGCCTCGGAGGAGGAAGCGGCGACGTCGCTGCGCCGCGCCGGCGCCGACATCGTCATTTCGCCCTATGCCTACAGCGGGCACCGCATCGCCCAAGCCCTGTTGCAGCCCAACGTCCTTGATTTTCTCGATTCCGTCACCACCTTCGAATCGGGCAATCTCGGCTCGCTCATCATCGAGGAGGTGCGCCTGTCGGGCGGCTCGCTGCTGGTGGGGCAAACGCTGGAGCAATCCGCCATCCGCCAGAAACTGGGCGTCATGGTCCTGGCGATGAAGAAGGTGGACGGTCGCATGGGCTTCAATCCGCCACCCGATGCGCAGATGGAGGCCGGCGATTTCCTGATCGCCATGGGCGAGCGCGATTGCCTGAAAGAATTGGAGGAAATCGCTCGGGGGACCTGAGACCTGCGACCTAGGACCTGGGACCTGGGACCTGGGACCTGAGACCGTAGGCCTCTGGCTGAGGTCCTTAGCTGAGGGCTGGTTCCACTGGGCTCCGGACCCAGGTCCCCAGTCTCAGGTCCCAGGTCTCAGGTCTCAGGTCTGACTTATGAAAATACTGACAGCGGCGCAGATGCGGGAAGTGGACCGCATCAGCATCGAGCAACTGGGCATCCCGGGCGTGGAGCTGATGGAGAACGCCGGCGGCGCCGTGACGCGGGTGCTTGACGAACGATTCAGCCCGCTGGCGCATCAGCGGATCGCCATCCTCTGCGGCAGGGGCAACAACGGGGGCGACGGCTTCGTTGTGGCGCGGCAGTTGCGCATGCGCGGACTCGAGCCGCGCGTGGTGCTGTTGGCTGACCCCGAGAGCATCCGCGGCGATGCCCGGATCAATTACGACCTCCTGGTGAATTCCGGGTGCCGGCCGCATGTAGTGCGCGACCTGAACGGCTGGCTGGCCGTCAAGCCCGAGCTTCTCGCCTCGACACTTGTGGTGGATGCTCTTCTCGGGACCGGGCTGTGGGGCCCGGTCGAGGGCTTGCCGGCCCAGATCATACGGGACATAAACGCTTCGTTTGCCGGCATCCCGATGGTGGCAGTCGACATTCCCTCGGGCCTGCCCAGCGATACCGGCGCCGCGGCGGGCGATTCGCTCCGTGCCGACATTACCGTCACCTTCACCGCTCCCAAGGTGGGGCAGGTGCTGCCCCCGAACTGTACCCGCGTGGGCGAACTGCTGGTGCGGCCCATCGGCACCCCCGAGAACATCTACGAATCGCGCGACGATTTCTACCTGAACCTGATTACGCCCGGGCAACTGGCGCCGTTTGTGCAACCACGCGCCGCGGCCGCACACAAAGGAGATTTCGGGCATGTCCTGGTGGTGGCCGGTTCCTGCGGCAAGGGCGGGGCCGCGGCCCTGACCGGGCAGGCCGCCTTGAAGGCAGGCGCCGGCCTGGTCACGGTCGCGACCGCACAGAGCGCCCTGCCCGTCGTCGCGGGCTTCACCCCCGAGCTGATGACCGAGCCGCTGGCCGAGACCGATGAAGGCAGCATCTCCGTGGGCGCTTTCGAATATGGCCGGTTCGCTTCCGTTGCCCAGGGCAAAGACGTGCTGGCCATTGGCCCGGGCCTGACCACGCATCCCAACACGGTCAACTTCGTCCATCGTGTCATCCAGGAATTTCAGTTGCCGGCGGTGCTGGACGCCGACGGCCTGAACGCCTTCGCCGGCCGGCTGGAATTGCTGAAGGGCCACGCTGCGCCGCTGGTGATTACTCCGCATCCCGGAGAGATGGCGCGCCTGCTGGGGATTTCGACCAGGGAGGTACAGGACGACCGCGTTGCCGTAGCGCGCCGGCTGGCCGCCGAGCGCGGCCTGTTTGTCATACTGAAAGGTTACCGCACGTTGGTCGCCGAGCCGGGCGGCCAGGTCTGGGTGAATCCCACGGGCAATCCGGGAATGGCCACGGGCGGCACAGGCGATGTTCTGACGGGTTTGGTGGCCGGATTGATGGCCCAGTATGCCGGGTTGCGGCTGGCCGATGTGCTGTGCGCCGCGGTTTATGCGCACGGCCGCGCCGGCGACCTGGCGGTTGTCGAAACCGGCGAGAAGGCCCTGGTGGCCACGGATTTGATCCGCTTCCTCCCGCAGGTGTGGCGGGAAATCAGCCTGTAGCCTTGAAGCACGAATTCATCACGGCGTCGGACGATCAGACCATCGACCTGGGCCGGGAGCTGGCGCGCGAGATGCGTCCCCCGCTGCTCGTGCTGCTGATCGGGGACCTGGGCGCAGGCAAGACAACACTGGCCAAGGGCATCGCGGCCGGCCTGCAGGCGGCGCGCGAGGAGGACGTGACCAGTCCCTCGTTTACCCTGGTCCACGAATATCGCCAGGGGCCCTTCCCCGTCTATCACGTGGACCTGTACCGGCTGGAGGACGCCCGCGAGGTGGCCACGCTGGGCCTGGAGGACCTGTGGTCCGACGAGCGTCCCGCCGTCATTTTGATCGAATGGGGTGAGAAGCTGGGGCCGCCGCTTCCCGGCCCCCGCTGGGACATTCGCATCGAAGACCTGGGCGACGACCGGCGGAAATTCACCGTGGTGGATTCTCCGGGGTTAGC
>Ga0315282_10009583_pt1 | contig 15369 bp, 13 predicted proteins | sample YL17G07_20_MG_FD_203693 | JGI IMG/M metagenome (GOLD analysis project Ga0315282, IMG submission 203693) | Sediment microbial communities from Yellowstone Lake, YNP, Wyoming, USA - YL17G07_20 | ecosystem: Environmental > Aquatic > Freshwater > Lake > Sediment | place: USA: Wyoming | collected... | reverse complement strand
TTTTCTTTTATCGGAGAGAATCAGCTAAGGACTTTAAAAAATGTCTAAATACGTATCTATTTCCCAGGTGGTAACTTGCTTCTTGAACTCGTCCCACTCTTTTGTCTTTACGTCGATATATCTTTCGAACAAATGCTCCCCGAGAACCTCTTGGATGGTTTTATCTTTTTTCAACTCCTCCAGAGCTTCCCATTTATCGACAGGTTGCTTTTAGATAAAAAGAAAGCCCCGCAGCTTCGCGGGGCTTTTGGTTTTTCAACGCTTTACTCTAACTTATCCCGGAACCACGTTGGTCGCACATGGGCCTTTTTTGCCCTGACCGACCTCGAACTCGACCTTTTGGCCTTCATCTAACGATGCGTAGCCGCTGGTCTTTATTTCCGAATGATGGACGAACAAATCTTCGCCTCCATCATCCGGAGAAATAAATCCGTAACCCTTGCTTGCGTTAAACCATTTTACTGTACCTGTACTCACTTGTGTTTCTCCTGGGCCTTTTTACGGGCCGACTAAAATAATATCTCTCCATACTTATTTAATAGGGGGCATACTCTTGAGAGATGAAAGCTTATATCCCCTTTACTCGCGCTATTAGAGCATATTTCGTCCTATTAGAGCACAATAATTAAAATATGCAACAAATAAATATCGCTTTACTCAAAAAAATATAGGCCCCGAATCGCATCAAAACGCCGAAAACCCGCTTTTGAATCCGCCGGAGGCCGATAAAATTGGGTTTGATTGGGTTTGTTTTAAGTAGTTCATAGTTCGTTGTTCATTGTTGTTAGTCATTGTTATTACTGCGGTTACAACCATTTTAGGCCTTTCGGAAATTGGGTTTGTTTTGCATAATTTGTTATTTTTGATTGAAACATTTTCAGCCACAGAAAACATAGATGACACAGAGAAATGAATTACAAACAATGTTAATCGGTTAAATAGTAATTGGTAAATGGTCATTGGTTAAATGGTTAATTAGTTATTGACTTGGCCGGCTGGCCTGAAGACCTTGCCCTATGGGGCGGTTGAGCGTTTGCATGCTTGCAAACAGGCGGGTATTTTAACATATTTTCGAGGAAAAGTCAACAAAAAAAGTAGGGGGTAGGGTTTGGGGTTTAGGGGATAGAAAAATAATTAAAAAGGTAAAAATGCGGAAAACTCTCTGCACTGTTGCGGCTTCTGGAAGCACCGCGCAGGTTACCGTTTTCAGGCGTTCCAAACTATTCATAATATCCATTTGCCTTCTTTACCGTTCCTATGTATAATCACATCAATTTAAATATGGGAAAGGGAAACTTATATGAATATCTCGACCCTCGCTAACATTGGCGCTATGGAAACTACGGATTTATAATATAAACAAATAGAACTCATGTAAATATGAAGGAGAATACTAATGGCTGCGGGTAAGTATAGAATCAAAATTGTTCGAGAAGGTGTAGAGTTTGAAGCTGAAGGTGATAAAAGTTTTGTATTAAAAATGCTTGATCGACTCGAAGGAGAAAAATCAAAAACAAAAACAGAACCTTCTACAAAATCCACTAAAGGTGCAAAGGATTTGCAGAGGAAACATATTTCTGTAGGAGAATTCGTCCGGCAAATAGGCGTAAAGAAACACACAGATATTGTATTAGCATTTGGTTATTATCTAGAAAAGTATTCGGGGGTTACAGAGTTTACTCCTGCAGATATAAATGCATGTTACTATGACTCGAAAATGGAGAGCTCGAATACAAGCCAGATGATCATTCAAAATATTAAAAGATCTCGGCTCATGGAGTCCAAAACAGGCGAATCTAAAAAGAAGAGCTATGTTTTGACACGTACCGGCGAAGAATTTATCGAGTCTAATCTTAATAAATAAAACCAGCGGGAACATTGTTATGACCCATCGCAAAAAAGCGATACCAAAGCCAGAATCTAAGGCAATAAAACCTTCACATGCCAAACTTTCTCCAATTCTTCGGTCTGCTTTTGAAGTTTTGGAACACGGTCTTTGGCATTTTCTAAGAAGTACAACCACCACCGATATGAAATTTGCTTTACTACATGTAGATCAAGCTGTTGAACTCCTGCTGAAAGAAAGTGTGAGAAGCGCCGGAAAATCTATATATAAAAATCCAAAGGAAACAATTACAATATGGGGAGCTTATGAAATTCTCGAAAAAGAATTACACTGCAAAATCCCCGAAAAAGCTGATTTAGAACTTCTTCATGAGGAACGAAATAGTATTCAACACAAGTTCTCAAACCCCAGCCCGGAAGATGCTTCTTTTCATATAGAAAAAGCGATGCGATTCATAGATAGATTTGTTAAAGATGAATTAAAGCTTAATCTTGCTGATCATATTTCATCTGAGTATATTGAGCAGATACTATTGTAATATGTAATAATCACCGTTGGTTATAAGGAATTGCGACAAGGACTGATGAACAAGTCGAAATGAGAAAAATTATCATGGATACAGAAAGCTCCGACAATAAACATTCTAAAGAACAAATCATTAATGAAAAAATTCATCTTTTACTTGAAGAGTGGAAAAAAAATGTTGACCTTTATATAGACCACGATAAGCGAATGCTTCAGCGTATTACAATATTTCTTGTCATCCATGGTGGGCTTTTGACTTTTTATAGCCAAGTATATGCAGAAAACTTCTGGCTAACTTTTATAATCGTTGCAATAGGTTTCTATCTTACTGTTATCTCAAAAAAGGTAAGCAGAAGAGCCCATAACTGTATATTATTGCGAAGTGCTCAAGGAATGTTTATTGAAAATGCATTAAAAAAGATTATTGAAGGCGAAAAAGAAATTCCATGGAAAAGTCTTTCAGGGATAATAACTACATTCACAAGAGAAAATATATTTTCTAGGGTACATTTCAACGAACCTATTCCGCAAGAATGGAAACCCTTACAGGAGGAATCAGTAAAAGATGACTATGTAGGAAAGATCTTTAAAAAAGATAAGCGATCCATGGGACATTTAGATTGGCTTAATTGCGTGTATAACGCAGTTTACACATTATGGGTTTTATTGTTTTTTACCGCCCTGTTTAAGTGTGACATGTTCTTAACTTTTTTGAAGAGATGTCTTTGTGAACCGTGTTGCTTCATGTGTAATAGTCACTACTTCACCTGACAAACAATTCATTTTGCCTTTTGAATTGACTTATAACTTTACCCCCAAATCCCCCAATCCGTCAACCCCAAAAAATCTGTGTCAATCCGTGTCTAAAAACCTCTGCGTAACCAGCGAAATCTGTGTCTAATTTTCTTTGTGTTTCTTGTGCTTTTTCGTGGCTAAAAAATTCCCTGTTAACTTAGGCAACCTGTGGCCTATCCATCTGTGCCTAATTTTTCTATGAACTACGAACTATCAACTATGAACTCCTCCACCGCTTAGCGGAGTCAAAATTTTCGAATATTTTCAAACGTTTCTATACTATTTTCAAACGTTTCTATACTATTTTCGAACGTTTCTATACAATTTTCGACCGTTTTCGAACGTTTTCAATCATATACTCATAAACCCGCGCCATTGACCTCTTCTACGCCATTTTACGAAAATACCTATCACCTCTCCGCTATACGCTAAACGCTGTCCTGTGTCTATCTAACTCATTTCACCGAAAAGGGTTAGAGGACTTGTTCTCGTTATTTTCACCTTTGCAAACTCCCCAGCCATCCTCACCGGCCCGTTAAAAACGACTATCCAATCCTCCGCCGTCCGTCCGACTAACTGCGGATAACTCTTTTCCCCACAAGAACTTAAACATGGTTTCTTACTCAACCCTTCAACCAGTACTTTCACCTTTTTTCCTATGAATTCCTTACTTAATTCATCACTTATTTTCTCCTGCACCGCCAATAATTTTATGTTCCGTCTTTTCTTAACTTCTTCTGGTACAGTATCTTGCAGCCGTTTCTCCGCCGCCGTCCCCGGCCGAGACGAATATTTGAAAATAAAGCAGTTCTTATATCTCGCGCTCTGCACTACACTTACAGTCTTTTCAAAATCCTCTTCCGTTTCCCCCGGAAACCCAACCATAAAATCGCCTGAAATTGCAATCCCCGGCACGTTTTCTCTCGCCTTATCTATCAGTTCTAAGTACTTGCTGGCTGTATAGTTACGATTCATTGCTTTTAAGATTTTATCCGAGCCGCTTTGTGCCGGCATATGCAGATAATTGCAAACCTTCGGCAAATCCGCCATCGCTTTTAGAATCTGGTCGTAAAACTCTTCTGCAGGGTAACTTGTGACAAATCTTATCCATTCGATTCCCTCAATTTCGCTCACCATACTGAGCAAATCCGCCAGACAATAGGTCTTGCCGCAAGTACTGTATTTATATGAATTTACCATTTGCCCCAGCAGCGTAACTAATTTTACCCCCTCACCGGCCAGCCTTTTTATCTGCTCGATTATCGCGGCAGGGGGGCGGGATACTTCCGGCCCGCGCACATAAGGCACAATGCAGTATGTGCAGAAGTTATTACAGCCCCGCATCGCCCTAACATACGCCTGTGCAGGCACTTGCGAATCATCGCTGTCAAAAACCGACTCAAACTTTTCCAGCATATCATCTTCCGTTGGTTTCTGGCGGATTTTTTCCGTTACCGCAAGGATCCTTTTCTTTTCCTGCAGTGCTTTGGTTATAAGTTCGGTAATTTGCGGTATTTGCGCCGGCCCGCAAACTATATCAACCGTTTTGTCTTCGAGCAGTTCCGCCCCGAGCCGCTGCGCCATACAGCCGATTACCCCGACCACTATATTCGGCTTTGATTTTTTGATGTGTTTTAGATGACCAAGATGCGATAGAACTCGCTGTTCCGCGTGCTGGCGAACCGAGCAGGTGTTTATTAAAACAACATCAGCGCCTTTTTCGTTTTCAGTTAAGCTAAACCCTGCTTTTTTTAGCGCAGAAGCAACCAGCGCCGTATCCAGCTTATTCATCTGGCACCCGTAGGTTTGGAGGAATACATTCATGGTATTCCTCCAAACCTAAACACGGGTGCCCCCGCGTTTAGTTTTGTTCCCGCTGCTTCGATTTTGCGAAGCAAAACGGCAGGGGCAAAACTGCGGGGGCATCCTTCTTTAAGAATTTTCGCAGTTACTTCCATCATAAATTCTAATGAGCCTTAATTTCTGCTCTCGGGTCAGTTTTTTCAATCGCCTCTCGGCATGCATCGCATTTTTATAGTAGCGGTATTCCTTGGCATATACTAACTCTACAGGCAACTTGCCTTTCTTTAGATATGTTGCACCTTGCCTCTTATTGTGCTGCTCGATACGCCTGGTCAGACTATTTGTGTAACCCGTATAATATGTCCCATCTCCACATTGGACTATATAGACCCAGTATTTGCTCTTGCAAGCGAGCTTTCTTGACATAATTTTTTGTTGCCGAAACCCTTAATACGCACAAATTCGACCGCTCACAGCTCTGATAAAATATACAAACTTTGAGGCGTGAAATCAAATCACATCATAGCCTGCTCTAAGCAAAACCGAAGGGCACAAAGTATAGGGATAGTAAAAGGACAAGTAACAAGCAACGAAGAATGAAGGTGTGGCATGTGTGCGTAGCGAGGGTGGTATCTTGGCCTAAGCCGGCAAAACAATTGCAGTTCTCAGCCGGTGAGCTATGTTGTGGATTTGAGGACAGTTTTCCGTTCAATCGCCGAAGGATGTACCCACAGAGCGAGCAGACTGTATCAACGGATGGTGCAACGGAACCGTTTTTGGCCCCTTAGCCACTTTCTCTAAGGGTACGCTGACAAGTCTTCTGCCGTTGACTCCAGCCATATACCCGAATTCCTTATTCTCTATCATTTCGACCGCCTTTGTCCCCAACCGGGTTGCAAGAACCCTGTCGGTCGGCGTGGGAGAACCGCCTCGCTGCAAATGCCCCAGCACAACCGGACGCGTCTCTATCCCTGTTGCCTGTTCTATCTGGTGCCCCAATACAAAACTTATCCCGCCCAGACGGACCTGCTCAGGGCTGTCTTTTACGATTCCCTGAACCACTACCTCGCCGCCTATTGGTTTAGCCCCTTCAGAAACAACGACGATGCTGAATCTTTTTCCCTTTTTGTTCCGTTCTTCGACCTTGCCCGTCACTGACTCAATGTCATAAGGAATCTCGGGGATAAGGATTATATCGCCGCCCCCTGCAACCCCTGCATATAGCGCAATCCAGCCGGTGGTTCGGCCCATTACCTCGACAATCATCACTCGATGGTGCGACTGAGCTGTACTATGCACCCTGTCGATGGCCTCGGCTGCAATCGAAACGGCCGTATCAAAACCAAACGTCACATCCGTGCCGTGCAGGTCATTGTCTATGGTCTTCGGCACGGCCACAATAGGGACGCCGTCCTTATGAAATCTGTTTGCTATGAATAATGTGCCGTCGCCGCCGATGCACACAAGACATTCAACGCCAAGCTTTTTCAGATTCGCAATCACCGTTTTCGAGACGTCGCGAAATCGCAGTGACTCACCTTTTTCGATGGCATATCTGTACGGGTCGGCCTTGTTTGACGTCCCCAGTATTGTGCCGCCGACCGTCAGAATACCCGAGACGTCCGCGTAGTGAAGTTGTCGCCATCTGTGCTGAATTAGGCCTTCGAAGCCATCCTCTATTCCTATAATCTCCGCTCCCAATTCGAGTACTGCTTTTTTTACAACAGCCCTGATTACAGCGTTTGTCCCCGGGCAATCGCCCCCGCCGGTTAGAATCGCAATAGACCTTTTTCTTTTCATACATTCACCTCATGAACTTACTTACATTTGCAGCAAGTCCGCCTTACGTCTGGCGGACAAGTATAACATCATCGCATACCAAATACAACCAACACAGAAGCAATCAACTCATTCCGAATAAAGGCTTCGGTTCAATTGCCGCTGCAGGTCTTTCAGGCGGTTTGTCTCATCAAATCCCAACAGGATAATCGGGAATACGGTCTTGTTGTGAAACAGCGGCTCATCCATATCCACCCATTTTCTGCAATATTCGCCGTCAGGTGTGCCTGGTATCGGCGAGAAGTCCGCCAACATTCCGCGAATGCCCAGACTATTCGCAAAACGCATCGAAGTTTCCAGTTCCTGGATATCGGTGTAAGGATGGCCGAGAATTTGATACGCGGTGATGCTTGCCGGCTCCGCTCCCGCAGCAGTGAGGTGCCTGACTGCCTGCGTAAGTTCATTGGAAGAAACTTTCGAGCCGGTGCGCTGCTGCCATTGCAAAGAAGCGCTCTCAAGCCCCAAATAGAAGGTTTTAAAACCGGCCTGCACCATTAGCTTGGCCAGCTCGCTCGTGATAAAACGCACATTAAGGGCATTGGGCGTATGGAGATTTACCTTTATATCACGTTTCAACACTTCTTCTAAAAATGGTATCAGGACTTTTTCAGCATCGAACAGCAAAGCGTCATCGTAGAAGGCGATATTCTCAACTCCACGCTCTACCAAAAGCTGCAATTCGGCCAGGGAGCGTTCCAGCAGTCGCGCCTTGAATTTGCCGTAAACCTTCGGCACGGAGCAGTAGGTGCAATTAAAAGGACAGCCATCGGACAGTTTCAAAACCCCGACATTTAGCTTTTCATAAGCCTCCCACAAAGCTGGTTGTTTCAAGTCCGGCGTGACGTTTAAATATTCCCAGAGCGGCCGCATATCGGTACCTTGCATTAAAAAATCTGCCCCTAATCTTTGCGCGTGACTGCTGCAAAGTGTAACGTAGCTACCACCCAGTATGATTTTTGCTTTCGGCCAGAACTTGCGAACATCATCTATTACTTCCTCAATACCTTTGTACCAATAGGTCATCATTGTTTGAACAAGTATAAAATCGCACGGCTGCTGTTTTGTCAGGAAATGCTGAAACATACTGCGGGGCAGGCCAAACCGCCGAAAATACCTCGGGATTTGTACCAGGCAGGGGGGATTTGCAATTTGTTCGCAGTAAAATCGACCCCGCCCCCATTCGTCAAATTGCAGCTCCTTCCGCTTGGTCATAAATGGATGCAGACGGTCGAGATAATCGAAGAGGATAAATTCGGCTTTGCCGCGAAAATACCCCGCTATGCTCAACAGGCCATAAGGTTTTAGCCAAAAATCATAAGCGGCAAAATCATAAATCGGCGGATTTAACAGGAGAATTTTCGATTTCATTATTTAATGTAACACAATCTGGTGCTGGTTATGTGCTGCCATTTTCGGCTTATGCTTCCATCTCCTGTGCAGCCACCAGTATTGGCTCGGGTCTTCCCGCACAAAATTTTCAATTGCTTTGGTGTATTCTGCCGTAATCCATTCGAGCGGGTCGTCCAAGCCAATCCATTCTTCGGGGAAAATAATACGATTGACCCCCATTTCAAAGAAGAAACGATTCCCGACTCTTCTGCTGTACCCCACCACTATGGGTATATTATTGGTGGCGGCAATTAATCCTATGCTTTTATAGGTGCTGGCCTTTCGGCCGAAGAAGTCAACGAAAATTCCCTTTTTGCCGGCGTCCTGGTCGGCAATAAAACATAAAGTTGCACCGGTCGAAGCAGCCTTTCCAATCAGCTCAGCTGCACCCTTTTTGTCGATTATTTTTTGCCCCATCAGCCGGCGAACTTCGTACAGGTGCTTGTTAATGAACTTGTTGTCTAATGGGCGGGCAATACTGTAGACATTAAAACCAAATAACCCCATCAGATAACCTACGATTTCGAAGTTGCTGTAATGGCCTCCGACTATCAGCAGCCCCCGGCCTTCCTGCATCAGCCACTTGGTCCTCTCAGCATTTTTGTACCGTGAGTAATTCCGCCAGTTATATCTTTTCACTAATCGGGGTGTAAACAGCACATCAACCGCCAGCATCGCAATATGCTCGAAGCTTCGCTGGCCTGTCTCCCAGACCCATTGTTCACTTTTCTGGGGGAAACTTGCGCGAAGATTGTCCAAAGCCCGGTTGCGGCCGCGATGGTAGTATTTCCATAATAATCGGCCGAGAAAACAAGCGGTGTTCAGATTGGTCTCGACATCGAACAAATAAAGAAACACCACAAGGGTGCGCAGTGCAAGATAACCCAGCAAATCCATAAGAGGATTGTGTATTTTCTTCTTCTTTTTCTTCCGTTGGACGGAATCAGTCATAGACCTTGATTTTAGAGTCAAAATTGCCGCTGTCAAGCTTCAACACTGCCTATTGACAACAGAGTTTATTCGGTCTACAATGAAGCATCAACATTTAGAAAGGGATTATTATGGATTTTGAGCAGAACAATAATCGTAGCGAACCGTTGCAGCCGCAACCATTAGAGCCAATTTATGGCTTGGCTCAAGGCGCATCATCAGTAATAAACACGCCTAAAAAACGAACCGGCTGGAGAATTTTCTGGGGCATTATTCTCGGGCTGTCGGTGCTGGCAAATATTGCGATGTTTTTGATGCTGATTGGCTTGGTTGTGGTCTTTGTGACAGGGCAAGAAGGTATTTTTACCGAAGAAGTTATACAAGCTGGGCCACGAACGGCCAAAATTGCGGTAATCACGGTGCAGGGCATAATAGATGATGAACAAGCTCAAGATGTGTACAAGCAGATAAAATCGGCCCGACAGGATAAGCGGGTAAAGGGACTGATTCTTCGTGTAAACTCGCCGGGCGGAACGATTTCGGGCAGTGACCGAATCTGCAATGAGATCCGCAAGTACCGTGAGAAGGAAGATAAACCAGTTGTGGCGTTTATGCAGGGTGTTGCTGCTTCGGGCGGCTATTATGTGTCAGTAGGATGCGACCAAATCGTAGCTGAGCCAACCGTGATTACCGGCTCGATCGGCGTGATAGCGGGCCATTTTGTTATCCAGGGATTGCTGGAAGAAAAGCTTGGTATTCAGCCGACCATTTTCAAGTCTGGTCAGAAGAAAGATTGGCCCAGTCCTTTCCAGCCGGTCACGGAAGAACAGCGGCAGTATATACAAGACAAATTAATTGACCCTGCCTATAACAGGTTTGTGCAGGTTGTTGCCGAGGGTAGGGGGGAAGCGCTTACATTTGACGATGTCAAACGTCTGGCTGACGGCAGCATCTATGGCGCTAAAGAAGCGCTCAGCGAAAAGTTAATAGACAAAATTGGCTATATCGATGAGGCCATAGAGCAAGTCAAGTCGCTGGCGGGGATTGAAAAGGCCCAGGTAGTGGAATATCGCAAGCCGTTTTCTTTGGCATACCTATTAAGCTCACGCAGCAAGAATATCTTAAAAATCGACAAATCCACGTTGTACGAACTTAGCACACCGCAGGTATTGTATCTTTGGAGCTTGTAGCAGTCATCAGTGTGGAAGAAAGGGCTATGCGATACAGGATTTGAGCCTGCGACAGGCTGATTAAAAGTCAGCAGAACAAAAACAATAACTGCAGCAAAGACAAAGACTTAGGAAATTACAAAATATCTGCTCAAAAATTTTGCTGAAAAAATCAAAATTTTAATAAAATTATCGAAAATTTACTTGACGTTCATATTCAGGTTCAATATGCTTCCGTTCGGATTTGGAGTGGTGATGAAATGGCTGGCAGACCAAAGCGTGCTGGCACTCATAAATAGTCTTCCGAAAAGCACTTTTAGTGTGCTTTGAAGAGGAGGAGTGAAGAACGAAAAGGTATATGTCAGCGAACCAAAGGGTTGTGAGCATCTCGCTCACAACCCTTTGCTTTTTAAGACTTAAGTATTTCTGTTTCATCAGATACTTGCAGAAAACGATAAAAACGTCTTGGAGCGTTGCTTGGTGCTTTTGGCCGAAAAATACCCTGACTTGACGAAAGTCGTCAAAGCATGGCCGAACATGGCAGATAAATCCCTTAAGGTAAATTATTTCTTTGCGTTTTCTTCGTTTTTGTTCTGAGACTTTTGTTTTTTGTCCAAGGTAAGGTTGAGATTTCTTTTTGCGACTGCGTATCCTGGGTCGAGTCGAATGGCCTGGTTAAAATGCGCAATAGCCTCGTCAAATTTTCCCTGACGCAAGAGTGCCACACCAAGAGTGTTATGGACAATAGCGTTTTGGGGCTGGATACGCAGAGCCTCCTCATATTCCTTCACTGCTTCCGCAAATCTACCACTATCAGACAGAGCAACTCCGAGATGAATACGTACCTCGATAAGGTCAGGAGCAATTTGCAGAGCTTTGTTGTAGAACGAGATGGCTTCGGCGAATCTGCCTTTAGCTGCGAGGACAGCACCAAGATTGAAATTGGCTCCAAAATGGCGGGGGTTTATTTCGAGCGCCTTTTTATAATAGTCAATAGCCTCGTCAGTCCTTCCTGCTTTGAGGAGGGCACTTCCGAGACTGCTGAGAGCATCGACGTCATCAGGTTTGATTCGGACTGCCTCGGAATTATGCCGGATTGATTCCTCGATACGACCCTGTTCGAGGAGCTTTTGCGCCATACTTAAATGTGCTACGTAGTTACCCTCTGTTACGCTGAGTGCATGCTGACAAAGTGTTATGGTGTCTTTCCAGTATCCCAGCTGGAGGTACGTGCATATAGTCAATACGGATAAAACTATCAGTGAGAACGCCCAAAGTACAGACTTTCTATGCAGCCATTTTTCGAACAGTTCAGGTACGCCCCATGCAATAATAATAAACAAACCCGTCAGAGTAATGTAAGTGTAGCGGTCGGCCATAGCCTGGACACCAACATGGACAAAGCCGATGACGGGCACAAGCGTTCCAAGATACCAAAACCAGCCTGTAACCAGGTATCGATGATTTTTAGCAAATCGAAATACAAAAACTGTTACCATTAGAAGGAAAACTGCTGATATCACAGCATATAGAATCGATACATTCCGGCCTGGGTGCGGATAAAAAAATGCCAGATGGGCCGGCCAAACCATTTTGATAATGTATTGCAGATAAGAAATAGAGGCATTGGCGAGGCGAATAAAAAAACTATGTTTTTCTCCCATGTCCATTGCGCCGCTCTTTTTCTGGACGATAAAGGTAACTATGCATGATGCCAGGGCCATCACAAATAGCGGAATTTTCTCAACAAGCAAATAAGACAGCGAGTACTTTGTGTCGGCCTTTCTAAATTTCGGCCCCAGTCTATCCAAAGGCCAATAATCTAAAAGTAAAAGTACAAACGGCAGAGTAACCAGCATAGGCTTTGCCATCAGACCCAGCGCAAAAAACACAACTACCAGTAAATAACGACTAATTTTTGGGCGTCTGACAAAACAAATATAAGCCCACATCGTAAGCAGCCAGAGAAAAGTGCTCAAAACATCTTTACGCTCAGAAACCCAGGCAACAGATTCAACGTGTAATGGATGAAGGGCAAATAGAGCTGCCACAAATGCGCTGGGCCAAAGTGCGCGCGTCATTTGGTTTAAAACAATAAAGACAAGTAGTATATTTGCAATGTGAAAAACAAGATTAGTAAGGTGATGTCCCGAAGGCTTGGATTTGAAAAGCTGCCAGTCCAGCATATGCGAAAGCCAGGTCAAGGGATGCCAGTTACTGGCATGGCCGGTAGTAAAAGCCCATTTGACAGCTTTAAGTGTGATACCGGACTGAATGTTCAGGTTCTTACAGACGTAGTCTATGTCATCGTAATTAACAAACTCAAAACTGTGCACCTGATAAAAAACGACAAGAGTAATTAATGCCAGGTAATAAATTAAGAGGGGCCGGTTTTTGTCTGAGTTTCTGCCCATTTAACCAGAAAATAACTTTGAATTTATAAGATTCATCTTAGCCGGTCGAAAATGCGGTTTTGAATGGGCGATACAGGAATCGAACCTGTGACCCGCTGATTAAGAGTCAGCTGCTCTACCAGCTGAGCTAATCGCCCTGATAATTCGTGATACGTGATTGTTGCTTCGTATCGCTATCTCACCGAACATTACTGGGCCCGCAAGGATTCGAACCTTGGACCAATGGATTATGAGTCCACTGCTCTACCGCTGAGCTACGGGCCCTGACTGCAATATATTCAAGTTACCTGAATTATAGCCGCAATTTCCAGTTCATCAAGGGCAAAAATACGCAAAACCAGCTAAATAATTGGGGTTTGGTTTAAGCCAAAGGCAACTGTTGCTTGGGCGGCTTCTGAAAAAAAATTGATTTTTTCCGCAAAAAAGTCTTGACATTCCTAACAGGGGAGAATAAAATTTTATTTATATAAGTTTGTAAGTCTGCCGCTGTGCAGGCTTACAAAAGGAGAAGAGTGGTGAGAGAGATTGTTGGACTCCCAGCCAGGTTTTCCCCACAAAAGACAAAAAGCGATAATTTTTCAAGAGGAGGAAGGAAGGAAGAAATGAAAAAAGTTGCGTTGTTTTGGTTTCTGGTGCTTATCGTTATTGTCCTGCAGACACGTTCAGAGGGTAGTATTGTTTCGTATACGCTGGATATTACTTCAGGAGGGGCCTCTACTAGCGGAGGTTTTGACGGAAAGGGAATGGGATATATACCGTTCGATGGCATGTTTAATCTAACTATTAACTATGCCACCGGCTACGCAGATTTGGAGGATATTGATATTTCACTTCATCCGTGGGGTTTTGATTGGAGTTCACTCAACGGAACGTTCAATCTAGGTGCTCTTTACCTGTCCAGCCCCAGTCTCCCCGGCCTTTACAATTATTTGTCAGGAAGTTTTGATGGCGAAACTGCGTTTCTGCAAGGGACCGTCCATGATACTGCATACGATGGTTATCAATATGATTGCACTATTAATGCTGTGGTCATTCCCGAGCCGGCCACGCTTTTGCTGCTCGGCTTGGGCGGATTGGCTTTACTAAGAAGAAAACGCTAAACTACACCTCAAATTTGACGGTTTCTTCGATTGCTCGTGCCACGACGTAGTCCGGCAGCTTCCCAAGGGCGGGTTCGGCCTCGTAAGCAGATATAATGCTCCTGTCTGGGAAAGCTCCGACTTCTTTGATTAGCTCTTCAGCCAGTCCTCGCATTCTCTCTCCCGTCATCTCAACTTCTGCTTTGGCACGCACAGCTTCCGCCAGGGCCTCAAATTCCGCTTGGCTGTCGTACCAGTTAAGCTGCAGCTCCAATTCAATGGCTTCCTGTGCCCTGATGCGGTCAAAGGTATATTGAATCCCAATTGGATTGTAGGTTTCCATCCGTTCATCCACAAAAGCCAGGCACGCATCCCGATATGCAGTGTATTTTTCCTCATCAAAGTTCCCAAACTCTCGCTTTACAATCTCCTCCTTCAGCAGTTTTTCTATCCTTGTTGCTAAAGTTTCCTTACTGGCTTCCAGATGCTCATACAGGGCTTCGTAGTACGCTTTCAAAAGTAAGTTTGTTTCATTCATCTCTTTTTCCTTGCGTGTGCCTGCCGTCAGCGGCCATCTTGGCCGATGCCGATTTAGCCTTAATTAGTTACAGAAGCGGTATATTGTCAAGCTGAAATTCGTTCTAAACGGCGGGTCAAAAAGTGATAAAATATCTTTGGCTATCGGCCGGTTTTAGTGTAAAATAGGTGAGAGGCGTTCCTTTAGGTTTTAGTCCGTTATTTTGCAACAGCAAAATGACGAGACCTCGCCAATTTATAAAACAGATTGGCGGGAAAGAATAAAAAGTATTGGTTTTCTGAGGGGCTTATGATGAAAAATTTTGTTTACGGTATGTGGGCTATCTTGGCGGTAACGGCCTGTGTATCTCTGGCGGCACCTGAACCGGCTATCGTGCAGGGGCCGGATGATTGGACGATAGATGTAACATTTGGGCACCCGCAGCAAATCATATTGCAGTTGAGCGGTGACAAGGAACCAAAGCGATACTGGTACACGATAATAACGCTTACCAACAAGACAAGTCACGATGTTGATTTCTATCCAAAGTGCGAGCTGATGACAGATACATTTGAAATTATACCGGCAGGCAAAAGTACGCCGGCAGCGGTTTTTGAGCAGATAAAGAAGCGTCATCAGGGGCGGTATCCGTTCCTTGAATCTCTGGAAAATGCCGGCAACAAGATACTTCAGGGTGAAGATAACACAAAAGATATCGCCATCATCTGGCCTGATTTTGATGAGCGCGCTAAGGAAATAAAAGTATTTATAGCCGGTTTGAGCAACGAAACAGTCGCTATTGACCATCCAACAGCGAAAGACGAGACAGGTAAGCCGGCCAAAGTTTATCTGCGAAAGACCCTTGAATTAAGCTATAAGCTTGGCGGCGATGCGGCTTTCAGGTCCAATGCCAAGCCGATTTATGAAGACAAACGCTGGGTTATGAGATAAGAAACAGCCGAAGTAACTCTCTTTGAGAGGAGTCTGAGGCATGTTTATACCTTATGAGGTAGATGCTCCGTTCGACCACCGGCCAGTGGTGAACTGGCTGGTAATTTTGGGG
>Ga0315282_10009582_pt1 | contig 15373 bp, 12 predicted proteins | sample YL17G07_20_MG_FD_203693 | JGI IMG/M metagenome (GOLD analysis project Ga0315282, IMG submission 203693) | Sediment microbial communities from Yellowstone Lake, YNP, Wyoming, USA - YL17G07_20 | ecosystem: Environmental > Aquatic > Freshwater > Lake > Sediment | place: USA: Wyoming | collected... | reverse complement strand
AAAAATATCCAATACATTGCCCCGGGGACGCGCAGCGAAGCCGACAAAACCAACCAATCTGGGCAAGTCCAGCCAAACCGGGCTGGGCAAGTTCAGCCAAACCGGGCTGGGCAAGTCCAGCCAAACCGGGCTGGGCAAGTCCAGCCAAACCGGGCTGGGCAAGTCCAACCAAACAAGGCTGAGCAAGTCCAGCCAAACCGGGCTGGGCAAGCCTCCGAAGAGGAGATGTAACCGGATGAAAAAATGGGAGTGAGATGCATTGTCCAGAAAAATGACGCGGTGCGGATCAATCTGGCTGCGCCGCTGGCGTCAGGCCTCTCAGATACGTTCGAGACAAGCCTACGGCATCCTGATATTTACTCATTGACTCAACTGGAAATCATTGGGGATCAAAACAAACTCGGCTGGCTGGGTTGCGACGGCCGACTTGCGGCCCGTTCCTTCATCCAATCAGGCAATTTGACAGGCGCTTCCTTGAACGGATGCGGGAAAGCCAGGGCGCCTTTTCCCAACAGCAACTTATTTCCCTCTGGCATGGCATCATGCTCTAATACAAAAACAGGCACCCATCCGTTTTTAAGCGTCTCGGTTGCACCCGCCCAGGTGCCGCCTGTTTCGGCGTTGGATGCAACAACGATGGCGTAATCTGCCAGCGTATAAATCAAACGATTGCGACCCATCGCCGCGCCGACCGAGAAACCCGCGTTTGGACTATACGGTGTGAGCAGGCATAAATCTCCTCGACTTAACACCTCTTTCTGACTTTTGACTGCTCTCGTTAAACTATCCGCCAGCACGCTGACGGCTGTCCCGCGCGCCTCGAGCGCCGCCTCCAGGCTGAGCGTATCCACGCCTTTCGCGCCGCCCGAATACAAGACCATGCCCGAAAGCCCGCAGGCATTACCGACAAAGCGCGCGCACTCCTGCTCGGCTTCATCCAAATGACGCGAACCCACCACCGCGATTCCCGGTTGTCCAAGCAAAGCCTTCTCACCGGCGTAAAACAAAACGGCGGGAGCAGAATCTTTGAGTCGTTGGCGATAGCGTTCGGGGTAATCCAAGTCGGCGCGGGTGAGGGGATAAATGCCGAGGGAGGCGAGATGATGCAATTCGCGTTGGAGGTCGTCAGCGCGGGATAAGAGTTGCGAGATGCGAGTTGCGAGTTGCGGGTCGAGATCAAGATGGGTTTGCAAATCTTCGAAGGAGAGTCCTGGCAAATCCGCAGGTCGCATGGACGCGGCTTGCATTTTCCGCACAAGCGGATTCCATTCGCGCAGAGTCATCGGCTTGACGGAGTCGTCATCCAATCCGAGTTGGGAACAGAGCAGGAGCAAGGCAAGAGAGCTAGGAGGAAGGTTCATGTTGGGTGTTTCGTATTCCGTGTTTAATTGTTTCCGGGTTGCGCGTTTCATTTTTGTTACGCATCGGAATGAATGGTTCGGGTTAACGTCAGAACATTCACGCGAGACGCGCCGTGTTCGAGAAGCAGTTGCGAGATTTCATCGAGGGTTGCGCCCGAGTCGAAAAGGTCATCAACCAGCAGGATGCGCATGCCTTTGATTTCAGTGCGCACCGAAAACGCTCCCGCCACGTTGGCGCGTTTTTGAGCGAGTGTCTTCATCTCTTTTTGCGGCTGGGTCTGGCGAGTCTTTACAACGAGAGTTTGCATGGGTATCTTGATTTTACCCGCCAATGCTTCACAAAACACGTGGACAGGATTCACTTTTCGCTCAGTCGAAGATGGTACGGGGATGATGACATCGGCTTGATTCATATCGGGATGCGTTTGTAACAAACCAAGCGTTTGTTGAATCAACTCCGGTAACACAGATGTGTCAGCGTTGTATTTCAACCGATACGTCAAATTGCCGACATCGCTGCGCGACCAGTCGCTTCCCGAAATCCGGCTGTGAAAACCCAATGCCCAGCCTGTTTGCCAGGAGCCAACGAGGGGACGGGGATAGGAGCGGGTGAGAAAGGATTCCACCGTTCCGCCGGCTTCGAGCTTGGCTTTGGCTTTTAAGACCTCCGAGGTCTCCAAAGACCTCGGAGGTCTTAAGGGGATGCTCTCTTTTTGCTGGATGGCATTTTTGCCGCGCGGCGTCAGGCTTAAGATCGGATACTTGCCGCCGATAACCTTGATGTATCCCATTCCAATCAACTGCCCAATCATCTCCTCAATGTCGTTTTGCTTGATTACCGCCAGCCGGCCGTAATACACATTTTTATCGGAATGGAATTTGAGAATATCTTTCGCCTTCGAACCGTGCAAAATCTGCGCCAGTTTTTGGCGCCCAACTTTGATGTGGACACGGCGGATGCAATCCAGGATGACGAGCGCGGCGCGTTCCCCGTGATTCATTCCTGCCAAATTCCCGCTAGATGCTTTGACAGACTTAGAAGGTCGCTTTGGTCTGGATTGCCCGGCCCGGCAGTTATCGCAACAATCGGCCGCTTCCGCTTCCCCGGCGTCCCCAAAATAGTTCAGGATAATTATGCGGCGGCAGGAATTGGATTCGGCATACGCGACAATCCTATCCAGTTGCTTTTGGCGGTGTTTGATATGCACTATGCTGTTGGCGGCAGCTTTTTCGATCTCTCTCGGAATCCACGATCCCTTGCGAAACAACATACGTAAGCCTTCATCACCGAGGTGTTCCAGCGCACCGGCGCGTTCCAACTCGGCCAGCCCCACTTTGATTTGAACGGGATGCAAACCTGTCACCCGCGAAAGGTCATCGAGGGTCGCCCAGACCTGTTCGCCACTGCGGATGGCGTTGTGAATGGCAAGCAAATCGTCCAGCGCGACGACGTTATTGGCGATGAAGAATTCGTGCAGAGCGCGGTCATGCGGGTCGTAGAGCAGGGTCGCTTTGGCAGGGGAGCCATCACGTCCCGCCCGGCCGGCTTCCTGATAATACGCTTCGAGTGAACCAGGCAGAGAATAATGAATGACCTGTCTCACATCGGCGCGGTCAATGCCCATGCCAAAGGCATTGGTCGCGGCGACGAGATTGACCTTCTTACTGGTGAAGGTCTCTTGAATTCTGCTTCTCTCCTCGGCCGGTAGGCCGGCGTGATAGAACTCGGTCGGGATTTTAATGACCTGCTGCGCAAACTCGGCAACTTCCTCGGCGTCGCGGCGCGTGCCCGTATAGACGATGACCGCGCCATTTTGGGGAGTAAATTTGTAATTTGCGTCACGGGGAGATAACAGTTTGTTAAGCGCACCCAGTTTGGCGGGGAGTCCGCGCGTGTAGAGAACGTCAAGGCTGAGGTTCGGCCGGTTGAATCCAGTCACGATGCGGGTGGCCGAATCCCCCAATCCCAATAAACGAAGGATATCTTTCTGGACTTGCGGGGTCGCGGTTGCGGTGAGTGCGACAGTGAGAGGAGGGTGAGGAAAAATAGCATTCCGCCATTGTGCAATGTGCAGGTAGTCGGGGCGGAAGTCGTGACCCCACTCCGAGATGCAGTGGGCTTCGTCAATGGCAAGCAGGCTTACAGTCCGGGAACGAAGCGCAGTGAGAAAGGGTACGCTTCGCAAGCGTTCGGGCGCGATGTAAACCAGTCGGTACGCCCCCGCTGCGAGTTTGTTCAAACGCTGGGTTTGTTCCCCGGTGGGTAGGGCGCTGTTGATGTAGGTGGCGGGGATATTGCGACAGATGAGGTTGTCTACCTGGTCTTTCATCAGAGCGATGAGCGGCGAGATGACAAGGGTCAAAGGAGGTGGGTTTTTTCCTGCTCCCAACAGCAACGTGGCCAGTTGATAGATGAGCGATTTGCCCGCCCCGGTGGGCATGACGACTAGGGTATGATGCCCATTGAGCAAGCTTTGAATAGCCTCTTCCTGACCTGGGCGGAAGGAGGGAAAGCCGAAGTAGGTGTGGAGGCTGGAGGCGAGGGATGACATGTTTGCTGGAGATGGTTCGTTTGATTCTGATTGAAATGAACCTGCCTGCATTTTACCGCCCAAATTTACCAGATGGTTACCAGTATCCAGGCTACTGGCTATCAGGTTAAAATCAATGCCCTGGGTAACCGGGCGGTGGAAGAAGCCCAAAACGCTATCCGGGTGATAATGACGATGGTGGGCGGAAAGGTGGAATACTGCACCTCAGCCAACGGAACACTTGTCCTTGAACTCCATCGGACTATCCTTCCAACTTCGGTTTACGAGATAAACCGCCCTTGCTTCAAGTTTGGATTCTTTGGCGGTAAAGAGCTGGATTGATAGCTCCCCGCATCTTCCTTTCATCCAATTTGCCGTCAAAGAATTGATTTAATCTTCCTATCAACGGGTCCGGATCCATGATCATCTGGTTGTAGTTGACTTCCAGGTAACTCAGATTAGGCTGAGAAGCCATCCAGGCTGCCACCTTCTGCAAATGCAGGCCAAAGATTCTGCCCATCTCCGCATCGCTGATCGTATCCGGATCTTTTCCCCGGCTGACGAGCATCTTGCGCTGCGAAGCCAAAATTTCGGGCATTGCCCGCTGCATAAGTACAACCTTATAACGGTAACTCGAAGGTAGGTACGGCAGCAGGGTAGCGATGACTTTGACAACCTTACCCTGCGCTTGCGGTAACCAATCCATGACTCCATCCTTGAGCTGCTTGACGGGTTCGAACTCGAAATATCCACCCGGGTTATCTGGATCGGGCTGGCGGACTTCGTCGGTGAGAGCAGGTATCCCTCCCGCTATGAGCATCTTCATCATCATCGAAGTGCCTGAGCGCGGCAACCCCGAGACGATGTTGATTGGCAGGTTGGGTTGCTTGGGTCTAGCCCCCGAGAGAAAATTTTTAAACATTGTCAACATTAATCCTCACAACAGGTTTATAATAATTGAATTCTACCCGGCCAAGGATATTTATGCCAGTCTTTGGTATAATATCCGTAATCAATCCAGTGCCAAACTAAAATCTTATATTAGGCGGTAATTATCTTATGTATATCGATCCAAACTCAGGCGGCTTATTATTTCAGGTTTTGTTAGTGCTATTTGGTGTGTTCTCTGGAACAGTCCTGATTTTCTCCAGCAAGATAAAAATGGGCATTGCTAAAATTCGCCGGTCGTTGCGCGAAAGAAATCGCGAAGAACAACCAACCGAGGTTGACCCTCCTGGAACTGAATTATAAGTCACCCAGACTTCTCGACCTCAAATCGAAACCAATCTAGACGCTCAACCAGGAGTTGAATGCGAACGTTAATACTCGGTCTGGATGCTTTCGACCCAATCCTGTTTGAAAAACTCCATCAGGAAGGCAAAACCCCCCATCTCAGTAAATTCGTTGAATCGGGAGGATACGCCCGTTTCAGTGTTGCGAACCCACCTCAAAGCGAGGTTTCCTGGACCAGCATTGCCACCGGTCAAAATCCTGGCGGGCATGGCATTTTTGACTTCGTCCATCGGAATCCTCAGAACTACCAGCTTCAAGTCTCATTACTGCCCACCAAGACCAGCCTTATAGGTACCCAATTCATCCCGCCACATCGAGCCAGGACGATCTTCGATGAAGTGGTCAGCGATGGTTACCCGGCCACCTCCTTATGGTGGCCAGCTACTTTTCCAGCCCGGCTTGAATCGCCAATCAGGTCAATCCCGGGGCTTGGAACGCCGGATGTCTTTGGCCGGTTGGGGGTCGGTTTTTACTTCACGACCGATCAAACCCTAAAGAATGATACAAAGAAATCTCATTTGGCTGCCTTGATCCAGGTTTCGAAAGGCCGGTATTTGGGTGAGTTTGAAGGTCCGATGCAGAAATCATTGAGAGGGATTAGAAATTCGAAGGTTAAATTTGAGCTTGAACCGATTTCATATCCCAATGCTCGCTTGACAATCGCCAGGCATAAGCTTGATCTTGTGGTTGGCAAATGGAGCCCGATATTTGAGATAGCTTTCAAAGCCGGCCTGGGTGTATCCATCAAAGCCATCACTCGCGCTATTCTAGTTAAAAGCGCGCCTGAGCCAGAAATCTATTTTTTGCCTTTACAACCTCATCCACTGAATCCACCCTGGCCGTATGCCACACCAAAAGGGTTCGTCAATGATCTATGGCAGAACTGTGGGCCCTGGCTTACTCTGGGATGGCCACAAGACACCACCGCTCTGGAAGAAGGTTTTATTACCGATGATCAGTTCCTGGCACTTTGCGACCAGATTTTCCATGAACGCGAAAGAGTATTGAACCGACTGCTCGACTCTTTTGATGAAGGTTTATTAGCGTGTGTATTCGACAGCCTTGATCGCCTCCAGCACATGTTTTGGAAAGGACGTCAGGATATCGTCGAATCCTGGTACATACGCTTGGATGAGCTGGTGGGTAAAACTCAGAATAAGCTGGCTGCAAAGCTTGGCTCCTCGAGTACTCGCCTTCTGATCGTATCTGACCATGGTTTTGGTGAGTTCGACTTTAAAGTTCATCTAAATCGCTGGTTGATCAACCACGGCTATCTCTCCCTACTTGAGCCAGTTGAATGGGGCGATTTAAAAAGGGTAAATTGGAAAGAAAGCCGGGCTTACGCTCTGGGGTTAAATAGCCTGTATTTAAACCTGGAGGGACGCGAAGGTCAGGGGATAGTCTCGCTGGATCAAAAGACTGGGCTGATCCATAGTCTTAAAAACGAACTGCTTCAATGGACCGGCCCCGACGGGCAGTCGGTCATCGAGAAGGTGTTAACCCAGGATGAAGCTTTCCACGGCGCGCTGGCAACTTACGGACCCGACCTTATGATTGGTTTTCGTAAGAAGTACCGTGCCTCGGCGGAGACGGGTTTGGGACAATTCAAAGCCAATGAAATCGAAGCCAATTTAGAACACTGGGGAGGCGATCACTGTTTCAATGCTCAAACAGTCCCCGGCGTGCTGTTTTCCAACCAGGGGTTGATAAATTTCCCCCAACCCTCCTATTTAGATATTCCAGCGCTGGCAATCGGGAAGACACTCCGTCCCAGTGATACAGCTCCTCCGCCGGTATATAGCAATGAAGATACAGAAACAATTGAAAAGAGGTTGAAAGACCTTGGCTACTTATGACAAATTTCCTGGTTATTCCAAACAAGCGATGTGGTCGCTGTTTCTGATCGTGGCTTTTCCCATCCACGTCTGGGCTTTTATCCTCTACTTCCGGGATATCACATGGATCACCGAGAGAACCAATTATTGGAATGCTATTGGCGTGGGAGCTTACGCATTGTTGTTTGCCTTGCTTGAAAGTATTGTCGTATTCATGATCGTATTTTTATTTGGTTTACTATTCCCCAAACGCTGGCCTGAAGAAAAGCGGATTGCACTTCTTGGAATATTCTATATGTTGATAGCACTCATGGCTATTACTGGACAGTTATATTTTTTACTTGGGGCCCCATTTCAGGAAATGACAACCCGGTTACTGGCAGCTACTGGGCATCCGGTGAGGGCACTCTATGTAATCACACTTACACCGATCGCGTTGCTGGCTATGGTCTCCGTCTACATGGTTATTAAATCACCCAAAGCGACCCAGTTCGTGAAGAAAATTTTCGAACGCCTGTCATTATTAACATCGATCTACATTGTGTTTGATATCATTGGTATTTTTATTGTCATATTCCGCAACATCCAAAATATATTGAAATGAAAAAACAATTAAACCGACGTGAATTCCTGAAAATGGCTGGGCTCTTTTCGTTGAGCCTCTCGATTCCACAGCCTCTATCCACTTCAATTCTATCTACACCGGGCGACACCGTTAAAAATATCTTAATTGTCGTGTTCGACGCCCTCAGCGCTTATAACATGTCACTATACGGTTATCCCAGGAAGACTATGCCCAATCTGGATAGGTTAGCCAGACGGGCGGTAGTGTACAATAATCATTTTGCGGGCGGAACTTACACCACGCCGGGAGCTGCCTCCCTCCTGACTGGTACTCTTCCCTGGACTCACCGGGCGTTTAACCTCAATGAAACCACCGAAAAATCTTTCGTTCAGAAAAATATATTTCATATACTTCCCAACCATTATCGGATGGCGTATACCCACAATCCCTTGGCGGACACGTTCCTTCGCCAATTTCAAAAGGACATTCCAGGATATTTCCCCCTGGAAAAACTCTACCTGATCGGCAACCGTTTTCTTAACTTTTTCTTCCTAAACGACCCAGACACCGCACACTTAGCCTGGTCTCGTATGATGAAGAAAAAGGAGGAAGGCCACGCATATTCGCTCTTCCTTTCCTTTCTTTATGACAAATATATAAAATATAAAACCGAGCGCATCCAGGCTGATTTTCCCCGCGGTTTACCATTTATTAACGTGGATAATTATTACAAACTTGAAGACGCTATCGATTGGCTGGAAAATCGAATAACCAATATTCAACAACCTTTCCTCGGCTATTTTCATTTTTTGCCTCCTCATCGACCCTATAATACCCGGAAGGATTGTTACCGGAAGTTTGCTATGGATAATTACAGGCCTGATAAGAAACCTGAACATATCTTCACCATGCACAAATCTCAATATTATCTAAACATCCAGAGAAACCAGTATGACGAATACATTCTCTATGTCGATGAAGAATTCAACCGATTGTATGAATATATGGATAAGCTAGGCTTATTAGAAAACACCTGGTTGATCTTTACATCCGATCATGGTGAGATGTTTGAAAGAGGCATTTTCCAGCATGGAACGCCAGCTCTTCACCAACCCGTTGTTCGTATCCCCCTTGTGATCTTCGAACCCGGCAGAACTACCCGCGAGGATATATATGCTCCTACCAGTGCAATTGATGTATTGCCAACTTTAACCCACTGGTTTAATCAACCTATACCAGCTTGGTGTGAGGGTAGTGTTTTGCCTCCTTATTCACCTATAAAGCCAAACCCGAATCGCGATCTTTTTACTGTAGAACCCAGATACAATGGCAAGTATTCTCCCTTTGAACTTGCTTCTGTCATGCTCGTAAAAGACCAATACAAGCTATCATATTATTATGGTTACAAGGAGCTGAAAGGGATAGGGGACCTCATCGAGCTCTATGATATCCAGAACGACCCCGAAGAAATGATAAATCTTTACCCATCTAAAAAGGATATAGGTGATGAGCTTCTAAACATCGTGAAAGCTAAACTGGTAGAAGTAAACGCCCCCTATGCGTAGAATTCTCCAACGGCAAAATATTGCTCAAACCCATCCAGCGATTTCCCGGCAAGCAATGCTCAAAAATGAGGTTTGCCGACGAAATAGTAACCCAAAGTGAGAAGATGAACGAACAGTTAGATCGTCGCGGTTTTATAAAACTGGCTGGCCTCTTTTCATTGGGTCTGGCCTCTTCCCGCTATGCTCCATTTCAAAATTTATACTCACCCGAGAAAGATATACATAATATCCTGATCGTGGTTTTCGACGCCTTTACTGCCCATAACATGTCGTTATATGGCTACCCGCGCGATACCACACCAAATATTAATCGTTTAGCCAAACGGGCTATTGTCTATCACAATCACTATGCGGGCGGCAATTATACCACTCCAGGCACGGCTTCTCTCTTAACCGGTACCTTACCCTGGACCCACCGGGCATTTGGTTTTAACGAAACCGTTGATAAAGAATTCCTCCAGAAAAATATCTTTCATGTCTTTTCTCAATATTTTCGGATAGCCTATACCCATAATCCAGTGGCTGATACCATCATCCGCCAATTAAATAAAGATATCGATGATTATACCCACCCCGAAAAGCTCTATCTTTTCGGCAATCGTTTCATAAACTTTTTATTCCATAATGACCCAGACACTGCCGACCTTGCCTGGGCAAGAATGATCAAGAAAAAAGAAGAAGGGTATTCTTATTCTCTATTTTTGTCCTATCTATATCAGGAGTATATAAGACATAAAACCGAAAATATCCATAAAAATTTCCCTCGGGGGCTTCCATTTACCAATGTAGATAATTATTACAATCTTGAAGACGCTATCAATTGGTTGATTGTTAAACTAACCGAGGTACCAACGCCCTACTTAGGGTATTTTCATTTTCTACCACCCCACCGACCCTACAGTACTCGTCAAGATTTCTACCTCAGGTTTTCGTATGATGGATACAAATCAAAAAATAAGCCAGAACATCTCTTTAGCCTCCACAAAGCCCCATCATTCTTGAACAAAATCAGAACCCAGTATGATGAATATCTCTTATTTATCGACGCAGAATTTGGCAGGCTATTTGATTATTTGGAACAAAACGGGCTGCTCGAAAACACGTTGCTGATTCTGACATCGGACCATGGTGAGATGTTTGAGCGGGGTATTGCTTATCACATCACGCCGGTTCTTTTCCAACCCCTATTACACATACCGTTGCTGATCTTTGAGCCGGGCAGGAAATCCAGAGAAGATGTGTATGCTTCGACAAGCGCGATAGATGTATTGCCCACTCTTTTGCATATCACTGGACAAGACATTCCCGGATATTGTGAAGGAGAAGTTTTACCGCCATATAAACCCCAGTCACCAAAACATGACCGGAGTATCTTTTGCCTGGAAGCCAAAAATAATCCTAAATATTCTCCTCTTAAACAAGCCAGCGTTTCATTAGTGAAAAATCAATTCAAGTTAGTTTATTACTCTGGTTATCAAGCATTGGAAGAAACCGGAGATCTTATCGAGCTATATGACATTCAGAATGATCCCGAAGAGTTAGAAAATCTATATCCAACCAGGAAAGGGATTGGCGATGAGCTTCTAAACATCGTGAAAGCAAAACTGGTAGAAGTAAATGCTCCTTATGTGTAGAGTTTTCCCATGGCAAAATATTACTCAAACCAGTCCAGCGATCTTCCAGAAAGCAACCCACAAAAATGCGATTCACTGAAGAAACAAAAACCCAAAGTAAGAAGATGAAAGAACAGTTAGATCGGCGAGGCTTTTTAAAATTAGCCGGGCTCTATTCACTGGCTCTGTCTCAAGCCAAGCCGCTATGTCTCCCTGAGTTTGCTAACCCGAATCTCACTGTAAAAAATATCTTAATTATCGTTTTCGACGCTTTCTCAGCTTACAATATTTCGCTTTATGGATATGGTCGCCAGACAACCCCCAATATCGACCGGTTAGCGAATCGGGCGATCGTATACCATAATCATTACGCGGCAGCCAATTTCACAACGCCAGGAACAGCATCTCTGCTCACCGGGGTTCTCTCCTGGAATCACCGGGCGTTTAATCATAATGATACCGTCAACCCGGAATTTACCAATCAAAATATCTTCCATTCTTTTCCTAACCATTACCGGATGGCATATTCCCATAATCCTCTGGCGAATACTTTGCTGAATCAATTTTCTGGTGATATGGAGAAATATACGCGGCGTGAAAAACTCTTTCTCACCAGTAACCCGCTGATAAATACCCTTTTTTCCAATGATTCGGATACCTCCCAACTGAGCTGGACGCGCATCATGGAGAGAAAAGATGAGGGTTACGCTTATTCGCTCTTCTTTCCACCCCTTTATGAAAAATATATCAACCAAAAAATCGAAAAACTTAAGGTAGATTTTCCGCGCGGGCTTCCATATATCTACAAAGATGATTACTTCCGACTTGAAGATGCCATCGACTGGCTACAACGAGAGCTTCAAAACGCTCCCCAACCTTTTTTAGGCTATTTTCATTTTTTACCACCCCATGTCCCATATAATACCCGCCGGGATTATTACGACCGGTTCGAACTTGACGATTTGAAAATAATCGAAAAGCCTGAACATATTTTTAGCGAGCACACCTCGTATAAAAATGTCGTAAGGTCACGCCTGCGATATGATAAATATATTGCTTATGTCGATGAAGAATTCAAACGGCTCTTTGATTTTCTGGATGCTTCAGGATTGCTGGAAAGTACCTGGTTGGTACTTACCTCAGATCATGGGGAGATGTTTGAGCGCGGTATTACCGGCCACATCACGCCGGCGATGTGCCAACCTGTTATCCGAATCCCTTTATTGATCTTCCAACCAGGCAACCAGACCCGGCAGGAGGTATTTACGCCAACCTCTGCAATTGATCTACTGCCAACCTTTTTGTATCTAAACGGGCAGGAGATACCCACCTGGTGTGAAGGGTTGGTTTTGCCACCCTTTGGAGCCAAGGAGCCAAATCAAGAACGCGACCTGTTTGGATTGCAAGCCAAGCATAATAAACGAGCCTCCCGGTTGCAGCGCGCTTCTGTCATTCTGGTGAAAGATCGCTTTAAACTAATCTATTATTATGGCTATGAAGAGTTGAGAGAGACCGGGGAACTCATCGAATTATTCGATATTCAATACGATCCCGAAGAAATGGAAAATCTGTATCCATATAAAAAAGGGGTGGGAGAGGAGCTACTAAATACGGTAAAAGCTAAATTGGCAGAAGTAAACGCCCCTTATGAATAAACCTTTACCATACCAGAAATCCCAGGGCTCGGTCTGACGGGTCGTAAAAAACGCCGTTACTATTCACGCATCGACCAGAATCAAGACTCTAAAGGTTTCCTATATTATTGGTTGAGCATTTCAAGCAGATTTTCCTACAAAATTTACACCTTATATAGCGATAAAACCTTTAGGGTCTGCTTTTTCTAAGGATGGCTGAGTAGTTACTTTTAATCTTCCCATTAATAAAGCTTCTAACCACTATCCATCAACCTTGGCCGGTATTGCAGCGCCTCTGCCAGGTGAGCGGGTGCGATGTTTTCCGCGCCCGCCAAATCGGCGATGGTACGCGCCAGCTTGAGCACCCGGTGATAGGCGCGGGCCGAAAGCTGCAACTGGCTCATAGCGGCTTTCATCAGCGAACGGCAGGCTTCGTCGAGCTGGCAATATTTGCGTACCTCGGCCAGGGTCATATCAGCGTTGCAGGTAGCCGGGTTTGAGGTTTCGAGATTCAAGAAGCGTTCGCGTTGCCGTTGCCTGGCAACCTCCACCCGTTCCTGGATCGTCGCCGAAGGTTCTCCCAAGCGGGCGTCGCTTAGCTTCTCGTACTCCACCCTCGGCACTTCGATGTGAATATCGATGCGGTCGAGCAGGGGACCCGAGATGCGTTTCTGGTATTTGGTGACGGTTGAAGGCGCGCATGTGCAAGCCTTGAATGGGTCGCCGTAATAACCACACGGGCATGGGTTCATAGCAGCGATCATCTGGAAATTCGCCGGAAAGGTTAGTGACCCTTGAGCACGGCTGATGGTGACGATTTTGTCCTCGATCGGCTGGCGTAATACCTCCAGCACGCGCGGCCCGAATTCGGGTAGCTCGTCTAAGAAAAGCACACCCCGGTGAGCTAATGAGATTTCGCCTGGATGAGGCCAGTTGCCGCCACCCACCAGGCCTGCGTGCGAGATGGTATGGTGCGGAGCGCGGAACGGTCGCTGACGGATCAGCGGCACCTCCGGTGGGAGCTGATCGGCAACCGAGTAGATGCGAGTCACATCCAGGGCTTCTTCGATGGTCATGCGCGGTAAAATGCCCGGCACAGCCCGTGCCAATAAGGTCTTGCCGGCCCCAGGCGGGCCGACCATCAGTACATTATGCGAACCGGCTGCAGCCACTTCCAGGGCGCGCTTGACATGCTCCTGTCCTTTCACCTCCCGAAAGTCGGTTTGAACATCCACTGGCAGATCATCGGGTATCACGGTGGGTTGGGGCGGGATGAGCTCCTCGCCAGCCAGGTGGGAGTACAACATCGAGAGCGTGGTCACCGGGATCACTTCCAGGTCTGGGATCAGGGCGGCTTCGGCGGCGTCGGCCTCCGGGACGAAGATCCGCTTGAAGCCCTCATCACGCGCCATCGCCGCCATGGGTAATACCCCGCGGGTATGGCGCACCTTGCCATCCAGTGAAAGCTCGCCGATCACCAATCCGCCATCGGCAGCTTCAGGTGGCAACACCTCCATCATCAGCATCACCCCAACCGCAATGGGCAAATCGTAAGCCGGACCTTCTTTACGCACCGTCGCCGGTGCCAGGTTGACCACAATCCGTTTGCGGGGGTAGCGCAGACCGGTGTTGCGAATGGCAGCCTGGACGCGCTCGCGACTCTCCTGCACTGCGGTATCTGGTAAACCGACGATGGTCATTCCGGGCAATCCCTGACCGGTATCCACCTCGACTTCGACGATCACCCCTTCCAATCCGAGCACAGCGCAGGTATAAACACGAGCCAGCATAGGGTAAGTTTAGAATGAATTGGGTGAAAAGTCAAATGGAAATAATCGCGATTTGAGAGGGATCGTTAACTTCAACCTCAGCCTGTCCTTTATACGCCACGATCAGACCGGTAACGCAGATATTTTTATCGAGATATGAACTCTCGGGTGGCGAGGAGAATTTGGAGCGATATTTCCCCCAGATAAGAATTGAAAACCGATTGGGGTCTGGGTATTTCCGCCCTAAATTGATAAAAGTCGGTTGACCCTTGGTTGTACGCGCAAATGTAGCGTCGACAACCGGGCCGCAAACGGTAATCCGTTCTCCGATATGAGCCGAGGCTTCTTCCCAATTGATCGCATTCGCAGGAAGAGCAGCCGTTTTCGTTGGTGGCTCTTGGGTAGCGGTAGGCTTGGGTGGAGGGGTATAGGTCGACGCCTGGGTTGCAGTTTGGGAAGGAACGGTAGCAGATAGAAAGGGGTTGGTGGATGTGGGTGGAATACCTGTTCCCGGTCCATCCTGGGGGGCAATTGATGTTGAATATAATGGAGCTGCCGAACCTACTAGAGGCGCAGCCGTATCCCCCATCCTATCGGTTGGCGTAGTGGAGTTGCATGCTGCCAGCAAGATACAAAGGATTACAAGTACATATTTCATTGAACTGCCTCCCTGGTAAGAGAACAATCTAACGACGAAGCCAACTTTGAGTTCACAAACAATACTTTACAACATTTTTTCACCAAATGCAACCATTTGCGCCCGGCTGCTGGGGTATGATCCGGAGCCGCTTTGCTGGAATAGATATCTCTATTGCAACCCGAATCGGGCATCCACTTCAACTGATATAATCAATGTGAATATCAATGGAGACAGATTTATGCTTGGCGAGAAAGAGCTTTTTACAATCCAGGAAGCCAGTGAATGGGCGACAAGTTATCTTGGTCGAGTGGTTACCGCCGCGAACATCTCCTATTTGATCCAGTACGGACGGATTAAAAAGCATAATACAAACGGAATAACCCGAGTTTCGATCCACGATTTGATTAAGTATTATAAGTCACATACTGGAAAGAAAGAATTTGAATGGAAAAAAGAACTCGGTGAAGATTTAAATTGGGGATTATCGTTCGACCATCTGGCAGAAAAAGAACGGACGAAACATGTACACCGATTGCACCCCTATAAAGGCAAGTTTATCCCACAATT
>Ga0315282_10009581_pt1 | contig 15373 bp, 12 predicted proteins | sample YL17G07_20_MG_FD_203693 | JGI IMG/M metagenome (GOLD analysis project Ga0315282, IMG submission 203693) | Sediment microbial communities from Yellowstone Lake, YNP, Wyoming, USA - YL17G07_20 | ecosystem: Environmental > Aquatic > Freshwater > Lake > Sediment | place: USA: Wyoming | collected... | reverse complement strand
CCCTTGCGAGGAGGCCTGCCTGAGAACCGGAGTGGATCAATCCGTCCCCATTCGGCTCTTGAAACGGTTCGTCGCAGAGTACGAACGGAAGGGGGAAAGACTTGGAAGACAACCAGGCAGAGAGAAGCGCGAGAAGGTTTTGGTGATCGGGTCCGGTCCAGCGGGCCTGGCGGCAGCCAACGATCTGCGCCTTCTCGGTTATGGAGTCACCCTGGTCGAGGCCCTTCCCGTCTTGGGTGGAATGCTCTCTGTAGGGATTCCAGAGTTCAGACTTCCCAGGGATCTTCTCCAAATGGAGATCGATGGTATTCGGGAGTTGGGTGTGGAGATGCTCACGAAACACCGATTCCGTTTTGACGGGAACGGGAAAAGTTTTCAGAAGTTCGGATATGACGCTGTGTTCTTCTCTGCAGGTGCCCACCGAACTCAAAAACTCAATGTTCCTGGAGAAAAACTTAAAGGTGTTTTTCCCGGAGTAGAATTTCTGCGAGACATTAACCTGGGAAAGGAAATGCAGATCGGGAAGAAGGTGGCTGTCATCGGAGGTGGAAATGTGGCCCTCGATGTGGCCCGCTCTGCCGTTCGCCTAGGCGCAAGCAAGGTGGAGATCTATTACCGTCGGTCGAGACAGGAGATGCCCGCCATCCCTGAAGAGGTGGGAGAGGCCATTCGAGAGGGAATCGAAATTCATTTCCTAGCCTCTCCGGTGAGGGTTCTTGGCAGGAGTGACAAGGCACAGGGGATGGAGTGCGTCAGGATGAGACTGGGGGAACCGGATCAGACGGGAAGGCGCAGACCGGTTCCGATTGAGCGTTCGAACTTCAAGGTGCAAGCAGACATGATGATCGCTGCCATCGGTCAGCGCGTCGACCGAAGCGTGACGAGAGAACTGGAAAGCCATCGAGATGGGACGGTGAAGATTGATCCAGAGACTGGAGCGACGAGTCTCAAGGGTGTTTTTGCGGGTGGAGATGTGGTGACGGGTCCAGGATGGGCCATTGATGCGATTGCAGCGGGGAAAAGGGGAGCGAAATCTATCCATCAGTATCTCTCCTGAGAAGAAAGCAGAAGACAGAAAGCAGAAGACAGAAAGCAGAAGGCTGAAGAAAAGGGGGTTTCCATAGAAAGGGATACAATGGCGAAGGCGTGTGAAAAGAATGTTGCCCGGAGTCCTAAACGGAGAAGTCTTCCGCTCAGCAAACGGAAAGAAGGATTCTCACCGGTAGAGTTTGGGTTCCGCGAGGAGGAAGCCCTTCAGGAGGCTCAGCGCTGTCTCGGAGTCAGGGGGTGTGAGTCCTGCGACCTTTGTACCCTGCTCTGCCCAGATCTCTGTATCACCCGGGATGAGACCACAGGGGGGCTTTTGATCGATCTTGATTACTGTAAGGGCTGTGGCATCTGTGCTGCCATCTGTCCGAAAGGGGCCATTCAAATGGTCTTGGAGGATGTTGGGTGATCAGAGAGATTCAGATGGATTCCACTTCAAAGGAAGGATCCTTCGATGTCGTCGCATTTGCCCACCTATGAAATCTACGCCGTCAAATATGCCGGGCCTCTGATCAGCTCTTTGGCCATGGTTTTCTGGAATACAGACTGGGATCAGGAAATCGAGAGGAATTATTATATTTGGGTCGTGAAAGGCAAGGACGAAACACTCATTGTGGATTGTGGTATGTCCCCCGCTCTGGCTGGAGAGGCACAGATTTCAGGCTATGTCAATCCGCTGGAGGTCCTTGCGAGGATGGGGATAGACGGATCAAAGGTACAGAGGGTAGTGGCTACTCATGTCCATTTTGATCATATCAGCGGGATTGAGCTCTTTCGGGAAGCGACTTTCTATATTCAAGAGACAGAGTTCGATTTTTGGGTCAAAGATCCCCTGGCCAAGAAGCCTCCTTTTCTCAAGCTCACTGACCCTGTTGGAAACAACTATCTGGCGGCCCTGGAAGGGACAGAGAGGTTGATCGTTGTCCGTGGAGATCAAGAGATTCTTCCAGGCATCGAGCTTCTTCTTGCACCTGGACATACGTCCGGACTCCAAGCAGTCTCTGTGAACACAGCCAAAGGAACGGCGATCCTTGGATCGGACTGTGGTCATCTTTTTAGAAATTACGAAGAAGAGATGCCCAGTTGTTTCATCACAGACTTGCCTGCCTGGATGAGAACCTATGACAAGCTCAAATCGAAGGTATCTTCCCTCTCACTTCTCTTCCCTGGCCACGATGTCAAGATGGCCACTCAGTTTCCGTCGGTCGCTGAGGGTATCACACGGTTAGTCTGAGGGATTTCCTCGGGGATTTCGAATTCCCACAAGTCAGCTCCCGAGCCATAGTAGATTTTTCGACCGAGAATGGCCATGCCTGAATCGATGGACGTCGGTGGTTTGGCAAGAAGGGAAATCTGGTCGGTCTTTGGATCGATGATGAAGATGGCATCCTGGGCGAGCCCATAGAGCATTCCGTTCGGACCGAGCTGGAGGGAAAGGTCTCGCGGATTCTGAAAGCCAAGATCGAGGACCTTTTTCATCTCCCTTTTTTCCGGATCGAAGATAAAGACTTTTCCAGCATCCGTGATTCCGTAAAGAACGCCTTCCTGCGTCGTAGCCAGAGAGACAATGGTTCTGGCCCCAGGGACAGGAACGGTCTCAGACACCTTCTCCTCCTCTTGGGGATCCCACAAGATCAGCTTGGCTTCTTTCTCAGTGGCATGGGTCCCTGTTCCTCCCCGCACAGAACTCCCAGCTGCGATCAGATCCACTGAATGAAGGTAGGCCAACGAAGCCATGCTCTGATTCTGAACAATGTGGCGATACACCCTCTTTTCAGCCCTCTTTGCATCGTAGACACTGATCGCCCCGCCCAAGAGTCCATAATCAGGATAGCTTCCAATGTAAACCTTTCCGTGAGGACCGGCAATCATCGCCCTCGGTCGATCCTGCTGGGCTCCCATGGGGCCGAGGTCCTTCGGATTGGAATCTTCGCTGTCCCCAAATCGGAGAGGCCTTGCAGGATCATAGGTCGAGAGTCTTGCCTGAGGGTAGGAAGCAAGATAGAGAAGGTGAGCCATGGAGCCCATAGAGTAGATTTCTCCCTCAGCCCACGCAGCCTTTCCAAGGTCGGCGAGAGAACGGTCTTTGGGATCGTAGACAAAGAGATGAAGAGGAAGCATGCTGCTTCCGTAGATTCGCTGATCAGGACCCAGGCTGACAACGAAAATGAAAGAACCCGAAACTTCATACTGGAGCAAGAACTCTTTTCTTTCTTTTCCAGCAGGAACCTCGACTCGCAACGTCCTGTCAGCGACCAGATGGAACTGTCGGCCGTCAGGAAGCCCTCGATCAGGGAGAGGCACTTCCGATTCAGGAACCTCGACGAGCTTCTCTCCACTCTCAATCCGAAACCATCGGTCCAACGTCGGCCGTTTGAAATAGATTTTGGCGTCTCTTCCCTTGACGAGCTGCAAGCGCTCCGCGTTGCGGTCACTCAGTGCGATGAGCGAAGCCTTTGTCTTCTTTTTGGGATCAAAGACGACGATATCCATTTTCTCGAACTGGATGGCACAATAGATCATCCCGTCGTCGCCGGCCGTAGGATAGCAGTAAAACTGGTCAGGATCCATCCGTCCGAAATGCTGGGTTTGTCCGGTCTCCGGGTCATAACAGAAAAGGATTGCCGACGGAAACGTTCCACCCCAGATTTTTCCATCAGGCGCCACTGTGAGCTGACAGATGAAGGACTCTGTTTCTCCTCCGGGTCGGCCGAGATCCTCCCAAGTCTCGCTTTTAGGATCGAAGCGAAGGAGATGGGCGCCGTAATAGGTTCCCAGGTAGATTCGCTTGTCCTGGCCTACGGCGAACCCCCAAGCCCCCATTTCACTGGAGAGAGGCCCATGATATTGCCTCATCGCTCCCGTATCAGGATTGACAGTAAGAAGAAAAAGGGGAGCCTCATACTGGCCATACGAGAGATAAAGGGTATCCCAGTTGCCCGTCTTACCTGGTCCTGCGTGAACTCCCCAACAGCGGGCCTCCTTTACCGGAGTGCCGAGGTTGCGAAAAGCAAAGGTGAATGCTGGGCAAAGAGTGAGAAGGGTGAAGGCCAAAACCGAGGCAAGAAGCTTCTTCCTCCTGCCTTTCTGAAGGAGAACAGAAATGTTCATTTTGCCAATTCTGAATCGTCGAATGTCCATGGACACTCAGACAAGAGGTTCCTTGTTTGGAGGCTCCGATTCAGGAGGAGGCGACTCTGGGGTTGCGGAGGGTTCTGAGACGGGAGTTTTAGGCTTTTGTCTCCTTGGTCGTGAGCGCCAGCGCGTTTTTGGGGTGGTGCGTTCTTTGCGGGTTTCCCTCTCCTTCGATTCCTTCAACTCCCCGGACTCCGCTTTTCCCTGCTTCTTACCAAAACCCGTGATCACATAGGTGCCACTTCGGGAATCGGTTCGGAGCTGAATGATCCCTTGCTTCTCCGCATCTTCGAGAAGATCGCTGAAGGTTCGGTATCCGTGATACGACTCATTGAAGGAGGGTTTCTTTCGCTTCATGGTTTCTTTCACCATGGAGGACCAGAGAACTTCCTTGTTCTCTCGAACGAGGGCCAACACAGAATCGACGAGCAGTTGGAAAGCCTCCTTTTTCTTCTCAGGCAACTCCTGTTCGATTATTGGAGGAATGCCCAGGGGCCGCTCCAGGTCTTCATAATAGATGAACTCGTCGCAGTTATTGATGAGCAGGTGAGAGCTTGATTCCTTCATCCCAAGGCCAATCACTCGTTTGCCATTTTCCTTCAGTTTGGAGACCAGGGGAGAGAAATCACTGTCACCAGAGACAATGACGAAGGTGTCTATGTGCTCTTTGGAATAACAGAGGTCAATCGCGTCGACGCAGAGGCGAATGTCCGCGGAGTTCTTCCCACTCATGGACCGTTTGGGAATGTCGAGAAGGTCGATGGCCGCCTCATGAAGGGATTTCTTGTAATCAGCGTATCCGGTCCAATCAGCATAAGCCTTCTTGACGATGATTTTCCCTTTTTCAACCAAACGCTCCAAGACCTTCTGAATCTCGAACCGTTTCGCCTTTTTGTCCTTGAATCCCAGAGCAAGGTTCTCAAAGTCGATAAAGACCGCCAGGCTATTTTCACCTTCGTTCATCCCTGACCCCTCTCTTGGTTAGAAGTGATTGGCCCACCCCACATATAATAGCATCGTACAACGTATCGTTCCGTTTGTAAACTCCTAACCCATCTGGGCAGGGGCCCCTCTCGATTTATCTATTAATGTTGTTTCCGTTTGTTGAACAGAAGGATGGTTTTCGCAATGGGAAAATCATTTCTTCAGGAGATGAATTCTGGGAGCTCCTGATACAGGATGACGGTCTACCCAGACATCGCAACCGTAGACCCGCTCGATATTCTCCCTGGTGATCACCTCCTCGGGATGTCCCATCCGATCGATTTTCCCGTCACAGAGCAGAATGAGCTGATCACAGAATTCTGAGGCAATGTTCATGTCATGAGAAGCCATCACCGTGGTCAACCCTCTTTCTTTGTTCAAGGTCAGGATGAGATCCAGGAAGTCCCGCTGATGATGAATGTCCAAATTGGTCGTTGGCTCGTCGAGAAGGATCAGTTCGGGTTCTTGGGCTAGAGCCCTCGCAATAAAGATCCTTTTCCTTTCTCCGCCGGAAACCTCGTCCATGGCTCTCTCAGAAAGAGAGAATGTTTCTGTCCACTCCATCGCCTTTCGGGCAATCTCAAGATCCTTCGAGCTCTCAAACAAGCGATGTCCGAGATAAGGAGACCTCCCCATGAGGACGACTTCGAGGGCAGTGAAGGGAAAGAGGATGTGAGTCTCCTGAGCCACCATGGCAATCCGTTTGGCGATCGCTGGCCGACTCATTTTCCTCAGTGGGATCTGATCAAAGAGAATATCTCCTTGTTGAGGAGATAGGTGGTGGTAGAGAATTTTGAGGAGGGTTGTCTTTCCTGAACCGTTGGGGCCAATGAGGCCGATAAAGCTTCCCTTCTGGATTCGGAAAGAGACGTCTTGGAGAACCCAGCCCTGGTGATATCGGAATGAAATTGAACGGACGTCAATCATAAGACCTTCATCGTCTTCCTGGTTTTTAGAAGATAAATGAAGAAAGGTCCTCCAAAGACAGCCGTGATCACACCCACCGGCAACTCTACGGGAGCGAGGAGAATCCTGGCTAACGTGTCTGAGGCAATGAGAAAGGAAGCGCCGATCAGTGCTGACGCAGGAATAAGGATGCGATGGTCTGGCCCAAAGATGAGGCGGCTCCCATGAGGCACGATCAACCCCACAAAACCGATCAATCCACACACAGAGACCGATGCGGCCGTGATGAGCGATGCGAAGAGATAGCAAATCATCCTGAGCCTCTCCACGTTAACACCCAATTGCAGCGCGTTTTCTTCTCCAAAGAGCATGACATTGAGATGGCGGGCCTGGAGATAGACGACGACAAAGCCACCCAAGACGTAAGGGAAAACCGTGAAGAGGGTCTGGGGGTTGGCCAAACTGAAATCGCCCATGAGCCAAAAGATGATCGTCCGGAGTTCCTCTCTCTGGGAGATGGAGATAAAGAACATGATAACCGCGGAGAGAAAAGAGCCGATGATCACCCCTGCCAAAAGAAGAGTGTTGGGGTGAATCTTGCCGTCTTGCCTTCCAAAGTAGAGAACCAACAGCACCGTCATAAGGGCTCCGAGAAAGGAGACAAGAGGAAGACCCAGAGAAGCGGTACTCAATCCCAGGAGAAGTGCGACAATGGCACCAACCGCTGCCCCACTGGAGACTCCCAGGATGTACGGATCGGCGAGTGGATTCCTCAGGAGGGCCTGGAAGACAGCTCCTGAGACTGAGAGCCCAGCCCCCACGAGACCTGCCAAGATGGCTCGTGGAAATCGCAGCGAAAGAATGATCGCTTGCTCTGTATCGGTCCCTGAAACGTTGCCACCCATGATGGACTGGATCAGAATCTGGATCGAAAGGCGGAATGGAACCCTAACGCTTCCCAGGGTCACGGCGAGCAGGATCACACCTAACAAGAGAAGTGTGAGCAGAGCAGAAATCAGAATTACCTTCTTGGGCGTAACCAGTGTCATGTTATTTGAAGCGCTCCGGATGAAACAATCTGGCCATCTCTTCCAGGCCTTCGATGATGCGCGGTGAAGGCCGGTCAATGAGGTCAGAGTCGATCAGATGAATCCGACCGTTTTGAACGGCCGGGATCATCTTCCACCGAGACCACGCCTGAACAACTTTTTCGTAGTTGCCCTTGGGGTTCATGGAACTGATGAGAATGACCTCTGGCGATCTTTTCAGAACCTCTTCCATCCCCCATCGGGGGTACGTTTTATCTTCTTTTGCGGCAACGTTCTCTCCCCCTGCGAGGGAGATCAAATCGTCCGCAAAGCTTCCCCTCCCGACCGTCACGATAGGGGCTTCACCAATCTGCATGAATACCCGAGGTCGCGGGACATCCCGGGTGAGAGCGATGATTTTCTGCCGCCGACTCTCCATGTTCCGTACGATCGCGAGAGCCCCCTTCTCTTTGGCCATGACCTGGCCGAGATGGCGGACGCTTGTGAGAATGCCATCAAAGTTTTTCGGAAAAATGATGTAGGTGGAAAAACCCAATTTCTCAAGTCGATCCACCATGTCTTTGGTGTTTCCTGCCCCAGTCCCAATGATCAGATCGGGTTTGAGGGAGACGATCTTTTCAAAATCGAGACTGATATAACTTCCGACGCGAGTCCGAGTCTTGGCCTTCTCCGGAAAGTTGCAGTGGGTCGAAACTCCCACGATCTCTTGATCAAGGCCCAGACCGAAAAGAATTTCCGTGACATTGGGAGCGAGAGAAATAACTCTCTTTGGAACCGAAGGCACGGTCACCGGCCTTCCCACTTCGTCTACGAATTGATGCGTGGCGGGCGCGGCCACAGGCAACCAAACGAGGAGGAGTGGAAGAAACGTGAGGAGGATCTTAATCCGAGAAGGGGTCATTCGATTCTAAACTTGATAGGAATATTCACCCAGAGAGGAATGCTTTCTTTCTCCCTCTTTGCGGGAACGAACTGCCATTGTTTCACGGTGGCAAGAGCTGATCGATCCAAAATCTCATGTCCGGAAGACCTTCTGATTTCTATCTGACCCACCTGGCCGCTCGCGAGGACTTCCACCCTTAGGGTGACTTCTCCCTGATATCCCCTCTGCTTGGCTTCTTGAGGATAGATGGGCTTGGGGTTGATCAAATATCTGGGATGAGCGAAGGAAGTTTCTCTTTCGAATAGAGACACCCCTTTGGCAACCTGAATTTTCTCTTCTTGCATTCCTCTCTCAGAATAGCCTTTGACTTCTTCTAGAGATGGGATGACCACTGAAGATGGAGGAGATTCCTGCAGGGGGGGCGCTGTCTTGATCCAGAGGGACTCGTCGTCCTTTGGGGGACCGGAGTCTGTCCACTCGACCGTCGCTTCTTTCGCAGGAGACTCTTCCCGAGGCCTCTCTTCCTCTCGGACAGAAGAAATTCGTTTGTTCTCATCTTCGGGGGCATCGTTTGATGCAGTCTGAAAACCAGGATTCAATTTCTCGATAGAAGCAAACTCGGGGTGTTGAATTTTCAGTGGCGGGGGCTGAACTTTTCTCTGAAAGGGTGGAGAAACGGGTTTGGAAAGAGGTTTCTCTTCTGCGATGGCCGGAGAGGCGATCGAAAAGAGATGAACCTCGAGGCGAGGTGGAGAGATCAAAGATCTCGCCGCATCACCCGAAAAGATGGATAAAATGAGAAAAAGCAGAAGATGGACTCCCAGAGAGGTCAACAAGAAAGTCTCAAGCCTGAAGAAATTCGTTCTCTTTTCCATGGTCAATAAAAAACCCCAGTCTTCGAAAGGAAGACTGGGGTTTGAAGCCGCCAAACTCTTCACAGCCTTCCACCGAAGACCAATCGTGAAGCGTATTCAGGCGGGTTTTCTGACTTGCGGATCATCCTACGGAGATCTCTTCTTTCTTCACAGATCTCCGACCCTGGTTCTTCCCCAGAGCCTCCTTGCCCCTTCCCATCCTTCGACAAGCTCAGGACAGTGGTTATGGCAAGTTTCGTCCCCGCTCACAGCGGCGTGGCCGTTCTCGATTTTCACGAGGTTCCCCTTTGGGCCTTCGGCCACCTGAACACGTTATTTCTAAACGTTAATTAGCACAGATGCTCGATGGATGTCAAATAGAAAAAGAGACCGTCTTCCGCCTCCGGAAATTCCGTTCACAAAGACCACAAAAAAGTGTATTCTTGGCTCAAATAAGGGCCATCGTGGGGGCGGGGAGTTTTGCGGGCAAGTCGGCTGGATGCCCCCGCCTTGGCTGCCTGCGGTAGGCAGGTAGGCGGGGAGGAAAGCCGACCCTGTAAACGTATCTACATCTCCCGGAAGCCCCGCCCTTGTGGGCGGGGAGCTTCACTCCATAATGGCTCATAGGCATTTCGAGAGTGTAATTTTGATGTTGACAAAAGTGCGGTTTCAATCTATTGTGGCTTCGATTTCAAATATAATCCAACTGAAGGAGGGAGTGGGCCTATGAACTTCGCGCGATTTTGTTGGTTGAATGCGAGCAAGTTTCCTAACAGAGAATTCATCATCGAAAGTTACCCTTCGAAAGGGCTAAGAAGGGCGATTACCTGGAAAGAACTGAATGATCAGACGAACAAACTGGCCAATTTCATGAAGAAGGAATGTGGCATCCAGAAGGGTGACATTGTCGTCCATCTGATGTTGAACAGCATCGAATGGTACGTTGCCTACATGGCGGTTCTAAAGACAGGGGCAACGGTTACGCCGCTCAATTTTCGCTTTGCGAGTTCAGACATCAAGTATGCAGCCGATGTGACCCAATGCAAGGTGTTTATCCTCGGCGACGGTTTTATTCCAAAGGTTCAACCCATCATGCCCGAGATGAGCCATGTGAAAAGATATATCTGCGTCGGCGAAAATGTGCCGCCCAACATGAAGTCCTACAAGGAGATCATGGAGAAAGGTGACCCGACGAATGTCCTTGTGGAGACGGACGGCGACGAGATGGCAGAACTCATGTTTACTTCGGGAACCACAGGAGCCCCAAAACCTGTCTGCCACACCCATGAAACTCTTTTCTACATTGGCATCGGAAATGCCCTGACTTACAACGATGGCTACAACAGTGTCTATCTTGCTCCTCATCCGTTCTATCACAGCGGTACGCTTTTTCTCTCCTTCCCCTGTTACATCGCGGCAGGGAAGATCCTGATGGCCATGGAGCTTCAGCCTAAATTCTACCTGAGAGCCCTCGCGGATGAAAAATGCACGGGAGGCTGGAATACGGTGCCCGTGTGGTCGGATGTCGTGAATGCCGTCCTGTCCGGAGAGATCAATCTGAAGGACTACGATCTGTCTGCGTTAAAACGGATTGAGATTGGTGCCCAGCCGGTTCCTTACATCTTGCTCCAGAATTCGAAAAAGGTCTTTCCCAACCTTCCCGTGGCAAATATTTATGGGATCACCGAAGGGGGAGGCGGAGGGACCGTCAACTGTTATGATGAAGACATCATGAGAAAACCGGGCTCCATTGGCAAGGCCACGGCGTTCATGGAAGTCAAGGTGGTCGATGATAAAGGGAACGAGTGCGCCCCGAATGTGGTCGGAGAATTTTTGCTCAAAGGTCCAAGGCTCATGAAGGAGTACGCCTACAATCCAGGGTTGACAGCCAGAACCATTGAAGAGGGATGGTTGCATACGGGGGATCTCGCGTACAAAGATGAGGAAGGATATTTCTTCTTTGTAGACAGAGCTAAGGATCTCATCATCCGAGGCGGAGAGAATATCTTCCCAGTGGAGATCGAGGGGTTCTTGCTCAAGCATCCGAAGATTCAGGATGTGGCGGTCATGGGATATCCCCATCCGAGATTCGTCGAGATTGTTCTGGCTGTGATTCAGACGAGGCCTGGAGAAAAACTGACCGATGAAGAGGTACTGAAGTTCTGCGAACAGAAAGGGCTTGCAAAATTCAAATGGCCGGAGAAGATGATCTACACGAACATCCCACGAAACCCAGCCGGCAAGATCGAGAAGCCAAAACTCCGAGACATGTATGTGAAACCCGCCAAAGAGGCCATGGAGAAAGAATTCAAGAAGGCCTGAGCCTATTCACCCCCTCATCTTCCCCCTTTCCCGTGTACGGAGAGAAGCAGATGAGGGGGATCTTTTTTTTTACGGATTCGGAGACCGGCCCGATTTGAGCTCCCAGGAATACAACTCAGTCCTCTTCATCTCCAAAGGCGTTTTTGTATGTGAGCTTTGCAAACAGGGTAAGATGGCCTAGGTCGTAGGTCGTTGCCTTCTCGACCTCTTCCCACACACCCATGGGTAAGTGCGAATCGCCTGCGGTGAGGTTCTCCTTCAACTGCTCCAGGGTCCTTACCCCGATGATCACAGAGGTAATTCGTTTGTCATGCAGGAGCCAGGAAACGCTGAGCTGAACGGCCGGGATTCCGCTTTTTCGGGAGATCTCAACCACTTTCTCAGCCGTCTCAAAGGCTCTCGGAATCCAAAATCTTGGGCCATCAATTTCGGAACGATAGAAAAGACGGGTACCTTGAGGGGGCATTTCCGCCTTCTGGTATTTTCCTAGCAGGATGCCTCCAGCCAAGGGGCTCCAACAAGTAACCCCCATTCCCTGATCTTGACAAGCAGGGAGGAGCTCCCGCTCGGCCTCGCGGTAAATCAAATTGTATAGATATTGGCCGCACACGAGCTTCTCAAGATTCAAGAGGGCGCTGATGCCATTCGCTTTAAGAATCTGCCAAGCAAAGAGATTGCTACACCCGAGGTACCGAACTTTCCCATGGCGAACGAGATCATTCAATGTTCTCATCGTCTCTTCGATGGGCGTAAATGGATCCGGCCCATGCATGGTGTAGAGGTCAATGTAATCGGTCTGCAGTCGTCGGAGACTGGCTTCGCAGGCATCCATGATATGCTTCCGGGACAGCCCCTTGGCGGTGGCTGTCTTTCCTGTGCGAAAGAGGCACTTGGTGGCAATCACAACATCCCCCCGGTTCTGACCCTTAACGGCCTCGCCCACGATTTCCTCGGAAACACCTCCCGCATAGACATCAGCGGTATCAATGAAATTGCCTCCTGCTTCCAAATAGCGGTGGATAATCTCAGTTGAAGTGTTATGATCGCATCCCCAATCTTTGGATCCAAAGGCCATCGTTCCTAAAGAGATACGGGAGACTAAGAGTCCCGTTTTTCCCAAGTAGCGGTATTTCATGTCACCCTCCGTACGGTCAATGGTTCAGTCTTCGCATCATCCGCTTATCTTATCCCTATTTCTCACCAAAAACAATGAGACTCGAGTCGTTTCAACCATCGCTCGTAAACTGGATTCCTGTCAATCATCACGGGCAAGAAGATCAAATCGGTCGCGCTCAAGAACATCCTTTCCGAAAATTGACAATGGGCCAAACATATAGTATTTTTAATAACCTATGGTGCTCATTGGGAGGGGAAGGTTTCCCTCTTCGTCTTTTAGAAACCACGTTGCGTCACCTTCCAGCAAAGGGTGTTCAGTTGAAGAAACTTCTTCCTCTCGCTTCAAAACCCGTTCGCTATCTGGGCCGGGAAGTCAATGCCGTAAGAAAAGATGGTAGCCGGGTAAACCTCAGATTCTGTCTCGCCTTTCCCGATGTTTATGAAGTAGGAATGTCCCATCTCGGAATTCAAATTCTGTATCACATTCTGAACGGAATGGAAGGAGTGTCCTGTGAAAGGGTCTTCACCCCCTGGATAGACATGGAGAAAATTCTGAGGGAGAAAGGAGTTTCATTGTCTTCCCTCGAGTCTTCTACTCCTCTTCGTGATTTCGACATTCTCGGCTTTTCGCTTCAGTATGAACTCTGCTTCAGCAATGTTCTCACCCTACTGGAACTCTCCCATATTCCCTTCTTTTCAAAGGACAGGGACAACCGATTCCCCCTCGTGATCGCTGGAGGGCCGAACACCTTCAATCCAGCGCCGGTGGCTGATTTCTTTGACGCTTTCGTGATCGGAGACGGCGAGGAAGTCGTCATCGAAATGTGTGATCTTGCTTTGCGAACGAAAGAGGGCGGAGGGAGGAAAGAAGATCTTCTCAAGTCCTTGAACCAGTTGGAAGGGGTTTATGTTCCGGCGTACCCTCCGGAGAGGAGAAAGATCCGCAAGAGAATTGTGTCCAACCTAGATCGCGCCCCTTATCCGACCTGTCCGATTGTTCCCTACATGAAAGTCGTCCATGACCGCCTCAGCGTCGAGATCGCTCGAGGTTGCAAGCGAGGGTGCCGTTTCTGCGAGGCGGGCTTTATCCAGAGGCCTTATCGGGAACGGAGTTCGAAGTCGATTGAGGATCTCGTGAAAGCGTCACTCAAGAGCACGGGATACGAGGAATTCTCGCTTCTCTCTCTGAGTGCTGGAGACTACTCCTCCATCGGCTTGCTCCTCTCTACCCTCATGGACGACAATGAGTCGAGACGAGTGGCTGCCTCTTTCCCTTCGTTGCGGATCGAGAGTATCTTAGGCACTCTTGCAGAGCAGGTGAAGCGGGTCCGAAAGACGGGTTTTACGATTGCCCCAGAAGCAGGAACAGAACGGCTACGAAAGGTGATCAACAAAGAGCTTGATGAAAACGTTCTCTTCGAGGGAGGGGCAGAACTGTTTTCGAAGGGTTGGAGAAATATCAAACTCTACTTCATGATGGGACTCCCCACGGAGAGAGAAGAGGACCTGAGAGGCATCATCGAACTCTCCAAGAGACTCTCCAGGGTCGACACACAGAAAAAGATCCACCCCACGGTGAATGTGAGTGTCTCTACCTTCGTACCGAAGCCCCACACGCCGTTTCAATGGGAAGCTCAAACCCCACTCGATGAAATGAAGGAGAAGCTTAGCTTCCTCAAGCATCAGGCCCGGGAAGGTCACCTCCATCTTAAGTGGCAGGATCCTCATCTTAGTTATCTAGAGGGTATTTTTTCGACGGGAGGGAGGGATCTTTCCCGTGTCCTCGTAGAAGCCCATCGGCTCGGTTGCCGATTCGATGGCTGGAGTGACCAGTTTCACTACGGGTCTTGGGAAAAGGCTTTTGAGAAGATGGGAGTAGAAATGGATCGGCACACCCGAAGAAGAAGCCTTGAAGACAATCTGCCCTGGTCCTTTGTGGAGACTGGAGTGACGACCCAATTTCTCTGGGAAGAGTACCAGAAAGGGCTGCGAGGAGAGGTGAGTCCTCCGTGTCAGGAGGGACCGTGTCACCGGTGCGGTGTGTGTGACGGGGAAGAAATCACCCTCAGACAATTCCCCGCAATCGAAAGCACTTCCTCGGGAAGCAAGGCACAGCAACAGTCTCCCAAGAAACCCACTCGGAGAAAGGTTCGATTGAGATTCAAGAAGGAGGGGGATCTTCGTTTCATCAGTCACCTCGAACTGGCCTCTCTGTTCCACCGAACTTCGAAGCGGGCTGACCTTCCCTTGGGGTACTCCGAAGGCTTCCACCCCATGCCGAGGATCATTTTCGCATCAGCCCTTCCCGTTGGGGTTGAGAGTCTCGCAGAAGTCGTGGAGTTGGAGTTGGAGGGCACGCTTTTAGCCTCCGAAGTCAAGGAGAAACTGAATCAGGGTCTCCCCCCCGGGATTGAGATCATTGAAGCTCAAGAAGTACCGCTTTCATCTCCCATCACTCCTCTCATCCATCGATCCATCTATTGGATTCGCTTGGATCAGGCCTTAGCGAAAGAGGAGGTTGAGAAAAGGATCCAGAAAGCGCTCAGCGCGGAAGAACTTCTCATTCATCAGGAACGAAAGGGGAAACAACGAGAGGTGGATATCCTGCCCCAGATCGAAGCAGTCCGGGTGACATCGAAAAACGATCGTGACGGGTTTACTTCGGGACCCCAAGGATCAGATGAGAACGAGGAATGGGGAGTGGAATTAGTTCTTCGAAGGAGTCAGGGGAAAACAGCGAAGCCCACGGAGATCATGGGGAGTTTGCTCCGACTGGGAAAGGAATCGATTTCTGGATGCAAAGTGGTCAAGCTCGAATGACAGCGGGCTGACTTAAGGAATAGGAGATGAGTCTATGGCGAGTGAGTTGATCATTAACGTGACGTCCTATGAGACGAGAGTCGCCCTCCTCGAAGACCGGGTGCTTGCAGAGCTTTACATCGAGCGGACGAAGGATCGCGGGATCGTTGGCAATATTTACAAGGGCAAGGTCGTGAAGGTTCTGCCAGGCATGCAGGCGGCCTTTGTGGACATCGGGTTGGAGAGGGCTGCTTTCCTGTATGTGGCGGATGTTTACG
>Ga0315282_10009580_pt1 | contig 15373 bp, 10 predicted proteins | sample YL17G07_20_MG_FD_203693 | JGI IMG/M metagenome (GOLD analysis project Ga0315282, IMG submission 203693) | Sediment microbial communities from Yellowstone Lake, YNP, Wyoming, USA - YL17G07_20 | ecosystem: Environmental > Aquatic > Freshwater > Lake > Sediment | place: USA: Wyoming | collected... | reverse complement strand
TGACTGTCAATAATCACGCTTACAGTTGAGTTTTCGCCATTGTTGACGCGGATCATTAACTTTGAAGCTTGCGCGATTGAATAATAGTCATATCCACTTTTGTTCTGGGCTATTCCTGTTTCCCGCATGTCTTCACTTGTTTGAGAAGTCTTAAAAAAAGTGTCTTCTGAAGTGATTGTGAAGCTGTAGATTGTGACAAGAACTATTAGAAGCACTGCGAAGGCTTTCATAGAAGCGACTCTCACTACTAACGTTAATAAATGCGAAAGATGCTTATCAGCATTACCGATAAACGCACGCTTTTTCTAATGAGAAATGGCCATGGTGGTCAGAGTTTTCACAACATAAATGAGGGTGAGAGTCTCGTACACAGGCGCATTTCCTTTTAGTTCTTTTAATTTTTATAAACGCGCGATTGTTAAAACCATTATTGTAGCGCGTGCTAATCCGCTCTTTTTCTTCATTAATTGCACTCTGGAGAGTTTCTAGCTGCTGTGAAAAAAGGAATGTGTGTTTATTTTCTTTTGCGTTTTGTTAGGCTTAGTGCTGCGGCGAATAATGCGATTAGCGTGGTGTAGGCGGCTATGTCAGATGTGGTGGTTCGCCTAGCGAGTGAGATGGAGTATCCGCCCACGGGGACTGAGGAGACGGATACTCTTGCGGTTTCTGATTGGGCAGTGTTGCCAACAGCATCTATAACTTTCAAGTGTACGTAGTATATGCCGCTTGTGGCTGGCGTGAATGCCCAACTGTTCGATGTGGCTCCTGAAATTGGTGCATTATTTAAGTACCATTGGCAAGTGTAAGGTGATTTGCCTCCGCTGATTGTTGAGGTCAAGGAAACTGAGCTACCAACATTAATTGATGCTGAAAGGGGATATATGGAGACTGAAAACGGAGATGAATAGTGGGCGGTAGCTGTGTGTGGCGTGTTCATATTTATTGTTATTGGATTGACTCCGCTGCCTTTTGAGGTACCATCGATATCCCAATTGCTGAACGTGTAATTTATCACTGATTGAGCTGTTAACGTGACGTCTGCGGAGGCTTCATACCACCAGCTGTCTCCAGGTTCTCCTGAAGGGTTTCTTGTTGGTTGGGGATTTAATCCAGCAGGGTCAGTGAACACTGTCAGGAGGTATTGGGTTTTCCAATTCCATGTTATGCTTGAGGGTTGGTTTATTGCGAAGTTTATGGTTGAGAGCGTGCCAGAGGTTGGGACGCTTCCTGTCCCAGTCCAGCCAGTGCAAAGATAGCGGGTTCCAGTGGGTCCCACCCATGGTGTGATAATCGATGCTGTGACACTTGTTCCTGTGTCAAACCATCTACTTGTTGGAGTAGGTGAGCCGTAAGGAGAAGTTACGGTTAGATAGTATTGGGTTTTGTAGTTGCCGGTAATGGTTACTGGGTTTGTTACTGTTATTGGAGATGTGGGACCTGTTATGCTGGTTAGGGTGAATCGTTTGCCAGTGGTAGAGCTGGAAACATTACTATACGAATAGCTTATCACAGCATTACTGTCGATCCAAATGGCGTAGAGGAGTTCACTGAATGTCTTGTTGATGCCGTTGACTGTGACAACTGTGCTTGAGGCTGATGAATCTAAATTTGTTTGAGTGAAGGTAGCTAGATGTTGGATTTTCCAGTTGGCTATGGCGGTTTTATTTTGATCCATGTAGATTGGTTCGCTTTTCGAGTGGTTTGTTCCTGAGGCATCGCCGCTCCAGTGAGTGAATATTGCGCGGGTTCCATTTCCGTAATCTATGACATCGTTGGCTAGAGAGGCGAAGGCTTTTGTGCCATTGTAGTACCATCCTTCGCCGCTTGGAGTGTCGTATGGCGAAATTACGCTTAGGTAATGTTGTAATTGTAGTGAAAAGACCATGTCATTGTAATCTTTGTCTCCTGTTTCATCGCAGTAAGTGCGTTCGTCGAAGCCAATCAGGAATATGCCAGGGTTGTCCAGGTTTTTGTATACTTTAGCATATTGCGCTCCATCTGGGTTTCTAGAGGATTCGGTATAATATCTGTATGGGTAAGAGAAAGTGCGTGATAGTGACAGACCAAACTGGTAGTTAACCGTAAATGTTTTTGTTATTGGAGGAAAGATGTATCCAGAACCGCCTTCTGGACCTGAAAAAATAACAGTGAAGCTACTTGTGTTAATTTTGTAGTGGCTTAGTTCGTTTTCGTTTGGATATTGGGCGAATTCAGCATAAATGGTAATATTATATGTTCCTGGAGGAAACGTTTCTATATTTGTTTGGGCTAGGTTTGTGAATCCTAGGTTGTTTAATATTTCTGTTAAAGATGGATCAGAAGCATTTACGGAAATGACATGATATAATAGAAATAGAGATAAAATGGGAAGCATAGCAATTCCTAAGTGTTTCATCAAAGATGATTTGCGCAATTCTCCCGTTTCCCCTTTCAGCAATAATATTTTGCTTGTCAAAGCAGTTAAAGGTTTCGAATTATCCATTAGTGGGCCATACATATGCTCTTTTATGTAGTTCCAAGACTTCACACAATGAAAGTTTAATATATCTAAGTTTAATATGTCTACAATCTGATACAAGCTTGGGCACACATATGTTGCTATCGGTCAAGTTTGCTAAGGTTTTCATGCGTTTAGCGTTCCTAGTACTTTTAGCAATGCCTCTTGGTGCTGTCATAATAGTTGAAGCAATGTCAACGTGTGTTTTTCTAGATCCACCCACTCAGACGGTTGGTGCTATTGGAGATTTTTTTACAGTTAATGTAAGCATAGCTGACGTGTTTGATTTGTATGGTTATGGGTTCAAACTGTATTATAATTCAACTGTGATGAATGGAACGCAGGTTATTGAAGGTTCTTTTCTAAAAAGTGGTGGTCGAACTTTCTTTCGTATAATGAATTTTACCGACCATTATGATTCGACGCATGGTGTGGTGTGGATTGTTTGTTCTTTACTAGGGAATGTGTCGGGCATAAGTGGCAATGGAACGCTTGCAACAATAAAGTTTGAGTCCGTCTCTGTAGGTGACTCTGTTCCGCTGGATTTGGTAGACGTAGAGCTTTTTGATTCTGGTGGCTCTCCAATTCCTCATGAAGTTCTTGATGGGACAGTTACTGTGATTCCTGAATTTACGTCAATGTTTGTATTTCTAGCTTTGGTTATTGCTTCACTGTTTGTTGTTCTCGTTGGAAAGCGAGCGCTTGCTAAAGATGTTTCCAGACTTTGATTTATGTCGAGTGCTTTTTTGTAGGTTGAGAAGCAAGCTGCAGTTGTTGCAGTTTTCTGCAAGTGATTCCTTCGTTGGTTCATCTAGGGAGAACATTAGGCAGAATGGACAGAATTGGTTTTTAGGGGTCTTAAGCTCTTGAATAAGCTTTGCTGTTTTGTGGCTCTCTTTATAGGGAAATCGTGAGTCTGGGGCAACGCTTGCAAATGTTGTGAAGTAGCCAGCAATAGCGGAAAGGGTGAGTTCCTGTATGTCTAGTTTCACATTATATTTTTCGGCGAATTCTATGGCTTGTTTGGGTATAAAAACTGGAAATCTTACAAATTCTGTTTCTGTTTTTTTCAGTTGTGTTTATCCCTTGTTCGTCTACGTGTATAATACATGCATTTGGCATTAAGTTTTTCGATAGGTTAGTTCTAGAAGCTATTTCCAGTATGGTAAGTTTTGGTGATTTTTGCGGTGAATGTTTCCAGAATTGGAGTATTCTTTAAATGTTTTAATGTTGTTGGAAATAACTTGGATGTCCGTGCATGCCTCCTTAACTCCTGTTTCCGTCACGCAGCTAGGGAAGTGTGCGTGGGCATCTATACCGCAATAATCCTTTTCAGAGTTCACTCGTAATGCATTTCGTAGAAATTGCAATATTGGAGGGTAATGTATCCTGTATGCGAGCTCAAGGCTGGGTTAGGCTTTTCTTTTTGCTGAATGCCCCAGCAATAAAGGTATGGATCCTTCCAATTTTAGTTGTGAATTTGGCGGATAATGCCCATATTGTTCCAAAAACCTTCTAATCGCATCTTTAACAAACTCCGAGCGACTTGAATAGGCAAATTCTCCATTTTTAATCAACTTGTCGATCAGCTCTGCTAAAACTTTCGGAATGTGAATAGTTGTGTATTCTGTCTTCACGGTGCTTCACCCTAAGCTTTTACTCTAGTTTCCTAAATATTCGGATTCTTTCAAACAGCACAATATTCCTAAAGCGAAACATTTTATTGCGCGCGCTAGAATGGCTCTATGTTTAAAGTCACCAATTCTTACTGAAAAAAGCTTCGTTGTTCTACAACCATAAACGAGATAAGCCATTTTGAACTTAAAGACTTGGTTTATCGCGTGCTATTTGAATAAAATGATAAAAAAATGGGGGGTTTGGATGAGTTTGGTGTTGTTTTACTCTACGCAGGTTCCGAACCGTATGGCGACGAACACTAGATCGTATAGGTCTGTAAAGCCGTTGAAAGTGACATCGTAGTTTTGGCCTGCTGGTCCGACTTTGTAGAAGTTGTCCACTATCAGTTGTAGGTCTAGAACTGTGACGCAACCGTCAAAGTCTAAGTCGCCTGGGAATGGGTTGTAAATGTACGTTGTCTTTATGACACCTAGATTGCCATCACTTAGTTTTTGATAGAATGGATTGGGGCATTTTACTGATAGCCATGCAGTCTGAATATAGATGTCGCTTGTCAATCCGTGAGGGCCGAGTGTATAGTATACCATTTTTACGACTTTGAATCGAACGGTAAATAATAGGCCTGAGCAGTTTTGCAATGGTACGACTGAGTCTTGCGCAACTTGTACGTATACAATACCAGCTCCCTTATTGATCACCCAAGAGTATACAGTGTATGGGGGTTTAAGATAGTCAGCGATAACAACAGACATTGCCTCAATTTGTACAGGGTCATACTTCAATTCTACATAGAAGTCATGCACTTTGACGCCGTGATGCAAGTATACTTCAATGTCAAAGTACGTTGTTGGAACGTTCTTGTGCACTACTACCATGTTGGTTTGATCTGCTGCATTTCTCACTTCTAGAATTGGCTGTACAGTCTTTATGTAATAATACGCATTATTGAAGCCAAGCTCCGGCCATATACCGTTATCAAGGTGGTTTGATAGAGCAGCGCTGCTAAACCATATCCAATTTCCTGCTACATTTGGGAAGCATGGATCGTATATCACATGGAATTTCATTGTAAACATTGCCTTAGTGCCGCTAAATCCAGTGAAGTTTCCCTTGACTGTAGCAACAATGTGATATGTTCCGGCAACGTTATCAATGTTGTTCACTCCAAGGAAGTAGGCATTCGGTGCGAAGAAATTGGCCAAGTTTAGAGTAACGCTTTCCAGCTCTAAGAGTGTTTTGTCAAAGGTTATTGTTAAGTCAAACGCGTATATATCCTGCGGCTGTCCACCTATCAGACGGTTTGCATCGAAGTTCGTTGCGTATACTGTCACGTCGAATCTGTTGCAATAGGCGTGTGCAGTCTCCTCATGATAGGATGGATCCATGAAAATCTTTGTCTTGTTAGCATAGGTAGCTACGCCAGTGAGTGATTCGTTGAGTATTCCAACATGAACACTGTTTTGCCCTTGTGGATATGTCATGCTATTGATTACCCATTCTTTGAAGACGAATTTGGTGCTGACATCTGTAGCGGGAAGGCTATACCATATGTCTGTGCCATTATCAACCCAACTTTCGCCGGGTGAACCTGCGACTGTTATTGAAGTAGGCGAATGGCTCCATAGGCAATGATACTGCACCTTGTAGTATGCTACGAAAGTCTTTGGCTGATCCATAGTTATACTTGCAATCGTGTTGAGGTTGCTCTGCCAGCCTGGTGGTTGAGTTCGAACCCACTTGTCAAACTTATATCGGCTTTTGCCTGCAATAATGTCAACAGTGTCTGGTGCTGTGGGTCCTGGCGTTATAACGGTTCCGGCCCAATACCAACCTGAACCAGGTATTGGTGTGACTGGCCCTGAGCCACTTGATGTGATTGTCAGATAATATTGCATGTGGTATGTGGCTCTCAGCGTGTATCCAGCCCAAGTGGCGTCAAATACTATTTTGACTGGGTTGGACGAGTTCGTCCAGCCTGATCCTACCTTGGACCAATACAGGAAGCCATATCTATGGTTGCTGTCGATTGGCACTGGATCCATTGCTGTGAAAGTATATGGGATGCCTTCTTGGTACCACTTACCACTGTCTGCTATGCCTGAAGCGTTGCCTATGTCATCTGCTAACCATAAGAACACCCAACATTTGTAGAATGCTGAGGCTGTATGGTTCGTGTTCATTGTAACAACAATCGGGTTGCCTGGCTTTAGTACCCCATCTACTTCCCAATGATCAAGTCTCCATTCGCGAGCCCAGTTGACCACTATTTTGTTGGCTGTCAACGTAACAGGTGTGTTCTTGTCGTACCAGTCTTCTCCTGCTGGTTCTGGAGGTTGGTCAGATTCCACTGTAAGGTAGTACACATATTTCCATTCTGTCGTTGCTGATTTTGGTCCAGTCATGTTAATTTTGCAAGATGTGCTCCAAGCATAACCGCCAGAGATGTAGTAACCAAGTCCCGTCCAGTTAACAAAGCTCACTACTTCCCTGTAGTTCGCACCATATATATATGGTGTGCCGCGCCATATACCGTCGTCTGAACGTTTGATTCCTGCTTGCACCTTTACGTCTTTGTCTATCCATGCCCAGTATGTGCCATTTGCACCACTGCCCGCAACAAATCCAGAGCCTTCTTGCCATATTGCTGGTACAAACTGTTCCATCCAACTTGCCATCCATGGATAATTCACGGTGAACTTGTATTGTGTCTTGTATACTGCCGTTGCTGTTTTGTTTTGGTCCACGTGAACCCACATTTGGCCAGCTCCAGCACTCCAGTCACCAGACAGAGGCGAGACTGTCCACTTGTCGAATATGTACTTCGTGTCGCCAACAATGTATGTCAACGGAGCTGTGCAATTCACCCAGTGCTCTACGTCGTATTTATGGACTCCAGCTGCAGGTTCTGTTGGAATTCCAGACGGACTAGACGCCATGGTTAAATAATATGGAGGTGCAACCGCTTTCACTGGTACAATGTTGTATACCATTCCGACTGCGCCTATGACAAGCAATAAAACAACTAAAGTAGCTAATAGCTTATTTTTCATTTTCTCCTTTTCTCCTATTTCCGTCACGCTTTCGCGTGCACTATAAAACATATCCAAACTTGTATATAAATCGTACTGAAATACAGTTCTATTTTATACCACACATAGGTCACTTATAGATAGAGAAAAAAGCCACCATTCCACCGCTATTTATATGCAAAAACCCGCATAAACTATAATGAACAAAACATAACTCAGAACAGAGAGGAACAAAATGAAAAAAGCCATGTTGGAAATCACTCTTTTCCTACTCCTAATCATTCCCCTTGGATTAAATTTAAAAATTCTCACAACCAAAGCAACCCCGCATATAATCTATGTCGACGGCAACAACATCACAGGCCCATGGGACGGAACCCCAGAACACCCTTACCAAAACATCACCAGCGGATTAACATACGCATTAACGGGGGACACAATTTTCGTTTACAACGGAACATACTACGAGCATCTGATTATCAGCAAATCAGTGGCACTCATCGGACAAGATAAAAATGGCACAATAATCGATGGAAACAAAACAGGAGACGTTATCAAAATAACCGCTAACAACGTCAACATTACAGAATTCACCATACAAAACAGCGGATCAACCTCTGGGGAGAGCGGCATCTACATGTATATTTCGAGCAGCAACACCATAAGCCACAATATCATAAAAGACAACTACAAAGGAATTTACCTCTACGATTCCACCAACAACATCCTCACAAACAACAGCATCACAAACAACTATCATGGAATTTCACTCAGCGCATCAAACACAAATACAATTAGCGAAAACACCATTTCGTCCAACAGCAACAGCGGAATATACATTAGTGATTCCAGTAATGCGACAATATCAGACAATAAAATATTAAAAAACGACGAATTTGGAGTAGCGCTCATCGCTTCTAGCAACAGCAGATTCACTAGTAATGACATTTCACTAAACAACAAATATGGAATCTACCTCTTCAACTCCAACAATAACAATTTCTCCGACAACAACATCTCCTCAAACCAAGAATTTGGAATCTGGCTGAGCAAATCCACCAACAACCTCCTCGCCGATAACATATTCTCAAACGACAAATTCGGAATCTACGTGACCAATTCCACACATAATACCTTTACAAAAAACAACATTTACACAAACATTCAACATGGGATTAGACTAGACTATTCTATCAATAACACTATTTCAGGCAACGACATCTCAAAAAACTGGATTCGCGGGATTCTTCTTTACTACTCCAGTAACAACACGATTTTCCATAACAATTTCATCAACAACACCGGGTCACTAACCAACATCAATTCAACAAACTATCTAGACAACGGCATAGAAGGCAACTACTGGAGCAACTACAACGGAACAGACGAAGACCAAAACGGCATCGGAAATTCACCATACGTTATCGATGCAAACAACCAAGACAACTATCCACTAATGGGAACATTCTCCGATTTCACCGTTATTTACGAGAAATACGCATACCATGTCTTTACCATATGCAATTCTACAATTTCCCAATTTCAATTCAATGAAACACTCAAAATGCTAAAATTTAATATCACAGGCGCCAATAACACAAAAGGCTTCTGCAGAATCCAGATTCCTGAACAATTAACTAACAGGCCACATATTGTACTTGTCGATGATGAACAAGTCAATGCAACCCTGCTTCCCCCATCAAACATCACACACGCCTTTCTATATTTTACATACAACCACAGCACGCGAGAAGTAAAAATACTTTCAAAACCCTATTATGAGCTATTAGAAAAATACAACACCCTCTTAGAAAACTACCAAAACCTAAACTCAACATACTACCAACTACTAGCCGACTATGACTTATTGAACCAGACATACCAACAAACACTGGCAAACTATACTAAACTCCTAGCAGACTACAACACGCTGAACCAGACATATTGGCAAGTGCTAGTAAACTATACTCAGTTGCTGGCAAACTATACACGGTTGCTGGCAAACTATACACAGCTGCAAACCGACTACAAAACCCTCAACCAAACCCACCAAGAAGTCCTAATCAACTACGCAAAACTGCAAAACGAATATCAATCCCTTTTAGAAGAGCATAACTCACTAAACCAGACATACCAACAAGCATTAGCAAGCTATACAGAACTACTGACTAAACATGAGTCCCTAAACCAGACATATCAGCAGTTAATGGCAAACCACACCAAACTCCAAAATGATTACAGTTCCATCCAAACAAACTACAATGCCCTGTTAGCGCAGTATAATTCACTGAACTCAACCTACAACAAAATAAAATCCGAATATGCCAACACACGCATAACCCTATATTTCGTTTCCGCGTTAGCGACGGCAATAATAGTTACAACGTTATCACTTAACATAAAATATAAAAGAAGATTAAAGGAACAAAAGAAACTTGTTGAAAAATACAAAAGTGAATTAGAAAGAATCAGCCTTCTGGACGTTGCACGCGCACAATTCGAAGCAGACGCCCAAAGAAGAAAAGAAAAAATCAGAAAATTCCAGAACAAATACGGTGTTACAGTTCGCCCCCGCGACACCTTAGAAGACATAATAACAAGCTTAGAACTGAAGAAGGAGAAGACCCAAAAGTGAGTACACCTTTAACCAACTCGTTAACCATCTGCACGTTTTTGACCCGCCATCGCTTTATCAAGGGTGTTGAAGCAAAATGAAATCAATAACTTTCACCGTTTCAAAAGGCGGCGTTGGAAAATCCCTCATAACGGCAAATGTCGGTGCCGCTCTAGCCCACAAAGGAAAAAAGGTTGTTCTAGTGGAGGGAGACCCCAACCAACCCCTACAAAAGATCCTCGGACTCACATTCTCTTCTGACGATTATAAACTTGAAGATGTCGTAAAAAAGGATAAGAAGATTGATGACGCAGTGTACCCAACAAGCTTTGACAATCTATTTCTGATACCTTCAGGCGTTTCTCTGCAGAGTTATTTTGACATAGACCCCGTCAGTTTTGCCCGCAAACTAAGCAGTCTAGAAACGGAGTTCATGTTCATTGATGTGCCATTCCCACTGGGCAAAGCAGCTTTTCTATCATTAGGAATATGCGACTACTTCATTCCCATAATAACTGAAGACGAATTCGTCCTATGCGTAGAATCCTCCATAGACACACTCAGACTTGGCAAATACTTCCTCAAATCCACCCCGCTTGGATTCATATTAAACAGAATCAAGACTCCTGAAAAATTCACTAAAGAATTGATCAAAGACCTTGAAGACCTGCTTGAAATTACATGCATAGCACAAATAAAAGAGGACCCAAAAATCTCAAAATCATATGGAGAAGTCGGGTCAGAAAAAGCCTTTCTAGCTTATGATAAATTTCGGCAAACTGAATTCACAGAGAAAATCGACAGCATAGCTACATTGCTCTTGAGAGAAGAACATGAGCCTCGAAAAAAAGACGCCGTAAAACTGCTTCAAGAAGTAATCAGACCCGCAAAATTCTAGGAAGCTTCCGCTTTACATGAATGATACCAGCATACTCCAAAGTTTCAGTTTTTTTCTCTCATCCTCTGTCAGATGCTTATACACGTTTTCTGCTTCACAGGCGGCAAGCAAAGATTTGAGACGCTTTTTCTCTTTTTCAGCCAATTCACCCCGCATCCCCTGTACCTGGCGAGCGACTTTAGCCGTCTCACCGAACAACGCACCAACTTGTAACGGGTTAACTATTTCCTTCTCCAGACCCAGTAAAACCTTCTCAACCCTTTCTCTTCCTTCCAAAAAATAGATGGTTTTCCTAGCATCAGGCTTTTCAGCAAAAATACCAAGTTCATGTCGAACAATTCCCGCATTCTCCAATTCTCTCATATGCTTGAGCACGCCGGAAAGAGTCATCTTCCAACCACGTCTTGCCAAGCTTTCCGCAATCTCCGTCAAACTCTGAAACTCAAACTCCAACAGTAGCTTCACTACTTCAACTCGAACCCTATTCTCGAAGACGCCCAAAAGCCTCCAATTATCAGCTTCCAACTTTCAACTACCCAATCTCATCACTAAACTCTTTAAACGTTAAACTATTCGCTTGTTGAATCTGTACACATAGGTTAACTATTTATCAATAAATAAACTATTAAATACATAAGCATTCCTTAACAACCTAATTAATGTTCCATACGTTTTTATAATGTCGAGTCATTCTCTAACTCAGAGGCGCTGAACCTCCTAAATCTCCTATTTCCGTCACACTTTTCAGCGCTTCTTTTTATCAACTTTTACTCTATTGATTTTTGCTAATTGAGGCGCAGATTCTTCTAATAGCAACCCAGAATTTGGTGTATAATAACCATATATCTACCCAAGTCTGATATAAAATATGTAGAATTATGTTCCATAAATATAATATACATGGGTCACAAGTGGATAAACTTTATATACACATTCACCGCATCATTAAATACGGGAAGGGTTAAGGCTGAGGATAACGTGTCTGCATCAGGGCATGGTCGAAACCCTCGGTACCGGGGATATTCCTTTCTCCCTCTTCCCTTCCCTCTCTCCATTCTCACGTTTTTTGCTAGTAGTGCGTTATTCTCAAGAATTCGTTTAGCTACGAAAACATGCTAAGTCAAAGGGAAATATGTGAATTTGCAACGGAATTAGCCAAAAAACCAGATATTACATTGTTGATACGTTACGATAAGCCGAGTTGTATGATTAAGTAGACTTAAAAACCTGTAAGATTTGATGAAAGTTAAAAATTTTATTGCAGATGATTCAAGTTTCAAGTGATTTAATGCTAGTAGAGATTTCGTTTACGAATTAATGAGAGAAAAACTTAAATGGTACCGTGCGTTCTTGTCTGCAATTCCAACGGAGATACCCTGATGCAGACATGTTCCAATAAGGCAGCAAAGCCGATGAAATATACAACAGTCCATATCCCAGACACGCTAGCAATTTTAATTGATAAATTAATAGACAGTGGAAATTTCGCCTACTCAAGCCGTTCAGAATTCATAAAAGACGCTATAAGAAGATTCCTAGAATATCACGGCCACTACCCGCAATCGGGCCTGTCGCTGGAAAAATCTAAGATAACCTTGAACCCTTCACTATTCAACGAAGAAACGGAAAAAATGATAGTAGACATAAACTCCAAAATCAAGATACTTCAAGACTTAAAAAACGCGCTTACCAACACAAACGCCAGAAACAAGCAATAACTTTTCCACAATTTATTATCTGATATTCTTACTTTTATACAAACTCCTTGAAAGTAACCTTATAAAAGCCTGAATATTTATCTTCTCTTCGGAAGCGAATCGCGGAATCCAAAACAAAAAATAACATAATACTAACAACTTAAACATAAAAGGACGACTGCAAATGAACGATAAACTTGTTATTGGCTTGGCTGGGATGCCCGGCGTTGGAAAATCAGCAGTTGTTGCTGTGGCAAAAGACAATGGCTACGGTGTCGTGGTGATGGGTGATGTGGTGAGAGAAGAAGCGGAAAATAGACGCTTAGAGCCGAGTCCAAAAAATCTTGGAAAAATAATGCTTGAATTAAGGCAAAAAGAAGGAAACAGCATCATAGCCAAAAGGTGCATCCCAAAAATAGAGAAAGCAAAAGAACAAAAGGTTATTGTGGACGGATTCAAATACGCGTGCTATCATAAAACAATGCTCAATAGGAAGCGGAAGCAAAGATGAAAACCCTGCAAAATAGAGTGATATTGACTTTTCATGAAAAGTTTAGGCAGTATGATTTGGGCGAAGGACATCCCTTCAGAGGAGATAGGTTTGCAAATGCAATGAAGTTCTTTGAAAGTCAAGGCTTGCTCAGTCTTTCTCAAATTACTCTTGTTGCCCCTCAGCCAGCATCAAGGGAAGATCTGTTAAGGATTCACAACCAAAGTTATGTTGATTTGATTTTTCGCTTGGCAAATGAAAGTAAGCCATACGACATCGAGACACCTGTTTCTCCGGCAATTCTTGAAGCTGCACTGCTAATTGCGGGCGGCGCAATAGAATGCGGTAAAGCCGTTTGTGAGGGAAAAGTGAAGCGTGCAATTTCCATAGGTGGCGGTTATCATCATGCTGGAAGAAACTATGGGGGCGGATTCTGCCTATTCAACGACATAGCAGTTCTTGTTGAGCATTTAAGAGCCAAGCATGGGATTAAACGGTTTTTAATATTGGACTATGATGTTCACTTTGGAAACGGCACAAGCGACATCTACTACCAAGACCCCAACGTGCTATATATTTCATTGCATCAAGACCCACGCACAATCTATCCCGGAACAGGGTTTGCTTGGCAGATTGGCGAAGACGCTGGAAAAGGCTACAATGTTAATGTGCCTCTGCCGCCTGGAACTGGCGACGACACATATCTTTACGCTTTAAACGAGATTTTTGTTCCTTTAGCTAAAGAGTTTAAGCCTGAAATCATCATTGCGAATGGTGGAAGTGACCCGCATTTTGCAGATTTACTTGGAGATTTGAGTTTGACTGTTAAAGGCTTTTTCAACATATCCAGCTTAATTAGGGCTACTGCTGACAAGGTTTGCGGTGGCAAACTTGTTTTGATGCCTGGGAGTGGATATAACCCCAAAGTTTTGCCGCTTTGTTGGTACGCACTTGTTGCCGGCGTAATTGGTTTAGAAGAAATCAACGTTAAAGACCCTTATAATCCGCCAGAAGAGCCACCCTTCTGCCGAAAAAAGGTTGAAAGCACAATTGGCGAGTTGAAGAGTTTGTTAAAGAAAAAGTGGATGTGCTTTAGGTAAGTCTACTCTTTTTTCTCTATTGGTTTTGCGATTACTGCTGTTCCATAAGCTGAGAAGACTGTGGCTGTTCCTTGAAGTATGTCGGCTGTTTCAAAATCGACGCTTAAAATGGCATTTGCACCAATCCTTTTTGCATTTTCAATAAGCCTATTTAGCGATTCCCTTCTAGCCTTTTCACACTCTGAAGTGTAGGCTGTTACTTCTCCTCCAAAAATTCCCTCAATGCCAGCGATGAATTTTCCGCCAACCCCTCTTGTCCGCACTGTCAATCCATGAACTGTACCTAAAACCTTAACGATGTCGTATCCAGGCAAATTTGGCGTTGTAACAACTATTACTTCACTCAACTGCAAACCTCGAAACTTTAATACTCGACACTATTTATTAGGTTTACCACCAAAACGCCAGATGTGCCACGAATGGAAAACATACACAAGATTCGAGAGCAATTTCCAATAACAAAAAATAAGGTGTTTCTGAATCATGCCGCGCAGTCGCCTCTTCCAAAACCAGTTGCAGACACTGTTCGCAGATGTGTTGACGATTTCTCGAATTTCGGCGATAGTTCGATTGAATGGAACGACGGCGGAAAACCCTTCTTCGCAAAACTCATCGGCGCAAAACCAGAAGAAATAGCATTTGTCGAAAACACTTCCATGGGCTTAAACATAGCAGCAAACATGCTTCATTATCCGCGTGGCTCAAAAATCGTCACAACAGATTTGGAGTATCCCTCAGTGGTTTATCCTTGGCTACGCAAAAGCCTAGGCGTGAAAGTTCACTACGTGAAAAACATCGATGGAAAAATCTTGCTGGATGACATGGAGAAGGCTGTTGATGATAAAACTGTCGCTGTTGCCGTAAGCCATGTCGAATACGTTAACGGTTTCCGCCATGACCTGCGAGCTTTAAGCGAAATAGCCCACGAACACGGAGCCTACCTAATCGTTGACGCAATTCAATCGGCTGGCGCCATGCAAATAGACGTTAAAAACGATGACATTGACTTTTTAACAACTGCATGTTACAAATGGCTTCTAAGCCCGCCTGGTGCAGGCTACCTCTACGTTAAAGAAGAGCTTATCGAAAAGTTTGAGCCGCCGTTCGTTGGCTGGGCAAGCGTAAAACCAGAGGTTTTCGAAACAATAGATTTTTGGGACATTTGGAGCCTAAGGCTTTCGGAAACTGCAAGCCGCTTTGAAGTTGGTTCACCAAGCTTCATAAGCCTCATAGGCGCAACAGAAGCATTAAAAATACTGCTAAATGTCGGCGTAGAAAATATTCAAAAGAGAATATTGAAGCTAACAGACCATTTAATAGAGTCTGTTAAGAGTTTAGGGTTGAAACTTCAAACACCAGAAGAACCACAATATCGCTCAGGCGTAGTCAACCTTAAAATAGATAAACCGA
>Ga0315282_10009579_pt1 | contig 15374 bp, 19 predicted proteins | sample YL17G07_20_MG_FD_203693 | JGI IMG/M metagenome (GOLD analysis project Ga0315282, IMG submission 203693) | Sediment microbial communities from Yellowstone Lake, YNP, Wyoming, USA - YL17G07_20 | ecosystem: Environmental > Aquatic > Freshwater > Lake > Sediment | place: USA: Wyoming | collected... | reverse complement strand
GAGATTGCCACGCACCCAAGGGGCGCTCGCAATGACCCGAATATCAACGACTTATCATTTCTATCGGCAATTTTGGGGTCCGCTTCACTTGATCTTGGGCAGGACAAACTCCAGCCTATCGAAAAGCTTCAGGCCGAGACGATCGGCGGCGCCCGTCGCGAGTTCGAGCACATAGAGGCCCGGGCGCTCCGGCGAATACGAGGGGCAGGGATCTTCCTTGCAGGGCGGGACGTTCCGAGCGATGTGAACGATCCGCCGCTCCTTATCCAGCCATAGCATGTCCAGATAAATCAGCGTGTTTTTCATCCAAAATGAATAGAGCCCTTCCTCCTCGAAGACAAACAGCATTCCTTGGTCGGGCAGGAGTTTTTCCCGGAACATCAGACCCCGCTGTCGTTCCTCGTCTGTGACCGCAAGTTCGGCCGTAACCGATTTGCCGTGGGGAAGATAGATTTTCATGAATTTGTCCTGGCGTGCCCCCTGGCAAAAAAGCAGGCTGCCGGCCATGAGGGAAAGAAGGATCAGGCTGACTGAATGTTTTTTCATGTCGAATTCCTCTGTCTTCAAAATAGGAGGACACTCGCCGCGGGGAATGAGGGCTGACTCATCACGCTCGCGGCCATATCTCCAATATGCCTCTGACGCCTCCCCCTCCCTCTTCAAAAAAGAGGAAGGAGATGTTATCCTGAACTCTAAAATTCAATGCACCGAAACGAGCGGAACGAACCGGACAGGCAATAGCTGTCTTTCTCTGAATGACGTCTCTTCCCGCCTGACCAGGATGAGCTCCTGATAATCCACCCCGACGGGAATGATCATCCTCCCTCCGACCTGGAGCTGTTCTTTAAGGGCCTTGGGGACAGAACCGGGAGCCGCCGTGACCATGATGGCGTCGAAGGGAGCGAAATCCTTCCAGCCCATCGATCCGTCACCGACCTTGAACTGGATATTGATATACCCCAAGCTTTTTAAGACTTCGCGAGCACGCTCGGACAAGGAGGCGATGACTTCGATCGTGTAGACTTCCTTGCTGATTTCCGCGAGAACTGCGGTCTGGTAGCCTGAGCCCGTTCCCACTTCCAGGACCCTCTCCCCGCCTTGGAGCTCTAGAATTTCGGTCATGTAGGCGACGATATAAGGCTGGGAGATCGTCTGTCCTTCGCCGATGGGAAGCGGCTCATCCGTATAGGCGAAATTTTTCATGCCCTCGGGGACAAAAACATCGCGGGGGATGCATCGCAGCGCTTGAAGAACCCTGGCGTTTTTGACGCCGCGAGCCGCGATCTGGACATCGACCATCTTCTCCCTGAGAGAGGAAAAATCGTTGTCCATTCCGTTCTTAGTAAGCTCGGGCGAAATAGGCCAGAGTTTTCGCCTCTCGGCCGCAACAGACGCAGGCGCCTTGGATGGACTGGCCTTCGCTCTCCAGTGGAATGACTCGGATCGTAGCCAGGGTTTCGTCCTTGATCTTGTCTTCGCAGGCTTCACCGCCGCACCAGAGGCTCTTGACAAAACCTCGTTTCGTTTCGAAAATTTCCTTGAATTCGCCGTAGGAAAGGGCTTTGTGCGTGTTTTGCTTCAAGAACTCCCCTGCTTCCCGATAGAGCGAAGTCTGGATGTCTTCAAGCAGCACGGGCACTTTGGCGCTAAGCGCATCCAGCGGAGCTGTTTCTTTTTTCATGGTATCCCGTCGGACAAGGACGGCCTGATTGGATTTGACATCCCGGGGTCCGATCTCGATCCGCAGCGGAACTCCTCTCATCTCATATTCCGAGAATTTCCAGCCGGGCGTGAATTCCTCGCGGGCATCCAGTTCGACGCGCAGGCCAACTTTTTTCAAAAGGTCTTCGATGGTCCGGGCGGCGGGGAGGACCGTTTCTTTCCAGTTGCCCATGGAAATGGGAATGATGACGGCCTGCACGGGCGCGATATGGGGAGGCAATCTCAGGCCTGAATCGTCGCCGTGGGCCATGATCAGAGCGCCGACGAGCCGGGTCGAAACCCCCCAGGAGGTCTGCCAGGCGTATTGAAGGTTCTGGCCGCGGTCCTCGAAGCGGATGTTGAACACTTTGGAAAAATGCTGGCCGAGATTGTGGGACGTCCCCATCTGGAGCGCTTTTCCATCCGACATAAGGGCTTCGATGGCATAAGTTTCCTGGGCGCCGGCAAATTTCTCCCGCCACGTCTTCCGCCCGGCGAGGACGGGGATGGCCAGCTCGGTCTCGACGAATTCTTTATACAGGTCCAAGATCAAAAGCGTCTCTTTTTGCGCTTCCTCGAAGGTTTCATGGCAGGTATGGCCTTCCTGCCACAGGAATTCTGTCGTCCTTAAGAACGGACGCGTGACTTTTTCCCAACGGACGATATTGGCCCACTGGTTGATCAGGACGGGCAGGTCGCGCCAGGATTTGATCCACTTCGAATACATTGGACCGATGATCGCCTCCGAGGTCGGGCGGACGGCCAGCCTCTCTTCCAACTCCTCTTTTCCCCCGCTCGTCACCCAGGCGACCTCGGGTGAGAATCCCTGGACATGCTCCGCTTCTTTTTGGAGGAAGCTCTCCGGAATGAACAGAGGGAAATAGGCGTTGACATGTCCCGTGGCCTTGATTCTCTTGTCCATCAGCCGTTGGATGTTCTCCCAAATCGCGTAGCCGTACGGCCGGATGACCATCATGCCCTTCATCGGGGCATAATCAGCGAGTTCCGTTTTTTGGATGATTTCGAGATACCAGCGTGAAAAATCATCGGTTTTCGGCGTGATCTGTTTGACCCAGCGCTCATCTTTGCTCACGATACACTCCGGAATTGAATTCTGCGGGGTCATTCTAGCCTCCCCCCCCTGTTTTGTCAACACAGATCCGGATCCGGGTTGACCGTATATCGCTTTTCGGGGCCCAATTCGGGCGGGAGGTGACGTTTTTTAAAAGAAATTTCACCCCTTTTTTCATCTTTAGGGGTGATTGACCCACCTCCAAGGCGGATTTAATGTAACGGCGAGGTTCATGAAAAGGAAAAAAGAGAAGGAAGCAAGAATGTCAAAAGAGCCTATCAGCGGAGATATGGATGTCATGGGCGCCAAGGATCCCGGATTCACCTTTCCCCTTCCGACCCTGGTCGAAGGCCTGAATGCCCGCGGGAAAGAGTTCACGGAAGATACGATTCTTTCTTACATCAACCACCAGGGGTCTTCTTTTTATTTAAAAAATCCCGTCAACCTCGGCACGCGGCTGAAACTCGTCATTGACCTGCCGGAGAAGCTCTCCGAGGACAAGACCCTGAAGCTTGTCATCAAGGGCAAAGTCAACCGCGTCGAAGCCCTCCGAGAGAGAGTCGCCAGCCAGAAGGTCACGGTCAGGTTCGACAGCAAATACATCATCAAGCCTGACGCGGAAAAATCATAAGTCTGGACATGAACGGCAATTCCATCCAAAGCGAATTCGAAGCCCGGAAGAGGGAGCGGACATTCGAACTCTCTCTGCCCGCTCTGGTTAAAGGATACGACGCCGCGGACAGGGAATTCGCGGAAAATACGGAGGTTTCGTCTCTCAGCGCCCAGGAAGTCGTCCTCTGGCTCCGGGCTAAAGTCATGAACGGGACCAAGCTCCTTCTTAACCTTCAAGTTCCGCAGACGTTCATGCTCGAAAAACGGCTGGAGCTGTGTCTTTCGGGAACGGTCACCTTCGTCAAACAAGAGGCCTCGGTCAAAACCAGGAACCAGCTCGTCTCGGTGAAACTCGACAGGAATTTCCGGATCCAATCGTAATCCGGGATCAAACCTCCCTCCTTTCGAATATCTCTTCGGCCTCCCTCCTGATCCTTCAAAAAATAAAATGAAATGTCTTGGATTGGCCTCAATCTGACCGTATATCACTTTTCGGGGACATGATTCCCTGTCCCTAACGCTCAGATAAACTCTGTAAATGACCCAGGTTTCGATCAGACGGGGACAGGGTATCGTGTCCCCTATCTTGAAAAGTGATATACGGTCAGGGACTCAATTTCTTGACTTCCTTTTTTTGATTGTATAGAATTTAATAAAATCAGAGAGAAGAGCAAGGATAAAAATTGCCTAAGGGGCGCAAAAACGCATGAACAAAAAAAAATTCGTATCTTCGGACGCTTCGAAAATAAAGGTCCTCATCTTCTGTCCTTCGGACCTGATCCTTTCCGGGATCCTGAAAGCCTTCGAAACCGACTCCCAAATCGAGGTCGTCAATATTGAGAAAAACACTCTCGAGTCCTTTATGGACTCGATCCGCAAGCTCCAGCCGCACGTCGTTCTCTTCGCCAGCACCGAATCGCTGCCCAACATGCGGGAGATTTGCAAGGCGATCCGGGAGATTTCCAAGGACGAGATCAAGTCGCAGATGCTCCTCGTCGGAAATATCCCTTCCCACGAGGAGATCGTCAGCCTCATCAACGTCGGGGCCCGGGGCTATTTCGATTTGAATGATCCGTCCGGTCAGCTCCCCGAAGCCGTCCGCGTCATCCACAAGGGTGAGATTTGGCTGCCGCGCGACAAGATGAGCAGCATTATGGACCGGATTATTTCCGTCGTCGGCCGCGACATGAAAGAAAAGACGCTCGGCCAACTCACGCCGACCGAATTCCAGGTTTTGAAACTCATCGGCCAGGGCAAGAGCAACGACGAGATTGCCACGATCCTCTTCATCAGCAAGAACACCGTCCGCTCCCATATCAAGAGCATCTACGCCAAACTCGATACGCACAGCCGCCTCCAGTTGGCGCTTTACGCCATCAACTCAGCCCTCTTTTAGTTTCGAAAGGAAAAGGGTAAGACCTCCATGCAAAAAAAATCCGCAAAAAAAACGACCAAAGCTAAGACGACAAAGAAAAAACTTCTCGTGCCCATCGATATTGACCGCCGTCGAGAATGGCGCTTCAACCTTCCGCTGCCGACCCTCGTCGAAGGCAAGCTTCCCCGAGGGAAAAATTTCAAGGAAATCTCGAAGCTCGAAAACATCAGCTCGAGCGGAGCCTATTTCCGCCTAGACTCCGGCCTCGTCGTCGGGTCCAAGCTCAGCCTCATCATCGACGTTCCCAAAAAAGTCACCGAGGGCCGAACTGTCAAGTTGCAGATCGGCGGCATCACTGTCCGTCTGGAAAAAGCCGACAAAAAACGCAAGAAACAGGGAGTTGCCGTCCACTTCAGCAAAGATTTTAAATTCGTCCCTATCCATAAAAAATAGGCTGGGAGAACCAGCGTGCTCACCGTCGCCCTGACAGGGGGAATCGCGACGGGCAAATCCATGGTCGCGGATGTTTTCCGCCGGGAGGGTTGCTATCTCGACGAGGCCGATGAAGCGGCCCATGAGATCATGGCCCGCGGCGGTCCGGTTTGGGATAAAATCATCGCTCATTTCGGCCGCGAGATCCTGAATCCTGACCGGACGATCAACCGGATCAAGCTGGGGGCGATCATTTTTTCAAACTCCGGGGAAAAGATTTTCATCAACAACCTCGTCCATCCGCTCGTCCTAAAAAAAATGATCGAAACCATCGCCCGCCTGGAAAAAGAGGGTCGAAGGAAAATTTTCGTCTCCAACGCAGCGTTGATCCTTGAAGCAGGGTACGGACCCTATTTCGATAAGATTGTTGTGACCTGGTGTCCCGAGGAGATCCAAATCAAGAGGCTGGAGGAGCGGGACGGGATCGGGCGGGAAGAGGCCTTGAGAAAAATCGGGAGCCAGATGTCCGTCGAGGAAAAAAAGAAATTCGCCGATTATATCATCGACTCCTCGGGTACGATCGACGAGACGATGGCCCGGGCCGAAGCCGTTTACCGTCAATTGCTCGTCGACTATGAGGAAAAACTTCGCCGTCCGCTATCTTGAAATAGCCGGTGACAGGCACGTGCCTGTCACCAAATTGGCAGAACCGCTCACTCCGAATTCAAGGCCGCGGCGAGGAGCGGAATCATGATCTCGTGATGCCCGACGAAATAATATCCTTTCCCCTTTGTTCCGAGCGGACGGCGGGTCACATTCTGGGAAGGCCGGTAGTGATAGAGAAAATCAAAGACGGCCGTTGAAAAGCCGTCCAGCTTCTGTCCTTTATTGCGGACGAGCGATACGGCTTTTAGAAAGACTTCCGGGAGCACGACGGCGGAACCGATGTTGAGAAAGACGCCGCCGCTGAGCTTTTGAACTAGAGCGCTGAACAGGAAAAAATCCCTGAGGGATGTTTTCCCCAGGGCTTCACCAGAAACGCCCGGATGCATATGGATGATGTCCGTCCCCACCGCGACATGGACCGTGACGGGGATATCCAGACGGTAAGCGGTCCCCAGCAGGCTTAATTTCTTGTGAGGAAAATTCGATCGGGCGATCATCCGTCCCACAGCTTCACCCAATCCCAAATCCTCGGCGGCACCCTGCCGGACGGCCGCATTCAAAAGAGCCCCCGTCTCCCGGGCCAAGCCGAACTTTCCGGTCTTGATCTGGACTTCGACATCCTCGGACGTCGCCCCGCTATAGGCCAACTCGAAATCATGGATGATCCCGGCCCCGTTGAAGGCCGCGGCCGTGATCCATCCTTTTTTCATGAGGTCGATGAGAACGCGATTGAGTCCGACCTTGATCACATGGGCCCCCATGGCCCAGATCAGAGCATTTCCTTTTCTCTTGGCCTCTTTCATCCGCCCCACGAATTCCTTGAAATCCTTGGCCGCCAGAACATCCGGGAGGGTTTGGATGAACCGCGAAACAGAAGCGCCCGGCCGCGCCGTCTTGGCCAAAGCGGCGACGCTGATCTTGTTTTTTCGCGAACGAAGAGAATAGGTCTTCAACCCTTCGGGAGACAGCGGTTTTACTTTATAAGCCACGATCCCCCCTTGATATTCGCTTTTCGGAAAAATTCGCCAAAAAAAAGACCAATCTAGGACTTGGCGGAGATGTTTTTCAATTCCTGGCCGGAGCGGAATTTTATGCGCTTGCCCTGGGTGATGTGAATCTGTTTCTTGCGGCGGATATCCCGACCATATCCGGTCTTTTTCGCTACGACTTTGAAGCTCCCGAACCCGCGAATCTCGACTTTTTCCTTCCGGGTGAGGGCTTCTTTCAAAGCTTCCAAGATCGTCTCGACGATTAACAATGACTTCGCCCCGTTGAATTCGGATTTCTTTTCGATCGCGAGGGCAATATCATTCTTAATCATGGGGAACTCCTTCGTGATACATAAAATTAATTTATTGAAAGTCATTTGTCAAGACAATTTATTGACTTGACGGGAAGTCCTTTCTATAATGGAATCAACGTGAAGAAATTCATTTTGGCTTTCCTCGTGGGAGGGATTTTTGCGCCCTTTTCCGAGGCTGCCATCCACAAAATTACCGTCGACGCCGCCATTCACCCGGTGACGTCCGAATACATCCGCGGCGCGATTGACCGCGCCGACAAAGAAGGCGCCAGCCTCTTGATCATGACCCTCAACACACCGGGCGGCCTCGACTCATCGATGCGCGAGATCATCGCAAAGATTCTTTCGGCCAAGACTCCCGTGGCCGCCTATGTCGGCCCGAGCGGTGCCCGGTCCGCCTCCGCCGGGTTCTTCATCGGCATCGCCTGCGACCTTTTTATCATGGCCCCCGGGACCAACACCGGCGCCGCTCATCCCGTCGGTGTGTCCATCACCGGACAGTCCATGGAAAAGACCATGGAGGACAAGGTCACGCACGACGCGGCTGCCTACATCAAAACACTGGCCGAAAAACGCGGGCGCAATGTTCAGATGGCCGAGGACGCGGTCCGAAAAAGCCTGTCCTACACGGAAAAGGAGGCGCTCCGAGGGGGGCTCATCGACCTCATCGCCAAAAACGAGGAAGAAATCATCGAGGCCCTGGACGGGAAATCCATCCGGCGCTTCAACGGCGAAGAGGTTGTCCTCCATCTGAAACAACAACCGGTCATCGAGGTACCGATGTCGGCCCGGCAGAAGTTTCTCCGAACGATCGCCAATCCCGATCTCGCCTACATTCTTTTGATGATCGGACTTCTTGGCCTTTATTTCGAATTCGCCAATCCGGGCGCCGTTCTTCCCGGCGTCCTCGGCGGTATTTCGCTCCTGCTGGCCATTTTTTCGTTCCAGATTCTGCCCATCAATTATGTCGGGCTGATCCTCATCCTCATGGCCATCGTCATGTTCATCCTGGAGGTTAAAGTGCACAGCTTCGGTGCTCTAGCCGTCGGCGGCATCATCGCCCTACTCATCGGCTCGATGATGCTCATCAATTCGCCCGTCCCCGAGCTCAGGCCTAGTCTCAAGTTCATCATCCCTGTGGCTCTGGGCGTGTCGCTGATCTTCATCTTCCTCGTCTTTCTGGTTGTGCGAGCCCACCAACGGAAAGTGATGACGGGCAAGGAAGGGCTGCTCGGCGAAATCGGCACGGCCCAGACCGATCTCAATCCCTCGGGGAAGGTCTTCGTCCACGGTGAGCTGTGGCGGGCTGAAGCCGACGGTTTTATACCGAATGGCGCCAAAGTGAAAGTGACCCGGGTCTTTGACAATCTGAGCCTTAAAGTGACGAAAGCTAATTAATAGATTATGATATAGGGAGACCAACGTTCCGCTAAAGCGTTTGTCTCGAGGAGGCTAAGATTATGATTACCTATCCAATGATCGTCCTCGGCTTCTTTATTCTTTATCTTCTGAATTCGATAAAGATCCTGAGGGAGTATGAGCGCGGCGTCATTTTCCGCCTCGGCCGGCTCCTCCCCCAGGCTAAGGGTCCGGGCCTGATCCTTGTCTTTGCGCCGATCGACCGCATGGTCAAAATAAGCTTGCGGATAATCGCCATGGAGATACCTCCCCAGGATGTCATCACTAAAGATAATGTTACGGTCAAAGTGAGTGCCGTCCTTTATTTCCGTGTCATCGACCCGGTCAAGTCTGTCATCGAAGTCCAGGATTATCTGTACGCGACGTCCCAGCTCTCCCAGACAACGCTCCGCAGCGCGCTCGGCCAGGTCGAGCTCGATGAGCTACTTTCGCAACGCGAAAAACTCAATGCCCGGCTTCAGGAAATCATCGACAAGCACACCGATCCCTGGGGCGTCAAGGTCCAGCTCGTCGAGATGAAACAGGTGGACCTGCCGGAGAACATGATCCGAGCCATCGCCAAGCAAGCCGAGGCCGAGCGCGAGCGCCGGGCCAAAGTCATCCATGCCGACGGTGAATTCCAGGCCGCCGACAAGCTGACCCAAGCGGCGGACATCATCTCCACGAACCCGCAGGCCCTCCAGCTCCGATTTCTGGGCACATTGAGCGAGATCGCCACCGAAAAAAATTCAACGATCGTCTTCCCCCTCCCCCTGGAGCTTTTAAGAGCCTTCTCTTATGAAAAAAAGCCGGAGAATAAATAAGACCCATGACAAGTGAAAAACAGTTTCGCGAAGTCAAATTCTCAAGCACTCAGCTCGCCGGAGTCTTTCTGGCCATTCTCATTCTCGGCATTTTCATCTTTCTCCTCGGAATCTCCGTCGGAAAAAAACAAGCACAACTCTCGGCTGAAGCCGGAAGCAAGCCGGCCTTAATAGCCGAGAAGGTCGGACAAAAACAAGCTCTTCCCACGGAATCCGTGACGACGACAATCCTACCTCAACCTCAACAACAGGCTCCCCCCTCCGAGGCCAAGGCCGAAGGAAAGCCGGAAGAGAAAAAAGAAGCGGCCGCGGCTAAGGAAAAGCCCGGCGAAAAGAAACCGGCAACGGAAGACAATAAGCCTGCCGAGGCCAAAATCGAACCGGCCAACAAAACCGCAGCGCCCGCCGTCAAAAAGCAAGAAGGAATCTTTTATGTGCAGATCGGCGCCGTGACGGACAAAGAATCGGCCGAGGCCTTCGCCCAAGAGGTCGATAGCTTAGGCTTTCCCTCGATCGTCATGCTCCCGCCCCCCTCGGATAAGAGAATCATCTATCGCATCCGCATCGGGCCCTACGAGACGCTGAAAGAAGCGCAGGAGGCTCAAACCAAGATCGCGACAGCCCTCAAGAAAAAGAAAACGGACTTTTTTATCGTGAAGGGTTAAGGCCCACGGCATCCATGAAATTAAAACTTTCCGACCTCGTCTTTGCCGCTTTTTGCGGTTTTCTGACAGGCCTGGCTTTTCCCAAAATCAGCCTTCCCTTCTTCGTTTGGATTTCCCTCATCCCCCTCTTTTTCCTGATCTCCCGGCTGAAGCCGAGACAGTCATTTCTGGCCGGATGGACGGCCGGGGCCGTGTTTTACGGGATCCTTCTCTACTGGATCCCCGCCGTCCCGGCGCATTACGGCCATTTATCCACGGTTTTCAGCGTTCTGATCTATCTTGCCCTCATCCTCCTTCTGGCTCTGACTTGGGCCTTGTTCAGTCTGGTCTTCGCCATCATCCATCGGACAAGCACGGCCGCAGCCTTTTACGCAGCCCCCTTCCTCTGGGTCGCCTTCGAATATATCATGACCCACCTCCTGACCGGTTTTCCCTGGGGAATCTTGGGCCTCAGCCAGTCTAAAAATCTGTCGTTCATCCAAATTTCGGCCGTCACCGGGGTCTATGGCCTCACCTTCGTTCTCGTCCTTTTTCAGAGCATGTTCGTCTATTCCATCCGCTCCGCCAAAAGACTGCCGTTCGCCTTAGGCCTCATCCTCCTCGTCCTGGTTCATTTCGGCGGATTTCTAAGTCTGTCCAAGGTCCAGGAAACGCCGGATTCTTTTCCCGCGGCGGTCATTCAGGGAAACGTTTCCTCGGATATTTACTGGAACGAAGTGACGACCAGCGACATTCTCGCCCTCTTCGAACAGCATCTCGAGCTCACCCGGCAGGCGTCCGAAAAAGGCGCCAAGCTCATCATCTGGCCCGAGTTCACGGTCACCATGTGCTTTTCCTGCGAGGAGGCGCTCTATCAGAGCTTCAAGCGCATTCTGTCCCAGTACGTCCAGGACAGCCAGTCAACGCTTCTCCTGGGAACAAACGAAAAGACGGGCCCTCCCGGCCGAGAGATCTACTTCAACACGGCTCTCTGCCTGAGCCCCGACCTCCAAATCACAAAATACGCCAAGATGCATCTGGTCCCCTTCGGGGAATACACTCCCTACAAAAAGATTTTTGCTTTCGTCGAAAGAATGACCCATGCCATCGGCGAAGTCACGCCCGGAACCGAGCACGTTCTCCATTCCTTCAAGAACCTGAAATTCGGCTCGCCGATCTGTTATGAGATCGTCTTTCCCGACCTCGTCCGCCGCTTCACCAAAAAAGGCGCGAATTTCCTGGTGACCATCACCAACGACGGCTGGTACGGAAAAAGCTCGGCACCCTACCAGCATTTTTCCAATGCCGTTTTCCGGGCCGTTGAAAACCGGCGGTTCCTGCTCCGGGCGGCGACGACGGGCATCAGCGGCCTCATCGACCCTTACGGCCGGGTCATCGCCCAATCCGAAATCAACACCAGGACGTTCCTGACCGGGATCGTCACGCCGTCGAAAAAGCTGACTTTCTATGCCCGCTGGGGAGACGTTTTCTCACTTTTGTGCTTGACAACGAGCCTCATCTTCTTTATCCTGGCCCTTTTTAAGAGACGACGATGAGCTCCAACAAGACGCTCCCCTCCGAACATTGGAAAGACCTCGAAGCCAAAGCGCGCGAACGCTTCTCCAAATTCGAAGAACTCCGAGGTTTTCTTTGATTACGATCAGAAGAAAGCCCAAATCGAGGCTTTAAACCGCGATCTCTCCTCGCCCGAGGTCTGGCAGGACCAGAAAAAGTCCCAATCCCTCCAACAGGACAAAAAGCGCCTGGAGCGCGAAGTCCAATTCATGACGGCCTTGTTTGTACAGAAAGAGGAACTCGATACCTTGCTCGAGCTCGCCCGGGAGGGCGAGAGCGTCGACAAGGATTTCGAGCAGTGCTTAACCGCCTTCGCCAAGGGGTTGGCAGAGGCCGAGCTTCGAACACTTTTCTTCGAAGCCGACGACGCCCGCAACGCAATCATGACCATCCATCCGGGCGCGGGCGGGACGGAATCCCAGGATTGGGCCTCGATTCTCTTCCGCATGTATTTGCGCTATGCCGAGCGGAAAGGATTCAAGGCTGAAATTCTGGATATGCTCCCCGGCGAAGAAGCCGGGCTGAAAAGCGCGACGATTCGCCTTGAGGGCGACTACGCCTTCGGCAATCTCAGCCAGGAATCCGGCGTCCACCGCCTTGTCCGCATCTCTCCCTTCGATGCCAACAAACGGCGGCACACCTCGTTTGCCGCGGTTTTCGTCTATCCGGAAGTGGACGAAGACATCGAGATCACGGTCAATCCCGAGGAGCTGAGGATCGATACCTATCGCGCCGGGGGCAAGGGCGGCCAGCACGTCAACGTCACGGATTCGGCCGTCCGGATCACCCATCTTCCGACCGGGATCGTCGTCCAATGCCAGAACGAGCGATCCCAGCACAAAAACAAGGCCGCCGCCATAAAAGTCCTGAAGGCTCGACTCTACGAGCTGGAACGGGAAAAGAAGTTGGAAAAGGTCGAACGATTGGAGGACGCCAAGACAGATATCGCTTGGGGGAATCAGATCCGGTCCTACGTCCTCCACCCGTACAAAATGATCAAGGACTTGCGGACGCGCCTGGAGAGCGGAGACACGGACCGGATCCTTGACGGCGACCTCGACGAATTCATCAAAGCCAGTCTGATCCTGCGGAAATCGAAAACCGCCGCATAAAGGCGGCGCCCCCTGATCTTCTTCCAAAACGATTCGAGACGTCCCTCTTTTTGAATCGAGAAGAAAGTGATGTTTGCCCGTCTTGGCTAGTTTTTTTTCAAGCCTTCCCAAACCGCATCCATCTCGGAAAGCGACGCCCGACCTAATTCCCGGCCCTTCTTCTTGAGCTTGGCTTCAAGCTTGGTGAACCTCCGGATGAATTTATCGTTCGCCCGGCGCAGGGCGATTTCCGGGTTCATCCTCAATTTCCGGGCGACATTGGCCAAAGCAAAAAAGCAGTCGCCGATCTCCTCCTCGGCGCGCTCGGTTTTCCCTGAATCCATGGCTTCCTCGAGCTCAGAGATTTCTTCCCTCACTTTTTTGAGCGCCTCGGCCGGCGACGGCCAGTCGAAGCCGAAATGGGAGACGCGCTGTCCTATTTGGAAAGCGGCCAGCAACGAAGGCGCCTGCCGGGAGATGCCGTCAAAGTGCGAGGAGCGCTTTTTTTCGGCCTTCTTTTGTTTGAGCCAGGCTTCCAGGACGCGCTTGGAAGAGTCGATCTTAATTCGACCGAAGACATGAGGATGGCGGCGGATCATTTTTTTATTGATGCTGTCGAGGGCGTCGGCAATGGAGAATGCTTCCTTGTCCTCGAAGATGCGCGCTAGAAAAACAACTTCCATCAGGACATCGCCCAACTCCTCGGCCAAGGCAACGGCATCGTTGCCGGACAGGGCGTCGAGGGCTTCATAGACTTCTTCCAAAAAATAATCGGCGACGGAGCGCTCGTCCTGCTCTTTGTCCCAGGGACATCCGTCCGGGCCCCGCAGAGCCGCCAGGATTCCGACCAACTCTTGAAACTTCTGACCCGCCAGATGCGTTCTTCTCATGAAAACCTCGCCTCTCGTCAAACTCCGTTTTCGAAACTCGTTTATCTTATCATATCTTACTGTCTTCCTGATTCCTCCACTTCCGGAAGCATTGACGAATACGTGATTTCTAAGCGGCGCCCGAGGCCGCCCTGAAGCCCCCGTAGCGGAGGGGGGACCCGTCGGCTTTTCCGATGGGGGGAACCGACGGGACTGGTTCCCCGGGGTCGGGGGCTAAGGGCGGCCTGGGGCGCCGCGTTGAACTGCACGAACGGAAATGCTCACCTCACTTTCTTGAATTTTCTTCAGCTTCCCTGTAAGATGAAATGACTTTAAATCCGACAAAGGACCTTAAAAGGAAAAGGTTAAGGACGAATCCATGGCTGACGATCAAAAAAAGGGCAACGAGACCAAGGAATTTATCCCGCCTTTGGACTTCAGCTCGATCGTCTTTCCATTCTACACGCAGGCGCTGGTGAAGCTCGGCCTGATCGAGGATCCGCTCATCAAACAAGCCCAGGAGAACTTGGAGTTCGCCAAGCGTCTCATCGATATGCTCGACCTCCTGAAAGAACGCACCGAGGGCAAGCTCAAGCCCGAGGAGAAAGAATTCCTCGATTCCTGCCTCCTCCAGCTCAAGATGAATTACATGAAGAAGGCCAACATCATCTCCCTGTGAATTCATGAAGATTCTTCGTTCTCTCGAAGCGACACCCGCCCTTTCCGGAAAAACGGCACTGGCTATCGGCAACTTCGACGGCCTCCATCTGGGTCACCAAAAAATCCTGAATCTCCTGGTAAAAAAAGCCCGTGACGAGCGCCTCATCTCTTGCCTCCTCACCTTTTCGCCGCATCCGGAAAAGATCTTCGGTCCCGAAAAGATTTCGATGATCCAGACGCTCGATCAAAGGCTCGAGAGTCTTAGTCGTTTTGGTATCGAAATCGTCTGCGTCGTTCCCTTCAGCCGGGAATTTGCCGGACTCCCGGGCAAAGATTTCGTCCGAAAGATTCTGGTGAAAAAGTTTCAAGCACGATCGGTCATCGTCGGCCCCGATTTTCGCTTTGGTAAGAGCCGCCGGGGAGATATTCCGGCGATGAGAAGGTTCGGCCGGCAATTCGGGTTCGATGTTCAGGTCGTCCCGCCGGTGAGGAAAAAAGCCCTCGTCGTGAGTTCCAGCATGATCCGCGAGCTTCTTCGGCTGGGTCACATCGGTTCCGCCAATCAACTCCTTGGCCGGCCTTATGAAATCGAGGGCGATGTCGTCCGGGGCGAGGCCCGCGGCCAGCGCTTGGGTTATCCGACGGCGAACATCCAGACGCCAAACGAAATCATCCCCCGCGGCGTTTTCGTGACGCACCTCGAGTTGGATGGAAAAATTCTTCCATCCCTGGCCAATATCGGACTCCGGCCGACCTTCGAAGAAAAGAACTTGACGATCGAAACGCACATCCTTGGCTTTCATAAAAACATCTACGGCGCTTCGGTGAAACTTCGCTTCCTGAAGAAGATCAGAGAAGAACGGACTTTCGGCGCGGCGCAAGAGCTGGCGGCCAGGATCAAAAAAGATGCGGATATCGCCGGGCGATACCTGCAAAAATATGGGACAGAATTGGAGAGACGGGCCTAATCTCAGCCGACGATCAAGTTCCGTGATGAGCCCCTTCATCATGGACGCGGAAATCGAGAGGGCGACTCCACAAACCCAAAATTGCCGATGGCGCCTGTCATCGCGAGGAGCGAAGCGACGTGGCGATCTCCACAAAAGATTCTTATTTTGGAGATTGCCACGCACCCAAGGGGCGCTCGCAATG